>Ga0326726_10001049_pt1 | contig 25494 bp, 25 predicted proteins | sample MHFenrmetagenome_2_FD_207603 | JGI IMG/M metagenome (GOLD analysis project Ga0326726, IMG submission 207603) | Lab enriched peat soil microbial communities from Michigan Hollow, Ithaca, NY, United States - MHF15MN | ecosystem: Environmental > Terrestrial > Soil > Wetlands > Peat | place: USA... | reverse complement strand
CCGAAGCCAGTAAAGATCCTCCTTCGCCTCCTTGCGTGCGATGCTCAGCTTGGCGATGAAATCGGCCTTGGTCTGACCCGCGCCTGCCTCTTCATAGTTCGATCCCACAGAGGTCCCGGCGCGGAGTAATTGGTAACCGCGATTCGTGCCGAGGCTCTTTCTTGGACTTTCTGGCCGTCGCCGCCTGAACGGTGAGATTTCTGCGATCCTCTCAACGAGTCAAATAAGCAGTTCCTGCACTCCGCACTCCTGCCTTCCTGCATTCTTGCATTCCTGCATTCTTGCATTCCTGCATTCCTGCATTACGCCTCAGTGCGCCACGCTCTTCAGATGCTCGCGCAGGATGTCTCGCCCGAAGTCCCCCTCGAAGTCCCGCCACACGGAGTGGATGTGGTTCCCGTCGTTCTGCGTATTGTCGTACTCGACGAGGAACGTCGGCCCCTGAATGCGATAGTAGTGCTTCTTCCCGCGCTCGGTCTCGCCCGCCCAGGCGAAGCCGATCTTCTCGACGCCGGCCTTCTTGAAGCGCGCCGTCCGCGCCTCCGCGAGATCCGACGCCATGTAGCCCGTGTACACGTCGATCAACTTCATCAGCAGATCGCGTTGCGCCGCGGTGAGATCGCCCGTCATGATGCCCGACGGCGACAGCGGATTGATGTTCAGGTTGTTCATCGTCAGCATGTCGCCGGGCGCCTTCGCGTCGACGATCGCCTTCGCGCGCTGCGACGCGTCGAACGACTGCAGCAGCGCGCGCGCCGCGTCTTCTTCAGCGCCGAGGATTCGCAGGCCCTTTTTCGGCCCCTCGCGCACTTCGGCGGGATTCGATCCGAAAAACGTCGGCGACGATGCGACGAGCGATCCGTTGACGACGGTGAAGTCGAGCGAGATGTGATGGCCTTCGACGCGCCAGCCCCACGGATCGCGAGACCCCGGCGTGCCGAACACCGAGAAGAAGTAGCGCTCCGTGTCGCGGACCAGCGCCTGCCCACGGGGCGGTTGTGGTCCCGCCGCGCGCTCGGCCGCTTCCAGCGCGCCGAGGACGGTTTCGAGATCCATGATCGACGTCGCCGTCATGTAGCCGCGCTGGCTCAGGCCGGCCTTCAGCAGATCGTGCGCAAGCCGGCGCTGCGGCTCGGTCATCTGTTTGATCGTCAGCCCCTTGCGCGGAAACATCTCGGTCGGGATGAAATGCCATCGCAGCCGCTCGTCGCCGGCAAACGCGAACGCGCCCTCCGCCCGCTGTTCGGGAGTGAGGCTCGCCACGAATTTCGTCGCGGCCGACGTCATCGCCGTGGACGAGCGTTCGGCGCCAACCAGCGCGCCCACGCCCAGAACGGCCACCAGACCCGCCGCCAGCCAGAGACGTGCGTAGGATCGCATGCGCATGACGTTCTTCTCCTTGCCTAGGGCGGGATTCTAACTTGACCGAGCCTCCGCACGGGAGAATGATTGGCGGCGGTGACGCAAGAGGACACGCTGGAATGCAGGAATGCACGAATGCAGAAATGCAGGAGAACTCTCCTTGCATTCCTGCGTTTGTGCCTTCTTGCATTGCCGACACTCGTGACCGCCAGGGCTCAACCGCCCGACCTCGACTCCGTGGTCGACAAGGCGCGCGATTATGTCGCGGCGTACGAGCACGACTTCGTGGGCGTCGTTGCCGAGGAGGCGTACCGGCAGGATGCCAAGGGCGGGACCACGTCCGACGTGCGCGGCTTTCCGATCGAAGCGCGCAGCCAGCGGCGCGACCTGAAGTCCGACGTGCTGCTCGTCCGCGCGCCGGCCGGCGATCGCTGGCAGCAGTTTCGCGACGTGTTCGAAGTCGACGGCAAGCCCGTCCGCGATCGGGCCGAACGACTGGCGAAGCTGTTTCTTCAGCCGTCGCCGTCCGCGCAGCAACAAGTGGAGGCGATCGTCGCCGAGAGCGCGCGCTACAACATCGGCGGCATCAACCGGAACGTGAACCTGCCGACGCTCGCGCTGGCGGCGCTCGAGCCTGAGAACCGCCCGTGGTTTTCCTTCACCGGGAGCCGGAAGAAGGACTCGCCGGCCGGCCCGACCTGGGAGCTGGAGTACCGCGAGGAGCGCATGGGCACGCTGATTCGCACGGCCGGCGATCAGGCGATGCCGTCGCGGGGACGCTTCCTCGTCGAGAGCGCGACGGGCCGGGTGCTGTCGAGCGAGCTGGTCGCCGAGAGTGCGCAGCTGCGCGCGCAGATCGAGGTGACCTACGCCGCGGAACCCGCCATCGGCCTGCTCGTGCCGCACGAGATGCGCGAGAAGTACGTGACCAAGAGCGGGAATACGATCGAGGGCCGCGCCACGTACTCGAATTACCGGCGGTATAAGGTCACGGTGGAAGAGAAAGTGAAATGAGGGTGCTGGGTGCCAGGTGCGGAGTGCCGGGTGCCGTGCAGGGTGCGGGGTGCGGCGTGCTGTGCCTGGTGCTGGGCGCGACGGTCACAGCCCAGGAGCCGTCGTTCGACGTGGTGCTTGCGCGCGCGGGCGCGTATGTCGTCGAATTCCAGAAACAGCTCGCCGGCATCGTCGCCGAAGAACAGTACGAGCAGCGCACGAGCAACCGTTCCATGTCGACGTTTCGCTCGACCGCGCAGCGGCCCATGGCGCGCGCGCTCAAGTCGGATTTGCTGCTGTTGAGGCCCGAAGGGTCGGATCGCTGGATTCAGTTCCGCGACGTGTTCGAAGTGGACGGTCGTCCTGTGCGCGATCGAGACGAGAGGCTGATGAAGCTCTTCTTGCAGCCGTCGTCGTCCACGGCCAGCCAGGTCGACAACATCATCGCGGAGAGCACGCGCTACAACATCGGGAACCTGCAGCGGACCGTGAACGTGCCGGTGCTCGCGCTGAGCATCCTCGATCCGGTGACGCAACGGCGATTTCAATTCAGCCGCACCAGGGACGACAAGCCGAAGCTCAGCGCGGCGCCTAACGCCGAGACGCTCTGGGTAGTGGAGTACGAGGAGGTCAGCCCGCAAACCATCATCCGCACCACCAACGGGCGGGACATGGCGAGCCGCGGCCGCTTCTGGATCGAGCCTGCGACCGGGCGGGTCTTACTGAGCGAGTTGACGGCCGAAGACACGGCGCTCCGCGCGATCATAGACGTGGCCTATCACTCCGATCCCGGAGTCGGCCTGCTGGTGCCGTCCGAAATGCGCGAGCGGTACGACATCCGCGGCGACGGTTCGCGCGTCGATGGAACCGCGACGTACGGAAAGTTCCGACGGTTCCAGGTGAAAGTGGACGAGAAGATTGCGCCGGTGAAAGAGAAATGATGGTGCGGGGTGCCAGGTGCGAGGTGCTGGGTGCCGTGCAGAGTGCCGGGTGCGGGGTGCTGTGCCTGGTGCTGAGTGCGCCCATCGCGGCGCAGGAGCGCTCGCTCGACGCAGTGATGGTGCGCGCGGCGGTCTACGTGGAGGATTTCGAGCGGCGCCTCTCCGGGATCGTCGCCGAAGAAGATTACACGCAGCAGGTTCGGCCGGACAAAGCCGGCCTGGGCTTCGTGTCGGAGCTGAAGCGGGATCTGCGGTCCGACGTGTTGTGGCTGAAGCCGAACGGTGCCCGCGACTGGCTGATGTTCCGCGACGTTTTCGACGTGGACGGCGTGCCCGTGCGCGACCGGACGGATCGACTGCTGGCCCTGTTCATCAATCCCGCGCGGTCCGCGGACGCGCAGGTCAAGGACATCATCGCCGAGAGCGCGCGCTACAACATCGGCTCGGTGATGCGCACGATCAACGCGCCGCTGCTGCCGCTGCTGTTTCTCGAATCGAAGAATCACACCCGATTCACGTTCTCGCGCGCACAGGACGCGTCGCCGAGCGCGATGACAGCGGAGGCGCCGGCGCCGCCGGGACATTTCCGCGTCTCCACGGAGCTGTGGGCAATCGAATTCCGCGAGCGCGAGCACGGCACGATGATCCGCACGACGACGATGCGCGACCTGCCCGCACGCGGACGGTTCTGGATCGATCCGATCACGGGTCGCGTCATGATGAGCGAGCTGATCCTCGAGGCCCGGGACGTTCGGGGCAGTGTGACCGTCCAATACCAGGACGCGCCGTCGCTCGGCCTGCTCGTGCCGGCTGAAATGCGCGAGCGCTACGACAAGCTGCGGGACAAGTCGATCATCGAGGGGTTTGCGAGCTACAGTCACTTCCGGCCGTTCGCCGCGACTGTGGACGGGGCGTTTCCGATCAGGCGACAGTAAGGCGGAGCGTGCTCCGCGCGTGGGAGACATCATGGCTGCGCGACCGACGTGGAAGGGCTACCTCAAGATCAGCCTCGTGAACATTCCGGTGAAAGTCTTTCCGGCGACCGACGCCGCCGCGACGCTGAGCTTCAACCAGCTGCACGGCGAATGTCAGACGCGCATCCAGCAGAAGCGCTGGTGCCCGAAGTGCGAGAAGGAGGTCGCCAACACCGATCTCGTCAAGGGCTTCGAATTCGAGAAGGGCCGCTACGTCGTCGTCGACGAGGAGGACATCGAAAAGGTCCGCGTCGAGTCGACGCGCGTCATCAATCTCGAGAAGTTCACCGACGACACGTCGATCGATCCGATCTACCTCGAGCGGCCGTACTACCTCGCGCCGGACGGCCCGGTCGCGCGCGAAGCGTTCGCCGTCATCCGCGAAGGGATGAAGGGCAAGGCGGGCATCGGCAAGGTCGCGCTCTATGGACGCGAGTACCTCGTCAAGGTCCAGCCGCGCGAGAAAGGCCTCGTGATGTACACGCTGCGTCACGCCGCCGAGATTCGCAGCATGGACGCCATCGACGAGCTCGCCGAGATGCCCGAGACGGTCAAGCCGGAGGAGGTGAAGCTGGCGCAGCAGGTCATGGGCACGTTCGAAGGCGAGGTCAGCCTCGATACCTATAAGGATGACTATCAGGTGGGCCTGCGCGAGATTATCGACGCGAAGATCGAGGGGCGCGAAATCGTCACGCCGGAAATCGAAGCGCCGCCCAAGGTGGTCAATCTGATGGAGGCGCTGCGGAAGAGCCTCGACACGATCAGCGCGAAGAAGAAGCCGGCCGCCAGCGTTTCGGGGATGCCGGCTCAGAAGAAGCGCGCCGGCGGCAGGGGCTAGTGGCTGGTGGCTGGTGGCTGGTGGCTGGTGGCTGGTGGCTGGTGGCTGGAAAGGTCGAAGGAAGAAGGAAGAAGGCAGAAGTCATGAGAATGCTCTTCCGCACACTCGCGGTTCTGACGCTCTCGCTCGCCGTCATTGCCCCTGCCATCGCGCAGACGCGTGGCGTCACCGCGGAGGACTACTTCGCGTTCGAGACGCTCGGCGATCTGCATTTCTCACCAGACGGCACGACGATCGCCTACGTCGTGACGACGGTCGATCAGAAACAGAATCGCCGTCGCAGCGAGATTTGGACGATCGCCGCCGACGGGTCGCGTTCTCCCCTGCTCCTAACGACCGCGCCGCAGTCGTCGAATTCGCCGCGATGGAGCCCCGACGGCCGGGCCATCGCGTTCCTCTCGGCACGGCCCGTCGCTGGCGACAATGGCGACGCCGCCCGGACGCAAGTCTGGCTGCTCCCGCTCAGCGGCGGCGAGCCGCGACGCGTCACGAATCTCGCCAACGGCGTTTCGAGCTTCCAGTGGTCCCCCGATGGCACGACGCTCGTCGTCGTGTCGCGAAGCGGGCCGAGTGACAGCGCGAAATCGCCCAGTGACGTCCGGCACTACCTGCACGCGAACTACAAGTTCAACGACAGCGGCTGGTTCGACGACAAGAAGACGCATCTCTGGGTGACCGACGTCGCGACTGGCAGATCGAGGCAGGTCACTTCCGGTGACGACTGGAACGACGGCGATCCGCAGTGGTCGCCAGACAGCCGGAAGATCGCGTTCGTCTCCGACCGCACCGGCAAGGCATTCGACGAGGGGCGCAACACCGACGTCTGGGTGATTGACGCGACGGGCGGCGCGCTCACGAAGATTTCGGATCACGCGACAGGCGACAACTCGCCGCGCTGGTCGCCGGACGGACGGACGATCGCGTTTCTGAGCGCAGTGCCGGAGAAGACGCATCCGAAGATCTGGCTCGCGTCGAGCGCCGGCGGATCGGCGTCGCGGCTCGCCGCAGACGGTCTCGATCTGATTCCGACCGGGCTGCGCTGGGCGGCGGACGGCACGTCGCTCTACTTCGAGACCGGGTATCACGGCACGTCGCGGCTGTATCGCGTCGATCTCGCGGCCCGGCGCGCGACGCCGGTCACGACGGGCGATCGGACGGTCCACCTTGTCGACATTCACGAGAAGACCGGACGGATCGCGTACGGCGAGAACGATCCGACGCGGATGGACGATCTCTACGTCGCCGATCTCAGCGGTCAGAATCCAAGGCAGCTGACGCACCTGAACGCGGCGCTGTGGAAGCAGCTGAATCTGACGCCGGTCGAGCGCGTGCCGTACAAGGGCGCCGACGGCTGGGACGTGGACGGATTCTTCATGAAGCCGGCTGGATGGGAAGCCGGCAGGAAGTATCCGATGATCCTCACGATTCACGGCGGGCCCGCGGGCCAGTTCGGCTTCGACTGGTATCACGAGTTCCAGGTCTACGCGTCGCACGGCTGGGCGGTCTTCTTCACCAACCCGCGCGGCTCGACCGGCTACGGCGAGAAGTTCGAGCGCGGCATCGAGCTCAACTGGGGTGGCAAGGATTACGTCGACGTGATGAACGGCGTGGACGCGATCCTCGCACAGTACGCGTGGATCGATCGCGATCGCCTCGGCGTGACCGGCGGCAGCTACGGCGGGTTCATGACCAACTGGATCATCGGTCACACGAATCGCTTCAAGGCCGCGGTGACGCTGCGGAGCATTTCGAACTTCGTGTCAGACGATGGGACGCGGGATGGGCAGTACGGTCACGCGGATGATTTCCACGGCGACATCTTCGACAAGTTCGATCTCTACTGGGATCGCTCGCCGCTGAAGTACGTGAAGAACGTGAAGACGCCGACGCTCGTATTGCATTCGGACAACGATTACCGCGTGCCGATCGAGCAGGGCGAGCAGTGGTTCCGCGCGCTGCGGCACTTCGGCGTGCCGAGCGAGATCGTCTTCTTCCCGCGCGAGAACCACAACCTGACGCGCACGGGCGAGCCGAAGCATCTCGTCGAAAGCATCAAGTGGCAGGTGTACTGGTTCGAGCGCTACATCGAGGGCAATGCGAATGCCGTGGCGCCTGATGCTCCAACGCGGGCGGGCACGACGAGCACGCAGGATCGCGATTGGTGATCAGCGGCCCTCGCCGTCGACAATTGCGGACCGAGTGATATCTTCTCCGTCATGAGATCGACCTATCGCCTGCGGCTGGCGGCTCTCATCGCAGGCGGCCTCGCGATCGCCGCGCCACAGGCGCAGACGCCAGTCTCCGCGCCGCCCGCGGCAGCAGTCCGTCCTATCGTCGACACGTATCACGGTGTGCAGGTCAGCGATCCGTACCGCTGGCTCGAGCGCTGGGACGATCCCGGCGTCCGCGCGTGGACCGAGGCGCAGAACACGTACGCGCACGCGCAACTCGACGCGCTGCCGTTCATGGCCGCGCTGCGGGCGCGCGTCCAGGCGGTCGGCGCCGATACGCGTCCGCGCTGGTTCAGCCTTGCGCACCGCCGCGGGCGGCTCTTCGCGATCAAGCAGCAGCCGCCGCGCGAGCAGCCGATGCTCGTCGTCATGACATCTCCGGACGATCTCGCATCAGAGCGGATCGTCGTCGATCCGGCGGCGCTCGATCCCAGTGGCAACACCGCGATCGACTTCTACGTGCCGTCGGCGGACGGATCGCGCGTCGCGGTCTCGCTCTCTGTCGGCGGCAACGAACGGGGCGACGTCCACGTGTTCGACGTCGCCTCCGGCCGCCAGCTGCCGGACGTCGTCACGCGCGTCAACGGCGGCACGGCGGGCGGCAGCGTCGCATGGAACGCGGACGGCAGCGGTTTCTTCTACACGCGGTATCCGCGGCCGGGCGAGCGTCCGGAACCGGATCTGGATTTCTATCAGCAGCTGTACTTCCACAAGATCGGCGGCGCGATCGACGCCGATGCGTACGAGATCGGGAAGGACTTTCCGAAGATCGCGGAGGCAGCCGTCACAGCCAGCGGCGATGGGCGGTTTCTACTGGCGACGGTCAAGAACGGCGACGGCGGCGAGCAGGCGCACTACGTGCGTCCGCCAGCGGGCGGCTGGATTCGTCTCGCCGGGTACACCGATGAGGTGATCACAGGCGTCTGGGGCCGAGACGATGCGTTGTATCTGCTGTCGCGGAAAGGCGCGCCGCGCGGACGCATCCTGCGGATCGCGCGCAGCAACTCGCCAACGCTCGCGGACGCGAAGGTCGTCGTCCCGCAGAGCGACGCGGTCATCGACGCGATCGCCGTGACCGCGACGAAGATCTACGCGAAGGAGATCGTCGGCGGCCCGTCGCAGGTGCGCGTCTTCGATCTCAACGGCAAGTTGCAGCAGACGCTCGCGCTCGAGCCGATCTCGAACGTCGCCGAGATCGTCGCGCTCGACGGAGACGATGTGCTGTACGAGGCCGAGAGCTACGTCACGCCGGCCGCGTACTACCAGACCGACGGCAGTGGCACTCCGCGGAAGACAGCGCTGGCGGTGTCGTCACCGGTGAGCTTCAGCGACGTCGAGGTCTCGCGCGTCGAGGCCACGTCGAAGGACGGCACGCGCATCCCGCTCAGCATCGTCCGGCGGAAGGGCATCGCGCTTGACGGGGAGAATCCGACACTGTTGTACGGCTACGGCGGCTACAGCATTTCTGAGACGCCGAACTTCTCGGCGACGCGTCGCATCTGGCTCGAACAGGGCGGCCTCTACGTCGTCGCCAACATCCGCGGCGGCGGCGAATTCGGCGAGGCGTGGCACCGCGCCGGCAACCTGACGAAGAAGCAGAACGTGTTCGACGACTTCGCGGCGGCCGCGCGCTATCTGATCGATCAGAAGTACACGAGCCCCGCATCGCTCGCGATCCTGGGCGGCAGCAACGGCGGCCTGCTGATGGGCGCGACGTTGACGCAGCATCCGGAGTTGTTCCGCGCGGTCGTGTCGCACGTCGGCATCTACGACATGCTGCGCTGCGAGCTGTATCCCAACGGGGAATTCAACGTGACGGAATTTGGCACCGTCAAGGATCCGGAGCAGTTCCGCGCAATCTACGCGTACTCGCCGCTCCATCACGTGGTCGACGGGACGAAGTACCCGGCGGTGATCCTGTTCAGCGGCGTCAACGATCCGCGTGTCAATCCCGCCGACTCGCGCCGGTTCGCCGCGCGGCTCCAGGCGGCGAGCGCGTCCGGCCATCCGATTCTGCTTCGCGTGTCGGGCAGCGGCCACGGCTTCGGTACGTCGCTCAGCGAGGGCCTCGCGCAGACCGCGGATCAGTACGCGTTTCTCTTCTGGCAGCTCGGGATGAGGGTCAGCCTTCCGTGATTCGTCCGTGCGCACCCGCTGACGTCGAGGCCATCTTCGAGATCATCAACGACGGAGCCAACGCGTACCGCGGCGTCATCGCCGCGGACCGATGGCACGAGCCGTACATGTCGCGTGAGGAGCTCGCGCGTGAAATCGCGAGCGGTGTCGTCTTCTCGGGTTTCTACGACGACGGGCAGCTCGTCGCGGTCATGGGACTTCAGCTCGTCAAGAACGTGGCATTGGTGCGACATGCCTACACGCGCACCGCGAAACAAGGTCAGGGCTTCGGCGCGAAACTCCTCGCTCACGTACGGAGTCAGACCGATCGCCCCATCCTGATCGGCACATGGACGGCTGCGACGTGGGCCATTCGATTCTACGAACGTCACGGGTTCACACTGGTGCCTCGCGAAAACACGCCGGCGCTGCTGCAGCGCTACTGGTCGATTCCGGATCGGCAGATCGACGAGTCGGTCGTGCTCGCCGATGAACGGTGGTTCTCGCCGCGGCCCCGCTGAAGCCGGACGCGGCAATCGACCGAGTCGATCGGCGTTTTGCTCAGCATTTGCCGCGTTTCTTTTTCCGCTTGACAAACCAGCCGCCGGTGCGTGACAGTCCTACTGTATTAGTTCTGTAATACATTTCGATTGGTACAGCGACACACCATGCTGTTTCGTCCGAATCCGTCGTCCGGCGTGCCCATCTACCTCCAGCTCATGGAGCAGGTGAAGCACAGCATCGAGACCGGCGCCCTCCGCCCGGGCGAGCAGTTGCCCGGCATCCGCCCGCTCGCGGAAGAACTCGTCATCAACCCGAACACGGTCGCCAAGGCCTACCGCGAGCTCGAGCACGAGGGCGTCATCGAGCTCCGCCACGGCGCCGGCGCGTTCGTCTCGGGCAGCGCCCGCGCGAAGAAGGAAACCGACGCGATGAAGGCCGGACAGACGGCCGTCGCGGCGACGATTGACAAGCTACGCGCCCGCGGCCTCTCGGACGAAGAAATCCGCCGCCTGTTCGAAGCGGAACTGGCCGGCCATTCGGCGTTGCCAAGGACCGGAGGACGACGTGACTGACAGGGCTGACGGCGCTCGCAGGGCTGACGCGCTCGTGATCGAAGCGGCGGACCTGCACAAGCACTACGGCAGCGTGCAGGCGCTGCGCGGCCTGAGCCTCCAGGTGCCGCCGGGGTCGATTCACGGATTTCTGGGAAAGAACGGCGCCGGCAAGACGACGACGATCAAGGTCCTGCTGGGCATGGCGCGGCCGACGAGCGGCCGCGCGCGCGTCTTCGGCCTGCCGGCGGACGCGCAGGAATCGAGCGTCGAGATCCGCCGGCGCACGGGCTTCGTCAGCGACGACAAGGACCTCTACGACTACATGACCGTTGCGGAGATCATCCGATTCACCGCGGCGTTCTTCCCGCAATGGCGCGCCGACCTCGAGCGGACCTACGCGCGCACGTTCGAGCTGCCGCTGGACCGCAAGATCAGGGCGCTGTCGCGCGGCACGCGAACCAAACTCGCGCTGCTGCTCGTGCTCTGCCGCCGCGCGGAGCTGCTGATCCTCGACGAGCCGACCTCTGGTCTCGATCCGGCGGTCACCGAAGAAGTCCTGCAGACGCTCGTGGGCCACGTGGCGAGCGAGGAGATGACCGTCTTTTTCTCGTCGCACCAGATCAGTGAAGTCGATCAGATTGCCGACCGCGTCACGATCATCGATCGCGGCCGCGCGGTCGTGTCGGGCTCGCTCGATGACCTGCGCGAGCAGTACCGGCGCGTCCAGCTGATCTTCGATGGAGACGCGCCCGATGCGACGTTCCGCGCGCCGGGCGTCGTGCGCGTGCGCCGCAGCGGCCGCATCCTCACGGTGCTGTCGAGCGCCGGCGCCGAACGCATTCTCGACGAAGCGCGCGCGCTGAATCCCGTCTCGTCCGACGTCGTGCCCGTCACGCTCAAAGAGATCTTCCTCGAATCGGTTGCCGCGGAGGACTGACATGCTCTGGTACAAGTCGTGGCTCGAAACCCGCTGGCGGTTCCTGATCGGCCTTGGACTGCTGTCGATCGCCGCCTGCGGCGCCGTCTTCGACTATCCCACGGTGCTGAAACTCATGCCGCTCGCGAACAACATCGAGACGACGATCGACACCAGCACGAAGATCGGACGCCTCGTCAAGCAGGCCGCGGCTCTGCAGGCCACCTATCGCGGGTTCATCTGGTGGCAATGGGTCCGGCAGAACCTGGTGGGAATCTGGACGGTCTTCGCGGTGCTGCTCGGGTCGGGCGGTTTGATCGCTGCATCCGGCAGCGGCGGCGGTGGGGCGCTCTTTACGCTCTCGCTGCCCGCGTCGCGTACGCGTGTGATCGGGGTGCGTGCGGTGACGGCACTCGGCGAATTGCTCGTGCTCGTCGTCGTCCCGTCGCTCCTGATCCCTCTGCTCTCGCCCGCCATCGGACAGAGCTACAGCATCGTCGACGCGTTCGTCCACGCCCTCTGCATCTTCGTCGCCGGCGCCGCGTTCTTCAGCCTCGCGTTTCTGCTCTCGACCGTCTTCAGCGATCTGTGGCGGCCGCTGCTGATCACCGGCGCCATCGCGTGCGTCCTCGCGCTTCTTGAGGGCGCGCTCGCGCTGCAATCCATTCAGATCGGCATCTTCAGAGTGATGAGTGGTGAAAGTTACTTCCGCGGCACGGGACTCCCATGGCTGGGATTGCTCGCCAGTGCGGCCGTGTCGGCGGCGCTGTTGAACGCCGCCGCCCGAAACATTGCGCGTCAGGATTTCTGATGCGGACGTGACCAGCGCGACAAGCGCGCTCATGAAGAAAGGACAAGTCCGATGCCCACGTACATTCGAATCGTTGCGGTCATGGCGTTCGTTGCGCTCTTCTCCGGGTCGTCTTCGCTGCGCGCGCAGACGGCCGTCGATCCATCCGGGCACTGGGAAGGCAAGATTGAAGTCCCGGGCATGGACGTGCCGGTCGAAGTGGACTTTACGAAGAGCGCGGGCGCGTACGCCGGTACGGTCGGGATGCCCGGGCAGAAACTGAAGGGTCTCCCGCTCGTGAAGGTCGCCGTCGACGGCAAGACGATCACGTTTGCCATACGCACCGATCAGACGATGACCGGCGATCTCTCCGACGATGGCAAGACGATGTCGGGGACGTTCGCGGGGGCGGGCGGTTCGGTGCCGTTCATTCTCAACCGGACGGGTGACGCGAGAGTGGCGCCGCCGGTGACGAGCGCGCCGATCGGAAAAGACCTCGAGGGCACGTGGACCACAACGGTCGAGGACACGGGGAATCGCGTCGCGCTGACGCTGACGAATCACGCGAACGGCACGGCGACCGGCAGCCTCGTCAACCTGAGTGAAGGCGGGCTCCAGATCCCGATTCGCTTCACGCAGAACGGATCCAGCGTTACGTTCACCACGACCGTCGTCGACGGATCCTTCGCCGGGACGCTGAACGCGGCGGGCACGGAACTGACCGGCACGTGGAAGGAAGGAACGACGACGAAGGCGATTGTTTTTCGGAAGAAGTGAAAACAGAAAAGTGAGAACAGAAAACTGAGAGTTGAAAGGAGGAACGGCCATGATCTTCGGCAGCGCCACCGTGATCGCGCATGTGTTGAAAGGAGCGACCGCCGCCGTATTGCTCGCGTGGGCGTGGGTGCATCAGTCATCCGAGCCTGCGTTTGCCATCGGCGCCCTCGTGGTCGCCGTCGTCGCCATGCGAGGCTGTCCCATGTGCTGGTTGCTGGGCCTGGTCGAAACGATTGCCGGGACGGATTGAATCACCCCCGGAGCGCGCGAAGCGGATCCGTCCGCGTCGCGCGCCAGGCGGGGACGACACACGCGACGAGCGACGCGGCCGCGATGACCATGAACGCCGACGCGAATGCCAGCGGGTCGTGGGGGGCCACCTTATATAAGAGGTAGCCCAGCAGGCGGGTCGCCTGGAGCGCCGCGACGAGTCCCAGCGCGAGACCGCCGGCGGTCAGCACGAGGCCCTTCGAAAGGACGAGCCGGAGCAAATCCGATGCGCTGGCGCCGAGCGCCATCCGCAGCGCCAGCTCGCGCGTGCTCTGCGACACCGTGGCCGCCATGACGCCGTAGAGACCGATCGCCGCCAGCACGAGCGCGAGTCCGCCGAAGACGACGAGGATGGTGACCGAGATTCGTTGCGCGGCAGTGGTCCGATCCACCTGCTCGCGCATCGTGATGAGCTCGGAGGGCGCGACGTTCGGGTCGAGCGCGTGGATCTCGCGCACCAGCACTGGCGCGAGCGTCGCCGGCCCCTGCGGTGTCCTGATGAGCAAGGCTGTGGTCGCCGAGAAATTCTGACGCAGCGGCACGTACAGAAACGGCTTCGGCGTCTCGAGAAGATTCCGGTACTTCGCGGTACGCGCAAGACCGACGATCTGCATCCATCGGCCCCTCACCTGCACGCGCCGGCCGACCGGATCCGCGCCGCGCCAGAATTGGGCAGCCATCGTCTCGTCCACAATCGCGACGAGCTGCGCCGTTTCGTTGTCAGCGCGCGTGAACTCGCGACCGGACACGAGCGGAATGCCCATCGTCGAGAGGTAGCCTGGACCGATTTCGTTGTAGTCCGCGGTCGGCTGCTGGTCGGGCGGTGCGTCGTACCCATCTACCGCGATCGGCGCCGTCGAGTAGTTGCGATAGCTGAACGGCGTCATGCGCGAGAAGGCCGCCGACTCGACGCCGCCGATCGCCTGGAGCCGATCGACGAGCTCGTCCTGAAAAGTCCTCGCGCGCTGCGGATCGTAGCCCGCCGTAAACAGATCGACTCCAGTCGCGAGCACGCCGGCCGTCGAGAAACCCGGACTGGCGCTCCGAACGGCCTGCAGGCTCTTGATCAGCAGACCCGCGCCGACCAGCAGGACGAAGCTCAGCGACACCTGCACGAGCACCAGCGCCGACCGCACCCAGGCCCGGCTTCGGGCGCCGACCACGCCGCCCGATTGCGAGCGCAGCGCGCCGGCCAGATCGACATTGCTCGACAGCATCGCGGGCACCAGGCCGAAGAGCAGCGTCGCGATCACGCATACGCCCGCGCTGAGCGCGAGCACGCGCCAGTCGAGATCGCCGGGCAGACGCAGCAGGACGCCGCCGCGGGGCGGAGTCAGCAGAGCGAGCGCGTTCCGCAGCCAGGTCGCGACGACGAGCCCTCCGGCAGCGGCGATCGCCGACAGGATCAGCCCTTCCGTCATCAGTTGCTTCACCAGGCGGCCCCGGCCGGCGCCGACCGAGAGGCGAATCGTCATCTCCTGCTGCCGCGAGAACGCGCGGACGAGCAGCAGATTGCCGACGTTGGCGCAGGCGATGAGCAGCACGGAGAGGACCACCACGAGCGCGATGCCGAGCGTCGGAAGGAGCGCGCCGGCGTTGTTGAACGGCGTCTGCCACAGCGGCCACAGCCTGATGCCGCGGCCGCGGTTCGTTTCCGGATAATCCGCCTCCAGTCGCGCGGCGATCGCGGACAACTCCGCTTGCGCTTGTTCGATCGTCACGCCCGGCTTGAGGCGCACGAACCCTTCGATCCACCTCGCGCCGCGATCTTCGAGTTTGTAGACGCCCGCGTCGAACTGCGCCTGCATCGACGCCGGCACCCAGAACTGGAACGCGTAGCCGACGAACGTCCCGAAAAAACCTTTCGGCATGACGCCGACGATGGTGTGCGGCAGGCCCGCGAGCACCTGCGTCTTCCCGATGATCGCCGGATCGCCGCGAAAGCGTTCCTGCCAGATCTGGTAGCTGATCACGGTCACCGGGTGCGCGTTGCGTCCCGAATCCTCACCCGGTTCAAACCCTCGTCCGAGCATCGGGTGCACGCCGATCGCGTCGAAGTAGTTCGCCGACACCATGCTGCCGGACGCGCGTTCGGCGCGGTCGCCGATGCTCAGCGTGCTTCCGGTGATCTTTTCGCCGATGAACGCGTCGACCAGCGTGCTCCTCCGCTGCAGCTCGAGCCAGTCAGGCCACGAGACATCGCTGTGACCGGGCGCGCCGCGGTCCGTGCCCGTGACGGCGAAGAGCCGATCCTGATCGACGACGAGCGGGTACGGACGCAGGAGGATGCCCTCGATCCAGCTGAACACCGCCGCGTTGGCGCCTATGCCGAGCGTGAGGCACAGAATCGCGAGTACCGAAAAGCCAGGACTGCGCAGCAGCATGCGGACGGCGTACGCGGTGTCGCGGCGGAAATCATGCAGCCAGCGCAGCATGTCGGCGTCGCCGGTGCGCTCCTTCGCCAGCGTGATACTGCCGAAGCGGCGCAGCGCCGCCTGCCGTGCGTCTTCGGGGTACATCCCGCGGCGGACGTACTCGTCGGTTCGTTCGTCGAGATGAAAGCGCGCTTCGGCGTCGAAGTCATCGCCGGAACGTGAGAAGGTGCCGCGCAGACGCTGGAGCCAGCCCATGACGTTCTCCCTACGCGAAACGCAGAACCTTTCCGACCGCTTTCGTCAGCCGATCCCACTTCACCTGCTCATCTTCGAGCCGCTTCTGCCCCGCGCGCGTCAGCTTGTAGAGGCGCGCGCGTCTGTTGTTGGCCGTCGTCTGCCATTCCGCGGTGATCCAGCCGAGGTGTTCCATCCGGTGGAGCGCCGGATAGAGCGAGCCTTCTTCGACGCGGAGGATGTCGTCGGAGATCGATTCGATGTCCGCGGCGATGCCGTAGCCGTGATGCGGACCGCGGCTCAGCGTCTTGAGGACGAGCAGGTCGAGCGTGCCCTGCAGGGCGTCGGGCTTCCTGTGTCTGCGCAGCATTTACCATAGAACTCTAGGGTAGAGCCCGCAGCCGGGTCAAGAGGACGGGTTAGAATGCCTCAATGCGGGGAACGTGGCGCGGGCCTCTGCTGGTGAGTGCCGCGGCGCTCTATGTCGCGAGCGCCTCGAGCGCCTTGACGTCCGGCCAGAAGCCGGAGCCGATGCCCGGCGTGCTGCACGAAAATCCCGCGATTCAGTACATCAGCCGACCGACAACGGATCGCGTCGCGAAACTGAATCAGACGCTGGCGCAGAGCGGACGATCGCTTCAACGCGATCCGAAGACCGGCTACCTCCGTTCCGTACTCGAAGCCCTCGGCGTGCCAGAGGAATCGCAGCTGCTGGTGTTCTCGAAGACCGGCGTGCAGAGCCGGTTCACCAATCCGCAGAATCCGCGCGCGCTGTACTTCAACGATTCCGTGGCCGTCGGCTACATTGCCGCCGCGCCCGTCCTCGAGCTCGCCGCGCACGATCCGCAGCAGGGTGTCGTCTTCTACACGGTCGATCAGGCGGCCGCGGTGCCGAAGTTCACTCGCCAGACGATGTGTCTCAGCTGTCACGTGTCGTCGAGCACGCTCGACGTGCCGGGGTTTCTCTCGCGCAGCAGCACGGTCGGCGACGACGGGACCGTGATGGCGCAGCTCGGCGCCACCAACGACGTCGATCACACGACGCCGCATCCCGATCGCTGGGGCGGCTATTACGTCACGACCGAGGTGGCGTCGGCCGCGTACGCGACGAGAGCGCACCTGGGCAACATTACGTTCTCGCCACGAGGCAGCACGTCGAATCAGGCGTTCGTCGACTGGATAAACAGCACGCCGGAGGACCGCGGCTACCTGTCCGCGGCCAGCGACAACGTCGCGCTGCTCGTCTTCGATCATCAAATGCACGCGAACAATCTGTTGACGCGGCTGAATTGGGAATCACGCGTCGCGTCGAGCGGCGGCCGCGCGATCGCGTCGGACGCCACGCTGCGAGGCCTCGTCAACCAGCTGGCCGATTACCTCCTGTTCGTCGGCGAAGCGCCCCTCCCGCTGCCGCTCACGCCGCGCACCGGATTTGCGGAACGCTTCCAATCCGCGATTCCGAAGGACCGTAAGGGCCGTTCCTTCGGGCAGTTGAACGTCGAGACGCGGTTGTTGCGGTACCCGTGCAGCTACATGATCTACTCCGAGGCGTTCGACGGACTGCCGCCGGCTGCGAAGGCCGCGGTCTACAGTCGGATGCTCGAGATTCTGTCGGGTACTGACACGCGCGCCGTCTACGCCAGGCTGAAGGCGGACGATCGGCGCGCCGTCCTCGAAATCCTGAGGGAAACGAAACCGGACTTCCCCATCTCATGAAGGCGCTGCGATTCACGCTCGCCGTCGCTGTTTTCTGCTGCCTGCCCTTCGCCGGTTCGCAGGTCGCGCCCGCCGCGCAGGATGGCGTCAATAGTGCGCCGTTCTACGCGGGCATTACCGATCCCCCGGCGCTCACGGCGAGGAGCGATGAACACCTTGCTAAAGCCCGGCAGGCGCTCGATCGTTTGATCGCCGTCAGGGGACCGCGGACGATCGAGAACACGCTGCAGCCGTACGACGACATCCAGATCGAGCTCGAGGCCGCCAAGGCTCCGGCGCGGGCCATATCGGTACTCCATCCTGACGCCCGCATGCGCGCCGCCGCCGATGACGTCAGCCTGCGCGCGGATGCCATCGATGCCGACCTCAAAGTGAATCGCGCGACGTACGACGCGATCGCCGCGATCGATCTGAAGCGCGCCGACGCCGAAACGAAGTACTACGTCGAGCGCGTGCTGCGCGCGTACCGGCTCAACGGTGTGACGCTCGACGGCGCGAAGTACGATCGCGTGAAACAGCTGAATCAGGATCTCGCCGCGGCCACGCGCGAGTTCCTGCGCAACATCCAGAACAATCCGGGATCGATCACGGTGGCCAGCGCCGCGGACCTCGACGGACTGCCCGCCGACTTCATCGCGCGCCACGCGCCGGACGCGAAGGGCGCCATCACGCTCAGCACGAATGACAGCGACTATCGGCCCATCTTGACGTTCGCGAAGCGCGACGACGTCCGCAAGCGGCTGTACTTCGAGAACGCCAACCGCGCGTACCCGGTCAACATGGCGGTGCTGGACCGCATGCTCGCGATCCGGACCGAGCTCGCGCACCTCCTCGGATTCGCGTCGTGGGCCGAGTACGACATCGCGCCGCGCATGGCCGGCAGCGCCAAAGCCGCCACCGACTTCATCGATCGCATCGTCGAGGCTTCGCGGCAGAGGACGGCGCGCGAATTCGACGAACTGATCGCGCGCAAGCGGCAGGACGAGCCGGGCGCGACGACGATGGGCCCATGGGAGTCCATCTACTACACGGAGCTGGTGCGGCGCGCGAGCTACGACTTCGATGCGCGATCCGTGCGTCCCTATTTCGCGTTCGACCGTGTGAAGCAGGGCGTCTTCGACGTGACGTCGCGGCTGTACGGCGTCACGTTCAGGGCGACGCCGGACGTGCCGGTGTGGGACAGGTCGGTCGAAGCGTACGAGATGCTCGAGAACGGTCGCGCGATTGGCCGCTTCTATTTCGACCTGCACCCGCGTCCGAACAAACAGGTCACCGGCGCGCTGACGCACGTCGTGCGCACCGGAGTCACGGGCCGGCAGCTGCCGGAGGTCATCGTGTGGGCCGCGCTGCCTGGCGGTCAGCCCGGCGATCCGGGATTGCTGACGCACGACGACGTGCGGCTCACGATGTTCCATGAGTTCGGTCACGTGGTGCAGGACATTCTCTCGGCGCGGCATCGGTGGCTCGGTGTGACGCGGACGGTCGAGGCCGACTTCGTCGAGGCGCCGTCGCAGATGTTTGAGGAGTGGACGTGGGATCCGGCGACGCTGGCGACGTTCGCGAAGCACTATCAGACCAACGAGCCGATTCCCGCTGACGTCGTCGCGCGCATGCGCCGCGCGAGCGACTTCGGCAAGGCGCTCGGTCCGACCGGTGTCCGCGGGCAGATGATCGTCGCCCGCTATCTGCTCGAGTTGAACCAGAAAGATCCGAAGTCCATCGACACGACCGCGCTGATGCGCGACATCACCAACGCACTCGTGCCGTTCAAGTACGTCGACGGCACGCACAGGCAGACAAGCTTCACGCAGATCGGCAACGCGAACTACACGGCGTCGTACTACACGTACATGTGGTCGCTGGTGATCGCGAAGGATCTGTTCAGCAAGTTCGACGCGACGAATCTACTGTCGCCTACCGTCGCGCGCCGCTACCGCGACACGGTCCTCGCGCCTGGCGGCACGAAGCCGGCGGCCGCGTTGATCCAGGATTTCCTCGGCCGACCGTTCAACGCAACGGCGTACGAGATCTGGCTGAACCGCTGAGGCAGGCGTCACCTCCTGATACCGGAAGAAGCGCGCGCAACCAGCACATGGCTTCGACCGACACACCTATCGACGACGAACGTGACCGCCTCAGCCAACTGACCCGGAAAGGCATCGGCATGCCGATCGCCGGCCTCATCTATTGGCTGGCGGTCGCGGTCATTCTTCGCCGACTGCCCCAGCGCTCCGGTCTCATCGTGTGCTTCTTCGCGACCGGTGCCGTCTTTCCGGTCGGGACGGTTCTCACGAAAGTGGCCGGCGGCGATCTGTTCGCGAAGAGCCCGACGCTGACGCCGCTGGCGCTCCAGCTCGCGGCGATGCAGTTGTTCTATTGGCCCGTCATCGTCATGGTCTTCGGAGTGATGCCCGTGTGGACGCCCTTCACCATGGCGGTCCTCTTCGGTTCCCACTTTCTTCCGTACTGGTGGCTCTATCGAAGCCCGGCCTATGCGGCGCTCGCGATCCTGACCGCTTCAGCCGTTACGCTCGCGGTGCTCATCGCGGGCGAACCGCTGTTTATGACGATCCCGCTGATTGCGGCGGGTTGTTATGCTCTCTCGTGCGTCGCGCTCGGTGTTGAGGTGTCAGGCCTGCGACGCTCGTGAAGACGCCATTGCTTCGGCAGCCGCGCGCATGAAACCCAAGCCAACGCTTCCCGAGGAGATTGAGGAGTACCGCGACGAACGCTGGCGCCGCGAAGGGACGCAGCAGGTCGAGACGGCGTACGACGCCGAGCGTTTCATCGAGCAGGTCGGCTTCACCGCGTGCCTGACCGATTCACGTCGCCCTGGGCCGTCGCTGTACGTGGCGGTCTGCGGACGACGCGACGCCGTGCTGCCGCGCAACGTGCAGAAAGACGAGGAAGCCTCGTCCACGTGGCTCTTGAAGGACGACCTCGTCAAGCGCGGCAAGGTCTACTACGCGAAGCTCGCGCGCGGCAAGGCGACGTTCCTCGCGGCGCGGATGATTCCGTACTTTCACGCGATCTGGGGCGTGCGCAAAGCTGAAGAGAAGAGGCGCCTGAGCAAGAACGCGCGCGCGGTGCTGAAGGTGCTGCGCGGCGAGTGGGAGATGGCGACGTCGGATCTGCGCGACGAGTCCGGCGTGAAGAATCGCGTGGCGTTCGGCCGCGCCATGGATGAGCTGCAGGCGGCGATGATCGTCGTGCCCAGCGAGGTCTATTACGTGCCGAAGTTCACGTACATCTGGACGCTGGGAGTCGGACGGTTTCCCGATCGGCTGCGCGCGCGCGTCAGTCGAGACGCCGCGCTGCGCGAGATCGCGCGATGCTTCCTCGCGAGCGCCGGCATGACGCTCCCCGGCGAGCTGGCGCGCGTGACCGGATTGTCGCGGTCCGACGCCGGACTCGGCAATCACGCGCTGGTGGACGAGGGTTACGCGATCAGGCTTGCGCCGGGAACATATCGCTTGGCGGGCGGCGCGTCACCGACCTGGACTCTTCCGTCAGCTGTCGGCGAAGCCGCTCTTGGCGACATCGAGGTGTAGGGGCGGCGGCTCGTTTTCGATGAGGTAGCCGAACTCGCTGCGGAATTCCTCCAGGGTCAGCCCGCACGTGGCCGCGAACTTCGCCAGTTCGTGCGCGTCGTCGAAGTCGTCGCGGCGCAGCCGGATCATGTAGCGTCGCGCGATGGCGTAGCGCGTGGAATGGATGTCCACCATCCTGATGCGCGCTCGGCGAGTGACCGGATCGAGCATCTCGCTGAACCGGATCGGCACGAACTGCCCACCCTGCATCGAGATCATGACGGCATTGCCGCCGGCGAGCAGGTCCTTTGCCGCGCAGTAGCCCAGGTCGCGCGTGTACTCCATGTCCACCGGGATGGGATCGGCGCAGCGCAGCTCGTACCCGATGTTCTTGGCGGCGATCGTCGTCTTGATCCCGAATTTTCGGAGGCGCGCCTGCACCTGCGCCTTCAGAATCTCGCCGATGTTGACCTCGGCGATCCGGACGTTGCCGTGCGTGTCTCGCTCGGCCTCCTCGAACTGAGCCAGATCGTTCGCGTCGATGCCCAGCACCAGGCCCTCAGCCAGGACGGCGACGCCGTCCCGCCGTCCGTAACTCAGGCGCTTGATGATCGCGCCGACCAGCGTGTCCACCAGCGTTCGCAGCGGCACCTTCTGGCCGCTCCATTCCTCGGGAACCATCGTCAGCGTGGCGCCCGCCGCCTTGCCGATGCCGAGCGCCAGGTGGCCGGCCTTGCGTCCCATGGCGATCACGAAATACCAGCGCGATGTGGTCCTGGCGTCCACCATGAGGTTCTTGACGATGTCGACGCCGATGTGGCGCGCGGTCTGATACCCGAACGTATCCACGTAGGCGGGCAGATCGAGGTCGTTGTCGATCGTCTTCGGCACGTGCACCACGCGGATCCGGCCGTTCGCCTTCTCCTCCAGCTTCATGGCCGAGAAGGCGGTGTCGTCTCCCCCAATCGTGATCAGCATCGACACGTTCAGCCGCAGCAGCGAGATCACCGTGTTCTCGAGGTGCTGGGCATCGAGCGTGGGGTTGGCGCGCGAAATGCCGATGTGCGATCCGCCGCGGAAATGGATCCGGCTCACCTCATCGATGCTGAGCGGCTTCACATGGTCCACGTCCCCGTGCATGATCCACTCGAAACCGTCCCGGATGCCGAGCACCTCGACGCCTTCGAGCACGCACCGGATGGTGGCGGCGCTGATGACGCTGTTGATGCCCGGCGCCGGACCGCCGCCGACGAGAATCGCCAACCGCTTCTGATGACTCACTGCAGTCTCCTACGTCACGATACACCACCGACGTTACGCCGCTTGGACCAAGCGCCTTTTCAGGCTCGTGTCGATTCCGGCGGTCCCTAATCGACGTCTTAGTGAACTTGAGCGGCGGGAAGCTGAAAGTGACCGATGGACCGTTCACCGAGGCCAAGGAAGTCGTCGGCGGCTACGCGCTGGTCGAGGTGAAATCGAAAGAGGAAGCCCTCGAGGTCGCACGTCAGTTCATGGAGTTGCACCGCGTGCACTGGCCGGCGTTCGAAGGGGAATGCGAGGTCCGGCCGCTCGAGGACATGTAAGCACGCTGTCCCAGGTTATGCTCCGCACACGAACGTGTCCAAGACGCGGCTGATCGAATCCGTCAAGGCGTTGGATCTGGCATCGATGCGAAAGATTCTGCATGCGAAGCCGTCGCTTCTGGCGGTCACGGATCGTCAGGGTCGAGGCCTGCTGCATCTGGCCTGCTCGGCCTCGTGCGAGGACCTGAAGCTGCGCGAATCCGTGTCGGCCCGCGTCGTGACTTTCCTGCTCGATCGTGGGCTCGACATCGAAGCGCCGGTCGGACGCGACAAGTGCACCGTGCTCTTCTTCGCGGTGGCTCGCGGCAGGAATCCGACGCTGGTCAAGCTATTGATCAAACGGGGCGCGAGAGTCGCGTCCGCGCCCGGCGGCGGACTGTTCGCCGGCGCCTGGTGGGACGACGTCAAGAATCTCAGGCTGCTGATCGATGCCGGCGCTGAGATCGACGTCGTCGTCGGCATCACGCCGTTTCTTGCCGCGTGGCTGTGGCGGAAGTTCGAGGCGGCGAAGTATCTCGCGACCCGAGGCGCGAACGTGAACTTTCAGGATTCAAAGGGCAAGACCGCGCTGCACCATGGCGTCGAAAAAGAATTCGATCCTGCGCTGCTCACTTGGCTGGTGAAGCACGGTGCGTCGCCTGACATCCCTGATCGCGACGGCGTGTCGGCACGACTGAGGGCGTCGCGGAAACGCGACAAGCGATTTCTGGCGGCTCTCACGTGAACCGCCGAGCGGTCAGGAATGCAACCGCTGATCGGATGGAGTGATCGATGGTTCGGTTTGATTCCAAGGCCCTGTACGCCGCGCTCGATGCCCGACGCGGCGCACACGGGATGACCTGGAGGCAGGTGGCGTCGGCGACAGGCGTGAGCGCCACCACGATGACCCGCCTGCGCGCTGGGGGCCGGTTGGAAGTCGACGGCATGCTCGCCATGGTACGGTGGCTCGGCGTGCCCGTCGAAACGTTCGTGCGCGAGTCACGCGGCCGCCCGGGGACATGAGAGTTCCATAGTGTCCGATCCCGCCTCCGCCTGAAACGTCGGCGGGCAAGCAGCCGGACCGCGTCGGTGGGCGAACGCGTCACCGACTGAAAGCCGGGCACGATCAAGGCTCACCGCTCGCCCGAAGCGGCGCCGGCCGCACGGCGATGGTCGCTCGGCTGAAGCCTCGCGCTACGAGCTTAAGAACAGGATCTCGCTCGGCTGAAGCCTCGCGCTACGAGGCTCGCAGCAATCCGCTACGATACGCGGATGGAAGTGCGGCTCTATCCCAACTCGCGGCGCCCGGGCGTCGGACTCAAACCGCGTCGTGAAGCGCAGCGGCCGCTGCTCCCGCAGCACGCGCGTCATTGTCCGGTGCTCGAAGCGGGCAGCGCGCTCGGGTATCTCGTCTACCCGCCGCTCGAGGCGAACGAATCGTTCCACCTCGAGTTCCTCGGCGAAGGACGCTATCAGTTCACGTACTTCCTGAGCGGCCCGCGCGGCAAATGGGATCCGCTCTTCTCCGTCGTCATCCAGCTTCCGCTCGGCAGCATGGGCGCGATCAAGGAGGACGTCACGTTCGCCGTGCCGAATCCGCCGATCTCCAAGGAAGAAGCGCTGCGCGTCGCGCGCACGTTCATCGTCCCTGAAGATCTCGGCACGCCGCCTGGCGCGCTGTCACTGCGCGGCTCGACGAACTTCCAGACGCCGTCCGGTTGGGACACGGTCTACACGTCGGTGATCAACATGATCGATCGGCCGATCGCGCCGATCCTCGTCGTCCGCGTCGAGACCGACTGGTACGCGCACGAGACCGAGTTCCGCTACGTGCTGCAGCCTGGCGAGGGCATCACGGCGACGCAGAGCATGCCGATCGGGCAGGTGTTCTTCGTGCCGCGCGAGGAAATCACGATGCGCGATTGCACGCCCGAGGAGATTCAGGCGATCGATCGGTCGGCGGAAACGTTCGCGCAGGACAAGGCCGCGTTCAAGCAAAACACGCCGTACGGCGTGCCCTACAGTCCGCAGTACCTCAAGCAGAGCCGATCACCGAAGACATAGTCGAGACGTGGAGAGGCCCAATGCCAGCACTCAGTCAAGGCTTCGCTGAGAAAGTCATCCTCCTTCTCATCACCGCCGCCACGTCCGGGTTTCTGATCCCATACATTCTGAAGAGTATCGATCAGACCAAAGCTATCGAACAGAAACGCCTGGAAGCGGATCTCGCCAGACAGGCTAAAACGATCGAGGCGCAGTCGAAGTTCCTCGACGACACGACCGAGGCGCTCTGGAGCTGGCGGTACCTCTCGATGAGGGTTGCCTACAACGGCAGCGAGGGGCGCGAGGACGAGTACGCCAAAAGCGTCAGCGCGTACCTGTCCGGGATCTGGGACGTGTTGAGCAGGCTGCGAAATCAAACCAGCAAGTCGCGAAGGCTCGTGTCAAAAAGAGGCTACGAAGCCCTTGTCGCGCTCTACGACGAGATCGCGGCGCTTGACGGTGAAATGGATGCCATCATCCGGCAGGAGCTTCCGCCCGCGAAACGAGCGGCGGCATTGAAGCCGGTTCACGGAGCCATCCGCTCGAAGATGACGCAGAAGCTTGATGACACGCTCGCCTTCCTGGCCGAGGAAGTCCACCTAAACGCCTCGCAGTCGGCGCCGCTTCGCTAGCGGATGAGCGGTACTACTTCACGGCGGCCGGCACCAGCGCCTGTGCGACCATGCGCGAGCTGTCTCGAATCGCACGAGTCGCGCTGCCGATGCTGAGCGACGCGCGCGACACGGCGTCGATGTCGACGCCGACTCTG
>Ga0326726_10001048_pt1 | contig 25497 bp, 22 predicted proteins | sample MHFenrmetagenome_2_FD_207603 | JGI IMG/M metagenome (GOLD analysis project Ga0326726, IMG submission 207603) | Lab enriched peat soil microbial communities from Michigan Hollow, Ithaca, NY, United States - MHF15MN | ecosystem: Environmental > Terrestrial > Soil > Wetlands > Peat | place: USA... | reverse complement strand
GATTTTAACACTGGCCCCGCGGGCAATGAGTTCGACTTCACGGATGTCACCAATGACCTCGAACTTCATGGCTACTCGTACCGCGAGCTAGAACGCTGCCAGCTAACGCCGCAGTTCAGCGGCGGCGCGCTGCCCTATGTGTCTTGGCACTTTATCTCTCACCGTCCGCTGCAACTGCTTGTTATGCGGCGCGATGGCGATGGCTACGCTTCCCATTGAGCGACCACTCTCAGCGCGGCGGCGAAGGTCTTCCCGTTTGAGAGTCGCGCGCCGGGCAAACAATGCCTTGCGACTTCGCACGCGCCACTTGCGCGGCCAGTTCAGTCTCGAGCTTCTCGAGGTTCTTTCTCGCGTCGACAACAAGTGGATGCCGCTCGGTGTAGCGGAGCAGGAGCTCCGATATCTGATCGCGAGATTGAGTCACCTGCGCGTCCAGTTGCTTGATTGCGGCGCACGGAGAAGGAGGCGCGTCTTGAGCCCACACGACTTGCTGGATTGATAGAAAATACATCGTGAAAACGATCGCTATCATGATGCGTGCAAGCGCTACTCCGCGGTCGCCTGGGCTCATGGAACTCGCGCGACGTCCAAACCGTGCCGCATAACAATAATTAGACGGCAATTCGCTGCAAATGAAATGCGGCGAATTGCTGTATAACGTGAATTCATCGCGCATAGGTGATTGTTTCTAATAGACCACGCACGCAATTAGGCGTCAATTGGTACGCCGGAGTTATGCGGCGTCGCTACGAGCCGCAGCGAGTTGGCCTACCAGTCATAGCCGCGCATGAACTCCGCGGCGGGCCGCCCGAGCCACTGCGTGATCCGCATCACACGCGGGAACCCGATCGCCGGCCCGGTCGCGAGATTCGTTAGCATGCCTTCCTTGAACCCGGGCAGCTCGCTCGCGACCTGTTTCCACGTAAGCCCACGCTCGCGGCGTGCCTCATCGAGCGCCGCATGGATTCCCTTGGTGTCGAAGCGAAGGATCCGCTGCGGTCCAACGTCCGGCAGCGCTTCCGCGGAAGCGTCGAGGCCCGGCGTCACCGCGCGGCCCTTGAGGAAGCTCTCCGGCGACCGTCCGAGCCAACGCAACACCTGTAGAACCACGGCGCTGGTGACCGACGCTTTGCCGCCCATCCCGCGGATCGTGGACAGGCTGGTCGGAATCGAAGGAACGAACGCGAACGGCGCGTTGAGCTCGGCGAGCACGTCCGTCCAGCTGAGACCGCGCGCGGCCTGCTCGCTCTCGAGCGCCGTGCAGAGCGCGCCCATGTCGAATTCGTAGCGCGGCACGCCCACGCAACGGCCCGGTAGCTACTCGACCGTCACCGACTTCGCGAGATTCCGCGGCTGATCGACGTCCGTGCCCTTGAGCACAGCGACGTGATACGCGAGCAGCTGGAGCGGCACGGTGTAGACGATCGGCGCAATGAGCCGGTCGCAATGCGGCATCGGGATCACCTTCACGCCCGGCTCGGGCTCGAGCCCCGTCTCGCGATCCGCGAACACGTAGAGCTGGCCGCCGCGCGCGCGTACGACCTGCATGTTCGACTTGAGCTTGTCGAGCAGATCGTTGTTCGGCGCGACGACGACCACCGGCATCTCCTCGTCGATCAGCGCGAGCGGCCCGTGCTTGAGCTCGCCCGCGGCGTACGCCTCGGCGTGGATGTACGAGATTTCCTTGAGCTTCAGCGCGCCTTCCATCGCGATCGGCCACATCGGCCCGCGGCCGAGGAACAGCGTGTGGTGCTTCTCGACGAAGTCCTCGGCGAGCAGCTGGAGCATGTCGTTCATCTGTAGAACTTGCTCGACCGCGGACGCGGCGTGATAGAGATGAGCGATGAGCTCGGTCTCGCGCTTCGCAGTGAGCCCGCGATGACGGCCGAACATCAGCGTCACGAGCAGCAACGAGAGCAGCTGCGTGGTGAACGCCTTCGTGCTCGCGACACCGATCTCGGGGCCCGCTTGCGTCATCATCACGAGGTCGGACTCGCGCACCATCGAGCTGTGCGCGCTGTTGCAGATCGTGAGCGAGCCGACGTAGCCCGCCCGCTTCGCCATGCGCAGCGCCTCGAGCGTGTCGGCCGTCTCGCCCGACTGCGACAGCGTGATGAACAACGTGCCGGGCGGAACGACGACGCTGCGATAGCGGTATTCGCTCGCGATCTCGACCTGGCAGGGCAGCCCCGCGAGCGACTCGATCCAATACTTGCCGACGCTGCCCGCGTGATAGCTCGTGCCGCACGCGACGATGTGCACGTGCTCCACCTTCGCCAGCAGCTCGGCCGCGCGCGGCCCGAGGGACTCGGGCAGCACGCGACGGTTCACGACGCGGCCGTAGAGCGTGTCGGCGAGCGCGCTCGGCTGATCGAAGATTTCCTTGAGCATGAAATGGCGGTACGGGCCCTTGTCCGCGTTGTCCGCCGTCCATTGCGTCTCGTGCACTTGCCGCGCGACGGGATTGCCCTGCGGGTCGAAGATCCGCACGGAGTCGCGCATGATCTCGGCGATGTCGCCCTGCTCGAGGTAGATGAAGCGCTGCGTGACGGGCAGGAGCGCGGGCACGCCGCTCGCGACGAAGTTCTCGCCGATTCCGAGGCCGATCACGAGCGGGCTCGCGATCCGCGTGACGACGATGCGGTCCGGGTCGTGCGCATCGAACACGAGCAACGCGTACGCGCCGACGAAGCGCTGCACCGCGAGGCGCACGGCCTCGAGCAGATCGTTGCCCTGCTTCAAGTACTCGTGCACGAGATGCGCCGCGACCTCGGTGTCGGTCTCGGACTTGAACTCGTACCCTTTCGCGATCAGCTCGGCCTTGATCGGCTCGTAGTTCTCGATGATGCCGTTGTGGATCACCGCGACGCGATCGCCCGAGAGGTGCGGATGCGCATTCGCCTCCGTCACGCCGCCGTGCGTGGCCCAGCGCGTGTGCGCGACGCCGAGCCGGCCGCTGAGCGGTTGGTTCGCGAGCTTCTGCTCTAGCTGCGCGACCTTGCCGACCGTGCGCCGCAAGCCGAGCTCGTGGTTCGGTTGGAGCACCGCGACTCCAGCCGAGTCGTAGCCGCGATACTCGAGCCGCTTCAGCCCTTCGATGAGCACCGGCACGATGTTGCGCTCGCCGATGGCACCCACGATTCCGCACATATCCTTGTCGTCTCCGTCCCGCGCGTTAGCGGCGTCGAGCTCGCCTGCGCCGCCTGCGCTACTTCGGTTTTTTCTTCGGGCGCTGCCAGCCCGTAATGGTGGTTTGCGTCGAGCGTTCGAGCGTGAGCTCGCCCGGCGGCGCGTCCTTCGTAAGCGTCGAGCCGGCTCCGATCGTCGCATCGGCGCCGACCGTCACCGGCGCGACGAGCATCGTGCCCGAGCCGATGAACGCGCGGTCGCCGATGGTGGTCTTGTGCTTGTTCGCACCGTCGTAGTTGCAGGTGATCGTGCCCGCGCCGACGTTCACGTCCCGGCCGATCTCCGCATCCCCGATGTAGCTGAGGTGATTGACCTTGCTGCCCTCGGCGATCGTGCTCTTCTTCACCTCGACGAAGTTGCCGACCTTCACGTCGTTCGCGAGGTTAGCGCCGGGTCGCAACCGCGCGAACGGACCGATCTCGCAGTCGGGCCCCGCCTGCGCATCCGCGATCACGCTGTGCGGATGCACGATGGTGCCTTCGCCGAGCCTGCTGTTGACGATCACCGCGTACGGGCCGATCCGCACGCGGTCGCCGAGCGCTACCACGCCCTCGAACACCGCGCCGACGTCGATGAACACGTCACGCCCGACCGTGAGCTCGCCGCGCACGTCGACGCGCTCGGGATCGGCGAACGTGGCGCCGCGGGTCATGAGGTCTTGCGCGATCCTGCGCTGCAGCATTCGCTCGGCGATCGCGAGCTGCGCGCGGTCGTTGATGCCGAGCACCTCGGTCGACGACTCGATCACCGCGCCTTGCACTTTCGTGCCGCCCTCGACCGCGCGCGCGATCACGTCGGTCAGGTAGTACTCGCCCTGCGCATTGTCGTTGTCGAGCTTCGCTAGGAAGCGGCGGAGCGGTCCCCCGGCGAACGCCATGAGACCGGTGTTGACCTCGTTCACGCGCCGCTCGTCGTCGGTCGCGTCCTTTTCCTCGACGATGCGCTCGACCTCGCCGCGCTCGTCGCGAATCACGCGGCCGTAACCGGTCGGGTCGTCGACGATCGCGCTCAGGAGCGCGAGTTCGCCGTCGGCCGAGTCGTTGACCAGGCGCTGCAGCGTCCGCGTGCTCACGAGCGGCACGTCACCGAGCGCCACGAGCACCTGATGGTCATCCGGGATCGACGGCAATGCCTGGAGCACCGCGTGGCCCGTGCCGAGCTGTTGGGATTGCAGCACCCAGCGGAGGTCGGACTGGCCCGCGAACGCGGCTTTCACCGCGTCGCCGCCGTGGCCATAGACGACGTGAATCGCGGCCGGCTCGAGCGCCCGGACGGCCGCAAGCACGTGGGCGAGGAGGGGCCGGCCTGCGAGCGGCTGCAGCACCTTGGGCAAATCCGAGTGCATCCGCTTGCCTTGGCCTGCGGCGAGAATCACTACACTGACCGGCACTCGATCGAACCTCGAGAGCTTTGAGAAACGACGATCATAGCGCGCGCGGGCACGCAGGGCGTGCCCACTGCGTCACGCCCGCGGCGCGGCCACCGGGCCGGAAGCTGCCGCGGCGCTTGACCTTGCGGGCCTTTTCGGGCGCTACGCCCTAGCGGGGCGCATCGGGCTCGAGCCGAAGCCAACCCGCACGCAGCCATTCGCGCAGCAGCGCCCTCGCCGCCGAGCTTGCGGCGGCGACCGCACGAGCATCGAGCGTCCGGCGATCGGCGAGCCGCCGCAGCAGCGCGGCGTCCTCGCGCGCGACGCGGCGGCTCTCGCCGTTCACGAAGAGGAGCTCGTCGTCGTAGAGCATTGCGGTGCGCCGGTCGAGCGCGACGGCCGAGGTCCGCCAGCGCCGCGGACGCGCGTCGAAGCGCACGTTCGACTTACGTCTAGTGAGCGCCTCGCCGAGCGCGCGCTTGAGATCGCGCTCGCTCGCGACGACGCGGCGCGCGGCCGCGACCGCGAACTCGAGAAGCGATGCCGGAATCCGCGCCGGCGTGCGCGTCGCCGGTTGCTCCGGATCCGTGTAGAGCGGCCCGTCGCCGCCGGCGGCGCGCTCGAGCAGCCGCTCGACGAGATCGATGCCGAGATCGGCGCTGCGGGGCGCGCGAAAGCCGATCGAATAGGTCATGCAGTCGCCGCCCTCGGCCACGCCGTCGTGCGCCCAGCCCGGCGGCAGATAGAGCATGTCGCCGGCCTCGAGAAAATGCTCTTGCTCGGCCGCGAAGCGGCGCAGCACCTTGAGCGGCGCGTCGCGGCGCAGCGTCGCGTCGAAGCGGCGCGCGATTCGCCAGCGTCGGCGGCCGCGTGCCTGGAGCAAGAACACGTCGTAGCTGTCGACATGCGGTCCGACGCCGCCGCCGTCGCTCGCGAAGGACACCATCACGTCGTCGAGACGCGCGTCGGGCATGAACCGGAACTCGTCGAGGAGCTTGCGTGCGCTTTCGTCGTGCAGGTCGACGCCTTGCACGAGCAGCGTCCACCGGTGCCGCGGCGGCGGCGGCAGCGCGCCGCGCGCGAACGGGCCGTGCGCAAGCGTCCACGCGCCACGCTCGGTTCGCGAGACGAGCCGCGACTCGACGTCGGCCGCGCGCGCGAGCGCGAACAAGCGCGCGCGCGACAGAAGCGGGAACGAGCCGGCGAGCGCGCCGCGAATGAGGAGCGGGCGCTTCTGCCAGTGCCGCCGCATGAACTCGGCCGGTTTGAGGCCGCCGAGCAGGGCCGAAGGCCGGTTGGGATCGGGGGAGGCCGACATGGGCCGCGATTGTGCGCGAAAGATTAGGGTGCGCGCACTCGCCGCGGGCGACGGTGTGCATTCGCCGCGACTGTTGTATCGTTTCTGGAGCGATGTGGCCGCCGGTGCGCGGCCGGGCGCGCGAAGCGCCGATCGAGCTCGAAACAAGAATCGCGCCGAAGGGGAGACTCCGAACGTGAAACGCATGATTGCCGCGGCAGCGCTGCTGCTCTTGGCGGCCGCCGTCTCGGGCGCCGCCGACAGCTCGAAGGTGACCTTCGTCGGCCACGACCAGGTCGCCAAGGGCGGCACGCTCGTGACCGCGCCGAACCTATCGATCTTGATGGCCCATCGCGACGCGCCCGGCATGGTCGAGGTCCACGACAAAGAGACCGACACGATCTACGTGTTAGCGGGCTCCGCGACCTTCGTCACCGGCGGCACGATGGTCGGCGGCAGCGTGACGGCGCCCGGCCAGCAGCGCGGCGCCGACGTCCAGGGCGGCGACGCGCACGCGCTCGTCAAGGGCGACGTGATCGTCGTCCCGGCCGGTGTGCCCCATTGGTTCAAAGAGGTGCACGGCTCGATCGACTACTACGTCGTGAAAGTCATCGCGCCGTAACGAGCGCGGCGGTCCGCCCGCCGCGAGACGGCATTCGGCACGCAGCGACTCATTCTGGATAGGAAGGGGAACGACATGGCTGGGATTACGAGACGCGGTCTCATCAAGGCATCCGGTGCGCTCGCGGTGGCGCCTGCGCTCGCGGCCGTCACGGCGCGCGCTCAACCGCCGACGCCGGCGCCGCCGGACATCGGCAAGCTGCGCGCCGAGAAGGACATCGTGTTCGGCAAGGCCGGCGACATGGACTTGCTGCTCGACGTCTACCGCCCGCCCGAGGGCGTCACGTCGAAGCGCACGGCGATCGTGCATCTGTTCGGCGGCGGCTTCTTCGTCGGCAACAAGGGCGCCGGATACATCATCAACGACGCGAAGGCGCTCGGCGCGCGCGGCTATACGAACGTCTCCGCGAATTATCGGTTGCAACAGCAGGCGCACTGGCCGGCGCAGCTCCACGACGTGAAGGCCGCGATCCGCTGGACGCGCGCGAACGCCGCGAAGATCGGCGTCGACGACAACAAGGTCGTCATCGCGGGCTACTCGGCCGGCGGCATGCTCGCGCTCATGGCCGCGGGCACGAACGGCAAGCCCGAGTTCGAGGGCAGCGTCGGCACGCCGGGCGTGAGCTCGAAGGTCGATGCGTGCATCGGCGTCTATCCGCTCGCGAGCGCGCAGATGGCGCGGGGCCTGTTCGCGGAGGACCAGGCGACGCCGGAGAACATCGCCGCGGCGTCGCCGACGAGCTACATCGGGGCGAGCTTCGCGCCGACGATCTTCGTGCACGGCACCGCGGATCAGACGATTCCGATCGCCTCGAGCGTCGATTTCTTCACCAAGCTGCTCGCGGCCGGCGTGCCGACCGCGCTGACCGCGATCCAAGGCGCTTATCACGCGTTCGACAACGGCGCGCTGGACGCCGTCGAGACCATGGCGCAGTCGATCGACCTGTTCCTCGACCGGCTGCTCGTGAATCCCAAGCCGTATCCGGCGTTCGGTCCGCCGCCCGGCGGCCGGCCGGGCGGTGCGCGGCCCGGCGGGCCGCCTGGCGGGCCGAGCGGCGGCGCCGGCGCGCGCCCGAACGGTGGGGCTGGCGGCAACTAGACCGCCTCGCCAGCAAGCCTCGCTCGGCGATGTGCCGAGCCGCGTGAACCCGCGCACGGGGCCACGGGAACTCACCCCCACATTTCGGGAGAGGGTTTCCGGTTGCTTTCCGTGCTCGTGGCCCATTCGTATTTCCTCCGCTTCGACGAGAAGCAACGGCGGCGCGCGAAGCCGTATCCGCCGCTCGCGACGCTACAGGTCGCCGCGCTGCTGCGTGAGGCCGAGCATAGCGTCGCGCTCTTCGACGCGATGCTCGCGGACAGCGTCCTCGACTACGACGCGGCCCTCGCCGACACGCGGCCACAGCTCGTGGTGTTCTACGAGGACAACTACAACTTTCTGACCAAGATGTGCCTGGGCAAGATGCGCCGGGCCTGTTGCGAGATGATCGCGAGCGCGAAGCGCTCCGGCGCGCGCGTGATCGCAGCGGGCTCGGACGCGTCGGACGCGCCCGGCGAGTACTTGCGAGCCGGCGCCGACGTCGTGCTGCGCGGCGAGGGCCTGCCCGCGCTCGTTGCGCTCGTGAGCCGCCTCGACGCCGATCCGTCGCTCAAGACGGAGCAACTCGCGGCCGGCGTCCCGGCCGTCGTCGTGGCGGGCGCAGCAGCGGCTCAGTCGGGCCGCGGCCCGCCGCTACCGATACCCGAGCTGCCTCCGCCCGCCTGGGACTTGGTGGACGTCGAGCGCTACCGCTCGGTTTGGCAGCGCGCTCATGGCTACTTCAGCCTAAACATGGCGGCTTCGCGAGGCTGCTCGTTTCGCTGTAACTGGTGCGCGAAGCCGATCTGGGGCAACCGCTATTTGCAGCGCAGCGCGACCGAGACGGCCGAGGAGATGCTGCTGGTCAAGCGCCACTACGCGCCGGACCACATCTGGTTCGCGGACGACATCTTCGGCTTCCGCCCCGATTGGGTCACGGCGTTCGGCGCCGCGCTCGATGCCGGCGGCGGCGGCGTACCGTTCACGATCCAGCTGCGCGCCGATCTCGTGAGTCCACGCATGGCGCAGGCGCTGCGCGGCGCGGGCTGCCGTGAGGTCTGGATCGGCGCCGAAAGCGGGAGCCAGAAGATCCTCGATGCGATGAACAAGGGCACGCGCGTGGCCGAGATCGTCGCGGCGCGTAACACGTTGCGCGCGGAAGGCATCCGCGTCGGCTTCTTCCTCCAGCTCGGCTACTTGGGCGAGGAGCTCGACGACATCCTCGCGACACGCGATCTGGTCGTTCGCGCAGAGCCCGACGACGTCGGCATTAGCGTCGCTTATCCGTTGCCGGGCACCAAGTTCTACGAGCTCGTCAAAGGGCAGCTCGGCGAGAAGCGCCATTGGCAGGACAGCGACGACCTCGACATGATGTTCTTCGGAACGTACCGCAGCGAGTTCTATCGGCTCGTGCGCGATCTCTTGCACGACCACGTATCGCACGGTCTGTCCTTGTCGCTGCAACGTCGCTGGCACGATCTCGTGATCCGCGAGGCGCAGTTTCGGCGCACCGAACCGCGGGGCTCGCTCGAGGCGTCGCTCGCTTGAACGCGCCGCTGCCCGGTCTGCCGCCCTACAAGACGGTCGCCGCGGCCCTGCGCAAGACCACCGAGCACCTCGCTCGCGAGCTCGCGTGGCCGACCGAACAGCCACCCGACTGGAACGAGCTCGAGTGGGCGATCGCGCGCGCCGCCGCCGCGATGCAGGGGACGACGGTCCTGCTTGCGAGTCGGCTGCGTTGGCGCGGCCCGCCGGCGTGGCAGTCCTTCCTCGCGCGGCAGCGTGAGCAGTCCGTCTTGCGCGAAGAGGTCATTGGCCAGCTGCTCGGCCGCATCGACTCGGCGGCGCGCGACGCTGGGCTCGGTTGCGTCGCCCTCAAAGGCTCCGCGCTGCGCGCGCTCAAGCTTTACGGCTCGGGCGAGAGACCGATGGGCGACGTGGATCTGCTCGTCCGCGAATCGGACGCGGACGCCGCGGCGGCCGTGATGGACGCGCTCGACTATGTCCGGGCTTCGACCGCGCCCCGCCATACAACCTACGTGCCGCGCAACACGGCCGCGCCCGGCTCGTTCGGTGAGCACCCCGACAATCCCTTGGCGATCGAGATTCATACGCGGGTGGCCGAAGCGCTGCCCGTCGACAAGGTCGACATCACGGCGCGGCTGCGTCCCACCGAGCCGCGGCCCGGGCTCAATCCCTATCCGACGCTCGCGGCTCTGTTCTTGCACCTCCTGATTCACGCGGCGGGCAACATGAAGGCGCACGCGCTGCGGCAGATCCAGCTGCACGACATCGCGCTGTTGTCGCGGCGGCTCGCCGACGCCGATTGGCGCACGCTCCTCGACGTCGCGAACGCGGACGACGCGCTCTGGTGGGCGTTCCCGCCGCTCGCGCTTGCCCTTCGCTACTACGAATGCGCGGTGCCGTCCGAGCTCGAGCGCGCGCTGCGGCGCAGCTGCCCGCCGCTGCTGCGCCGTGTCTCCGGGCGGAACGAGCTCACCGACTTTTCCTGGTCGAACCTTCGGATCAGTGCGTTCCCCGGCGTCGCGTGGTCGCGCACGCCGGCCGACGTGCTGCGCTACGCGCGCAGCCGCGCGCTGCCCGATCGCCGCACGCTCGAGCTCGTGCGTTCGACGCTCGAGCGCCAACCGCAAATGCAACGCGTGCGCTGGTATCAGCTGTCGCAGGGTAGGCGCATCGCGCGTTGGCTTCTTTCCCGCCCGCCGCGCGTGCAAACGATCACAACCGTCGCCGCCGCGCTGCGGTATCCCGAGGCATAGGGCACGATCTTGATCCTCGATACGCGGCGATTGTTCCTGAGGCTGCTGCGCACGTTCGAAATCGACACGGTGTGCGACGTCGGCTCCATGGACGGCGCCGACGCGCTGCGTTTTCGGCGCGTGCTTCCGGCGGCCGATGTTATCGCGCTCGAGCCGAATCCGCGGAACTTCGAGGGGATGGCCGCGGACGCGCGGTTGCGGAATCATCGCGTTCGTGCCTTGCCGCTCGCGGCCAGCGACTCCGACTCGAACGCACAATTCTATGTCGTCAAAGCCGATTACTCGGCGCGCGGTAACCCGGCGTTCCGCGGCATGAGTTCGCTCCATCGGCGGTCCGACGGCTCGCAGCTTGCGGAAGTCGTTGGGGTCGGCACCGTCCGGCTCGACAGCCTGCTCGCCGGCAGCAACGGCGGACGGCGCATTGCACTCTGGATCGATACCGAGGGAATGGCGTTCGAAACGATCTCGGGCGCTGCCGGCGTACTCGCGCGGACGCAGCTCGTGCACGTCGAGGTCGAGACCGAACCATGCATCGGCGCAGCGCAGAGGCTGCTCCCCGACGTCGAGCGCATCCTGCTCGACGCCGACTTCGTGCTCCTCGCGACGGACGAGCCGCGAACGTCGATGCAGCTCAACGCGCTGTTCGTACCGGCCGGACTGGTGCGCACGAAAGCGGCGGAGATCCGTTGGCACCTCACGAGCGGCCAGATAAACCGCCGCGTGCGGCGGGCAGTAGTGCCGCTCTTGCCGGCTCGGCTCCGGCGTTTGCTTTTTCGTCAGGCCAATGCTGTACGCACGTAACACCGCGGCGGGCACTCTTGCCGCCGCCGAGTCCTCCACTACGGCGGCCCGCGCGATTCCGTACCGGCCCGACATCGACGGGCTGCGCGCGATCAGCGTGCTCGCAGTGATCCTGTTCCACGCGCAGGTCCCGGGATTCGCGGGCGGCTACGTCGGCGTCGATGTCTTCTTCGTGATCTCCGGATATCTGATCACTCAGCTTCTGATGGCCCCCTCCGAGCGCGGCCTGGCGCGCAGGCTCCGCGATTTCTACGTACGCCGTTGCCGGCGGATTCTGCCCGCGTTGATCGCGATGCTGGTCGCGACTACGCCGTTCGCTTGCTGTTTGTTTCTGCCGGGCGATCTGACGAACTTCGGCAGGCAGCTCAGCGCGACCGCCCTGTTCCTGGGCAACTTGGCCCCGTTGCGCAGCGCCGGATACTTTGATCTGCAGACCCCGCTCAATCCGCTCGCGCACCTCTGGTCGATTGCAGTGGAGGAACAGTTCTATCTCGTCTTTCCGCTGATCTTCCTCACGAGCGGCGGGTCGAACCGCGGGCGTCTCCTGCTGCTCTGCGGCATAGCGCTCGCGTCGTTCGCGCTGTGCGTCTGGGGCTCGTACGCGCATCCGAGCATGAACTTCTTTCTCGCGCCGGGGAGGGCGTGGGAGCTGCTGCTGGGCTCGCTGGTCGCGATGGGCGTCGGGCGGTCGTTGCGTCATCGTTGGATAAGCGAAGCGCTTGCAGTCGCTGCGCTCGTTGCGCTCGGTGCCTGCCTGGTCGCGTACGACCGCAGCACTCCGTACCCTGGGCTCTATGCGCTCGTCCCATGCTCGAGCGCCGCTATTCTGCTCGCGACGGGCAACCGTTCCGTCTCGCGCGTCGGCCGCTGGCTCAGCGCGCGGCCGCTCGTGTTCACCGGCCTCATTTCGTACTCGCTGTACCTCTGGCACGTGCCCGTTTTGGCCTACGCGAAGTACTACCACATCCGACCGCTCGAGCCGCAGGAGCTCGCGGTTCTTCTATGCTCGATCTATCTACTCGCGGCTCTGAGCTGGCGTTACGTCGAGGTGCCCGTCCGCGGCGGCGCGGTGCTCGGCTCCAATGTCCGGTTTCTGCCGGCCGCCGCGACCGCGACTCTCGCGATCGCGGCCCTCGGAGGCCTGCTGTGGGCATCCGGAGGACTGCCCAACCGCTTCGACGGTGCCGACGCGAAGTTGGCCGCCTGGGACAATCGCCTTCTGAGCGACGCGCACGATTGCGTCCGTCCGCCGCGCGAGGTCGCGGCCGGCTCCCTGTGCAGCTTTGGGCCGGCGGCGAGTCCCAAAGCGCACGTCGTCGTTTGGGGCGACAGCCATGCGATCGCGCTGTTTCCAGCGTACGAGCGGATCGCGACCACGCGAGGCGTGCGCGTGCAAGCCGTCGTGCGCGCCGCATGTCGCCCGCTGCTCGGCGTCGCGAGCCCGTTCGATAAGCCCGTGCGGCGTCAGCTATGCGACGAGTTCAATCGCGCCGCGGTCGAGGCGATCCAGGCGATCGACCCCGCGCTCGTGGTCTTGAACGCGTATTGGATGTACCCCGACCTCACGCTCGAAGCGATCGGAGATGCGAACGGTGCTCCGCCGTCGTTCGTCGCTGCCTTCGAGCGCACCTTGCAGGCCATCGGGCGGCGCAAGGTTTGCGTGGTCGGCGACATACCTAAGCTCGCGTACGAGATGCCGAATGCATATCTCGTGGTCGCTCGCAAGCGCGGCCTCGATCCTGCGCTGCTCGTTCCGAGTCGTGCCGACGCGCTGCACCGCGTTCGCGAGCTCGACAGCGACTTCGCGATGCTTCGGGAACGGCACGGTTTTGCTTTGGTGGACCCGATGGCTACGCTCTGCGCCGGATCGAGATGCGCGCTGCTCACGCCCGACGGCAGCCCTATCTATCGCGACGACAACCATCTAACGGTCGCCGGCGCGCAGCTCCTCACCACGTCGCTCGAGGCCTGCTTCGACGGTATCGGTTGAGCGCTGGGCGCCGGGCAGCGCCGAGCGAGGCAATGCACGGGGTCCGACGCATGCTTGCGCCGCCGCTTTCGCGGCGCCGTACCACCATCGCGGATATCGCCAGCCGAAGCGCACGCCGGTCGCGAACGTCGCGACCGCCGGTTGCGGGCCGCGGAGGTCGGCCATTACCGCCGCGTGGCGCCACGCGTTGCGACCCAGCTCCTCCAGGAGCAATGCGCGCCGCGGCCCACGCTGTGCGTTCGCGAGCTTGCGTAGAGAAAGCTCGCGGCCGGCGTGCGACGCGCCTGGCGTTCCGGCGGAATCGGGTCTGTGGCGCCGAACTCGTACGAGCGGTGCGTCGACGACGCAGACCGGGGTGACCAAAGCGAGCCGTGTCCACAAGTCGTAGTCCTCGGCGCAATCGATGCGCTCGTCGAAGCCGCCGATGTCGCGCAGCAGATTCGTGCGCGCCACGACGGCCGGGGTGCGAATTGACGCCGCTCCGCGCACGACCTCGGCGAAGATCTCTCCGTCGTACGGGGTCCAACGCCGATGCTGCTCCGCCGGAAGCGGCACGTTGTGGACGTCGACGATTAGGAAGCCCGTGTAACTCCAGCCGCATTTGGGTCGCGGGCGCATCTCTGCGATCTGCTTCTCGAGCTTCGCCGGCGCCCAAAGGTCATCGGAATCCATGAACGCGACGAGATCAGCGCGCGCCTGCGCTATCCCGGCGTTGCGCACCCTGCCTGGATTGCCGACGTGCTCGCGCCGTAGCACCCTGACGCGCGCGTCGCGTTCGAGCGCGCGCAGGTATTCGAGCACGGACACATCGGAGGAGCCGTCGTCCGCGACGATCAGCTCCCAGTCGCGAAACGTCTGCGCGAAGACGGAGTCGACCGCCGCGGGTAGGAATTGGATGCGATCGCACGTCGGCAGCACGATGGAGACCTGCGGCCGGTCGCTCATGCGGCAACTCCGCGCGCCACGCGTTTCGCCGCGATCCGGCGATAGATCTCGTCGAATGCTCGCGCCGTTCGGTCCGCATCGTCGCGGATCGCGATTCGTTGCGCCGCGACGGCGATCTCGAGCCGCAAGTCTTCGTCGTCGGCCAGCGCGGCGATGGCGCGCGCGAGCGCGGCCGCATCGGCGCACGGCACGGCGAGCGCTGCCCGTGGGCTCCACTCGGCGATGTGGCCTACGGCCGTTCCGACCGTCGGGACGCCCGCCACCGCCGCTTCGAGGACAACCAAAGGTCCGGCCTCGTGCCGCGAGCTCACGATCGCGACATGCGCGGCGTCGACGACCGGCCGCAACGCTCGTTGTGTGAGGAAGCCGTGAAACTTGATCTGGCGCGCGAGGCCGAGCCCGTCGGCCAGCGCTTGGATGCGGCCGCCGAGCGTGTCCTCGCCGACGACGTCGAGATGGAATTCGCGATGCTCGTCCGAGAGTCGCCGCAGCGCGCGGAGCAACGTCCCCTGGTCCTTGACCGCGTTCAAGCTCGCGACGTGCACGAGCCGCAGCGGCTCCGCCGTGGCGCGGCGCCGCGGCGGACGAAGCGGCCAGCGCTCGAGATCGACGCCGAGCGGGACGGTTTGCGCGCCGACGCCCCGTTCGGCGACTTGATCAGCAATCGGCCGGCTCGCGCACGTGACGACGGTGGCGGCCCGGAGCACGATGCGCTCGCGAGCGCGCCCGCGCCACGAGCGACAGCCGCCGTAGCCGATGTCGTGGAGCGCGGCGAGCTCGCCGCCCGCGACATGGACGACGCTCGGCACGCCTAGCAGCGCGCCCATCCCTACTGCCAGCGCGCCGTGCCGCCCTGACCAAAACGCGTGCACGACTTGAAAAGGCCGTTCGCGGTGCTCGCGGAGAATCGTCGCCGCCGCGCGCCAAGCCGTGCGCGGCAATCCGAGGTTGTGGACGCGCGCGCCCTCTAGGATCCAACAACCGGGCGTCGCATCTTGATGCGTCGCGAATACATGAACTTCGTGCGCCGCGGCGAGCCGGCCGAGCAGCGCGACCAATGCCGGTATCACGCGGACTTCGCCCGATGGGTCCACGCCGCCCGGGACGATCAGCGCGACCTTCATCTAATCGTCCCCGTCGCGGCGAGCTGCGATTCGCTGCTGCAGGAGACGAGCCGCCCGCCGTCGAACTGGAACACCTCGTCGCAGCTCTCGAACGAGCTCGGACGGTGCGCGATCAACACGATCGTGCGGTGGCCGCGGAGCTCGCGCAGCGACGAAATGATTTGCGCCTCGGTGTTCGCGTCGAGGGAGCTCGTCGGCTCGTCGAGCACGAGCAGCGACGCGCGACGATAAAGCGCTCGCGCAATGCCGAGGCGCTGACGTTGACCGCCGCTCAGCTGCATGCCGTTCTGCCCGATTGGCGTGTCGAGCCCGCGCGGCAGCGCGTCGATCGTCGCGTCGAGGCGCGCGCCTGCTAGGGCCTCACGCAGTCGCGTTTGGTCGATTTCGGCGCGCGGAGTGCCATAGGCGACGTTCTCTGCGAGCGTCGCGTCGAGAAGCAGAATTTGCTGCGGCACGTGCGCGACAGCCGTGAGCCATAGCTCGCGATTGCGCTCGTCGAGCGGCACGCCGTCGACCTGGATCTGTCCCGAATCCGGCACGATCACCCCGAGCAACAGATCGGCGAGCGTCGTCTTGCCCGAGCCGTTCGGGCCGGCAAGACCGATGAGCGTGCCCGCGCGAATTCGCATGGAGACGTCGCTGACTCCGCTGTCGCGTTCCGGCGTGTGCCGATACGACACGCTGGTCAGGCTGATCTCCCGTTGCGGGCGCGACACCCACTCGCGCAGCGCGTCGTCGTCTGGCTTAGGCCGCGCGGGCGGTCTGCGGCGCGCGCGGTCCAAATCGTCCGCGATTCGCTCGAAGGCCGGCGCGTCGGAACGAATGCGCGCGATCGCCGCGAACGCCTGTTGCAATGGCGGCAGCAACCGATACGCGGCGAGTCCGAGCAGCGCGAGGCGCGTGATCCACTGGCCAGGGCCCGCGACCCGGTACATCCATAGCGCAACGGCCACGAGACCTGCGGCCGTGACGCACTCGAGCACATACCGTGGGCCGCTCGCGATCACCGTAGCTCTTGAGTGCGCCGCCGCGATCGCAGCGGACTGCTGCGTTACTCGCGCCGTCATCGTCTCGTGTGCGCCAAAGACCGTCAGATCCCTGATTGCCTCGAAGCATTCCGCGATCACTCGGGCTCGCTGGCCCCAAAGCTGCGCGATCATGACGCCGTCGCGGATCAGCCGACGCCGGACCACGACGTAGATCACGAAGTACGTCGTTCCGAGGAGCAAAGCCGCGCCGAGCGCAATGATGGGGTCGATCACGATCACGGCCGCCGCAATCAGGCCGATCGCAAACAGCGCGGCCACGAGCATCAGCCCGCTCTGTATCACGCCGCCGACCGTACGAAGAACGTCCTGGATCACTTGCGTCGCGAGCACGTCGCTATTGTTGACTGCGTGGAATGCGACACCGCGACGCAAGTACTCTTCGAACAGCAGAGAGTGGAAGCTCGCGCCGACGCGATGCGAGAAACGGTTGATCGCGAGCATCGCGAGCAGGTTGACGGCGTTCGCGATCACGAGCAGAGCGACGAAGCCAAGTCCGAGCCACGTGAGCAGCACGCCGAAGGGCGGAGAGCCGAGCGCTTGATTCAGCCACGCGAGCGAGCCGTTGCGCTCCACGACGCCGGGGTCCGCGAGCACTGCGAGGAACGGCGCGATCCCCGCGACGCCGGCGACCGTGAAGCAGCCCGCAACCACGGACAGCACGACGGCACTCATACACTCGCGTCTTTGCGCTGTATCGAGCAGCCGCCAGATTCGCAAAGCGAGCTCCGGCAATGAGGGCGAGCGACCGCTCATGTGCGCCTGCCGTTGTCGCTTCGATGGGTCATGATCGTCTCGGTTGTCGATTGGGGAGCGCCGCGGCCTTCGCGACGCGCAGCCAGCCACGTGGGCTCCACGCTTGTGATTCAACGGCCGTGCGGAGGGAATGCCGCATACCGACCCAGTCGCCGGCACGCGCCTGTTGAGCGGCGAGTAGCAGGACGTATTCGCGCCGCTGCCTGCGGCACAGCACGCGCAGCTCCGGCGTCGGCACGAGTCCTTCCATCTTGGCGTAAAACGCGTCCCAGCCGCCGAGCTTGCCGGCTCGGTCGAACGTGAAGTGCTCGGCGTGGCTTCGAACGTCGGCGGTCGCCTCCCGATCGACGCTGACTTCGCTACGCAGCGCCATTCGGGCCCACAGGTCGTAGTCCTCGCTGAACCGGAGTTGCTCGTCGAAGCCGCCAAGCTCGCGGACGAACGCGAGCTCCGCCATCACGGCCGGCGTCGCGATTTGCGCGTCGATGCGGAGCACCTGTTCCAGAATGGCGCCGGAATAGGGGACCCAAGGCACGCCGGAGCGCGCGAACACGCGCCCGCCGCCGTCGATTCTGCGCACGGCCGTGTAGCTCCAGCGCCGTGCGGGCGCCGACTCGAGTAACGCGACCTGCCGCTCGAGCTTGTCCTCCCGCCACCGGTCGTCCGAGTCCAGGAACGCGGCGTACCGGCCTCGCGCGACCTCGAGGCCTTGATTGCGAACGACGGCGGGATTCCCAGTGTGCGCGCCGCAGAGGAGGGTCGTGCGCGGATCACGCCGGCTCCGCAGAAAGTTCAGCGTTTGCTCGTCGGACCCGTCGTCGACGACGATGAGCTCCCAGTCGCGAAACGTCTGCGCGTACACCGACGCGATCGCGGCTTGCAGATACTCGACGCGATTGAACGTCGGCATCACGACACTGACGGTCGGCGCTGCCACTCTTCAGCCTCCTCGCGCGAAGCGCAACACGTCTTCACCAGGCGTAACCCGCAGGAGGTGCGCGTAGGCAGCGGCGAATTTCCGACCGAGCGCGAGACCCGAGACGTGTGCATCGAAATGGGCGCGAACTCGCACGCGCGCCTCGGCTCCGCTTGCGGCAGCACCCTGACGCAGCGCGTCGCCGAGCGAGCGCGCGTCGCCGCGTTGCCAGAGGATGCCTGCGGCGTCGGCTCCGAGCAGCGACCGCGACGATGGGATGTCGGTCACGACCGGCAGCAACCCGGTCGCGAGCGCCTCGATCAGCGACGTGTTGCCGCCTTCGCGATGGCTGCCGAGCACGAAGAGATCGGCCGCACGCATGAGCATCTCTATCTGCTCGTGCGGCACCCGGCCGAGCAGATGCACGCGGCCGCGAAGCGCCGGATCGCGCGCGATCCGAGCCTCGACGGCCGGCAGGAGCGGCGCCGAGCCGAAGCAGCACCAAAGCCTGAGCCTCGGCAGATCGGCGACCGCGCGCGCGACGCCTTCGAGCACCGTGAGCGGGTCCTTGTTGCGGTCGAGATGGCCAACCCAGAGCACCGCGGGATCGCCATGCAGCCCGGTCACCGCGCGAGCGGCACTCGCGTCGCCGGGCACGAATCTGCTCGTCGATTCCGGAATCTCGAACACGCGCACGTGCGGAGGCAACATGCCCGCGCGGGCGAACGGCTCGATCTGTGCGTGCGCGCAGAACGACACGCCGTCCACCGCGGCCGCCGCGCGCTTCCACTGCGCGCGGCGCCAGAGCCGCGGCACGCGATCGGCATGGTCTTGAAGCAGGATCGGAACGTGCGGAGCAAGCTGGCGCAGCGCGAGCACGTCGCGCGCGAAGCCGAGGCCGTGCACATGCACGACGTCGAGCGCGAGCTCGCGTAACCGCGAGCGGAACGTCTTGGATTGCGCTAGCAAACCGTCCGGCGCGTCCGGCGCCATGAACGAGAAATCGACGCCGCGCCGGGAGACTGCGCCCTCCACCATGCTCGCCTGCACGACGGTGACGCGTTCGCCCGCGGATGCGACCGCCGCGGCGGTGTCCTCGAGCGTGTACCAGTCTTGCAGCAGACGCTCCGGCGAGCGCCGCTGCCGGTCGACGAAGAAGCTAATCTGCATCACGTGCACGTACGATGCTCCGTCAGATGCTCGTCACGCGCGGATCGAGCAGCTTGAGCAACCGCTGCGACGCGTCGAGCTCCCACGGCCGATCGTAGCGGCGCAGCGAATACCGCCAATGCGCGAGAGTGCGAAGGCCGGCCTTGCCCCAGCGCGGCGTGCGCGTGTCCTGCACGGTTGGGAATCGGCAGCGGAGCACGGTGACGAAATCGCGGATCCTCTGCCGCAGGCGATCGGTGAGCCACGGTGCGTCGGCGTGGCACGCGTAGTCGACCCAGCGGCGCTGCGTCCATTCCTCGGGCGTCTTCGGGAACTCGATCGCGCCACCGTTTACGTCGAGCAGCGGCGCGAGCTTGAGACGCTCGGCATTCGGCACCGCGGCCGGCGGCAGCGGCGTATGCACGTAGACGATGATCTCCGCGTCGGGATTCACGCGCTTGACCTGGCGAATGAAGTCGAACGTACGTTCCGTCTCGCCCTCGGGATCCTCGGGCGGCGCAACCATGAACGAGAGCTCCGGGATCACGCCGTTGCGGCGGCAGAGCTCGGCCGCTTCGAGCGTCTGCTCCGAGCGCGTACCCTTGCGGATCGACTTCAGCAGTCGGTCGTTAGGTGTCTCGGCGCCGATGTACGCCATCCGCAGACGGCTCTTGCGCACGAGCCGCCACGATTCGGCGGACAAGTCGATCAGCGCGTCGCTGCGCGCATAGCACCACCACGGCAGCTCGTAGCGCGCGAGCACCTCGAGCAGCGGCACCATCTCCGCCTCGCGGTCGAAGAAGTTGTGGTCGAAGAACTGGATCGAGTCGGCGCCGATCTGGTGCTTCAGGATCTTAAGATCCCTGTCGAGCCGGTCGGCGGGAGGCAGCAGCGTCGCGCCATTGAACGTCGCGGCGACGCCGCAGAACGTGCACCGGAAGCGGCAGCCGAGCGCCGCTTGGTGGCCGGCCGTCCGCGCGCCGAGGAAGGTGCGCGCGAGATAGGCACGCGCGTTCGCGAGATCGTCGTAGCGCAGCGCGGGCGCGACGTGCGCGCGGTTGAGCGCGCGTGCGGGGTTGCTCACGACGGCGCCGTCGCCTCGCCAGCTGAGCCCTGCGACCGCGCCGAGAGCGCGCTCGACCGTATCTTGCGCCGCCGCACCGTCCGTCGCGCGGAGCGCGTCGAGCAGCTCGCCGAACGTGTCCTCGCCCTGACCGCGCACCACGAAGTCCACGTAGTCGCTATTGAGCGCAACGTCCGGGTACAACGTCGGGAAGTACCCTCCCCAGACGATCGGCAGTTCGGGGCGCACGCGGCGCACTGCCCGCGACACTTCGATCGCGGTCGCGACTTGCGGGCCGCCCATCACGGTGACGCCGACCGCGTCGAACCGCCCGTTCTCGATCGCATCGCACGCGGAGCGCGCGGCCGCGTGATCCAAATTGCCATCGATCAGCGTCGCGTCGTAGCGGCTCTCGAGCGCGGCGGCCAGCGCCATGATCGACAGCGGGAAGCGCGCGTGGCGGCGCGACGTGATCCGCGGATTGATTAGCAACACTCGTCCGCGCGCAGCGGTGCCGGCTCGTTGCGCGGCGCTCATGCGCACAGCTCCCGCGCCGGTGGACGGGCCGCCCGCACGATCGTCACGGTCTCGTTCACGTACCGGCGCCGCGCGAAGACCTCCAAGGCAAAGCCGTTCGCGCGCAGCTCCGTCTCGAACAGCGCGCATGCGTCCCCGAACGACGACAGCAGCACCAACGCTTCGCCGCTCGGCGCGAGATGCTCTTCGAGGCCGAGCGCGAAGCGCCGCGCCACGTCCACGGAGCGCCAAGCCGCGTCGCGATGATCCTTCGGTGTGCCAAGGAGGAACGGCGGATTGAACAGCACGAGATCGAAGCGCTCGCCCGCGAGCGGCGCGAATAGATCGCCCTCGCGGACGTCGATCCGCTCTTCGAGCCGGTTCAGCAGCGCGTTGATGCGCGCGCAGCTCACGGCCGCGGGGCTCACGTCCACGGCCACGACGCGGTGCGCGCGGCGCGCGGCCGCGAGCGCACAGACGCCCGAGCCCGTGCCGATGTCGAGCACCGCGGCGCCGGGCAAGAGCGGCCGCGCGTAGATCTGCTCGGCGAAGAACGCGCCGGTGCGCAACAGCTTCGGATTCGCAACGCCCGGAACCACGAGAATCGCGAGACCGGCCACGCGCTCGAGTCGGAAGTCGTCGTAGCGGGTCTTGCCGGAGAGCCTGTAAGCGAGATGCAGCGCCCTGCCGGCGAGTGTCCCGAGCAGTCCAGGCCGATCCTCGGCGAGCAGCGATCGCACCGAAGCGTCAAGCATCGGCCGCAATCCTCTGCTGGAACGTCTCGCGTGCGAGCGCCGCGGGGTCGCGCCACATCGAGCAGACGCAACGCGCGCATTCCGGCCGGTCGCCTGCACGGATCGCGGCGCGCAGCGCCCGCATCGGCTCGCTCTCGAGCGCCTCCTCGAGCGCCGGCGCGCGCGGCGCCCGCGCGGGCCCTGGAATGAAGAAGCACGGAGCAACGCGCCCATCCGCTTCGATGACCGCAGAGAACTCCGGCGCGTTGCACCGCACGAGGGGAAAATCTCCCCGGCCCAGGAGCGCGGCGAAATAGTCGCGGATCCGGCGCAGCTTCGCCGGGGATTCCGCGATGAAGCCGGTGCGAAAATCCGCGGCGTGCTCGCGCTCGAGATCCGCGAGCAGCCGATCGAGCGCGGGCAGGTCCTCGCCGCGCAGCGCGAGCTCGTGTGGCATGCCCTCGCGGCGCGCGAACGCGTGGGCGTTGCTCACGTCGACCGCGAGGAACGACACGCCGGCGGCGCCGAGCTCGCGCGCGAGCGTCACGAATCGAGGCAGCTCGCGGTAATTCGAGCGCTGCAGCGTGACGCGCAACCCGGCGGGCTTGCCCGAAGCCGCGAGGGCTTTGATGCCTTCGCAGACCTTGTCGAACGCATCGAGGCCGCGGATCGCAGCGTAGGTCTGCGCCGAGGTGCCGTCGAGCGACACCGTGACCGAGTGAAAAAGCTCCGCCGCGCTACGCGCGTGCTTCGCGAGCGAGAGCCCCGAAGTCAGCAGCCACAGGCCGAGCCCGCGGCTCTTGAGAAGCGCCGCGATCTCGCGCCATTGCGGATTGATCAGCGGCTCCCCGCCGGAGAGCACGACGGTGCGCGTGTGCCGCGCCTCGAGCGCCGGCAGCAGGCGCTCGACCTGTTCGAGCGTCATGTCCTTGGCGCCGTGGCGCCAATAGTCGCAAGTCGCGCAGCGCGAGTTGCAGCGCTCGCTCAGATACAGCGTCACAAGCGGCAACCGATCGAGCGCGCCGGACGGTCCTGGGCGGCGGGTGTCCACGCGCGGCGCCTGGGGGCCTAGCACCAGCCCTCGCAGACGGTGAGCGTCTGGAGGTGGTGGAAGTCCGCGCGCTCGAGGCAGTAGTCCGCGGAGCTCGGGTCGCAATTGCGGCGCAGCCGGTCGCGGTCGTCGGCGCCAAGATAGGGGTCGAGCCGCTCGCCCCAAGTGCCCTCGAAGATCGCGCGCCGGAAGTAGTCGCGGTCCGCGTCCGAGAGCGGCTGCATGCGCTCGATCACATGCGTGCGCGTGCGGAGGCTCCGGAAGCCGGCGGCTCGCAGCACGGCGCTGACGCCGCGGATCGCGGCCGTGTCTGCGATCTTCAAGGCGTAGCGGTCGCGGTAATAGCGATGACACGCGAGCCGGACGGCGTCGTCGAGCGGCGCGTCCCACGCGAAGAACATCTCGGGCAGGAACCCGCTCTGCGCGACGACGACCCGCCCGTCGGCGCGCAGACACCGGCGCAGCGCGTGCAGCGCGGCCGGCACGTCGCCGAGGTGATTCAGCGTGTTGCAGGCCCAGATCAGATCGAATGCGTCTGCGCGGAACGCGAGGCTCAGCGCATCGCCCTGCACCAACCGTAGTATTTGCTGACGGCGCGCGGAGCGCAGATGCGGGAGCGACAGGTCCAGGCCGACGACCTGCGCATCCGGCCCCATCTGCTCGGCCAGCAACGCGGTCGTGAGCGCGGGACCGCAGCCGAGATCGAGCACGGCGCCCGCTGCGGGCGGCCGCAGGTCCGCGAAGATCCGGCGCAGATCCGGCGTCGCGAAGCGGCCGAAGAGCTCGAGCTTCGTCGCGTAGGAGCGATCCGGGGCGTCGCCCAATAAGCGGCTGTTTGAGGCCAAGATGCGATCTCCCTCCGGAGACTCGGCGCAGTTGCTACGTGCTTGTCCCGGCGCCGACCCGTAAGGTTCAATTTCGGGCTGCGCCGGGCTTCGCCGCGAGGATCTCGGGCGGTCCCAGGCTGTCGAATACGCGTGAGAAGCGAGCGCCGATGCGAGACAAGCTGACCAAGGTTCTACCGCTAGCCGCGCTCTGCGGCGCATTAGGGTTCGGCGGCGCGGCCATCGGCCAGGAGAAGGCGGGCGGCGGAAAGGAGCCCGCGGCGGAGGATGCCCCGGACGAGATCGTGGTACTCGGCCGCATCAACCAGCTGCGCACCGAGGTCCAGCGCTCCGAGGAAGCGTTCTATGAGCGCTTCAACGAGATCAACGGCGACCACAAGTTCGACATCCATTGCCGCCTCGAGCCGCTGATCAACTCGCACATTCCGCGCCGCGTCTGCGCATCGAACACCTGGCACGACCTCGACGCTAAGATCGGATCCGCGGCGCTGCGCGAGTACCGCGGCGAGCTCGGCAGCACTCCGGACTCCTTGGTGACCGAGCAAACCTACGCGCAGAAAGAGCTCACGGACGCGATGCGCCGAGCGACTGCCGAGGATCCGCAACTGCAGCAGGACATCGTGCACTTCGTCGCGGCGAAGCGCGCGCTCGAAGAGCAGATGCACGGCCAGCCGCGCCGCTCGGCCGAGCAGCAGGTCGAGCCCGGCGCAAGCGGCCTGCCGTACGACGCGCGCGCGATGTTCGTGGTGCGCGCGGGCAAGGAACCGTGGAGTCATCCGCTGACGCAGAGCACTTTCACGATCGCGAACGTCGCGGGCGAGGTCCACAACCTCGATCTCCGGTGCGCGCAGGGCGAGCGGCCGATCGAATACCAGGAGGGCGTCGACTGGACGGTCCCGCAAGGATGGACCGGCTGCATGCTCGTCGTGGGCGCGGCGCCCGCGACGATGTTCAACTTCTACGAGTTCGAGTGAGCGTGAGGAATACCAGGGCGATGAAGGACTGGGTCAATTGGGTCGCGGTCGGCATCACGCTTGCCGCGACATCGGTTCAAGCGCAGCCGCCGCCGCTGGAGCGAACCGATCCGCCGCGACGCGCCGCTCAATTCCCGTCGAGGAAGCTGATCTGCAGCTCGACGCGCCGATTCGCCGCGCGTCCGAAATCGCTGTCGTTGCTCGCGACCGGCCGCGTGTCGGCGTAGCTCACCGACTGTAGACGCGATGGCTCGAAGCCCTGCTCGAGCAGATAGCGCGCGACCGCGTTCGCGCGCGCCGACGCCAGGTCCCAGTTCGACGCGAACTGCCCACCCTGAACCGGCACGTTGTCGGTGTGACCTTCGACCGAGATCCGCGTCTCGCCGCCCTCGCGCAGCGTCGCGGCGAGCTCCGTGAGCACCGGTTGCGCAGATTCCTGGAGCACCGCACGTGCCGACGCGAACAGCGCGACCTCGGGAATCGTGATCTCGAGCCCGTGCTCGCGGCGTGTCGCGGCGATCTGCCCGCGGAACCGCTGCTCGATGAGGTCCGCGACGCGGTCTTCGCGGCTCGGACCGTCCGGGAGCGGCAAAGACTCGTCTTGCGCGAGAGCGGCCGGCGGGGCGTCATCGCTCGACGCGAGATCCGGCGGCGGCGCGACTGTGCTGGCTTCGAGATCCTGCGCGACTGCGCTCCGCTCGGGTGTCGCCTCGGCGATGGGCTCCGGCGCCGTCGCCGGCTCCGCAGCGGTGCGGACGATAGGCGTCGTGTCGGGCGGCGCGGCCACGACTTCCGCCGCGGGCTCCGGCGCCGCAGGCTCCTGAGCCGGCTGCTCGGCCACGACGGTCATCCGTCCGAACAGCAGCACGACCATCGTGAAAATCACGCTGAGCAGGTCCGCGTACGAGATCAGCCAATTGTCCTCGCGATCGTCGGCGGTCCACTCGACCGCGGCGAGCGTCGCGCGCGTGACGTCGTCGTCCGCAGCGGCCGGTCGTGCGTCGTTCAAGGGGAGCATCGGCTCAGCCCGCGGCGCTCATGAGCTCCGAGATCGGCGCCGGTCGCACGCTGCGGCCGAGGATCACGTCGCGGATGTAAGCCGGGTGCCGCCGGTCGTAGAGCAGCAGCACGGCTTGCAAGTCGACGACGCAGCGCGTGAGCTCGTGACGATTGTGGTTCTCGATCTTCGCGGCGAGCGGCTTGAACAGCAGATTCGCGAACACGAGCCCATAGACCGTGGTCGTCATCGCGAA
>Ga0326726_10001047_pt1 | contig 25505 bp, 33 predicted proteins | sample MHFenrmetagenome_2_FD_207603 | JGI IMG/M metagenome (GOLD analysis project Ga0326726, IMG submission 207603) | Lab enriched peat soil microbial communities from Michigan Hollow, Ithaca, NY, United States - MHF15MN | ecosystem: Environmental > Terrestrial > Soil > Wetlands > Peat | place: USA... | reverse complement strand
TCGGCCCAGTTCCTCAGAGATGCTCCTTGAAGAACGCGAGCATTCGGCGCCAGGAGTCTTCGGCCGCGGTCTCGTCGTAGGCGGCGCGCATCTTGGTGCGGCGCCCGAACGCCGCGAGCAGACCGCCGCCGTGGTCGTTCATGTACGCGTGGCCGACGCCGGGGTAGATCTTCACGTCGTGCGCGACACCGAGCTGGGTCAGGTGAGTCTCGAGCCTGCGCCCGTGGTCGAGGAACGGCTCGTCGAGCTCGCCGAAGCCGGCGACGACGGGACACACTCGGCGCAGTGACTCGCTCTGCTCCGGCACCTGGCCGTAGTACGGCGCGCAGACTTGCAGCCCCCCGCGCGCGGCCCAGTAGAGCGCGAAGCCACCGCCCATGCAGAAGCCGGTGACCCCGACTCGCTTCGCGTCCACTTCGCGGCGCGACCCCAGGAACGCGCGCGCCGCGTCGAGCCGCTGGAACGCGGGCCCGTCGCCCCGACTCATGTCGCGCACCGTGCGCACGACACACAGCGGTGGCGCGCCGGCGCCGTCGTAGAGCGCGGGCGCGAGCGCGGCGTAGCCCGAGTCCGCGAAGCGCCGCGCGATGCGGCGGATGTCGGGGGTGAAGCCGAGGATGTCGTGGATCGCGACGACCGCCGGCCAGCCCGTGGTGGGAGCGGCGCCGTCCGGGAGCGCGAGGAACGCGCGCATCGAGCTGCCGTCCGCGAGCGTCACCGGTTCCTGTGATTCGATCGCCATCGGGCATTCGTATCAGGCGGGAGTCAGGTTCAGGACCACGCCCGAGAGATGGCCGGCGCGCGACGACGCGAGAAATACGACGGTGTCGGCCACTTGCTCGGGCTCCTGGATGCGCTGCCCGCGCAGCAGCTCCTCCCAGCGTGACTCGTCGCCGAAGCGCTGCTTCGCCGCGGCGCGCAGCGGCGCGACGAGTCTCTCGGTGCGAGTCAATCCTGGGTGAACGCCGACCACGCGCACGCCGTGGCGCAGCGACGCCTTGCCGACGCCCTTGGTGAACGCGTCGAGCGCCGCGTTCCCCGCCGCGCCGAGGATGTAGTCGGCCGGGTGCGAGACACCCGCCATGCCGATCACGTTCACGATCACGCCGCGCCCGCGGGCCTCCATCTGGGCAAGTACCGCGCGCGTCAGGTTGATGAAGCCGAACACCTTCAGCTCCCACGCGTGGCGCCACTTCTCCTCGTCGATCGCGCCGAGTGACCCGGACTGCATGTCCCCCGCGTTGTTCACGAGCACGTCGATCGGACCGGCGGTGGCGGCGAGGGCCTCCGCGGCTCCGGCCTCGCGCAGATCGATCGCGTGCGTCTTGGCCTCGACGCCGTACTTCGCCGCGATCTCCCGCGCCGCCGTTTCCAGCGCATCGGGCGAGCGCGCCACGAGCTGCACGTTCGCGCCCTCGGCGGCGAAGCTGTGCGCGCACGCCAGCCCGATGCCCTTCGAGCCACCCGTGATCAACACCGACTTGTTTCGCAGTCCGAGGTCCATCGCGGCACTATGACACAGTCTGATTCACGGCGACGACGTCAGCTCGAAGGCCGGATAGCGAGTCACGAGCGCCGCGAACTGCTCCACGGGGGAGCCTGCCGGCAACGGGAAGAAGCGCTGCACCTCGCTCTTGAACGCGTCGAGATACTCCTTGAGGATGCGCGGCTTCTCGGCGTCGCTGAGTGAGCGGAGTCGATACTCCTGGACGCGACTTCCGCGCCGCAGCACGACTGCGCCAGCGGCCTCCGCGTTCCTCACCCACTGTGCGCGGCCGCGCGGCGCAACGAGATACAGCTTGCCGCCACTCGCCAGGAGATCGACGGGCAGGCTGAGCAGCTTCCCGCTCTTGCGCCCGCGCACCTCGAGCACGCGCATGTGCGACGGCCCGACGCCGAGCCGCACGAGGAAGCCGATGACCGAACCGAACGCGCGCTCGAGCGCGTTCGGCTTCGCGAAGGCAGCTGCGGGTTCCGTCACGAGGGACCTCCCGTCGCGGCAATCCTATCAGCGCAGTGCGCCCGGGCGGAACACCGCGAGCAAGAATGCGGCGAAGCCGGCCGTTCGCATGACCAGGATGTACGGCTCGGTGCGCGCGAAGAGCGAGCGCGCTTCCTCGGAGAGCTCCGTCGCATCGCTCGAGTGCGCGCCGACCGCGCGGCCGAGGCGCGCGAAGATCGGCATCACCGCGGCCAAGCTGCCGAGCACGATCAACATCAGCGCTTGCTTCAGCCCCAGCCAGAGCTGCTGGAAGTAGCCCCAGCCGAGCAGACTCGACTGGAGCACGCCAGTGACTGCGACGACGACCACGGCGGCGACGATCACCGGGCCGTAGCGCACGTAGACTCGCGCGAGGACGATCTCTTCGTGTCTGCCGCGGTGGCGCTTGATCTCGCTCGCGAGGAACAGGTCGTAGAGCCCCGCCCCGAGCCAGACGATCACCGCCAGAAGATGGATCGTGACCAGCGCGCCGCGCAGCATCGCTCGACTCACTTCGTCCTGTGATAGGTGAGCGCCATGGCAATGCAGCGACGCAGCTCCCTCACCGGAACGCGGTCCTTCTCCTCGAACACGACGGCGCGGTTGCCCTCGAAGCGCAGCTTGCCGGGGAACATGCGCCTGAACTTCCCGACGAGGTTCGTCTGGCAGTGGAAATGCATCGCGTACTGAGTCGGGGCGGACTTCTTCCAGGCGATGCGGATCGTGCTGCCGCTCTTGCTGGCGGTCGTGAGATAGGCGGGCTCGCCCCAGCGAAGTGACTCGTCCAGCGCGCCCACGCCCTGGGTCGCGGCCGCGGTGTCGAAGATCAGCTTGCGCAGGAGCATGAGGCGCCGGCGCATTGCAACTGGATACGAGCTGAACGCGGCTGCGACTTCGGGGTCCGAGAACGGCTTCATCGTCGGGCGCCATCTTACGACAAGCTTCCGGCCTTCAGGCACAATCGCGCGCATGACTTCGCGCGCATTCACCGTCGACCTTCACGGGCACATGCTCGTACCCGCGGTCGAGCGACTCGTCGCCGACCGGCCGGAGAAGCGCGGCGAGGCGGAGATGCAGCTGCGTACCATGGGCGCGGCGTCCGTGGAGCACAACGCGCGCGTCCTCGGGCCCAACGTGGCTCCGAAGCTCACGCACCTCGACACGCGACTCGCCGATCTCGACCGGATGGAGGTCGATCTGCAAGTCGTGAGTCCTTCGCCGACTCAGTACTACTACTGGGCCGATCCCGATCTGGCGCGCGAGCTGGTGCGGACTCAGAACGAGGCGATCGCGGAGTCTTGCGGCCGTCACGCCGAGCGGCTCAGGGGGCTGGGGAACGTCGCCCTGCAGCATCCGGAGCTCGCCACCGAGCAGCTCGAGCAGGCGGTGAAGCGGCTCGGCCTCGTGGGGGTCGAGGTCTCGACCTCGATCAACGGGCTCGAGCTCGCGGACGAGAAGCACGAGAAGTTCTGGGCGAAGGCCGAGTCACTCGGCGCGATCGTATTCATCCACCCGATGGGGACCTCGCTCGGCGAGCGGATGAACCGCTTCTACCTCCAGAACCTGATCGGCAATCCGGCGGAGACGGCGATCGCCCTCTCCTACCTGATCTTTGGCGGCACGCTCGATCGCCATCCCGGCTTGAAGATCCTCGCCGCGCACGGCGGCGGCTATCTGCCGGCCTACGTCACTCGTTCGGATCACGGCCACGCCGTTCGTCCCGAGGCGCAGGGGATGCGCCACCAGCCGAGCGAGTACCTGCGGCGGATCTGGTTCGACTCACTCGTCTACGACCCCGCCGCCTTGCGCCGCCTGATCGACGTGGTGGGCGCGAGTCAGGTCGTCGTCGGGACCGACTACCCGTTCGACATGGGTCACTACGACGTGCACGGCTTGGTCGGCGCCGTCCCCGGACTCACTCCCGCGGAACGCGCCGCGATCCTCGGCGGGAATGCCCAGCGTCTCTTGCGATCGCATCCGCAAGGCGCGTAGCATCGCCCCCGAGGGAGGTGCACGATGCCCGCGAAGAAGACGATCAACGACGCCTTCGGCGGCCAAGTCACGACGCTCGAGGAGCAGCGCGCGATCTGGCTCGAAGCGCTCCACGACGACGCGATCTGGGAGGGACCGACGTTCGAGCGGCCGATCGCCGTGATCGGTCGCGAGGCGACGGGGCGATTCATGGAGCTCCTGCTGAGCGTCGTGCCGCGCTTCTCGACCACGCTCGTCGCCGCCTACCCCACTTCGGACCCCAACACGACCATCATCGAGTCATTCGGCGGGGGGCCCACGGTCGACGGCGGCCGCTACACGCAGCGCTACTTCTCGCTGATCACCGTCCGCGACGGCCGCGCCTTCCGCATGCGCGAGTACTGCAACCCCTTCCAGACTTACAAGGCGTTCGGCAAGGAGCGCTGGGAGAGGGCCGTCGACGAGATCGTGGCGAGATACAACAAGCCCTGGCCCGCCTCGCAGGCGCCGGATCCGATCTCACTTCCGCCGGTCAAGTGAGGCTCGACTCACTCAGTTGCTGCTCCCGTGCGGGGTCTGCATCTTCCTCATGGCGGCCTCGATGGCTTTCCTCATGCTGAGTGTGTCCGCTCCCTGACTCGGCGGGAACTCCTGCAGACTCTTCAGGTGCTCCGCGAGGAACACGCCGGCCGCCGTCGGCGCCCAGAGCTTCTGGGCGACGAACTTGCGGCCCGCATATTCGAATCCCGGAGCGTCGGGAGTCACTTTTTCGAGCGGATCCATCAACAGATTCACGATGTACGGCACGCTCGGGAAGGCCTTCTCGTCGAACCAGTCGCCGTTGTGCTTGACGCCGATGTGCATCTTCCACGCGTCCACGCGGACGGCCATCAAGTCGGTCTCGTCGTAGTAGAAGAGCTCTCTGCGAGCCGACTTCGGCGACTTACCCGTCCAGTAGTCGAGGTTGTTGTACCCGTCCAGATGCACCTTGTAAGTCGTGCCGTTCATTTTGTAGCCCTTCAGCAGGTCGGCCTTGAGATTCGGGAGCCCGGCTGCGGCCGCGAGAGTCACGAACAGGTCTTCGTGGCTCTGCAGACCGTTGGCGTCGAATCCGGCCGGAACGTGCCCGGGCCAGCGAATCAGCAGGGGCACCCGCAGTCCGCCTTCCCAGGTCGTGCCCTTCTCGCCGCGAAACGGCGCATAGCCGCCGTCGGGATACAAGATGAACTCGAAGCCGTTGTCGGTGCTGTAGATGACGATGGTGTTGTCCTCGACGCCGAGCTCCTTGAGCTTCTTCAGGATCGAGCCGACCTGCTCGTCGTGCTCCAGCATCTTGGCGCGCACGACGTCTTCCTCGGCGCGACCCTCGTCCACGGCCATCTGGACGTACTTGGGGTTCGGATGCGACCAGATGTGAATCGCGGTGGAGTTGAACCAGACGAAGAACGGCTTGTCGCCCTTGCCCACGCGATCGAGATACTTGAGCGTCTCGTCAGTCACTTCCTGATCGAACGTCTCCATGCGCTTGCGAGTCAGCGGGCCGGTGTCCTGGATCTTCTGCTTCCCGACCCGCCCGAACTTCGGGTCCACGGTCGCGTCATCCGTGGTCGTCGCCCAGGTGTGCAGCACGCCGCGCGGACCAAACCTCTTCGTGTAGTCCGGATTCTTCTGTCCCGGATAGTCGAGCTCCTCGGGCTCTTCCTCGGCGTTCAGGTGGTAGAGATTCCCGAACCACTCGTCGAAGCCGTGTGAGGTGGGCAGGAACTCGTTGCGGTCGCCCAGGTGGTTCTTGCCGAATTGGGCAGTGACATAGCCGACTGACTTCAGCACCTCCGCAATCGTCGGATCGCTCTTCTGGATGCCGCGCGTCGAGCCGGGAATGCCGATGGTCGTCATGCCGGTGCGAATGGGCATTTGGCCCATGACGAACGCGGCGCGGCCGGCCGTGCAGCTCGGCTGACCGTAGTGATCGGTGAACAGGGCGCCTTCCTTCGCGAGTGAGTCGATGTTCGGCGTCCGGCCCATCATCCCGTGCGTGTAGGCTCCGACGTTCCAGGTGCCGATGTCGTCTCCCCAGATGACGACGATGTTGGGCTTCTTGTCGGCGGCGTGCGCGCAGAGCGGGCCAAACAGCAATGCGATGGCCACTCCCAGTGACAGGCTGCAGCTCGAGAATCTCGACCTTGCCCTCATGACTGTTCCCTCCTCGAGCACTCTCGTGTCGAGCGTCCGGCAGCTTACACGCAGGACGGAAAAGAAGGGGATCTCGCTGCGTCTCAGCCGGCCCTCGACGCCGGAACCTCGCCGCCCTGTGGGCCATAGAACACGACCCAAACGGCGAGGTCATCGGTGAAGTCTTCGAAGTGGTGCTCCGCTCCCGCTGCGACGAACAGGAGATCGCCCGACTCGAATGCGTCGCGTTTGCCGTCGTGAAACAGCACGCCCCGTCCGCGCACCACGACGTAGATCTCGTCCTGCGTGTGCGGCTGTTGGAGATTCGGCCGCGCGGGTGGCGCGGCGAGCTTCACCTCGAGCGTGCCGCGGCGCAGAAGGCCGACCGAGGGCTCGGCTCCGGCGAACCGGATCACGCGGCTGCGGTCTGACTTGGCCATGGCGGACTCCTCGCGCTCTTCGCTCCCCACGAGTCACTGTTGCCGCAGCTAGACTCGCATTACCGCGGCGCCCGCCGCCACCAGCGCGACTCCGATCAGGCGCCGCATCGTCACCGGGTCGCGCGGCATGCCCACGAGCCCGAAGTGGTCGACGACGAGCGCGGCGACACACTGGCCGCCGATCATGAGCGCGACGGCGTACGCCGCGCCGAGCTTCGGAAAGACGAACGCTCCCACGGCGATGATGACGAAGCCGCAGAGCCCGCCGAGATACATCGTCAGGGGCGCTCCTTCGGGGAAGAACGTGGCCCTCGCGCCCGTCGCCGCCCACAGCCCGATCGCGCCGACGAGGACGATCCCCGTGTTGACGATGAGCGCGGGGCCGAGACCCGCCGACTTGGAGAGCCCCGAATTGCTCGCGGCCTGCACCGCAGCCGCCACTCCGGCGGCGATTGAGAGCACCGCGAACACGATCTTCATCGCCATGACGTCCCCCTCGCGCGAGCGCCGGATCAGCCGATCCTAGCGCGGAGAGGCGACGGCGAAATCTCCAGATCTTGGGATCTACGAGCACTAGTCGGCGGTCAAATCCGCGGCGCTGTCGTCGATCAGCGAGTTGACGGACTGGACGAAAGCGGGGACGTCCGGCGCCGGGTCGAAGACGACGTGCTTCTTCAGCGCCCGCGCAACGGCCCGGTTCGCGGCGGATGTGAGCTTCCCACTCACTCCCGCTCGCGCCTTTGCCAGCTTGTCGGCGTTCGGCTTCATCGCGTTCGCGGCCTCCGCGTTCAGCCCCGCGCCGCACGCCTTGCCCGCGGCCGCGAGCCACGACGAGACGAGCGGCAGAGACTCGGGATTGATCGCGTCGACGGCCGATGCGATCGTCCCGACGCGCGCGTCGAAGCTGTCGCTCAGCGTGGCTACGGGCGCCGCCGTCGCGCACATCAATCTCCAATGCGTCGCGAAGCTGCTCTTCGCCTTGACGAAGCACGCGACGGCGCTGGGTGCGTTCGGATCCGCCACGTTGTTCGCCAGGCACTCGAACTCGGACTGACACAGCTGGGCGCCGATCTTGAGCTGCCCTCTGCTGCACCTGGGACTGAGGTTGCCAGAGCCCCCACCCACGCCGCTGGCGCCGGCACTCACGTCGAAGGACTGAGAGACTTCTGGAGCAGGCTGGTAGCTCGAGTCACCGAGCTGGGAGGCGGTCACCGTGCAGGGGCCCACGCCGATGAGAACGATCTCTCCACCGTTGACCGAACAGCTTCCGCTCGCGCTGAGTGACACGGGCAAGCCCGAAGACGCCGTGGCGACGACCGTGAACGCGGGGTCGGCGAAGGTGCGACCCGGGAGCGGTCCAAAGTCGATGTGCTGGGCGAGCTGGCCATTCGTGAAGAGGTGATACACGACGCCGGCGTCTGCGGGTCCTCCGCGAGGCGCAGTGCCGGAGAGCACGCAGTCACTGTCCACCACCAGGTGGGCGAATGGCACGACGCCGTCCGTGCCGCTGAACGAGTGCACGATGCTGAAGTTCCCCGTGCTGCCGATCCGGAAGATCGCGCCCTGGTCCGTCGCACCACCCGTGGGGATCGTTCCGTAGAGACTGTCACCGCAGCCGGAAACGAGGTCGGTCGGCCCCGGCCAACGATCGAACGAGTGCAGAACGCTGAAGTCACCCTCGTTGCTCAGCCGGTAGATCGTGGCTGCAGCGCTGCCTCCCTGCGTGATCCCGTACAACGCGCCATCGCTCCCCACGGTGAGTGCGGGAAGTGGACTGCCCTCTGCGTAGCTGAATGAGTGCGGTGAGCTGAAGGTCCCTTCGCTGTCGATCCGGAAGACCGAGGCCCGGCTGGTGCCGTAGAGCGCGCCGTCGCTGCCAGGGACGAGGGATTGCGGGCAGCACTCCTCGCTGGGAAAAAGATGGAGAGGCGTGACTACTCCCGGGCTCTCGATCCTGAAGATCGAGGCATCGATGGAGAACACCTCCCCGTTGCCGCAAAAGCGCGTGTCGAATCCATAGAGCTTGCCGTCCTTGCCCAGAGTCACTGGACCGAGGACCGAGGTTTCGAGTCCATAGAGATCGCACGTGAAGTCGGCTGCGTGCACCAGCGAGTCGAAGTCCCCCAGTGAGTCGATCTTGAAGACCGTCGCGCCGTTGCTCCCGTAGAGTGTCTCGTCGCTCCCCGCGACGAGCGCGCCACCGACGCCGCCGCCGTCCGCGGGCTCGAAAGAGTGCAAGGTGGCGAAGGCCCCCCCGCCATCGATGCGGAAGACCGTGCCGAGACCCGATGCGCCGCCCGCCGGCGTGGTCCCGTAGAGGGCGCCATCGCTTCCCCGGACGAGAGGCGGAACGTCGCCGTAGTGCGGATATGCATACATGCTGTAGCTGCCGTCCGGGCCGCTGAACGAATGCAGAGACCTGAAGCCTTCCGCGCGGTCGATCTTGAAGATGGTGCCGGCGCCCGAGAGTCCGCCGGACGTGGTCGTGCCGTAGAGCGCGGAGTCACTCACAGCCAGCGCGGCCTGCGGGGAGTAACCGTCCTGGGAGTGGAATGAGTGCACGCTCGTGAAGTTGCCCTTGCTGTCGACCTTGAAGATCGTGCCGCGGTCCGCAGATCCTCCGAGATACGTGGTTCCGTAGAGCGCGCTGTCGCCTCCGAGGGCGAGGGCCCCGAACGTCGGGCCGTTGCCGTCCGCACCGTTGAACGTGCGCAGAGTGGCGAAGTTCCCCGCTCCGTCGACCCGGAAGATCGTCTCCGAGGTCGCTCCATAGATTGCATCGTCGCTCCCGACAGCGAGCGGACGCGGTGCGCTGTACCCCCCGGGGTCGAACGAGTGCAGCACGGTGAACCCGCCCTGGCTGTCGATCCTGAAGACCTCGTCACCGTCCGGCGCGCCGCTGCCCGTGCTTCCGTAGAGCGCGCCGTCTTTGCCGACGACGAGCGGGACCAGGGGAGGTGCGGCCGCTCCGTCGAACGAGTGCAGCACTGTGAGGTTTCCGGACTTGGTGATCTTGAAGATCGTGCCCGGCATGGCTCCGTCGTTGCTCGTGGTTCCGTAGAACGCGCCGTCGCTGCCCTCGACGAGAACGCTTCCACCCGGGTTGACTTGCAACCTCGTGAACGAACGCAGCGGCGTGAAGTTGCCGGCGCTGTCGATCCTGAAGAATGTGGAAGGGTTGTAGTAGGCGACCCCAGTGGCGGTCCCGTAGAGCGCGCTGTCGCTGCCGAGGACCAACTTCGTGAACAGGCCCTGTGTGCCGCCGAACTTGTGCAAGCGCGTGAGGGCACCCGCGGCGTCGATCCGAAAGACCGTCGAACTGCCCATGAAGGGAACCGCGCCGGCCTCGTTCATCGCCGCGTAGAGGGCGCCGTCGCCCCCTCGGACGAGGTCTGTACGCAGAAGGCAGCAACCGGAACCCTCGAACGAGTGCAGCACGCTGAAGTGCCCGGCGATGTCGATTCGGAAAATCGTCCCACGATCCGAAGCAGTCCCTCGCTCGGTCATTCCGTAGAGCGCGCCGTCGCCTCCGACGGCGAGCGCGGATGGGAACCAGCCATCCGCGCCGTTGAACGAGTGCAGCCTGCTGAAATTCCCCTGGCCGTCGATGCGGAAGATCGTGCCCTTGCCCGCGGGTCCCCCGACCAGGGTCGTTCCGTAGAGCGCGCCGTCGCTCCCCGCGACGAGGGGGCTCGGCGTTCCATCGGGAAGCTCGAAGGGCTTCACGACCTCGAAAGTGGGGTCCGCGAGGGCGGGCCGGCTCGCCCCGCCCAAGCCAGCGAGGACCGCAAGCGCGATTGCGGGCAGTGACACCGTCCGGGAGTGACTCGGTCGCATCGGAGCTCCCCAAGACACTGTTTGGTGTTGCTCGATCCTACCACACCGTCACGCGCGGAGGTCCAGCCACTTTCGCCCCTGCCCGCCTCCGCGACCGATGAGCCGAGCACCGGAGGGTGAGGCCAGCGCCACCTCGTCAGTCACAAGACTCACGCGCGCGTCGCCGCGCACGCAAAGCCCGGCGACGTCACCAGACCTGGTCGAGCGCGCGGCGGATGCGCGCGACGTGCGAGCCCTCCCAGTACACTCGGTCGCAGGCGGGGCAGCGGCGAAAGGCGGCCTGCCGCGCGAGGACGCGCGGGGGAACTTCCGCCGCGACTCGCGCCGCCGCCACGTCCTGGAGCTCCACGTTGCAGTGACTGCAGCGCGAGAAGAGTCTTCGGCCTCGCATGGGGAACACTCCCGCCAGCTCGCGAAGCTGCTCGCGCAGTGTCTCAGCCTCGATCACGACGACTCGCGGCAGGCGCCACTCCTCGGGCAATGCGCGATCGCGTGTGAGAACGACGCGTCCTTCTTCGAATGCGCGGCGCGCGAGCTCGGAATCGCTGATCGCGGGGTCGTACGCAGTGTCGAAGCCGAGCAGGCGAAGCCAGCGCGCGAGCCGACCAAGCATCGCGTCGGCGAGGAAGCGCGGCTCCGCGGCGGCCTCGCTCGTGAGCCCGGGTGACTCGATTCCGACCCTCGTGCCGCACGTGCAGTGCAGCGTGCGCCCGAACGTGAAGAGCGCAGCGTCGTACTCGCGGCCGCAGCCGCGACAGGGTACCCGCGACACGCCCTACATGATCCCGGAAGCACGGCGTCTGTGCGACTGCGCTGACTCCGCGTCTCCGCGTGGCGCGAGCTTCCGTCCCGTGATCGCAGCGCACGCCGTGAAGGCCCGCTCTTGCCGTGCTGCGACACCTTTGTCGTCCTCGCGGGTGCCCGGCCCGAACCGACGCTCGCATCAAGGTCCGCCACGCCGTCACCGATCCACGGCTCGAACCATTCTGGACGTGAGGCTTCGTGGGCAAGACCAAGGGCACCGTGGTGTTGAAGGCGGTGAAGGTGCTGCGCAGTCGAAAGGCAGAAGCGCACACCCACCTTCCCGAGTCACTTCATCACTATCTGGAGGACCGCATCCTGGTCGCCTCCTGGTATCCCGAAGAGGACTTCTACGAATTGCTCTGCGCTTGCGCCGCGCTCTTCCCCGGCGGTGACTCGGCCTTCGAAATGCTCGGTGCAGCCACGGCACAGGATCACGCCGAGGGGATGTACGCCAACATCTTCAAGCGCGACGCGGTCTCGCGCGCACACATCATGTGGAAGACGCAGCACGACAGCGGCGAGCTCGTCGTCACCCAGGAGACCCCGACCTCCGCGACGTACGAGCTCCGAGACTGGGGATATGCATCGCCCAAGTACTGTCGGGTCGTCGGCGGCTACTTCACCGAGCTCCACCAGATCTCCGGGGTCGCCGCGAGATACACTCACCCGACCTGTCGCAGCGTACGGGGCGACCGCTGCGTGTTCGTTGTCAGCTGGAGCTGACCCGACGCTTGAATCACTCGGCGACGGTGCGGAGACCGGCCGCCAGTGCCTCCAGCAACGGCACTTGAGCGGGCACGATGCGCCGGCGCGCTTCGGCCAGGTCGCACCATGCCGCGCGGTCGATCTCGGGGAACGAGCGAGCCACTCCGGAGCGCGGAGGCCATTCGAGCTCGAACGAGTTGCTGCGCAAGCGACTCGGGTCGGCGTCGCCGCGCACCGCCCAAGCGTGGACGACCTTCCCGCTGCGCTGGCGGACGCTACCCAGCGCGAGCGCGGGTCCTTCGGCGGAGAATCCCGTCTCCTCGAGAAGCTCGCGCCGCGCCGCCGCGAGCAAGTCCTCGCCCTCGGTCACCTCTCCCTTCGGGATCGACCAAGCGCCGGAATCCTTCTTCTGCCAGAACGGTCCCCCGGGATGGACCAAGAGGACCTCCACACCTCGCTCCGTGACTCGATAGAGCACGAGACCAGCGCTGATCACAGGCATTAGCGGCGGCTCCTCCGGGCCGGCGCCGGCGACTCGGGACGCGCGCGGGCATCCCCGAGACACGTAGGGAACTCGGCGACCGGCAGCGTGTCGATCACGTCCGACGCGCGCGCCCAGCCGCGCCGCGCGATCGCGACGCCGAGCTCGTCGGAAGAACGCAAGGGACTCTGCTGGTGGGTGTCGGAGTCGATCACGAGCTTCGCGCTCGCGGTAGTCGCCTTGCGCACGTACGCGTCGCGCAGATCAATGACTCACGCCGATTTCGGCCCGCCAAGTCCCCGCAACTTCCCAAAATACTCGCGCAGGATCGCGCGCAATCTCTCGGCCTCGGGACGGCCCCAGTCGCGTTGTAACTCGCAGGCGAGCCCGAGCACCGTGATCGGCGTCGCGCCCGCCTGTATCATCCGCTGGATGGCGGATTCGTGCGCGGCCCGACTCACTCCGCCGATGGCATCGGCGACGAAATACACTTGGTATCCATCGCGCAGCGCGTCCAGAGTCGGGAAGGCGACACAGACCTCCGTCCAGAGCCCGGCGATGACGAGCTTCTTGCGCCCGGTGCGCTCCACGGCGGCGCGAAACTCCGGGTCTTCCCACGAGTTCATGGTCGTGCGGTCGATCTCCGGAACGCCGGGCAGCGCCTCGAGTAACTCCTTGTTCGTGTTGCCCATGCCGTGCCGCACATACACCGTACTGAGAACGACCGGCACCTGGAAGGTGATGGCCACCCGGCCGAGCATCGTCACGTGCGCGACTAACTCGTCGTGTCCAACGGACTTCACGTTCGCGTACTGCTCCGGCTGATAGTCGATGAACGCGAGCACGGCGTTCTGCGGCGTGAGCAGCAAGTCGCTTCTCGGATCACGAATTGGAGTGACTCCGGACGTGGCTTACCCGTTGAACGCGAGCTCGAGCCCGGGCTTCGGCCAAGGCGTCGAGAGCAGCAGGCCGCGGCCCGAGACGGTGATCCACGCGGTCTTCATGCCCTTCCCGCCGAAAGCGATGTTCGTGACCAACGGGTCCTTGTACCGCGCGAGCGAGGTGAACTTCACCTTCCCTTTGGGCGAGATCGTCGAGATACCGCTGTTGAGGAGCGTCGCAACACAGACGTGACCGTCCGCCTGGACGGCGAGTGAGTCGTAGAGCGAGTAGCCCGGTGTCTGGCCGACGTAGACGCCGCCCGGCAAGAGGCCCGTTGCGCTGGCGAGCTGTCCCGGCTTGCCGATCTTGGCGGCGAATAGCCGGCCCGAGAACGTCTCGGCGTAGTACACCGTCTTCTGGTCGGGCGAGAGACCGACCCCATTCGGGCCGTGCAGCTCGTGGATCTGACAGGAGATGTGACTGCCGTCAGGCTTGGCGTAGTAGAGCGCGCCGTGCACACGGTGCGTGTGAGTCGACTTCGCGTGATCGGTGAACCAGAAGCCGCCGCTCTTGTCGAAGACGAGGTCGTTCGGACCGCTCAGCATGCGCCCGTCGCAGTGTGTGTACAGGACGTCGACCTTGCCGCTCGCGATGTCGACGCGCTGGATCGAGCCGCCCTTGTAGTCCTCGGCCTGGTGACCCGGCAGCAGCACGCCTTGCACCGTGCTCCACGCGAAGCCGCCGTTGTTGCAGATGTAGAGCGCGCCGTCCGGTCCGATCGCGGCGCCGTTCGGCCCGCCTCCGACGTGCGCCACGCGCTGCTTCTTCCCGTCCGGCAGCACGCGGGTGACGTCGCCGGACTGTATCTCCACGACGATGACCGAGCCGTCGGCCATGACGACCGGACCTTCGGGGAACTTGAGACCCGACGTGACTTCGCGGAAGGCCATTGGCTTCTCCTCTTTCGGGCTGGTGCAGATTCAACAAGCGCGAGTCAGTAACTCACGCGGTCACCTTCGACCCAGGACGGCCGGCGACTTCTGCGAGCCGGTCTCCTTCGCTGGGCCCCAGAACGGTACCACGCTCGACCGTCAGCGAGCCCTTGGAGGCTGGACCTGCTCGACGACGATCGTGCCATCGAGCTCCATCCTGTGCCGCGTACCGTTACCCCACACCTGCAGCCCGACGGTTGCGTTGTACTTCTCGACGAATGCCACCCGATGCGGCCAGTTCAAGAAGCAGCGCCGATGCAATCCGGCGTCCGAGTACTTCCACAACGGGTCCGCTTCATCGGCGATGAAGTGCGTCGTGGCAACGACGTCCTCACCGGGCTCCAGGACAGCGCCGCACAACGAGCATGGCGTCTTCCCGAGAAATACTAGGGCCCTCTCAGCCAAACTCATCGTGCTGCGGCAGGTCGTCGGAGATGGTGAACCACGGCGCCTTGGAGCCGACGAAGATGTGCGCCGACGGACGGATGCTCGGACTATCGACCAGCGTGCCGAGGTTGACGTGAAAGTACGCTCCGTCGCGGACCAGCGAATACAGGAACGAACCGCATTCCCTGCAACGTGCGTCGTGCGCTTGGTCCTCTCCGAAGATCAACAGTGTGTCTGCGCCTCGCGTGACGCTCAGCTTGTGCCGCTCGATGCCGGCGAACGGCTTGAACGCGGCACCCGTGGCGCGGCGGCAGTTCGAGCAGTGACAGTTCAGAGCGTAGGCGAACTCGTCTCGTACGACGTACTCGACCTGGCCGCACAGGCACCTCCCGGTGAGTGTGCGACTCGCCTTCGGTTCGGGTGACGGGTTCATGCGCGCCTGACCGGTGGCCGCTCGCCTGCGGCCGTGCGAGCAGGCTACCACAGCACGGAATGGTGGGTCATCGCTCGGCAGTCAGTGCGTCCGGCGCAGACTCGGCGGCTTTCATGTCCGGAGTCAGCGCTCGACGACGAACAGGTGCCACTCTCCGGAGAGCCCCTTCAGCGCGTGTGCGCCGCGGTCGGCGAAGCGAAGCTCCGAGCCGACGACCAAATCCTTCACGGTCGAAGACACGAGGACCTCGCCGGCCTTCGCGTGCGCGGCGACACGCGCGCCGACGTGGACGGCGATCCCGCCGAGCTTGCCGGCGATCACCGTGCACTCACCGGTGTGCAGGCCGGCGCGGATCTGGAGTCCCAAGGGGACGACGGCGTCGCGGATGGCGCAGGCGCAGCGGATCGCGCGCGCCGGGCCGTCGAAGGAAGCGAACAGGCCGTCGCCCGCCGTGTCGATCTCTTGGCCGCGGAACCGAGTCAGCTCGCGGCGCACGACCACGTAGTAACTCTCCAAGAGCTCGCGCCAGCGCGCGTCGCCGAGCTCACTCACTCGATCGGTCGAGCCGGCGATGTCCGTGAACAGCAAGGTGGCGAGCACTCGATCGGGCTCCGGGCCGGGTCGGACGCCCGTCAGGAACTCCTGCGCCTCTCCGAGGATCCTTTCGCCGTCACCGAGCCACGGGACGTGATCGTCCCCGGGGAGCTCGACATACTTCGCGCCGGGGATTCGCTCGGCCATGTAGCGAGCTCCACCGACTCGAGTGATCGCGTCGCCCGAGCGATGCAGGATCAGAGTCGGCACGCGGATCGAGGGCAGTATGTGGCGCACGTCGTAGCTCATTGCGACCTCGAGCAGAGCGCGGGCCCCGCCCGGACTCACCGCGTTCCGCTCGAATCGAGCCCACGACTGCACGAATCGCTCGTCGCCGGCGAGGCTCGGGGCGAACACCTGGGCGGTGATTCCCCGTCCCCACTCACTCACCACCTTCTCCAGCCACGGCTCGAACCGCTTGGGCTTGTGTCCCCACGGATAGTCGTCGCTGTAGAGGTTCTTCGCGAACGTCCCGTAGAGCACGAGCGCCTCCGTGCGCTGCGGATAGGTGGCGGCGAAGAGCATGCACATGGGCCCGCCCTCGGAGATTCCGAACAGCGCCGCGCGCTCGACCTGCGCGGCATCCATCACCGCGCGCACGTCGTCCATGCGCTCTTCCAAGTTCGGCAGGCGACTCACTCGATCGGAGAGCCCCGTGCCCCGGCGGTCGAGCAGGATCAGCCGCGAGAACGACGCCAGCCGGCGAAGGAACGCGGCGAAGGCCGGCTCTTCCCAGACGCGCTCGACGTGAGAGACCCACCCAGGCACGAGAACGAGATTCAGCGGGCCATCTCCGACGACCTGGTAGGCGATGTTGAGGTCGCCGCTCTTCGCGTACTTGGTTTCCGGCGTCATCGAGACTTGTGATGTAGCTCAGCGATGCGCGACTTGACGAGTCGCCGCACCAGCGCGGCGGGCGGAGGCTCGGGGAGCGGGAAGCGGACGGTGCCTTTGGAGGTATCGTATCCCGCGAGCGCGGCCGCGTGCGCGCGCCGGATCCGCGCGGTGATTGGGTAAAGACTCGTGTGCCGTTTCCAGGCCGCGTACCAGACGAGCGCGCGTCCCTCGACTCTGAAGCCGGGAATCCCGTAGCTGAAGGCTTCCTCGGCGCCGGGCGCCGCGGAATGGATCGCCGCGCGGAGCTTCCTCAGCGCCTTGCGCGCGTCGGGCGGCAACGACGCGAGATACTCGCGGACCTGCATTCCAGCCGGATTTTGTTTCTTGGCCGTCATGCGCGAGTCACTGGATCCGACACGTCGAAAGCGGTGCTTGACCTCCAGGCGACGATCGAGGGACGATCACGCCGGTATTGAATGAGGTGAGGTCGACGGTGCGGCTCGCGAAGTTTGCGGCGGCTTGGTGTGGGGGACTGATCGCGTTCTTCGGAGTCTTGTACGTAGTCGCGACCGAGCGCTTGCTCGCCCTCGCCGAGCTCACCAATCTCTCTCCGACCGGACTCACTGACCTTCGCGTGATGTACGGCGCGCTCCAGCTCGCACCCGGTCTCTTCTGCCTCGCGGCCTTGAGGCGAGACCGCTGGCTCGAGCCCGCACTCGGGCTCGCGACGATCACGTTCGCGTGCATCCCTGCGGTTCGGATCCTCGGCATCGCGCTCGAGGGCACGGCGAACACGTATCACCTCTCGGCGCTCAGCATCGAGCTCGCGACGTGCGCGTTGGCCGGGCTCGCGTGGCGCGGGCTCCGTCGCGCACGGTGAGCTGCGAGCTCACGCGGCTCCTCCCCCGCCGAGATAGACGTCAATGGGATTCTCGACCGAGCCGTAAGACACGCCCAGCTGCGTGAGCAAAGTCGTGACCTGCCCGCGGTGATGCGTCTGATGCTGAAACAGGTGATCGAGAAGAACCCAGAGCGGGACGGACCCGTTGGGCAGCTTCGTCTCTTTGCCGAGATCCGATTCCGTCAGGTTCTGCGCGAACGCGACGAGAGCCTCATCGATGCGAGAGCGCTCGCTCTCGAGGGCCGCGGGATCGTCCCCGTAGCGCTTCGTGGGTTCGAAGTCCCACTGATCCGCAATCTCGTCGAGGCGACTCGGAGCCCCGTACACGCGCTTGATCCGAGTGAGAATGAAGTGGTCACCGAAGACGATGTGACTCAGACCGCCGAACACGGAGCCGAAGAAGCCGCCTCGATCTGCGTGCACTGCCCCGGCGTCCATCGCAGTGAACACGGCGTACAGCCGGCGATTCATCGTCCGGTTGTGGAGGGCGAGATTTCGGTAGCTGTCGGTCGCCACGGTCATGGGAGTAGTCCTCCCTAGCGCGGATCCAGGCGGACGAAGTATCTCGGCGGGAAGCCGGTCAGGATCCTGAAGAAGACGGGGAGCTTGTTGTGGTCGTCGACCCGATCGTGTTCCTCGCCAGTGACTGGCACGGCGCGATAGTCATGCGTCTCACCACCCGTGGTGACTTTCACCTCGGGGTTCTCGAGCGCGCGCCGGTACCAAGCCCGCGGCCAATGGTTCGCCGCGACGTAGAGCTTGCCGTCGGCCTCCAGACGAGCGACGACGCGGTCGTGCTTGGTTCCGTCGCGATCGAAGGTGGTGATGACGAGCGTCGAGCCCTGGGTGGGCTGGATGTAGCCAAGCAGTGATTCGAACGCGGCAACGATTCCCACGTAGAGGACGAGGACGATGGCGAGGATCTTGAGCGCCTTCATCGATTCACTTCCCTAGTATCGCTGGTGTCTCATCGGGCACTACTCGACTGGGTAGCCCCCGCCCCGCCAAGCCTCCATGTGACCGCTCAGGTCACGAACCTGTGTGTAGCCTGACTGACGGAGAATCGATTCCGCCGAAGCGGCTCGACCACCGCGCTGACAGTGAACCACGATCTCCTGGGTGGGAGACAGCTTCAAGCTCGCGAGCCGGTCCGGGAGCTCATTCACTGGAACGTTGAGCGCGCCCTGGATGTGACCGGAGGCAAACTCCTCGGGCGTCCGAACATCGAGGATGGTGGGAGCCGAGCCCGAGGAGATCCGCGCCGCAAGCTCGGACGGCTCGATCGAGCTCCCGGCGGGAGCGTGCTCTCGGGCACAAGACGAGGCGATCGCAACGAGCGCGATGAGCATTGTGACTCGCGCGGGGCCGTGTCGTGTTATCCGCATGACTCGCATCTCCTTCTGCGCTTGAACGACGGATGGCTGCTGTGACCCTGCGACATGCTATCAGTCGTGTCGACGCTGGGAATGGCGTCGATCTCGTCAGGCCGTCGCCACGGGCCGTAGACCCGCGGTCGGGAGCAACGCATGGACAAGCCTCGCATCTTCCTGGGCTCGTCGGGAAAGCAGGAGAAGCTGCTGCAAGCGCTGACGCGCGGCCTCGAAGACGTTGCGCATGTAGAGCCCTGGACGACTTCGTTCAATCCCGGGACCACCACACTCGAGCGCCTCCTCGAGCTGGCGCATCAAGTCGACTTTGCCGCGTTCGTGTTCGCGCGGGACGACTGGACGACCGACCGCCGACCCGCATCCGGTTCCATGGGATCCGGCCAGGCTTCTCCGCGAGACAACGTGGTGTTCGAAGCCGGTCTCTTCGGTGGCGTCCTCGGAATGCGCCGAACCCTCCTCGTCCATGCGAACGGCACGAAGCTTCCAAGCGATCTCCTCGGTCTCACGTGCGTGCGGTACGCCGACGCGACGACCGCTACCGAGATCAGAGTCGTCAATCAGAAACTTCGCAAGGCGATCGAGAGCGAGGGCCGCGTCGCCCGCATCGAGGGCCTGTGGTGGCAGTTTTCCTTGACGGAGCGCAGCTCACACGAGCCTTCGGCCGTGAGCCTCTTGCGGATCTCGCGAGACCGTGACGGGGCGCTGGAGGTGGGCGGCCGCTCGTGGCAGGAGGACGGCACGCTGTCAGCGAGATACTGGAGCGAAGCCGCGAAGGAGAAGAAAGACCCGCCCGGCGTCTTCTACTACTGGAGGGGGGAACGGCCCCGAAACCCGAACGCCCCGCAGCTAGACGGGACGGGAGAGATCCGAATCGAGTCTGCCGATCGCGCGGCCGGATATTTCACGACTCACTCGGACACTCACCCGAAAGTCGACGCGCGGACGTCCGGTATCTACCTACGCGCCGATCCTGAAGACATGAACACCCTGGATGGACGCGACGATCGGCAACGCGCCGAGTTGATCGCGGAGCGGCTGAGTCATTGGAAGGCGATCGCGAACGCCTGAGCTCAGCGCATGCGGGGCACGAGCACCATCTTGCCCGTCACGCCTCCCTCCCCGAGTAACTCGTGGGCATGTCTCGCCTCGGCAAGAGGAAATCGCTGCGCGATCAGCGGCTTGATCTTTTCCTGTTGGAGGAGGTCGAACAAGGCGATCAAGTCCTGTCGAAAGAATGCCGGTCTCAGACGCTTGAGCCACTGAATGCTGTAGGGCACCACGCGTCTCCGGCCCGGGAGAAGCCAGCCGCCAGCGATGTACAGCCCGAAGATCGCGATTCCACGAAAGCGCTGACGACGATCCGGACGACCTGAAGCCGATCGCCCCCCTCTGAGCAAGCCAGTAAGGCCGTAGGCCACGACCCTCCCTCCACGACGGAGAGCCTCGCGAGAACGCCAGATGTGGGTGCCACCGATGCTGTCAAAGACTACGTCTACGCCCCCGCTCGCGAGGCGGCGTATTTCCTTCACGAAGTCGAGACGTTGGTAGTCAATCGGGATGCCGCCCAGGTCGGAGACGGCCCGCGTCCCTCGCGCTGAACAGGTTCCGTACATCTCCAGCCCGGCGAGGCGACCAAGCTGCAGCAGTGCCGAGCCGACCCCGCCTGCCGCGCCGTGAATCAACGCGCGCTGGCCCGGTCGGACGTGAGCCGAACGATGCAGCATCTGGTACGCCGTGACGTAGTTCAGCACGAGGCTGACAGCCTCGGCGGCGTCCAGCCCGGGTGGCACCGGAACCAGCTCACGTTGCGGCAGGCAGACGAACTCCGAGTACGCACCCCTGATCGGCAGCGCGGCAACGATCTGGCCTGGTTCGATTCCTGAGACGGCGCCGCCGAGCCGATCCACCACGCCGACCAGGTCCCATCCCGGCGTGAAGGGCAGCGGAGGTGTCTCGGGATGAACGCCCTCGCGCATCATCACGTCGGGCAAGGAGACACCCGCGGCCAGCACTCTCACTCGCGCCTCACCGTCCTTCGGCTCGGGACACTCTTCTTCAACTACCCGAAGTTCCTCGGGCCCGCCGTAGTGAGTGACGACGATGCGCGCGTGTCTCATGGACCTCTTCGTCTCGTCCCGGGAGCTCGAGCTTGTGCCGCGTAACAGTTACGCGCTGAATCGCGCGGCGCCCGCCCCCGATCTCAGCCTACGCTGAACGGTGTTGCCCCAAGCTGCCACGACCATTCACCAGTGCCGCGTCTGCTGCTGCCATCGTCCCCGGAAGAGTGACTCAGAACCAGTAGTCTGCGACACATCGCCCATCGCGCGGCAGGTCGTCGGCGGTCGTGAGCCCGTCGTGATGGTTGACGGGAATCTGCGCCACGTTCTCCGGGTCGGTCAGCCGCAGGTTGACCCCCATGGGGCGCCGCCCCTTCTTACTGGGTTCCAAGCCTCGCCAATACGCCACGCAGCCACACGCAGGGCAGAAATGAAACACGACCCACTTCCCCCGTGTGTAGGTTTGGGTCGGACCCGAGACATCGATGCCCTCGCCCTCAAATTCATAGGCCCACAGCGCACCGTAGCGGCGACATGCAGTGCAATTGCACGCCGTGGCCGACTCGGGCATCCCTTCGAACCGCCATTCGACTGTGCCGCAGTGACAGGAACCCTGGATCATTTCAGTCGCCGCTTCAGACCGAGATCGTGACTCGCAAGAAGGTCGCGGGAATGGAAGTGGCGTCCTTGCTCTGGCTTCTGTTCTGGCTGTTGAACAGATCTTCCAGCTCCTTCCGCAAGTCGGCGGCTCGACCGTTCTTCTCCGCCGCTTCGAACGCATTCATGGTCGGGCCGTAGTACTTTCGGAATTCATCCAGGAGCGCCGCGGGGGGCCCGGGGTAGTTGAACGTGAAGGTGTCCCGAGCGAAGGAGATCTTCTCCGCGGGAACTCCGGCGCCGGCGAATCGCTCGATCACGTGGCTCTCGATTCCCCACGTCATGGGGCTGACGAAGCCCTCCGGTGGCGGCGGCGTGTAGGCGGAGCTGATCTTCAGAATCTGCGCGACCAGCGTCGGATCGTTTGGAATCCAGTTGCCCATGATGATTCGACCTCCGCGCCGAGTGACTCGCGTCATCTGCTTCGCGACTTCGAACGGCTTAGGGGCGAACATGGCGCCAAAGATGGATACGACCAGATCGAAGGAGTGATCCGCGAGCTCGTGCAAGTCCGTCGCATCGCCCTCCTGAAACTTGCAATTCGCTAAGCCTTCCCTCTCCGCGCGCTTGTTGCCGGCGTCGACGAGATTTCTCGCGATGTCGACGCCCAGCACGTCCGCTCCCAGCCTCGCCGCGGGCAGAGCCGTCGTTCCGTCGCCGCATCCGAGATCCAAGACCTTCAGCCCTTTGCGGATTCCGAAGCTCCTGACGAGCGCCTCTCCGCTCTCGCGCATGCTCTCCGCAATGCGCGTGAAGTCACCTTTCTCCCAGAGTGCTTTGTTCGGGTTCATGAAGTCTCCTTGTGAGGCTGATGAGTCTGCAGCGCGTCGCGAACCACGCCCATCACCCTCTCACGAGGACGCCACCCAAGACTTTGGCGGTCATCCCGAAATGATCCCGGAAGTTTCCTGTCAGACTCTCGAAATACGCAGTTACGAACACCTTTGTGCTACTCGTGGCCTGTGCTGAGAAGATCCGTCCGATCGCGCGCTCTTCGCCCGAAAAGAACGCCACGAGCCGCTGGCCTGAAGCTCTCAGCGGCTCGACGATGAATGGATCTTTCGCTGACAGCACCCTCCGTTCGGCCGCAAGCCTGTGTTCATACAGCCTGCCGATAGTCACGACGATGTCCTCGGGTTCACGACGGAACTTGAGGATCGACACAGACAGTTGCCGCCCCGGGCTGGTGAATGTCACGAGATCTCCAGGCTTGGCTGACTCGAGTCGCCATGGCTCGGCAAGATCAACGACGATGTCCTCGTCGACGTACATGCGCTACCCGCCCAACGCGCAGTTCAACCGCCCGCGTGACCAGGTCATGAGAAGGCGATGCTACCACCCGCCCGTCTCCAGCCACGACTCGAGCATGGGCATTCGGTCCCAGCCCCAGAACGGCTCTCCGTCGACGAGGAAGAACGGTGAGCCAAAGACACCCTTCGCGATTCCGTCGGCGGTGACTGCCTTTACCCTGGCCTTCATGGGCTCGCTGGTGAGTCCTGCCTCCAGCTCGGCAGCTGGGAGCCCGAGACTCGCCCCGACAGAGGCCACCGTTGCGGGCACCGTCATGTCTCGCCCCTCGGCGAAATAGGCGCGGAAGGCAGCTCGGGCGAAGTCATGCGCCAGATGAGGGGCGTGCTCCTCGACCCAGTAGTACGCGCGACTGGCCGGGAGAGCCGTGATGGGATGGTTCTCCGGCGGGCGAAAAGTGAGTCCCGTTTTTCGTGACAGCCGGGCCCAATCGCGGCGGGCGTAGTCTCCCTTCATGGGCGTCGAACTGAGGCCGCGGGCACCAGTGTGTTGGAAGGCGACGCCGAGCATGTACGGACGCCAGAGGACCGAGCGGCCGTGCCGCTCAGCAAGCGCGTCGATCGTGGCTGCTGCGAAGTAGGCGTAGCCTGAGCTGAAGTCGAACCAAAACTCGATCGGCGAGTTCGTCATGAGCAACTCCGATGGGGCCTGACGCTCGATACGTCCGCGATCCTTGAAGTAGGATCCGAAACGCAGGACGAGCTCACAACCGTCGTTGCACTCGAGGCAATTCCATGGAGAGCGAGAAGATCAAACTGAAGACCGAAGCCGGCCAGGCCATCGAGGTCGTGGTGCTCAGCAAGCATGCCGATCGCATCGACGTGGTGATCGGTGAGAGTGTGCGGTGTTCGCTCACGCCGACTCGCAACCAGCTCGCCTACGTCGGGAACGTCCGAGGCCGTGAGGTCACATACGAACGCAGCCGCGCAGAAGTCGAAGCCGAGCTCGCCAAGCGCGATCCGAACAGAAGAAGGTCCCGGTAGAGCTTGCGGCCGTCTCGTATCTCCACGCGCTGGATAAAGAGCCCGGCCTGGGACCTCGTTTGGGTCCTGAATTCGCTGTGGCTGGCCCCTCTGGTCCTTCTACTGGCGAGGGGTCATGAGCACGTGCGCGCCAGCCCGGTGGACTGGCTGTTCTTCGCCCTCGCAGTACCTCTTTGGTTCGGTCACCGTGTCTCGTCGGCCTGGTTGGCCTACGCGACCCCGGCTTACCGCCCCCTGCTCGCTACCCAGCGGCTGCGCTTCGTCGTGGCACCGTTGGCCATCGCTGCGGCCTGCTTCGCCCTGTTGCTGGCTCCCAAGAGCGTGCTGCCGATGCCGATGACGGAGCGCGTGGTCTGGCTCACCGTTCTGGACTATCTGCTGGTGAGTCACCACTTCGCCGCGCAGCACTTCGGACTGCTCAGCCTCTACCGCGTGCGCGCGGGACGAACGTCGGACACGGTCACGCGACGGCTCGATCGCTGGTTCGCGCTCGTCGTGGGAGGCGGCTTCGTCGTGGTCGCAGATGCCCTGGCTGGATCGATCGCCTTCCAGGAGCGCTGGGTCGACCCGCTGTTGGGCTCGAGCTTCTCGGGCGTGTTCGCGCGCACGCTGCGCGATGGCGGCATCGCCTTCGTCGTGATCGCGACGGCCCTGATGATGCTCGTCGAGCTGCGCTCGCGGCCTCCATCGCTGCCGCGCGTGGCCTATGTCCTCGGCGTCTCTGCCATGGTGCTCGTCGCCTTCCTCGCGCGAGATCCCTTCCTGTTCATCGTGCTGTGGAGCGTGCAGCATTGGAGCGCCGCGATGGGAGTCACTTCGCTCGCGGCTTCCGGTGAACCCGAGGCACCCGGCGCGCGCTGGCAGCAGCTCCTGGCGCCCATCAATCGGCGCGGCTGGGCAGTACTGCTCGTGCTCGCTGCCCTCTCCACCCTGTTACTCCCGGTGCTGGAGGTGGAGGCTGTGACTGACGAATACGCCTACGCCGACCGCCTCTTCGGCGAGGCGGCGCGGTGGCTGCGCTCCTCGCCCTTCGTGCCGGCGCTGTTGGCGCTGGGCTTCACGACCGGCTTCATCCACTACCTGCTGGACCGCGCTGCATTCCGGCTCTCCTCGCCCGACGTGAGACACGCCGCCCGCGGGCTGCTGCGGCCCTGACTCCTTCCAGCAGTCAGGCAGCGCACCTCGAGTTGGACGATCTTGCAGGCCAACTCCTAGGTGGCGCGTGGGGGCGGAAGCGAGAGAGCGCGAACGGTCGACTCAGTAAAGGGGAGAGCCTCGATGTCCGGGCCCGTAGACCGTAGCCCTGGCAAGCCTGCGCAGCTAGCTTCAGCGACCGCTCGCGTTCCGCGGCGCGCCGCGTGGCGCGACGCTTGCGTCCCTCAGCAAGCGGCCTGACACGCGAGTGAGTCCGCTGCAAAGCGTTGTTGCGCAGCAGCTCCACCGTCGATGTCGGTTGATCAGGTCGCACCGTTACCCAGCACCCTGGCGATCGCTGTGATCGTATTCCAGTTGCGCGTGGTGACCGGGACCCCAAACAGCCCGTCGAACGTGCCGAGGTAGCTGATGACCTTCATGTGGCGCCGGTACACCCCGAAGACGAACCGGTTGTCCCTCGCGAGTATCTTCAGCAGCCACTTGCGGCGGGAAGGAAAGCTCATCGGCGTCGGCGGCGCCGAGCGGGGGTGTCTGGACAGG
>Ga0326726_10001046_pt1 | contig 25511 bp, 30 predicted proteins | sample MHFenrmetagenome_2_FD_207603 | JGI IMG/M metagenome (GOLD analysis project Ga0326726, IMG submission 207603) | Lab enriched peat soil microbial communities from Michigan Hollow, Ithaca, NY, United States - MHF15MN | ecosystem: Environmental > Terrestrial > Soil > Wetlands > Peat | place: USA... | reverse complement strand
GAAGAGATCGGCTCACAGACGACGCAGAACTTCTACAGATTTTTCAAACTGGGCGAAAAAAGCGAAAGCGACGGTACCCGAGCTTAGCCTGCCCAGAGAATGCTTCTTCTGGTACCCTCAAGAGTCAAATGCTGGGGTGTGGCAAGGGGCTGCGAGCTTCGAGCCACGAGCTTCGAGAAGCGCGATTTCTGGTTGAGCCGAAAGCTTTTGCTCGAAGCTCGCAGCCCGTAGCTCGCAGCCAAATTCAGATGCTCCGCTGGACCCGGCATGACAATCTAACAAGGTAAGCAAGCCAAGCGCCATGCCCGAGAATACTTTCGATATCGTCAGCATGATTGACCTGCAGGAAGTTTCCAACGCGATCCAGCAGGCGATGAAAGAAGTCACGACCCGCTTCGACCTCAAGGACTCGAAATCGAGCATCGTCCTCGAAGGCAAAGACGCGATCATTCTGCACTCGGCGGACGAGTACAAACTGAAACACGTCAACGACGTCTTCCAGCAGAAACTGGTCAAACGCGGTGTGCCCCTGAAGGGCCTGACGTACGGGCCAGTCGAACCGGCGGCGGGCAGCACGGCCAAGCAGAAGATCACAATGCAGCAAGGGATCCCGATCGAGAAGGCGCGTGAAATCGTGAAGGTGATCAAGAATTCCAAGAAAAAAGTGCAAGCTTCGATTCAGGGAGACCTGGTGCGGGTGAGCGGCAAGGACCGCGATGCGCTGCAGGAAGTGATCGCCTTGATGAAGCAGCAGGACTTCGGGATTGACATGCAGTTTACGAATTACCGGACGAACTGAAGCGTTGTCACCACCGAGACACAGAGACACGGAGAAATGCAACAACAATAGCCGCGATTGAGCGCAACCACTGCCATCAACGGGAAAGAGATCTTCGACCTGCTGCGGGATGACCTCGTTGCGATCGAAGAGGAGTTCGGCCGCGATACGGTCTCGAATGTCGCAGTGATTACCGAGATCGGCGAATATCTGCGCGCGGGCGGCGGCAAGCGAATCCGTCCCGCGTTGCTGCTGCTGTCGGCTAAGCTGTTCAACTACAAAGGCACGGGCGCGGTCAAGCTGGCTTCGGTGGTGGAGATCATTCACACCGCCACGCTGGTGCACGACGACATCATCGATGAAGCGCAGACGCGCCGCGGGCGTCCGGCGGCGAACACGCAGTGGGGCAATTCGAAATGCGTGCTGGCGGGCGACTGGCTCTACATGCAAGCCTTCAAGATCGCCGTACAAGAACGCAATTTCCGGATTCTCGACGTGCTCATCGACCTCACCCAGCAGATGGTTGAGGGCGAATTGCTGCAGATGGAAAAACTCGGGAAACTGATTTCCCCGCAAGAACACCTTGACCTCATCTACCGGAAAACAGCCTGCCTGTTTTCGGTGTGCATGCGAGTGGGGGGCATTTTGGGCGGCGCAACCACGGAGCAGGAAGAACGCCTGGGACAATATGGCCGTGATCTCGGGCTGGCCTTCCAGATCGTGGACGATGTGCTTGACCTCACCGCCTCGGAGAGCGTGCTGGGTAAGCCGGTGGCCAGCGATCTGCGCGAGGGCAAGGCGACCATGGCGGTCATCCATGCCCTCGAGCGCTGCACGCCCGCCGAACGCAAGCAAATCGAGACAGTCCTGATTGAACGAGCCTTCAACGGCGTCACGCATGCTGACATCCTGTCGATCCTGAATCGATACGGTTCTCTGGAATATGCTTCCAAGGAAGCAGCGCGCTATGCGGAATCGGCGCGCAACGCCATCTGCGTGTTCCCAGATTCGGAGATCAAGCGCGCGCTATTGTGGGCGCCGGAATTTGTGGTGGCCAGGGAGAAATAGCTCTTAGCCCTTAGCTCTTAGCGTTTAGCCAACCCTCACTGTGCCATCATCGGCCATGGAATCAATCGCTGACGCGTTTAGCGCTATGAGCTAACAGCTAAGAGCTGAGCTTCAATGAACGACCTGCTTCCCCTCATTTCGCGTCATGGATACATCCTGCTGGCAGCGGTCTGTTTCGCAGAGGCAGTCGGACTGCCTCTGCCCGCGGCCTTGGCCCTCGTGACCGCCGGCGCGGTTGCGGCTTACGGGAAGCTCCACATCTACTCCGTGCTCGGCGTGTCGTTTCTGGCCATGCTCTCGGGAGATCTGATTCTCTATTTCACGGGGCGGGTTAGCGGATGGGCTCTGCTGGGGGTGCTCTGCCGCCTGTCGGCCAATCCGGAAACCTGCATTCTGCGCTCGGCCGAGTATTTCTACCGGCGCGGTAAGCAGACGTTGCTGTTCGCCAAGTTCATCCCCGGGATCAACACTATGTCGCCGCCGCTGGCGGGCAGCATGAGAATGCGAATCGATCAATTCCTGCAGTTTGATTCGCTGGGGGTGCTGTTCTACGTCAGCGCATATACGCTTGCCGGTTACGTCTTCAGCGACGCGCTGCGCGCCATCACGCGCGGATTCCGTTCGGCAGGATCGGCCGCCGAGGTTGTCCTTGGCCTCGGCCTGACGGTGTACATCGTCTATCGCATCTGGATTTACCGGAAGTACCGTCTGCTCGATGCAGTTCCGCGCGTGCCCGTAGAGGAACTGGCCCGCCGCCTGGCCTCCCATGAGAATCAGCATGTGATTGTGGCTGACGTCCGCAGCCACGGATACTATGACGCGGACTCGGAGCGTATTGCCGGGTCGGTTCGCCTGGAGCCCAACAACCTGGAGGAAGAGATCAAGAATCTGCCGCGCGATCGGGAGATTTATCTCTACTGTACCTGACAACGCGAAGCCACGAGCGCCCGGGTGGCGCACCTCCTTCAGGAACATGGATTCAAGGCCTTCGTCATCGTGGGCGGGCTGCGCGCCTGGCGCAAGGCCGGGCAGCCTGTAGAGCCAGTTCCGCACGATGATCTGGTCAAGTTACCCACGTTCACGTGAGGCATGTCCTTGGCAGGGCTCTGCGGGTTTGCTATCTTCGGCTCATGGGGCGATCTTTGGGCATTTGCGGCGTGATCCTGGCGGCGGGCGAATCTTCGCGCATGGGACGCGACAAAGCGCTCCTGCCCTGGCCCCCGGCAACCTCCGGGATAGCTCCGCGGGACACGTTTCTGTCGGCTGCCATCCGGCTCTTCGATCCCTACGTTGACATGGTGTTGGTGGTGGCGGGAAAGAACGAACACGAACTGGCGCCGATTGTGTACGGACAGGGCGCATCGCTGGTCGTTAATCCCGATCCCGCCCGCGGGCAGTTCAGTTCGCTGCAGGTCGGCTTAGCCGAGGTTCTCAACCGCGGGCGCGATGCTGCCATGATCACACTCGTGGATCGGCCCCCGGTTAGAGCGGAAACGATCCAGGCTCTCGACACGGAATTTGAGCAAGCTCTGAAGCGCGGGATGTGGGCGATCGTCCCGGAGTATCAGGGGAAACACGGGCATCCCGTTCTGGCGGGACGCGAAATGATCGAAGCATTCCTGAGGGCGCCTGCGACTGCGAATGCGCGCGAAATCGAGCACGCGCACCAGGACAAAGTTGTGTATCTGCCGGTAAACGATCCGTTCGTCGCTGTCAATGTGGATACACCTGAGGAGTACGCAGCGTTGCCGTCGTAGCTCCGCAAGCGAGTCAGTGCCTCCCAGGCCACCCGAACCATGACCAATCTCATGCTTACAAAAAACGAATTCCTCGAAAGTGTCCTCCGGCTCAAACCGCCGGTCGCGGCGTTTGATTGCGACGGGACGCTCTGGTCCGGAGATGCCGGAGAAGGTTTCTTCTCATGGTCAATGAAGCAAGGGATGGTTTCCAGGGAGGTCGAGCGCTGGGTGAGCGCCCGCCATGCCGACTATCGAAGGGGCAAGGTGGCCGAAGAAGTGATGTGCGGCGAGATGGTCACGATGTACCGTGGACTCCGCGAGGAAGCTGTGCAACAAGCCACCGACGAGTATTTCGAACTGGGAATTGCGCCGGGCATTTTTCCTGAGATGTGCGACCTGGTGAAGCGTCTGCGAGAGGCCGGAACCGACGTGTGGGCGGTATCCTCGTCCAGCCAGTGGATTATCCGCTCGGGGATGCGCCACTTCGGCATTCCGGAGAACCGGATTCTGGCGGCGGAAGCGGTCGTGGAGAACGGCGTGGTGGCAGACCGATTGATCCGGGTCCCCAGCGGTCCGGGAAAGTCGGACGCGCTGTGCGCAGTGCTCGGTTCCGCGCCCGATTGCACGTTCGGTAATTCCCAGTGGGACCGCGAGATGCTGGCCATGTCGAAAAACCCATTCGCGATCAATCCGAGTCCACAGCTCAAAGAGATCGCGCTCGCCAGTGGCTGGAGGATGTACCAGCCGGAAACGAATCACAGGAGCAGATGAGGCTGGAAGAAGTCTGATAGATGGTGTTTCGAGATGAGTAGTGATACCGCCTGTTTGACGCCTGACTGGGCCGCTCCAGAGGCCTCATGGCGGTGCTGCAATGCGGAAAGAATCCCGCCCGTACAACGGCCTTCCGATGCTGTCCTTTCGTGACGCTGCAATCCCGAACGCCGAGCGGGATCATTAGGTAACTCACGAGCAGGGTTACCCCCGACTATGGAGTGCCCACACTGTCACAGACAAACAGGCGTTGGTTCCAAGAATTGCGCCACCTGCGGTGGTGTCATTCCGCCTGCTCAGCACTTGCTTGAGGAGTCAGGCATAATCCCACCCGCGCCCCAGACAAAGAGCGCGCCGCCCAAGCAAGCTCAGCCAGAGCAGAAAGACGACTCTTTTTACCGGGTGGCAACCCTGGGCGATCGCCTGATCGCGTTCGCGCTCGACAGCATTTTCCTTTTCGGCGTATTTGCCATGGTGGATGCCTGGGCTTTCATGCGCTGGGGGATCGTCGAGGCAAGCGAACTGAAGCTGACCGTCGCCGCGCTCCTGGTCGCCGCATTTCTTAATGCCGCCATTTTCTTTCTCTATCTCTGGCTGCTGGAGGCGAGCTTCGGAGCCTCTTTGGGGAAAGCGATGGTGGGCATCCGGGTTGTCCAGACGACCGAGCGCAACCCGCTCGCGGCGCTCGCTATCCGCAATCTCCTTCGGATCGTGGACGGGCTCGCTTTCTACCTGGTGGGCGCCATGGTTGCGGGTTGCTCGAAAAGGCATCGCCGCCTGGGAGACATGTGTGCTGGCACGGTCGTGATCGAAGAGCACTTCGGTTATGGGGTGAAGATCGCGGCCGTCGTGCTTTGGACAGCCGTTCTGGCGGGCGCCGTCTGGTCGGTTCCCCGAATCTGCACGACAAATGCCGCACTTCCTTCTCGTTACCTGAATCAGGTGGTTGTTCAAGTGGGGCGAAACGAGAAATCCGCGTATTTGACGGTCGCCAGTGTCCACGTGGCCGTCGGGCAAGAGTGAGTATCTGACCCGAATGCGTCAAGGCAGTGTCAACGGGCTGATTTCAACAGTTGACCAGAGGCAGCATGACTGCAGTGGAACCCGAGCGGGTGGTATGGTGTCCCTTCCTAATAAAGGCAATGACCGAGGAGTACTTTTCTGCCGATGCCAGGAGCCTGTCTTAATCCGCACGGGTGTGAATGGGGCATCGGATACCTATGGCGCTGGATGAATTGGATCGGGCGCGCCGATGTCTACGTGCTTGCGCTCCTGCTCGCTTATAGCGTGGCTGTCTTCGTCCGCGCTTGTTGGCGCTATTGCTTAGCTCGACGTGCACGCGAGATTGACATTGCCGGTCGGAGGAAACTCGTCGCCGCCCTGAGCGCTGTGGCGAGCAGCCTCAAATCAATCGCCTTTACCGCTCCGTACCTCGGCCTTGCGGGAACGTGCTTCGGCATTATGGGCATATTCAGGGGCATTGGCATGGAGGTACATGCGGTACGGGCAATGATGGCCGCGATCCTCGCCGCAGCACTTGTTACAACCGCCGCAGGGATACTTGTGGCTGTGCCCGCAACGTGTTTCTACAACTATCTCTGCACGCGCATTGACCTGCTTGAGAGCGAGGTCTGTAACGAGTCTCTCGGCTGCAGGCTCCCATTACGGAAACGATTCTCTGAATACCCAGCATTCGCGCTGATAGCGGCCCCCAGTTTGGCAATGGCTGTCGCGGCGTTTATGAGTTTTGCATCATTTCGCGAGCCAAAAGGCTTGGGCATCGAAGTCGCGTCGGCCCGCTGCGAATATGAAGGGGACGACCGACTTATCGTGCTGCGCATAACCAATGGCGGCAGGCTCTTCCTAAACAGTGAGCAGCAGAACTGGAACACTCTTAGCAGTCGATTGGCAGAGATTTACAGCTTACGTGTACACCGTATTCTTTATCTGTCGGCTGATGACGGCGTTCCCTTTCAGACTGTGGCTGATGCGATTGACATCGCCCAAAACACAGGAGTGGGATCGAACTCGCTGAACATCGCGGTACGGTTGATAACCCCAAAAGCTATGAACGCCCCGTGTCCTGAGCCTGTCACGACTAGTTTCACCCAGTATGCTTCGAAGTAGTTGTTGAAATATCTGATTTCAACAGCAATCACTTCCAAGTTCCCCGTCACAAGTTGCAGACATCTTTTGACAAACAAGTGACACAGTCGCGCATCCATCCTACCGGCGCTGAATCAAACCTTTCAGACGCCTTCAAGACAGTCACAAGCCGTGGTCTTGGGGGAATGGGCAAGACAGACATCCTGGAAACGAGCCGGAAAAGGTTATGTTTACGCTGAGTGTCGAGAGAACAGGTACGGTCGCTATTATTCGCTGCGCAGGCAGAATTGTAAGGAGTGATGCGGCTTTCCGGTTGCGCGATGCCGTGATCCAGCAAAAGGACGCTCGCATCGTCCTGCTCGACCTGTCGGATGTGGAGGCATTGGAAGGCGGAGGCTTGGGCATGTTGCTGTTTTTGCAAGTGTGGGCTAGCGACCATGGCATTCAACTCAAGGTGTCTGATCCCTCGGCCCGCGTTCGTCAGAGCCTGGAACGGACCCGCTCCGCCGCCGCGGTTGAAATCGCGGGCATGGGCGAAGTGCTATCAGTGCTGGGCTGGGAACCACAGGAATTGTGGGACAGCCCGCGAAGCGCCGCGTGATGCAGCTAGTTACCTTCCGCCTGGGAGTTTCTGGAGAAGCGCCTGCAGTGTGTCGACTGCCAGATGACTGGCATGAGCGGACGCCTCGGGAAGTCCGCCAACCTTCTGTACCAGCTCTTCCCTGCTGACTCGCCGAGCCTTCTCGACTGTCTTCCCCTTCACGATTTCGGTAATCGCTGAACTGCACGCCATGGCCGGCACGCAGCCCTTGGCCCGGAATCGAATGGCAGCAATACGATCCCCATCCAGCTTGATGGTGAGTTTCAGGATATCTCCGCAGGCGGGATTTTCCAGTTGCGCCGAAGCATCGGGCGCCTCGACCTCACCAACGTTGCGCGGATTCTGAAAGTGGTCGAGAACTTCGGGGGAATACACAGCGCGATTGTAAATGCCAGATGTGACTATGCCCTCCCCTACAATGTAAACATGTCCGGTTTGCACACTCCGCGCCGCATCGCCTGTCTGCAACCCAGCGCGACGGTAATCCTCGCGAGCCTCGGAGAACTCGACCGGGTGGTGGCCTGCACGAAGTACTGCGCCGACGTAGTCCCGGAATTGCGCCGGAGTAAGCGGCTGATCGTCGCTGATTCCTGGACGTCGAAGGCGGATGAGATCCTTGCGGCCAAGCCCGACCTGGTTATCGCCGCCGTTCCCTACCAGGAAGCTGCGGTTGCGGAAATTCTCAAGGCGGGCGTGCGATTCCTCGGTCTGGCTCCGCGCACGCTGGCCGACATCTACACCGACATCGCCATGATCGCTGCCGTGGTTGGCGCCAGCGATCGAGGTGCACAAGTAATCTCAAATATGCAGGAGGCAATCGAGGGCGTTCGCCAGAGGACTACCAGCCTGCCGAGAAAACGTGTCTTCTGCGAGGAGTGGGGCAAGCCGGTGATCACTTCGCAGCGGTGGGTGGCGGAACTGGTTGAGGCGGCCGGTGGAGAATTTCTGGGCGAACCCGGCAAGCAGACCCCCTCTGAGCTCGTGCTGGAACGCGATCCGGAGGTGATCATCGCGGCTTGGTGTGGGGCGGGCAATCGGGTTCCGCTGGCGACGATTATTCGTGAGCGGTGCTGGTCCGGCACGAATGCCGCACACAGTTCACAGGTGTACTGTATATCCGACGAACTGCTGAACACGCCCGCGCCGACGTTGATCCAAGGGCTACGCGCCCTGGCGGCGGCGATTCATCCGGAAGTGTTCGCCTCCGTGCCGGGGTTACGCTCGATAACGGAAGAGCCACCCGCAAAAGATGCCGCCTCGCGCCGAGTAGTTTAGGATTGAGGGCGTATGTCGACGACTTCCCACACGTCTCAGATTGAAGAAGTGCGCAAGGAACTTCCCCAGCTCAACGGCGCCGCGCGCGATGCAGATCAGTTGATGGACAACATCACCCGGTTGCTGTTCGACAAAATGTTGAAATACAACTGGGTCGGTTTCTACATGCTCGAGCCCGGCGCCAACCCGCCCATGCTGGTGCTGGGCCACTTTCAAGGGGCGATGACGCCGCACACTCGCATTCCTCTGAATCAGGGAATCTGCGGCGCGGCTGCGTCCTTGGGCAGGACCGTGGTCGTGGATGACGTCCGCAGCGACCCACGTTACCTGGCGTGTTCCGTCGAAACCAAGTCCGAGATCGTCGTGCCCGTGTTTGTGCGTGGAGAAGTGGTCGGCGAACTCGACATTGACAGCCACTTTCCCGCGGCCTTCGGTTTTGAAGATCGCGAACTGGTCGAGTATTGCGCTCAAATGGTCGGCAAGCGCCTGGAGCAGAGATAGATCAGCCATCCCAGTTGCCAGCTTCTGGCGATCCCTTTCTGCCAACCGGTTTGCTAGAAGCCAGCAGCTAGTAGTTAGAGGCCACTTTTTGTCCATGAAACGTGTCGTCGCAGCTCTGATCCTGAAAGGTGACAAGATCCTCGCGTGCCAGAGGACACGCCACCAGGTCATGCCGCTCAAGTGGGAATTCCCAGGCGGCAAGATCGAGGACGGAGAACAGCCGCGCGACGCGCTGCGGCGGGAACTGGAAGAAGAGCTTGGCATTGAGGCCGTCATCGGCGACGAAGTGGCCCGCATCGTCCACGAATATCCTGGCGGCGGCTCGGTAGAACTGCGTTTTTTCGAGATCCACAGCTATCAGGGCGAAATTGAAAACCGCATCTTCCGTGAGGTACAGTGGGTCGAGCGCAGCGAACTCACAACGCTGGATTTCCTCGAAGCCGATCTGACACTCGTGAAGGATCTGGCGGCGGGAAAGATTCTTTAAAGCCCCAAACAAAACTCGTTTTCCCTCGAGCCGCGAGAGCGAACTTGCCTAGCCCCTCACAGCTGAACCGGGACGGCGTTTGCGCACCGTCCCGGCACGATACAGAAACCTTTCGACGGTGGGCTTACTGGACGTTGATCGTCATGCGCATCCAAGGGTGAACACAGCATTCCCAGTTGGTCATACCGAGTGGGAGCTGATCCGAGCCGGCGATTGGTCCGGTCTCCGTGGTTCCAGCTTCGACAAATATGTTCGCAGGGTTCTCCGGTTGCAGGCACTCTGGCGCCGGGGTCGGGTTGCCTGACAACTGATTGAGTATCGGAACGAATCCACCCCCGAAGCTTGCGACCTTGGTGAAGGTGTGAACTTCACCCCCCGTGTTTTGCAGTGAGGTGGTCTGGCCCGAAGAAAGATTCACTGTCACCAGCTGAAAAGTTCCTTGCGTGGTGTTCAACAGGGGGTTGAATCGCCACGCACCGGCGATCTGATCGGACTGGAGCTCCGCAATGAAGAGTTTGAATTTGGTGGAACCGTGTTGCCCAGTTTTGCAAGCACCCGGGCCAACGGCGCGATTAAAGGACTTGTGGTCACAGGCATCACGTATACCGATCGTAAAGGGTTGTGACTGTGCCAGTGCCAAGGCGGACAACAGAACGGAGCAGGCAAGCAGCAAAACTGCTACGCGGGCGTGAGTCATAGATAATCCTCCCTTTGGGGTCGTTATTCCCGGACGAGCCACCCATTTCGATGTCCATCCGACAGCCATCCGTTTGCGAACCGGTTCGCGGGCAGATGGGATCGCTTGAAATGGGCCGATTAGCCTAGGAGAGCCGGAGAAGAATCGCCTGACTTGAGAGCGGCTGGCTCTTCCAAAGCGTTGTGGATTATGGCGCTCCAGTGGGACGAAGTCAACGGAAAAGCCGCTGAGAGTGAGCTATTGCAGTCCAGGAGTCAAAAGCACTTAATCGCAGAGATCGCGGAGCGCGCAGAGAAGAGAGGGTCCTTCTTCTGATTGTCTCTGCGACCTCTGCGATCTCTGCGGTTAAATGCTTTTGAACTATCCCGCTCCACCCCGCAGCGTCCCCCAGAGCAGTGCCACCGTTAAACCGATCATGATGACCGTCGTCGCCCACGCGATGACGTTGAACAGGCGGGTGTTGACGTGTTCCTCCATGAGTTCTTTCTTGTTGATGAGCAGGAGCATGAAGATCAACACAAAGGGCAGGACCATGCCATTGACCACCTGGGAAAGAATGGAAATCTTCACCAGCGGAAGATCAGGAATCAGAATCACTCCCGCACCGGCAACGATCAGCAACGTGTACAACCAGTAAAAGAAAGGCGCTTCGCCGAATTTTCTGTCCACGCCTGATTCGAACCCTAGACCCTCACAAACCGTATAGGCCGTAGAAAGCGGCAGAATCGACGCCGCAAACAGCGACGCGTTCAGGAGACCCAGAGCAAACAGGATGTAGGCGTATTGTCCAGCTAGCGGCCGCAACGCCTGGGCGGCGTCGGCCGCGTCGCGCACGTCGTGGTGCCCGTGGACATAGAGCGTCGCCGCGCAGGCCACCACGATGAACCACGCCACCACGACCGCGAAGATGCACCCAACGATGACATCCAGCCGGGAGGTCGCGTAGCTACGCTTCGTAACTCCCTTCTCCACAATCGAAGCCTGCAGATAGAACTGCATCCAGGGAGCAATGGTGGTCCCCACCAGTCCCACCACCAGATACAAGTAGCCGGGAGCCGCCATCATGCTTCGCTTGGGAGGCGTAACCGTGGAAATGAGAGAGTGGGTCCAGTCAGGTTTCGCCAGCACTCCGGCCAGAAGGTAGGTGATGTAGAAGAAGGAAGCGACAACAAACACCTTCTCCACGCTCTTGTACTGGCCTTTGACGACGATGAGCCAGGCAATAAGCGCTCCGATCGGAACAGAAACGAACCTGGAGACACCGAACAGCTCAAGGCTGCCGGCGATTCCGACAAATTCTCCCACCACGTTGCCAAAATTCGTGAGGATCAGCCCCACCATGAGTATGAAGGTAATGCGAATGCCGTACTCTTCGCGGATCAGGTCGCTCAGACCCTTGCCGGTCACGGCCCCCATGCGGGCGCACATTTCCTGGATCACGATCAACGCGATCACGGTGGGCAGCATCGTCCACAGCAGCAGGTAGCCGAATTGCGCGCCGGCGGACGAGTACGTCCAGATGCCGTTGGCATCGTTGTCGACGTTCGCGGTGATGAAACCCGGGCCCACCACGGCAAAAAACAGCAGGAACCGGATCTTCCAGCTTCTCAGGAATTTCATGCGCGCGATTCACGGGGGAGAACAAAACCGTCCAAAGGACCGATCAGAATAAACGGAACAAGCCTTTTCTGAACAGGTGAAACTGCACGCGGGCAAGAGAAAAAATCAGAGCTTGGCGCGCAGCATGTTGATGACATCATCGGGGGTGATCACGCCGACCAACTGACTACGCTCGTCGACGACCGGCAGAATCAGCAGGTTGTACTTGTCGAAGAGTTCGGCAATTTCCTTATCCTTGGCGTCAGCCCGGCAAGAAATCAGAGGCTCCTGATGCAAGGCCAGGAGCGGGGTCTCGGGCGTGGCAAGGGCGATCTTTGCCAACGGAACGGCGCCGGCCAGCGTGCCGTGGGAGTCGGTGAGGAAAATCATGCTCATGCTTTCCATGCGGCCTTCGAAAGTGCGCATGGCCTCGATCGCGTCGTGCACAGTCGCAGTGACTGGCAAGGCGATGTACTCCGTGGTCATCCGGCCGGCAGCGGTGTTTTCACCAAACTCCAGCAGTTCGGCCACTTCCCGGCGCTCTTCCGGCTGCATCTGCACCAGGATCTCTTCGGTCCGATCCTCGGAGAGGTCGGCGAGCAGGTCGGCAGCGGCGTCGGGTTCCATCTCCTCGACGATGTCGGCGGCGCGGTCCGAATCGAGCGATTCCACGACGGCCTTCTGGAATTTCGGCTCCAGCTCTTCCAGGGCCTCAGCGGCGACTTCCTCATCCAGAGTTTCGAAGACGGCTTCGCGCTCATTCGGAGCCAGGTCTTCGACGATGTCGGCAATGTCGGCAGGATGCAGTTTGGCGAGGCGGTCGTGCGAGATCTTCAGCTTGACGCGCCGGGCGGGATCGGTTTCGATCAGGTCCACGAACTCCCAGGGGATTTCGCGAGGCGGAATGCGTTGTAATAGCAGGCGCAGCGCGGCAAGCGGGACCAGGCCCTTGAGCAGACGCCGGATCGCTCCCCGGGCGCCAACATCCACACCCTCGATCTTGAGGATGAGACGGTTCTGCGCGGTCTCCTGGTAAAAATCGACATCATTGACGCGGACGACTTTGCGTCCGTGGACATCGATAACCTGCTGGTCGAGCAGATCGCGGCTGAGCAGAAACTGACCTTCCGCACCGCTGGCGGGATTCCACTCCGCAGCGGTTGTGGACGCGCGGACGCCGCCGTTGATCCCAGAAACCGCGCTACAGGGCAGGGTGCGGCTTCCGGCGCGAGTTTTGACGATCAGGGAGGCAACCCGGGAGCGATCCTCCTGCGGCACCAGGGCAGCCTCGCGCACCCGTCCGCAAGCGGCTCCGGTCGAGTCGTACACCGTCAGGCCGAGCAGTTCGCTCAGGGAAAGGGTGCTCATCGCCTTGAGAATACTCAACTAACGGCCCGGAATCCAGAAAACGATTGGCGAATCGGGGAAAAATTGACTTTTCCCCACGCTACAGGCAAACTGCTCCATTCGCCAGCTAACCGCTTTCCGGCCAGCAGGATGAGGCACGCGGTTTCAAGGTTGACAGCAGGGCGATGGCTGATTCAGGAACCGTGTACCTTATGCTTCAGAACCGCGTCTCCTATACGCTGGACTCGACCCTGGAGACGGTGAACAGTGCCGAGGAGACCGCCGGCCGTATGGCCGCCGAAGCCGGTTTCGACGATGAAGAGGTGATGAAGATTTCCATGGCGGTGCGCGAGGCCGCCGTCAATGCGGTTTTGCATGGCAATGCCTACGATCCGGGCAAGAAAGTGACGCTGGCATTTGAGCGCACGGCGGGCGACCTGGTGATTACGATCCGCGACCAGGGTACGGGGCTGGATGCCAGCAAGATTCCCGATCCGCTGGCCCCGGAAAATCTCATGAAGACCTCGGGCCGGGGCATTTTCCTGATACGCTCGTTCATGGACGTGGTGGAGATCCACCCCTCCCGGTCGGGCACCGAATTTAAGATGATCAAGCATGTCCGCGGCCACGCCACGGACTCCAAGGAGGCTTCCCAGTGACCATGAAGTCCAGTACTCGTCAGGTGGATGGCGTTACCATCGTCGATCTCAGCGGCCGCATCACCCTCGGCGAGGGCAGTGTGATCCTGCGCGATACCGTGCGCGACCTGCTCTCCAAGGGACACAAGAAAATCCTGTTGAACCTGGGCGACGTGAACTATATCGACAGCTCCGGGATCGGCGAACTGGTCGCCGCTTTTACCACCACCAAGAACCAGGGTGGCGAACTGAAGCTGCTGAATCTCACCAAGAAAGTTCACGACCTGCTGCAAATCACCAAGCTCTACACCGTGTTCGACGTGAAGGACGACGAAGCGAACGCGGTGAAGGCCTTCAGCAAGTAGCAGCCGTCGTTTCTCAAGCCCTCAGAGTGCGTGGCGGGCCGGGAGGTTTCCGGCCCCGCGCTTCCCATTTTGGAACCTAAGCCCCGGCTTTTCCGTCGTCTCTTACCCTTGCCAGGACCACCCGCCCTACAATGGACTGCAACGGGAAGGATTTTCTTGCTGTTCGGTATGAGTTGCTCCCACGTGGTCCGAATACTGGCGCTTGCCGTTTCGGTCGTTGCCGCTGTCCAGGCCGCCGCCCAATGTGTTCCGTTCTCCGATGCGCACCAGCATGTCGGAAAAACGAAGTGCATTAGCGGAACAGTCCTGCAGGTCAAGGAAGGCAACCAGGGCGTCACCTTTTTCGACTTCTGCGAGGACTACCGGACGTGCCCGTTCACGGTGGTGGTGTTCGCGAGCGATCTGAAACAGGTCGGCGACGTACGCCAACTCAAGGGCCGCGCTATCGAAATCAAGGGCACCGTGCAGGACTAGGACGGCCGGGCGGAGATAATTTTGCGGCGTCCGCAACAGCTCGGCAAGGATGCGGCACTGGTGCCGCCCCTGCCCAAGAACTACGACGTGGAACGCAGGGGCAAGTACAGTCCCGGGAAGTTCTCGCATCCCAAGACCGCAAAGAAGAAGACCAAGAAACAGGGACGGCCAGTGGGAATTGAAGATCCGGAAAGCGTGGAGCGGGAATAGTTTCTCGTTGCTGGTTTCTTGTTTCTCGTGAAGGGCCTGCGCGCTGTGTCGTCGCGAAGAACGAACAACCAGAAACAAGCAACAAGCAACTGCCCTTAAACCATTCCCTTCCTCAACTCCTCTAACGGATACCTGGTTCCGCGCCACACAATGCCGTCGTTCCAAAGCGTGTGAAACATCGAACGCATCAGGATGTACATGAACAGTCCGGTAGCGATCGGGTGCAGGAAGAAGTAGTAGGGCCGCACCGCGGACAGGGACGACATTCCGAAATAGATTGCAAAAATCGCAAGAAGAGCAATCGCGAATGGAAAACGCATCCATCCGTGTGCGAGCCACAAACCCACGAACGGGCCCAGGTTCAGAAATCCCACTCCGATTACCGAGGCGACCGTCCTCCACCATTGAAACGATAGCAAGGCAAAAAAGTTCTTGGTGAGATTCCGGACGATTCCCATTGCGCCCCGAGCCCAGCGCAGCGAGATTAGATCCTGACCGAATGCGACGCGCGGGGCAAAGCCGGCATTCTTGATGACCTTACCGAGCTTCATGTCGTCGAGCACCTCCATGCGCAGCGCCTGGTAGGTGCCGACCGCTTCATAGGCCGATCGCCGCACCAGATTGAACGCCCCGACTCCCATGTGGTCGAGTGCATCCGGATCGTGAACTTTCCAGGGGCGATGTCCGAAGACGAACAGGGTTTGAAAGAAGGCCATCATCATACGCTCGCCGGGAAGTTCCATGATCATCCGTGGGAGCAGGACGAGGTGGTCGGCCTTTTGAGCTTCGGCGTACGCAATGGCGCGGCGTAGAGTGTCGGGTTTGAAGAGCACGTCGGCGTCGGTGAAGAGCAGCCAGTCGCAGGTGGCCTGCTGGCTGGCCGTCCACATGGCATGGGTCTTGCCGAGCCAGCCGCCGGGTAGATCGGCAACGTGGATGACCTGCAAACGTGTGGGGCGGGCATTCCTGCCCGCCTCCGCGGGCAGCGGCAATGCCGGCACGCGGGCAGGAATGCCCGCGCCACGCGCGACTTCTTCCATGATCTCGCCGGTGCGATCCGTCGAGCGATCGTTTACCGCGATAATTTCGTAATTGGAGTATTCAAGCGCGAGCAGCCTGACGAGCGTCTCGCGGATGTGCGCTTCTTCATTGCGGGCGGGGACGATGATGCTGACGCGCGGCTCACCGTTCGGGGTCGCCGGGCTGCAATCCCACTCGGGCCGCGTGATGTCGGCGACGCGCGGCATGCCCAGGGCGGCGTCGACGATCCGCGAAAGCCAGGCCAGAGCCAGAATCGCGCCTGTGATCCAAAGAATGTAAGACATCCGGCCTAGGTCTTCCCTGCTTGCGGAGAAGCGCCGCCAATATCGATGGGAGGTGCGAATCTCATCCCATAGAACAGTATGGCAGAGGAGAGTGCAATCGCGACGACGGGACCGAGAAAGGCGGTCTGCATTGAATATTTATCAGACATATATCCAAGAAGAGCGGCCGATGGGATATCCCCCAGCAGGTGAAAAATGAAGATGTTGGCCGCGAGCGCCGCTGCGCGGACGTGAGGTCCGACGGCGTTGATCACCGCCGCGTTCAGCGGACCGGTATTCAGGAGCAAGAAGAACTCCGCAATGAAGATGCCCGCGATCATAAGTTTGCCACTGGCAAACAGCGCCAGACACATCGCCGGAATTCCCAGCGCCAGGCTGACCGCTGACACCAGGTAGTGCGCCGATCGATTGCGCCGCAGTAGTCGATCGGAAATCCAGCCGCCCAGGAGCGACGCGACCAGTCCGTTGAAGAGCGTGCTCAACCCGAAAACAAGACCCGCCTTGGCCAGGCTGTAACCATGGACCCGGTGAAGGAAGGTCGGCATCCAGACTTGCAGACCACCGAGCGCGAAGGTCATCATGGCCATGCCGAGGGTGGCCGTCAGGAAAGCGGGATTGTGGACTAGGCCTTTGAGAGTATCCCGCTCTGGGACCTTATGCTCGGCCCCATCGAATTGGCCGAGCGGCGGTTCGGGCACGAATAAGAGCAGAAATGCCAGCAATACTCCGGGAGCGGCGCCAACATAAAACGGAGTTCGCCACCCATATTTTGGACCCATCAATCCGCCCAGCAAATAGCCCAGGGCGGCGCCCACCGGGATGGCGAGATAGAAGACGCCCATCACGCGTCCGCGTTTCTCTTCCGGAAACATGTCGGCCACGAAGGTGGGCGACAGAATGACAAAGCTTGCTTCGCCGATGCCCACCAGCGTGTGACGGATGAGCAGTTCATCATAGGTCTTCGTAAAAGCGGTAAGCAGCGTGGCCAAGCTCCACACCAGGGCGCCGACAACGATCACGGACTTGCGAGAAAAGCGCAGAGAAAGCGGCCCCATAAAAGGCGCCGCCAACATGTAAAAGATAAAAAAGACGCTTGTCAGCAATCCGAACGCCCGATCGCTGCGATGGAACTCTGCCTTGACCAGGTCCTGCACCGCGAACAAGACGTTGCGGTCGATGTAGTTCAACAGATTCAGCGCCGTCAGGATCGCCAGGGCGGTGCGTGGAAAGAGCTTGGTCGTCGGAGGCACAGGTCGAGCGAATATAGCATGACGGGCCAATTCCGGAGCAGTTCTTTAGTAACGATTGATATTATTAACGGCTAACGTTAAGATGGCACCGTGATCAAGACTTTCGCCAACGAGCGAACGGCGGAAATCTGGAGAACGGGTAAGACGAGGGGGGCGCCGCCCGCCCGCGTGACCAAGCGAAAACTTTCGATGCTCGACGTCGCAATCGGACTCGGGGATTTGAGGCTTCCACCCGGCAACCGCTTGGAGAAGCTGCGCGGCGATCGTCAAGGACAGTACAGCATCCGGATCAACGATCAGTACCGCATCTGTTTCGTGTGGCGTGGGCACGACGCTTACGAGGTGGAGATCACGGACTATCACTGAGGGCTAATGGATATGGCCGTTGTCAGAAGAGGAACACCGAACTGGAGAGTTCACCCTGGGGAAATCCTGCGCGAGGAGTTTCTCAAACCAATGGGTCTATCTGTATATGAGTTGGCGAAGCGACTGCGTGTGCCTGCGCCGCGCATCAACGACATTGTTCTCGAACGGCGCGGCATCAGCGCCGATACCGCTGTCCGTCTATCGCGCTTCTTCGGAACGACGGAACAGTTCTGGCTGAACCTGCAAGCGGCCTACGAGGTAAGCCTTGTCAAGGCTGAACACGCAGCTGAATTTGAGCTCATTGAGCCGCAAGCGACAACCGCATCCCGCTGATTGCAAGAGTCACGAAGCGAGATCACGGGAAGAGACCCGACTCGAGGCCTACCTCCCGAATCCGCCTGTCATATTGCTTCACGTATTCAGCTTCTGCAATCTGACTTTTTATTTCTTCCCTTCTCTCGGCCACTTCGCAATCACCACGGTCGAAATGCCGCCGCGCGGCCGGAAGTCTCCTTTCACTTCAGCCCAGACTGGTTTTGCCCAGCGGACCACGTCGTTGAGAACCTGATTGACGACGTTCTCCTGAAAGATGCCGAGATTGCGGTACGACTGGAGGTATTCTTTCAGCGACTTCAGTTCCAGGCAGAGGCGATCCGGCATGTAGCGGATCTCGAGCTTCCCGAAATCAGGCAGGCTGGTTTTCGGACAGACCGAGGTAAATTCCGGGTCGTCGATCACGATCTCATAGCCGGGAAACTGGTTCGGCCAGGTTTCAATTTCCGGAAAATTGTGATCCAGCCCGGCGCTGGCGTGCTCCGCGGTGTAACGGGGAGATTTCGGCATGGGGTTATTGTACCCAGTCCACGGCAAACGCCGTAAAATGCACGCAACGCTGCTGCAGACCTCTCTTCGGCGCATCTAAGAAGGCAGTCCCAGGATATTGTTTTGGCTGCCTGCGGGTGGCGCGCGAATGATACATTGATGCTTGCTCTCTTCTCCGTATGCCATTGAATGGAAACAGTCAGGCTCGCCAGCCGAGACGCTGGTGGGTGACCGGGCTTGCGATTCTGGCGACGGTCGTGGTGCTGGCCGCCTTCATGTCGCGCCGCGATGACTCGATCCCGGTTCACACGGCGCTGGTGGAGCGCGGACGCATCCGCAGCTTGATCTCGACCAATGGAAAGATCGAGCCGGTGCAAAATTTTGAAGCCCACTCGCCCCTTACCACCACCGTGCAGCGCGTGCTGGTGAAAGAAGGGGACTCGGTTAAGAAGGGCCAGCTTCTGGTGGCTCTCGACGATGCCGATGCGCGCGCCCAGGCGGCCCGTGCGCAGACCCAACTGAAGGCAGCCCTGGCCGATGTCAGCGCCGTGGAACGCGGCGGGACGCAGGAAGAGATGTTGAGCCTCGATGCCCAGATGGTGAAGGCGCGCACCGAGCGGGACGCGGCGCAGCGCAACCTGGAAGCGCTCAAGCGACTCGCCGAACAGGGCTCGGCCTCGGCGGGAGAAGTGCGCGCGGCGGAGAATGCGCTGGCGCAGGCCGAGGCCCAGCTCAATCTGCTCACGCAGAAACAAACGCGGCGCTATTCCAGACCGGAGGTGGCGCGGGTCGAAGCGCAACGGCAGGAGGCCAAGGCGGCTTACGATGCGGCGCAGGATGTCCTGACCAAGTCGAACGTGCGCGCGCCCTTTGACGGCATTGTGTACTCATTGCCGGTGAAGCAAGGCAGCTTCGCTTCCAGTGGTGATCTGCTCCTGCAATTAGCTGATCTTAGGAAAGTGCAAGTTCGCGCCTTCGTGGACGAACCGGATGTCGGCAAGCTGGCACCGGGCAATCCCATCGAGATTGCCTGGGATGCGTTGCCGGGGCGGGTATGGCAGGGGGCGGTGAATGCGATCCCATCCGCGGTAAAGCTTCGTGGCTCTCGCAACGTCGGGGAAACAACCTGCATCCTAGATAACAAAGATTTCAAGCTGTTGCCGAACATAAACGTCGCGGTGACGATCGTAACCGTCGAACGCGACAACGTGCTGGTGGTGCCGCGTGAGGCGGTGAGAATGGATGACAGCAAGCCCTACGTGCTACTGATGGTGGGGCACGAACTCAAGCGGCGCGACGTGGAAACAGCGATCTCGAATTTGACTCAGGTCGAGGTCACGCGCGGGCTCTCTCTCAATGACATGGTCGCGATCAATTCGTCAAACGGCAAAGCGATCAGCGACGGAACGCAGGTTAAGTACTAGGATGATCCGGCAGACTTTCCGAGTGTTGGCTCTTCTTTTCCCTCTCTTACTCTCTTTGTCCGCGATGGGGGCGGTTTCCGCGCAGGACCTGCTGGCGGCGGGCCGGGTGGATGACGCCATCAGCGCTCTGAATCGACAAATCTCCTCGAACCCACGGGACGCGGAATCGATCCATCAGCTATGCCGCGCCTACTTCCAGTATGAGGACTGGGATCGCGCGGAATCGCGCTGCAGGCGAGCCATTGAGCTGGACCCGAACAACTCCCCGTTTCATCGCTGGCTGGGCCGTATTTATGGCCAGAAAGCCGAGCGCGCAAATATCCTGAGCGCCGCCAGCCTGGCTGGAAAAACGCGCGATGAATTCCAGCGTGCCGCTCAACTGGATCCCAAAGACTCGGATGCCTTACTGGATGTTGCCGAGTACTACCTCGAGGCCCCGGGGTTTATGGGCGGGGGCGAGGAGAGAGCGCGTGAACAAGCCAAGCTGATCGGGAAACTCAGCCCCGCCAAGGAGCATTGGGTGTACGCGCGCCTGGCCGAGAAGAGGAAGGACTTTGCCACTACCGAACGGGAATATCACCAGATGATTGAGGCGGCCAACGGTGACGCTGAGGCTTGGCTGAACCTGGGCTTTTTCTATCGCAACCGAAAGCGGTACGACGATATGGAGCAGGCTTTCGTCAAGATGAACCAGGCGCCCATGCCGCATGTGGAAGTTCTTTTCGAAGCGGCGAATTCACTGTTCCGCACCGGCAGAGCCTTTTCCTTCGCCACCGAGTTGCTGCGGCGCTACTTTGCGGAAGGCCCGGTCGAGGAAGCCCCGGCGTTCAAGGCTCATTACCTTTTGGGACAACTGCTTGAAAAGCAGGGTGACAAAACGGGCGCGGCGGCCGAGTACCGTGCTTGTCTCGCGTTGGCCCACAACTACGAACCGTGCCGGCAAGCGCTGAACCGGGTCGCTCCGTGAGGGTGGCGCGAGTCCTGCCGTCTCGCCTTCTTTTTTCCAATAACTTCTTCCAAATCCCTGCCCGGCTCCGGCCTTGCGCACTACAATTTGTGCGTCGCGGCCAAGCCGCGGCCTGATCACAGGTGACGCGATGAAATTGCGATTGAACCGCTTTGTCCTGCCCGCGATTCTGTTGCTGAGCGAAACTTGCCTGCACGCGGAAACGCTGCCTCTGGAGCGCGCCGTTCAATTGGCGTTGGCGCACAGTACCAGTTCGGCGGTTGCGAGTGCCGATGTCCAGCGAACTTTCGCCGCCTACCGCGAAGCTCGCAATGGGTACATCCCACAATTGGTGGTGGGTTCGGGACTAGGCTACTCCTACGGATTCCCGCTGAGCCTGGAAGGCTCAGCGCCCTCTCTCCTGAACGTGGTGGCGCAGAGTACGGTCTTCAATCCAGCGCAATGGCAATTTCAGAATGCCGCCAAGACAGAATGGCGCGCCGCGCAGTTTCAGGACAAGGACCAGCGCAACGCCGTGATCCAGGACGCCGCCCTCAGTTATGCCGAACTCGCAAAATGGGAAGCTCGCCTTTCACGCCTGCAAGTGGATGAAGCGGAGGCGACCAAGTTGGAGAAGGCCGTCGCCCAGCGCTTGCAGGAAGGCGTGGACAGCGCCGTCGACTTGAATAAGGCAAAATTGGCGGCAGCCCGGGCGCGACTTCGCATCGCGGAGGCCCGCGGGGCTGCCGATGTGTTGCGCCGCCACCTTTCCGTGTTAACCGGACTGCCGCCGTCTTCGATCGAGATTGCGCCTGAAACAATCCCTGCCCTTCCCGCCGTCAGTTGGGAGGACGACCTTTCCGCAAAAGCGGTGGCTTCGAGTCCCGCCATTCAGTCTGCCGACCAGCACGCGCGGGCGGAGGCTTTCCGGGCTTCGGGTGAGCATCGTGCGCTGCTGCCGTCGCTTGACTTCGCCGCCCAGTACGCTCGCCTGTCGAAATACAACAATTACGATGACTACTTCAAGAAGTTCCAGCCGGACAACGTCACCTTCGGCGTTGCGATCCGTTTCCCATTGTTCAACGCTCCGCAGCGGGCGCGGGCGCAAGGGGCCGAGGCCGACGCTCTGAAAGCAAAGAAGCAAGCCGAGGCCGCGCGCGACAAGGTGTCAGAAGAAACGCTGAAACTGCAACGAGCCGTCGAGCAACTCGCGGCCGCTCGTGAAGTGGCGGCGCTGGAGTATCAACTGGCAGAATCCGGCGTGGAGGCGGCGCAAACGCGGCTGGATGCGGGAACCGGCACGCTCCGTGATCTCGTCGATGCCCGCGGCCAGGCCAGTGAACGTTACCTCATTTCCCAGGACGCCGATTTTGAGTACCAGCGAGCCCGCGTGGGACTGTTGCGCGCCACCGGAGAACTCGAGAAATGGGCGCTGCAGAATCCCGCCACCAAATGAGGCCCGACCCCCAGCCCCGCTGGGGTCGGATTCTCGCGGTTTAATGCAGCATGGGAACGTTCAGCGCCTGCGCTTTTGTGGTTTGGCCCCTGCTAAGGCATGCTTTAGGTAACAGGTTCTCGGATTTGGGGCATTAGCAGGGCGTACCTGGATGGTAGCGGCCCCATGGGGTTCTGCGTCCTTACAATGTTAGAATTAATAGATTCACCCATATGCCATTGACAACACTGTTTCTGAATCCGCCGTCGTTTGAGAATTTCGATGGCGGCGCGGGTTCGCGGTGGCCGGCCACGCGCGAAATCGAATCGTACTGGTACCCGGTTTGGCTGGCCTATCCGGTCGGCATGCTCGAGGGAGCGCGGCTGCTGGACGCTCCGCCCCACCACGTGACGGCGGAAGAGACCATTCGCACCTGCAAGGACTATGAACTCCTGGTCCTGTTCACGAGCACGCCCGGCTTCCCGGGCGATATCCGCCTGGTGGAAGCGATCAAAGACAGCAATCCCCATCTCAAGGTGGCTTTTGTCGGACCACACGTGAGTGTACTGCCGGAAAAGTCGTTGCAGACCTCGAAAGCAATCGATGTTGTCTGCCGCAAGGAGTTCGATCACACCATCGTCGAGTATGCGCAGGGTAAGCCGGTAGAAGATATTCTTGGTCTTTCCTATCGCAAGAACGGCGGGGTCGTGCACAATCCCGACCGTCCGCAGATCGAGAACCTGGACGCCCTCCCACACGTGACCGATGTGTACCGGCGCGATCTCGACGTGCGCCGCTACAACGTACCGTTCCTGTTGCATCCCTTCGTGTCGCTTTACACCACGCGCGGCTGTCCAGCACAGTGCACGTTCTGTTTGTGGCCGCAGACGCTCAGTGGACATCCCTGGCGCAAACGCTCCAGCGATGACGTGGCGCGGGAAATGGCCAAGGCCAAAGACTACTGGCCGTACGTGAAAGAGTTTTTCTTCGACGACGACACTTTCAACATCCAGAAGGCGCGCACGATCGAGTTGTGCGCGAAGCTGAAGCCGCTCGGCCTGACCTGGTCGTGCACGTCGCGCGTCACGACTGACTACGAGACGCTTAAAGCCATGAAAGAAGCGGGATGCCGGCTGTTGATTGTCGGCTATGAGTCGGGCGATCAGCAAATTCTGAAGAACATCAAGAAAGGCGCCACCATCGAGCGCGCTCGCCAATTCACCAAGGATTGCCACAAGCTCGGGCTGGTGGTGCATGGCGATTTCATTCTCGGCCTGCCGGGAGAAACCCGCGAGACGATTCAAAACACCATCAAGTTCGCCAAGGAATTGGACGTGGAGACGATCCAGGTTTCGGTGGCGCATGCCTATCCCGGAACCGAACTACATGAATTTGCGACGAAGAACGGCTTTATGACGTCGGAGAGCAAGATGGTGGACGATGCCGGCCACCAGATGGTGCAGATCGAGTACCCCGGGCTCCCGGCGGCCGAGGTCATGGACGCGGTCCACCGCTTCTACGACGAATACTACTTCCGGCCCAAGGCGGCCTACCGCATTCTCCGGAAGGCGGTGTTCGACCGCTCTGAGCGCAAGCGACTGTACAAAGAGGCGCGCACATTCCTGAAGCTGCGCGCGCAGCGCCACAAATGGGTCAAAGAGAACCGCAAGGAGGAAACTCCTGCGGCAGAGCCCGCCAAGGCTTAGGGCGCGGGAGTCAGACCGGTAGTGACCTTCCAAAAATACCTCGTGCTGGCGGGAGTCGCCCTCTTCAGTTCGGCGGGTGATTCCCTGCTGGCGCGTGGGATGAAAGACCTGGGTGGCGTTTCCCTGCACCACCTCTCCAGCTTGATTTTCGCCATACTTGACCCGTGGGTCACGTGCGGGATTCTTCTGCTTCTGGCCTTTTTTGCCTCCTACATGTCGGCACTGTCATGGGCCGATCTCACCTATGTACTTCCGGCGAGTTCTCTGGGTTATGTGCTGGTGGCGCTGGCGGCGCGCTTCGCGTTCCATGAAGCCATCTCACCGGCGCGCTGGCTGGGGATCGCCCTGATCACTGCGGGCGTGGGTTTCGTGGCAGTGGGCCCGTCGCTCACACCGTCTCGCAAACATGGGAATGTGCCTGCCAAAGTCATCTCGCAGGAGGCGCAATCGTGAAAGAGGTTTACACGTGGGCAGCCATCGCGATGATTGTTGCGGCCTCCACTACCGGAGACGTGTTGCTCTCGCATGCGATGAAGGAAGTGGGCGACGTGGGTGAACTCTGGAAGCGGCACGGGTTGCTGAAGGTGGTGGGACGGGTGCTCGCAACGCCGACGTTCTTTCTCGGCCTGCTCGCGATGGCGGTGGCCTTTTACAGCTTGCTTTTCGGTCTCTCCTGGGGAGACCTGAGCCTGGTCGTGCCCGCTTCGGCTTCGCTTACCTTCGTGGCCAACGCGTTTGCGGCGCGGATCTTCCTGCACGAGCGGGTGGGCCGCCGGCGCCTGTTGGCGGCTCTGCTGGTCGCTGGCGGTGTGGCGCTAATGGCGATCTAGGCAAACAGATCCAGTGTCGCCTCGATGATCGTAGGCAAACGATCAGCGGATGGCGAGTTCGTTTCAGCCATTTCCAAACTCACGAGGCTCCCTGCCGGCGCAGGGTTCCAATTCAGCAGCGCTGCCGGGTTGTGATTCAGCACCTCAGGGTCTGGTTCGCGGCGAGCCGCTCGGAGCGTGCTGGCGATTGCCTGCTGCCTCGTCAACTCTCGGATCAACTCTGCCAGCATGTCTTGTCCACTTGCGCTGAGGCGCAGGAACTCCACGCCGATCACGCCGAGCCGGCGAACGGCTCGCACCTGGCCGACCGCGCGGAGGGAAGATGCGTTCACGTGCAGCACAATCTCGGCACGCGTTCCGCCCGCGAGCGGAGAGACCGTCTCGATGCCGCATCCGTAGAGGCTAAGGTCGCGCACTCTACCCGGCAGGAAAGGGCCGTCGGACGGCAGGCTGATGATCCTGGCGACACCGCTGCAAGCGACACGGGGACTCCGGCGGCGATCACGGCTTCGGTCAATTGGAATCGGCGGTCGCATCAGTTGATATAGCGATCGTATGCCGGGGACGCAAGCCTTGAAAATGGCTAGGCGGTAAGGCGTTTTCTGACACCGAAGTAACTGAAGCGAATCGCGGAGCTTGCCGATCAGGCCGTCAGGCGGGGCCTGCGCCGCCTCAGCAAAACATCCTCATGAAGCCGCTGCCGGGGAGATCGGGGACGAGAAACTTTGCGTTTTGGGCGCCCGAACGCGCG
>Ga0326726_10001045_pt1 | contig 25511 bp, 25 predicted proteins | sample MHFenrmetagenome_2_FD_207603 | JGI IMG/M metagenome (GOLD analysis project Ga0326726, IMG submission 207603) | Lab enriched peat soil microbial communities from Michigan Hollow, Ithaca, NY, United States - MHF15MN | ecosystem: Environmental > Terrestrial > Soil > Wetlands > Peat | place: USA... | reverse complement strand
GTCGATTCTTGCGATATCAGGTCTCACGCGCGCGCAGCCAATGGCGCCTGCTGCGGCGGCGGCCCAAGATGCATCAGCTCACGTGCTTCTTCTGGCGTGGCAATCTCGCGACCGAGCTCGCGCACAATGCGAGCGGCTCGTTCAACGAGCTGCGCATTGCTCACAGCCAGCACGCCGTGGCTGAAATAAACATTGTCTTCCATGCCGACCCGGATATTGCCGCCCAAGGCGAGTGCCATGGTGCTCAACGGAAGCTGATACTTGCCGATGCTTACCACTTGCCAGGATGATCCGTCCGGAATGGCATCGAGCATCGCGAGCAAATTCGCCGGCGTTGCTGGGATCGCGCCCTTAATGCCGAGCACAAAGCTAAAATGCAGCGGCGGCTCCAGCGCACCACGTTCCATCAGATCGATGGCGTTCTGGATGTGGCTGAGATCGTAGACCTCAAGCTCGTTGCGAATCCCGCGCTTTTTGCAGCCCGCGACAAATTCGGCATTCCACTTTTTCGAGTTGGGAAACAGGAATTCGGTGTTCTTGTGCTCAAAATGGAAGGTGCCGAGGTTGAGCGTTAGCTGATCAGGCTGTGGCCGAATGTTGAGCAGGTTCATCCGCTCTTCCAGCGTAAATGGCTCACCTTCCACCTTCGGGTTTTCGTAGCGTAAGCCGATGCCATTGCCGACCTGGGTGATCATGCCCGGGCAGTGCGACATCACGCCTTCGATCACCTCGCCATAGACCGAAGGATCAGCGGTCGTCACGCCGCGCTTGTCACGCACATGCATATGGGCAACGGCCGCGCCCGCGTTATAGCAATCGCGGAAATTCTGGATGATGTCCCTCGGTTGTTCGGGCAACGCAGGATTTGATTCCTTGCCATGCAGGCCGCCAGTCGTTGCGATCGTGATGACGACTTTGCCGGGGTTGGTCAGATTGGGCTTCATGGTGTCCTCTCTGGTTTCCTCATGCGTGCTGGCGCCGTTGATCGGAGCCGACGCGGCCCCAGACTTTGCGCCGCTATATTAATCGTACTTCCGCTCCTGTCGCCTCCTCTGCCGTCGAGCTCGATCAATCCGGTTTAATTACGAATAACATTTGTCCGTATTCCACCAAGGTCGCATTTTCGGCGCCGACTTCCGTGACGGTACCGCTCCATTCGGCGTGGATCGTGGTGAACAGCTTCATCACCTCGATAATGCCAATAGGGTCGCCCCCGTTGACCTTGCCGCCGACCTCTACAAAAGGCGGCGCCCCGGGCGATGGCGAGCGATAAAAGGTGCCGACCATCGGTGCGGCGACCACGTTGGCAGCCGGGGCTGCACGCTTTCCCACGGTTTGCGACACTGTCTGAGCGGCCGCCGCTGCCGGCTCAGAAACACTCGCGGCGGACGGCGAGGACTCGATTTCCGCACCTGCGGCACCGCGCCGGCGAACAACAAGCTTGATGCCGTCGGTCTCAAGCACGAATTCATCGCACGAGCTCTCGTCGATGATTTTGAAAATCTCGCTGATTTCGTCGTAGCTCAGCGCCATCGTGTCGACCCCAGCCTCGCAATTTTTAGTCTTGACCCAGATGTGCAGCGAGTTGTTCGGCCGCCTCGAGCAGCGCCGGCAGATGGCCGATCGCTTCCTCGACCGACATGCGCGCATGCGGCGCCGACATTGCGACGCCAGCGCAGATCACGCCTTTGCTGTCTCGCACCGGCACCGCCAGGCAAACGACGCCGGCGAGGAATTCCTGATTGTCGATCGAATAGCCGCGCTTGCGGATATCCTCGAGTTCGGCATGCAACTTTTTAGGATCGGTGATGGTATTTTCCGTGTAGCGCGCGAGCGGTATGGCCCTGATCAGCTCGTCGCGGCGCCGCCGCGGTAGCACGCTGAGCAGCAATTTGCCGACCGATGTACAGTGTAGCGGCACGCGCGATCCGGGTTCGAAGCGCAGACCGAACGGCCAAGAAGCCTCCACGCGATCGAGATAGAGCACGGCGTTGCCGGCGATCATGCCGAAGTTGCAGGTCTCACGGACTTTTTGCGAGAGCGCTTCCAATACGGCATGGCGCGGCGCCGAGCGCATCGACGAACGAACGGCACCGAGCGCAAAACCTATGAGGCGCGGACCAGGGCCATAGAGCCGGCGATCGGGCTCGCGTTGCAGCAGGCCTTCGGCGTCGAGCTGGCGGACGATACGATGCATGGTGGGCTTGGGTACGCCCAGCATGGCCGCCAATTCGGAAATAGCCAAAGCACGCTGTGCTGAGGCGACACATTCCAACACCGCAAATACCTTGAGCGCCGACCCGCCACTAGGTCCTTCCTTGGGGGGCGGGGCCGCTCCGCTGTGTGTCCCTTTGCGCCGGCCGACAAGACCTGGCTGTAGCCCGTGCTGGTGGGTGGCTGTCATACAGATTATCAGAAACTGAAAAAAAGAGTGTTGCAAGGTGATTTTTTGTCCGGCCAAATGGGATCTGAGCCTGACAGCAAGTGGGCGAAATGATGCAGCGCGTACTCGTGGCCAACCGTGGAGAGATCGCGCTGCGCGCGGTACGCGCAGCGCACAAGCTCGGCCTGCAGACGGTGGCCGTGTATTCGGATGCCGACCGCAATTCGCCGCATGTCTGGGCGGCCGACCACAGCGTCTGTATCGGGCCGCCGGCGGCGGCCTTGAGCTATCTCAACGGTTCGGCGCTGATCGAGGCTGCGCGCGGCACCGGCTGTGATGCGCTCTATCCTGGCTACGGTTTTCTCTCCGAAAAAAGTGCTTTTGCTACAGCCTGCCGGGAGGCGGGTCTCATTTTTGTTGGCCCGAGCCCCGAAGCCATTGCCGTCATGGGTGATAAGGTGTCAGCCCGCCGCGCTGCCGAACGCAATGGCGTTCCGGTGGTGCCCGGCTCACGCCAGGGTTTTACCGAGGCCGCCGCCGCCGCCGCTGTCGCCCCCGACATCGGATTTCCGTTGCTCTTGAAAGCCGCCGGCGGTGGGGGCGGGCGAGGCATGCGCGTTGTTACCGATCCCTCTGAGTTCGCCGCGCAATTTGTGCAGGCCTCGGCGGAAGCCCTGTCGGCCTTCGGTAATGCGGAGATTTACCTCGAGCGTTTCTTTGTGCGGGTGCGCCACATTGAAATTCAAGTTTTTGGCGACCAGCACGGCAATGCGATCCACTTGTGGGAACGCGATTGCAGCATTCAGCGCCGCCACCAGAAACTAGTCGAGGAGGCGCCGTCGCCTGTTCTTGACGCCCGCGTGCGCGCGCAGATAGCGGAAGCGGCGACCGCGCTCGTCCGTAACATCAAATACGAAGGGGCCGGCACCGTTGAATTTATCTACGATCTCGACAGCGGGCGGTGGTTCTTCATCGAGATGAACACACGCATTCAAGTTGAGCATCCGATCACCGAAGTAATGTTCGACGTCGATCTCGTCGCTGAGCAGATGCGGGTGGCAGCCGGCGACGTCATATCATTTGCGCAACCGGCGGCGCCGAACGGACGTTGCGCCATTGAGTTCCGCATCAATGCGGAGGATCCGGCCAACAATTTTCGCCCATCGCCAGGCACGGTGTCCGCATGGTTACCGCCGAGCGGGCCAGGAGTTCGCCTTGATAGTCATGTTTATCCAAACTATGTCGTGCCGCCCTACTATGACTCACTGCTCGGCAAGCTGATCATCGGCGGACATAGCCGAAAGGGCATGCTGGCCACGGCAAAATCAGCACTGGCTCGATTCAGAATCGCTGGCGTTATGACCACGCTTCCGTTTCATGCGCAGCTGATCGGCTGTGAGCCCTTTATCGAGGCGACGGCGCATACCCGCTGGGTTGAACAGGAGATGCTGGCATGACACGGAAGATATCGTTGATCGATGTCACGCTGCGCGATGCCCATCAATGCCTTTGGGCAACACGCATGACAACGGCGATGATGTCGGAGACGGCGCCGATGCTCGACCGCGCCGGTTTCGAAGCGATTGATCTCGTGGGCGGGGCGGTGTTCGACGTCTGTGTGCGCTATCTGCGCGAAGATCCGTGGGAGCGCATGCGCATTTTGAGTACCTGGGTCAAGCAAACGCCGCTCATTGTCATGACTCGTGGGCAAAGCCTGTTTACCTTCGAGTTCTTCCCGGACGATATAGTCGCACTCACGGCCGAACGCATCTTCGCGAATGGAATTCGTTACCATACGCCCTACGACGCGCTGAACGACATGCGCAATATGGAAGTGCCGGTGCGCGCGGGTAAAAAGGCCGGGCTCTATGTTGATGCCGGCGTGGTTTACACGGTGAGCCCGGTTCATACCGACCAGTATTACGCGAGAAAGATCAAGGAACTGGTTGCACTCGGCGCCGACGCCATCTTTATCAAGGATCCAAGCGGGCTCTTAACACCCGAGCGCGCCGCTACCCTCATTCCAGTCGCCAAGACGGCCTGCGGCAAGCTGCCGTTGCAACTGCATTCGCATTGCCTCACCGGTTTGGCGCCCTACGTGGCGATCCAGGCGGTCAAGCTCGGTGTCGATGCCGTCCACACCGCAACCTCGACGCTCGCCAATGGTGCTTCACATCCCTCGACCGAGCAGTTCATCCACAACGTCGGCCGGCAAGGGTTTGCGACCGGCGTTGATCTCGACGCAATCAAGCAGGTCGCAGAAAGGCTCCGCTACATCGCCAAGCGAGAGAAGAAGCCTCTCGGCGCCATCGTCGAGCACGATGCATTCCATTACGAGCACCAGATGCCGGGCGGTATGATCTCGAACCTCAAATCGCAGCTTGCCAGCTTGGGGATTAGTGACAAACTACCGCAGATCCTTGAAGAAGCGGCGCGCGTACGTTGTGATCTCGGCTATCCAATTATTGTCAGTCCGTTCGCGCAATTTGTCATGACCCAGGCGGTGCTCAATGTCATGGGCAAGGAGCGTTACGCGACCGTGCCGGACGAAGTGCGCAAATATGTGCTCGGGCATTATGGCGAGATCGCCGGTCCGATCGAACAGAATATCTTCGATCGCATCAGCAAAGGCGCCGAGCCGGTTAAAGCGCGCCCTGGCGATCTGCTCGAGGCGGGCGTCGCCCGTCTGCGCCGCGAGCGTGGACCTTTTAAGTCTGACGACGATTTGTTGCTGGCCGCGTTCTACCCGGACTCTGAATACAAAGCGCTTAAAGCAGCCGGGCCGATCAAGACCGATTATCCGTTGGCGTCGACACCACTCATCACGTTGGCCAAGGAGATCGCGCTGCGCCCGGATATTAAGTCCTTCCATCTCGTGCAACGCCGCACCGAGCAACAGAGTGTTGTGTCATGACGCAACCAACCATCATCACTGCCGCCATCACCGGCGCGTTGCCGCGTAAGGCGCAAACATCAGCTGTGCCGGTGACGCCGGCTGAGCAGATCGAATCAACGCACGAAGCTTATGAGGCTGGCGCCGCGCTGGTGCATATTCATGTGCGCAACAAGGACGAGAGCCCATCGTCCGATCCGGAGTTGTTCGCACAGGTGCAGGCAGGCGTGAAAAAGCTTTGTCCTGGCATGATCATTCAATTTTCAACCGGAGGGCGCGGGCGCAGTCAGAACGAGCGTGGACGCGCCATTAGCCTGCGGCCTGACATGGCCTCGCTCACCACCGGTTCGGTCAATTTTCCCAATCAGATCTATGAAAACCCGCCACAGCTGGTCGAAGACCTGGCGCGCTCGATGCTCGAATACGACGTTAAGCCCGAGATCGAGGTGTTCGATTTGGCAATGCTCTATAACGCGCGGAACTTAGCCGAGCGCGCGTTCATCAAGAAACCACTGCACGTGCAATTTGTGCTTGGTGTGCCCAATGCGCTGCCGGCCAGGCGCCGTGTGCTGGAATTTTTGGTGTCGGAGCTCAATGAAATCATGCCTCACGCCACTTGGGCGGCAGCCGGTATCGGCCGCCATCAATTGGAGGTCAATCGCTGGACGCTGGAGCTTGGTGGCCATATGCGCACCGGCATTGAGGACAACATCAAGTTCGACCGCGACCGGTTGGCCAAGAGCAATGCCGAACTGGTGGCACGGTTGCGCGATATGTGCGGCGAGTTCGGCCGACATGCGGCGAGTCCACAGGAGGCGCGCAGTATTCTCAAGCTGGTCCCTGCGTGACCTCACGTAGCAACGAGATCACGCAAAGTCGACGCCGCATGCGCAAGACACTTGTGACGGCGAAATGACTCCAACAATGACCGAAATCGCCGTCATTGTGGTAGTCACGCTCGCCGGCTTCATACGTGGCATCACCGGGTTCGGCGGGGCCATGCTGATGGCGCCGCCGCTGAGCCTGCTCATCGGTCCCGTCCCGACGGTAGTGACCGCACTGCTCCTTGAGACCACCGCCGCCCTGGTGATGTTCCCCGACGCGCTGCCGAAGATAAACAAACGCGTGTTGTTTTATCTAACGCTGCCAGCGTGTTTCACAATTCCGATTGGCGGCTACTTACTCGTGACACTCGACCCATTGGTTGCGCGTAAAACCATCTCTGCGGTTGTGGCCGTTTTCAGCCTGGTTCTACTCGGCGGCCTGCGTTATTCCGGCCCGCATCGGCCCGCAACTTCGCTCATGCTGGGTAGCATCGTCGGCGTGCTGCTGGGTGCGACAAGCGTCGGCGCGCCGCCCGTCATTCTTTATCTTATGTCTGGTCCCGATTCACAGGCGGTGACTCGCGCAAATCTCACGGTCTTCGTAACCGCCATTTCCGCAATCGGCCTCGTCATGCTGCTTGTCGTTGGCGCCTTCACCCCGCAGCTGACGGTGTCAGCATTTTTGCTGTGCATTCCCTATCTCGTGGCGACCTGGCTCGGCGGAACGCTGTTCGCGCGCATGAGTGACCTCGGCGTCAGACGGCTCGCGCTCGGCTTCATGTTTATGATGAGCGTAGCGGGCCTACTGGCGTGAACGACATAGAGCTACAACCGCTGCGAGATTCTAGGCGAGCACCGATTTGCAGCCATTTTCCCATCGCCTGAGACTGATGGTCTTGACCCTTGGACAAGGACTGACGATGATTTTGCGCAACAAGAAGCGCGTCGAGGGGAAGCTCGCCTTTTCACATTTGCTGCACTCGTCGTTTCGGCCGAGCTTTCTGCCATCGATCAAATCGTGGGAGGACATGGCCATGTCGGGTGCAAGCATTTATCGAAGATCCTTTCTCGCTTTACTCCTCGGCGTTGCCGGAGTGCTTAATGCCGCCGGCGCGTCGCAGGCGCAAAACGGCAAGTTCACGGAATGGGGCTGGCCGCAGCCCTACGAAAAGGTCTCTGACAAATCGGTCGAGTGGCTCAAGCAGAAGGGCTGGTGGCCGCTGCAAGTCGCCTTCCAGTCGCCTTGGTCCGGGCAGAACAACATCAGTATTGTGATGGACAAGGAAGGGTTGCTCGCAAAGCGCGGCATCGAAATGAAGCTGACGCCATTCGGCTCTGGCCCAGCCACCAATGAAGTGCTGGTATCAGGCAAGGTCCAGGTCGCCAGCGCCGGTAACTTTCCGTATACGTCGCTCCTCGACAAAGAGATTCCGGTCAAGGTGATCGCATTGATCACGCCGAACATCTTGCATGCGGTTATTGTCCCGCTCGACAGCAAGATTCAAAGCCTTGCCGACCTTAAAGGCGCCAATCCGCCAGCGACCATCGGAATCGTCACCGGCTCCTCGGCTGAGTTTTACTTTCAAATGGCTGCGCAGGTCGCAGGTATCAAGATTGGCAAAGACGTGATCCTCAAGAACATGCCGATCGGTGAGCAAATGGCGTTGCCCAAAGGCATTGACGCCGTCGTGCCCTGGGACGCCGGTGCCAGCATGATTGTGCAGGATCGTAAGAATGGGCGCATCGTCGATTCGATTTATCCCTACAATATGTATGAAGGCAATTTCGTTGTACGTCAGGAGCTGATCGATAATGTGCCGGACGTCGTGCAGGCACTCTCCGACGCCTACGTCGAATCGCTGCTTTGGACGCGGCGTGATCTGGAAGGCACGGTGAAGCATTTACAGGCCGATCCCAGCCTGAAGAACTTCAGCAAGGACATTCTAGTTCAGCAGACCCGTGTCTATAACGAGCTCTACAAGCCGACCTTTGTTTATCCGCACGCCAAGTTCTGGGGCCAGGCGAACGAGCCGATTTTTAACTGGCTTTATGAACTCAAGCGCATCCAACATCCCCTCAAGGCCACCGACTTCGAAAAGTCTGTCGACGCAAGCTTCATGGACAAAACCTTCGCCAAGCTCGGCTGGAAAGTGCCCGCAACGCCGCCGTTCATTCCGGTCGGCTGGAAGGGCTCGCTCGATAAGTTCCCTTATCCGGAATATGTCACGCCGCTCAATTTGAAACAGCCACAGCCATTCCCGGAAAAGGGCGATCTAACCAAGGCGTGGTCCTTTGCTGGGAAAACGTACGATCCTTAATCGGGAAATGGCATGCCGCCCCACCGGCGGCATGCTAGTCTGACCAAAAGGGCGCAACGCGAATGAGCACGATCGCGACCGTCGGGATCGGCAAGGCGAGCAAGATACAATCGCGCTGGCTAGTTGGCGTGAAGCGTCTGAAGAATTTCGGTTTGCTCGCGGTCGTACTGCTGCTGTGGCAGGTAACGAGCACCTACGTGCTCGACAAGACGACGGCGGTCCTACTGCCGCCGCCGTCGGCGATCGCTCGTGCCGGTTGGGACTTGATCCAGTCCGGTGACCTGTTCGTTCATTTGCGCGACAGTCTCAGTCGCGAAATCGTCGCCTTCTTATGGGCGATGTCGGCAATCCCCCTCGCAATCGCAATGGGCTGGTCGAAGACCATCAATGATCAGGTTGACCCGCTAATCGAAGTCTTGCGGCCGGTGCCACCGCTGGCCTGGATTCCGCTGTCGATCCTTTGGTTCGGCATCGGCGACATTCAGAACCAATTCATCATCTTCCTCGGCATGTTCTTTCCGATACTGCTCAATACGATTGCCGGCGTAAAAAACATCGAGCCGAACATCATCCGGGCGGCGCGCTGTCTAGGCGCTAGTGAGACGCGCATCCTCCGCCGCATCGTGCTGCGCGCGGCCATGCCACAAATCATCACCGGCATTCGGGTAGGCCTGGGGGTCGGTTGGATGGCGCTAGTAGCAGCTGAGCTGGTTGGCGCCAATTCGGGTCTCGGCTTTCTGATCAACGATGCTCGCACGCTGTTGCGTACTGACGTCGTTATTGTTGGCATGATTACGATCGGCGTCATCGGTCTCATTATCGACCGAACGATCCGGATCATCGGACGGAGGACAATGCCCTGGTCGCGCGCACTTGCGGCCTAAAATTATGTAATGCTATGGCGACTCTGACCGCGACCGGCCTTGCCAAAGAATTTTCCGGACATAGCGCCGATGATCCCTCGGTAGTGGCGTTACGCGGGGTCAATTTCACTGTTAATCACAACGAATTTTGCTCGGTACTCGGCCATTCCGGCTGCGGGAAGACGACACTGCTGACGTTAGTTGCCGGCTTTGAGGAACCGACTGAAGGTGAGCTATTGCTCGATGGTCAACCGATCGGCAAGCCGGGCTGGGAACGCACAATGATTTTCCAGGATTACGCGCTGTTCCACTGGCTCACGGTTGAGGACAATATTGCCTTCGGGTTGCAGATGAAAGATGTTGCGCGCGAAAAGCAGAAAAGCATCGTTGATAATTACATTAGCCTCGTCGGCCTATCGGGCTTCGAGAGACGCTACCCACATCAATTGTCCGGCGGCATGCGACAGCGCGTCTCAATTGCGCGCGCGCTGGCGGTCGAGCCGCATATCCTGCTCATGGATGAACCGTTTGCGGCGCTCGATGCGCAGAACCGAAGCCTGATGCAGCAGGAAATGCTGCGGATCTGGCAACACGCGCGCAAGACGTGTTTGCTAGTGACGCACAGCATTGAGGAGGCGATCACTTTGTCTGACCGCATTCTAGTGATGACGCGTCGACCAGGAACGATCAAAGCCGATCTCTATGTCGACCTGCCGCGACCGCGCGATGAGGGCGACCCAAGTGTCATTGCGCTCAAAAAGCAAATCCGAGATTTGATCCACAACGAATTCGAAATTGAACGCTAGCGCGTCCCGGCCAAGATCGACGCGTCCGCCAGTACGCTTTTGAGGGCACAAACCGACGCCGCCAGAGTTGCGAAGCCTGGGTGATTCGTGCTGTCACACAAAATCGCTTATTGGCTCGCGGCGATTTTGCTGCCGGCGCGGCCGGCGTTGAGACGAGCGGCAACGGCCGCAGCGATTTGTGCAGGTGTATCGACGACGACAACGCCGGCTGCTTCCAGCGCCTGACGTTTGGAGGCATAGCTGCCGGCATTGCCGGTGACGATGGCTCCGGCATGGCCCATTTTTTTTCCAGCTGGCGCCGCGGCACCGGCGATGAAGGCGACCGTCGGTTTAGTCATGTGGTTTGCGTAGTCAGCCGCGCTCTCCTCCATCGCCCCGCCGATTTCACCGACGATAACGACGGCATCGGTGCTGCCGTCTTTATCGAGCGCTTCGAGCGCGTCACGCGTGGGGGTGCCAAGCATTGGATCGCCGCCGATGCCGATAAAAACCGATTGGCCTAAGCCGGCACGCGTGAGATTGAGGCAGACCAGTGTACCCAGGCTGCCGCTGCGCGAGATCACGCCAACGCGGCCGGGTTTGAACACGCTCGGCACGAAAGCCGGCATGATGCCGACGAAGCATTCGCCCGGCCTGACTAGGCCCGCAGTATTGGGGCCGATGATGCGGGCACCGTGTTTGGAGGCCGCGGCGAGCATTGCCATGACATCTTGTGTCGGGATGTGCTCGGTCAGTACGACCAGCAATTTAATACCGGCCTGCGCTGCAGATATCGCAGCATCTTTCGCCATTGGCGGTGGGATAAACATCACGCCGACGTCACAACCAACGGCGGCGGCAGCGTCGGCGGTCGAAGCGAAAATGGGAACACCGACATGGGTTTCGCCCGCGCGCTTGGGGTTAATCCCCGCGACGACGTTCGTGCCATAGGCAATCATCTTCTCGGTCCAGAAGGTGCCTTGCTTGCCGGTGATGCCGAGCACGACGACCCGGTCTTTCTTGTGGATGATCATTGTGCCGCTTTCACCGCCGCCTGGATCGCGTCTTCCATGAAGTCGTAGGGCTCGATGCCGAGCTCACCGCGCACCAACTTGACGGCATCTTCTTCGCCCGTGCCATGAATAGAGAAGAATGCCGGCACCTTCGGCTTCAGCTTTTGCCAGGCCTTGACCACGCCTTCTGTCATCACATCGGTGCGCGCGAACGCACCGCAGAAATTGATTACCAGGCTTTTCACGCCGGGGTTGGACAGAACGAGGTCGAGGGCGATTTCCGACTTGGTGTAGGCCTCGCCGCCGATCTCGAGGAAGTTCGCCGGACGACCATTGTAATGGCGGATCACGTCCATGGTGGTCATGGTTAGACCGGCGCCATTTGCCAGCACGCCGACGTTGCCATCGAGCTGAATCAGCTTGAGGCCAGCCTCGGCGCCACGCTTTTCCAGCGGCGTCATGGCAACTGATGCGCCGCCCTTGGCAATCTTGGCCTGTCGGTAGATCGCCGCATCGTCGAGCACGAATTTGCAGTCAAGCGCAATCATGCGACCGTCACTAAGAAGTGCCAGCGGATTGATCTCGATCAGCTCTGCGTCATGCGCGCGGTAGGCGTCGTAGAGCTGCGCCAGAATCGCTTCGATCCGCGGCGCAGCAATACCGAGATTGCTGCCGGAGAGCATGGCGGCGAAGTCACTTTCCTTCGGCGTGCTGTCGATATCAACCATCAGCCGCCGAATCGATTTCGGCTCCGCTGCTGCGACGTCCTCGATATCCATGCCGCCTTCGGTGGAGAATAGGATCAGTGGCTTGCGCGCGACAACATCGTTGAGGACCGCCACATAGAATTCGCGGTCAATTTCAGCCTGCTCCTCAACCAGCAGGCGTTCGACTGTGTAGTCGCCGATACGCATTCCAAGGATTTCGTCGGCGGCCTTTTTGGCATCGTTCGGAGAGCGGGCAAACTTGATGCCGCCGGCTTTACCACGCTTGCCGGCCGGTACTTGCGCCTTGATAACGCACGGGCCGAGTTTCGCGGCCGCCACCGAAGCCTCGGCGGAGCTGGTGCAGAGGATCCCGCGCGGCACTGGAATGCCGGCGGCGTCTAGAATCAGCGTTTTCGCCGCGTACTCCTCGAAGTTCATACAAACAGCTCTATTTCCCGTATTTCGCCCAATACGCGCCGAACAACGCTTCTTCAGTCGGCCTGTCCTCCGAAATGGTGGTGGCGAGATGCGTGATGTTGAGGAAGTGCTTGTAGTTCAAATTGTCCGTGATGCTGTTGCCGCCCCACGTGCCGCAACCCATGCTAAGCGTGAAATTCAGACCATTGTCGAAACTGCCACCATTTCCGAAAGTGTGTGCCTGGTTGACTAGCACACGTACGACATCAGTTTCTTCGGCCAGTTTGCGTCCACGAGTCATGTCTTTCGTGTGCAGTCCGACCGAATGCCCACGTCCCTGATGATCGAGAATTTCTCGTGCACGCGTGGCCGCATGGTCAAAATCCTTGGCGCGGTACACGGTGAGCACGAGCGACAGCTTCTCGCCCGAGAACGGAAACTCGCGGCCGACTCCAGTCTCCTGCACCATGAAGAATTTCTTTGATTCGGCCGCCAGCGGCAGTCCACATCCGCGCGCAAAAACATCGGCATCGCGCGCGATCAATGTGCGGCTCAGTTTACCTTCGGGCCAAAGCGCCGCTTGGATCTTTGTCTTTTCGGACGCGGACGCCATGTAACCGCCCACACGCTCGAGTGCAGCAACCGCCCGATCGTATATGGCTTCGACGAGAATGACGGAATTTTCCGACGAACATGAAGTTGAATTGTCGAAGATCTTGGAGGCGCATATTTTCTTAGCGGCATCGTCGAGATCGGCAGTTTCGTCAACGATCACGGGCACATTGCCTGTGCCGACACCGATCGCAGGCGTTCCGCTGCTGTAGGCGCGTCGGACATTATCTTGCGAACCGGTGGCGACCACCATATCGGCTGCCTGCATTAGCGCCTGGGTCATATCTTTTGACGCTGGTGGCGGCAGAATTTGCACCAGATCCTCCGGCAAGCCGATTTTTTTTAACTCCGCGCGCATGTAGTCGACGGTCTTGCCCGTTGTTTTCATCCCGGCGGGCGACGAGGCAATGATGACGGCATTGCGGCCTTTGATTGCCATCATTGCCTTGTTGACCGGTGTTGCCCCCGGATTGGTCGAGGGCGTAATAGCGCAAACCAAACCGACCGGCTTAGCGTATTTGACAATGCCGAGCTTCTTGTCTTCCTCGATGACGCCGACCGACTTCACGCGTAACAGATCACGCAAGGTTCCGAAGGTCTTGCGCTGTTTCTTAATTATTTTGTCAGGCACATTACCGAGCTGGGTGTCCTTGACCGCCAGTTCGGCGAGCTCCTTGGCGTGTGCCGGATTATATAGTGACCAGGCCAGCGCAGTGACCGCGTCGTCGACACGGGCCTGATCGACCTTAGCGAAGGCTCCCTGTGCCGCACGACCGCGCCGTACCAGCTCATCCACCAGGACCATCGCCTTCGGGTCGGGGGACGGTTTTACCGCGACTGTCATTTCACAGGTCCCCCTAAGCGACATGTTGCGGACGCATGTCTTCGCGCTTGATGCCGGCCACCACGACAGGCTTCTTCATGGCGTCCCTACGGAACGGCTCGCCCAGCTCCTGATTGAGGATCACCTCGATAAAGGTCGTGATGCGTTTTTTCTGCGCCTCGCAAGATGCCCGAAGCGCCTCTGTCAATTCGGTCGGAGTTCTGACGACGACGCCTTTGAGGCCACAGCCTTCGGCAACTTTTGCATAGCTGAGATGCGGATCGAGCTCGGTTCCGACGAAATTATTGTCGTACCAAAGGATTGAATTGCGTTTTTCAGCTCCCCACTGGTAGTTCCGGAAGATTATCATGGTGATACCCGGCCACTCCGCGCGGCCGATTGAACTCATCTCGCTCATGGAGATTCCGAAGGCACCGTCGCCGGCAAAGCCGACACAAGGTGTATTTGGATTGCCGATCTTCGCCCCGATAATTGCAGGAAAACCATACCCACATGGTCCGAACAGACCCGGCGCCAAGTACTTTCTTCCTTGGTCAAACGTTGGATAGGCATTGCCGATGGCACAGTTGTTGCCAATGTCGCTTGTGATAATTGCATCCTTCGGCAAGCCAGCCTGGATCGCGCGCCATGCCTGCCGCGGAGACATACGGTCGGAGTCCCGCTTGCGCGCGTCCGCATTCCATGTCGTTCCCGGATCATCATCCTCATGATCCATGCTGGAAAGAGTTTGGAGCCATTTGGATTTGGTTGTGTGGATGAGTGCCTTGCGCTCCTCCCGCCCGGCGTTTCCGGCTGACGGCGACAGCTGATTGAGGATGCTTTGGGCGACAAGTTTGGCGTCGCCGCAAATGCCAATGGTGACAGGCTTGGTCAGGCCGATCCGGTCGGCATTGATATCGACCTGAATGATCTTGGCCGTCTTCGGCCAGTAGTCGATGCCATAGCCCGGCAGGGTCGAAAACGGATTGAGCCTGGTGCCGAGCGCCAGAACCACGTCAGCTTTAGCGATGAGCTCCATCGCGGCTTTCGAGCCGTTGTAACCAAGCGGCCCGACGGCAAGGCGATGACTGCCAGGAAAGCTGTCGTTGTGCTGATAGTTATTGCAAACCGGCGCGTCGAGCCGGTCGGCCAGCGTGACGCATTCGGGGATCGCGTTGCCGAGAACGACACCAGCACCCGCCAATATGACGGGGAACTTCGCTCCCGACAGCAGCTTCGCCGCTTCCGCGACGGCCTGCGCTCCACCAGCCGGACGCTCGAATTCGACGATCGCCGGCAGGTTGATGTCGATGACCTGGGTCCAATAGTCGCGCGGGATGTTGATTTGCGCCGGAGCCCACAGGCGCTTTGCTTTGGTAATAACGCGATTCAGAACTTCTGCGACCCGCGACGGATCGCGGACCTCTTCCTGGTAGCACACCATGTCGCGGAACAGCGCCATCTGCTCCACTTCTTGGAAGCCACCTTGCCCAATGGTCTTGTTTGCGGCTTGCGGTGTCACAAGCAACATCGGCGTATGGTTCCAATAAGCCGTCTTTATTGCTGTGACGAAGTTCGTAATGCCTGGACCGTTTTGAGCGATCGCCATGGCGATTTTTCCGGTCGACCGCGTGTAGCCGTCGCAGATCAGTCCGCCATTGGTCTCATGCGCAACGTCCCAGAATGTAATACCAGCCTGCGGGAAAAGATCCGAGATCGGCATGAACGCCGAACCAATGATTCCGAAGGCATGCTCGATGCCATGCATCTGCAAGACTTTTACAAAGGCTTCTTCCGTGGTCATTTTCATGGCTGCGTCCTTTACGGATTGTCAGTTGTTTTCCTGAAATAATTCGGCAAGTTCATCGGCGGTTCGCCGAAGCGCTGGCAAATGACGGCGCGCCGTTTGCACGTTCATGCGCGCCTCAGGCGCCTGCACGGCCAGCGCGGCGAGCATCTCACCATTCTTGCCGGTCACTGGAACCGCCATGCACACTACGCCGACAAGATATTCCTCGCGGTCGAAAGAGACCTGCTCCTTGCGAATTTGCCGAAGTTCGGCTTCGAGCCGTGGGCTGTCGGTGATCGTGTTGTCAGTAAAAGGCCGCAGCTCCAGACATTGCAACAGGCGGCGGCGGCGCGGCGAAGCAGCTAGCGCCAGAAACAACTTGCCGATTGCGCTGCAATGCAGCGGCACGCGCGACCCGATGGTGTAATGCAGGCGTAGCGGCCAATGTTCTGCTTCTACGCGATCAAGATAAATCACCTCGCCGTTGAGCAGAGTGCCGATATTGCATGTTTCGTTGAGGGAGTGCACAAGCCGCTGAAGCACCACGTGTGGCATGTCGAAACGCATCGAAGACGAGAGCGCGCCAAAAGCGAGATTGGTGAGCTTAGGGCCAACAAGCAACCTTCGCCGTCCCGGCTCGCGTGACAGATAGCCCTGCGTGACGAACCAGTCGACCAGACGATAGGCCGTCGCCTTGGGCAATTTCAGCGATGCGATAATGTCGAGCACATCGACTGGCGCGCGCGAGTTGGCGACATGTTCGAGGACGGCAAAGGAACGCGCCGTGGCGCCGAGCTTGTGTTCGGTTACATTCTTGAGTTTCGGCGGCCGCAAGGGCGCCCTAAGTTCGGTCACATTTTGGCGCCGGCTGGCGGTGCCGGCGTTTCGTGCATCAAATCCAAGATTGGTACGCATGGTCACCTAACCTCGGTTTGCGCCGTCATCAGGCGGCTCCTGAACAGTCGCTGCACGAATGGCAGCAACAGGATGATGATGGTGAATGCGACGATCGTTCCGGAGATCGGCCGCGTGAAAAACACGGTCCAGTCATTAGAGAAACTGATCATTGTATTCATGAATGCTTCTTCTGCGATCGGACCAAGGATCACACCGAGCACCAGCGGCGCGACCGGAAACTTCAGACGCTCGAATCCATAGCCGAGCACGCCGAAGCCGATGATCAGCCAAAGATCGGTAACGTTGTTGCGGATCGACAAAGCACCGATGAAACAGAGGATCAGCACGTAGGCTGACACCACCGCCTCGGGAAAATCGAGGATCTTCACCAGCGGCCGGATGGCAAAATATCCGATGGCGCACATGAGTGCGAGGCCAAGAAACAACGAGGCGAATACGGTATAGACGAGCGGTGCCGAACTCACGAGGACCTGGGGTCCGGGTTGAATGCCGTGCAACATGAAAGCCCCAAGGATGACCGCGGTCGCGCCGCTGCCGGGAATCCCGAGCGCCAGCAGATGCACCATTGCCCCGCCGACCGACGCGGTGGCGGCCGCCTGCGGCGCCACAATACCTTCGGCAACGCCAGTGCCCATCTGGTCCCTGCGCTTGCCGAAGCGCGCCTCGATTCCGTAGCTCACAAATGACGCGATGGTGGCGCCGGCGCCCGGCAACAAGCCAATGAGATCGCCCACAACAGAAGCACGGAAAAACATCCCTTTAATGTCGTTCAGCTCTTTTAGCGTCGGCAATTCGGTGCGAGCATAGGAAATCTTGTCGAGCGGCTTAGTGGCAAAGCCCGTTTCCAGGCGAGTTAGCACTTCGCCGACACCATAGGCGCCGACCATAACCACCAGGAACTCGATGCCATCGGCAAGAATTGGCGAGCCGAAGGTGAAGCGGTATGAGCCGTAAATCGGATCTGTACCAACCGACGAAATCAAGATGCCGACACTCATGCTAATAAAGGCGTTGGCAAGCGAGCCTTTGCCAATCGCCACCACGCTGAGCAGGCCGAATAGTACGATCACGAAATACTCGGGGGAGGAGAAGCGCAGCGCGAAGTTGGCCAACGGTTGAGTCAGTGCCACCATGACGACCGCTGACAGCAGCCCGCCGCCGAGCGCGGCAACTAGCGTCCAGCCCAGCGCCTTGGCCGGCTTGCCCTTGCGCCCCATGGTGTAACCATCCCACAGCATTGGGACGTCGATCGGCTCACCTGGTATGCGGAATAGAATCGCAGTAAAGGCGCCGCCGTAGGTGCCCGATACATACATTGCGGTGAGCAGCACGATTGAGGCAGTGACATCCATTTTGTAAGTGAACGGCAATGCCAGCGCGACGCCCATCACCAGCGTCAATCCGGGTAACACGCCAATCAGCAAGCCGATAACGATGCCAACTACCAGCATCGCCATATTGAGCGGCGTCAGGCAGTTGACTAAACCGGCAGCAAGCTGGGTGAGGATATCAATCATGCCTTACCACAAACTCGGAATTGCAAAGAAGACGTCGGTTGCACGATCGAACGGTTCGATACCGCGCGGCAGCGAAACGTAGGCGATCCTTAAGAACAAAATGCCGCAGAAGATCGTCACTGAAGCGCTAGCACCCCAGATCACACCGTGGGCGCGATAGCCGCCGACATACATGAAAGCAGCGAGAAACAGGAATGTGCCGAGGATGAAGCCGAGTACCGGCATTAGAATTGCGTAGATACCCATCAACGCGATGCCGCCGATCAGCAGACGCGGATAGACTGGTTGCTTATCCTCGACATCCGGCTCCCGGTCGAATGCTTCTAGAATGCCGGTGGCGTCTTGATTGCCAACAATCAACCGCCGGGAAATCTCGAACACGCATGAGGCACCCATCAACAGGATGGCAAGACGTGGCCACGCCTCCGGGCCTAGTTGACCGGGCCGAGGTGTGTAAAGAAACGTGCCAGAGTAAATATAGAGCGCGATTGCGATGGCGAGGCCAATCGCATAGGGTCCGATCGCGCGGACTAACGCCTGGTCCATTGCCTTGTTACTCCGCACGTCCCGCGAAAACGCGGCGTGGGCTCGACGCACGAGGCGCATGATTAGTTCGTCGCCATCGTCTTTTTCATGTCTTCGAGCTGTTCGTTCACGAACGTCGGAGCCTTTGACGCATCCTCGAAGCTGTTCGCATCAGCGTATTGCTCTTCTAGGAATTTCTTGTATTCCGGCGAGGCGTAGACTTTTGCCAGCGCATCCGAGAGTTTCTTGACGATGTCGGGCGGCGTGCCGGCGCGCACCACGATCGACCGGAATTGCGGCAGCGCGACTTTGTAGCCGAGCTCAAAGGACGTAGGCACATCCTTAAATGCTGCCAGGCGCGTTTCCCCGAACAGTAAAATTGGGCGCATCTGCTTGCCGTTGAGGAACTGCGCGACGTCGCCCGCTTGTTCATACAGAGCGTCGGCGTGGCCGCCGAGGATCGACACGTAGCGCTCGCTCGGTTTGGAGAACGGCACCTGTACGACTTTAATGCCGCTGCGGTCGAGAACGCTCAGCGAGAAATCGTCGACGCTGCCGAAGCCCAGCGTCGCCACTTTCAGTTTGCCGGGGTTTGCCTTGGCTTCTGTGGCGAAATCTTCCCAGGTCTTGAACGGGCTATCCTCCTTCACGAAAATGAAGGATGGGCCCTTGATCATCACCGCGATCGGCGTGATGTCGTTCATGGTCCAGCGCGGGCTTTTGCCGGCGAGCAGCGCATGACTGTCGGCGATGTAGATCGCCATCGAGTAACCGTCGGCGGGCGCGGCTAGCAACTTTGCCATACCCGTAGCGCCCGTGCCGCCCGGCACGTTCACGACGGGAATGCCCTGACCAAGCATAGGTTCCATAAGCTTGCTGACGAGACGCGCTAGTTGATCGGCGCCGCCGCCTGGGCCCCACGGCACGATCAATTCGATGGGCCGCTCCGGATAACCGGCCGCTACTGCCTTCCCGCCAAACAGCGCGGTGTAAAGCGCCACCGCCGCAAGCATTGCGAAGCCGCGCGTCGAACGCATGGGCTTATCCTCCCTGCCAGGGCCGCTTGTCTGTTTCGTCTTACCGGCGGCCATGTGCGGCAATGACGTTGCCCCGGCTTATGGCGCCGGGCTTATCGTCGCGAGACAGGCTCGTTGGCGAAGTCTCACTATATGAGACTGTTGTTCTCAATACGATACCAGAAGGCCGGGGGCCCGCAACGGTGAATTCGGGTTGATCGTCCCGCAGTTGGGAAATGCGATCTGCAAGTCTCGCGTGGGTTCACTCGACGCGTTGCGCGAGCGGCACGTAAGCGCGCGCATCGGGTCCGTTATAAAGGGTGAGCGGACGTAGCAGGATATTATTCTCGAGCTGCTCCAGCACCTGCACCACCCAGCCAGGAACCCGGCCGATGGCGAAGATCGGCACGAACAAATCGCGCTCGATGCCAAGCAGGTGGTAGACGACCCCTGAATAGAAATCGACATTCACGTTCACGCCGTGGCGGGCATAAGGCGCCATTGCCGTGACCACCGCTTGCAGAATTTCAAACCATTTTGGCTCACCCATTTCCTTTGAAAGGCGTTCGACACCAGCACGCATATGGCGCGCGCGCGGGTCCTCCGCGCGATAGACGCGGTGGCCGAAACCCGTAACCGCTATGCCCGCCTTGCGCTTTTCTTTCACATACTCGGCGGCGCGCGACGGATCGCCAATTTCCTCCGCCATCTTCATGACATCTTCGGCGGCGCCCCCATGCGCCGGCCCTGACAGCGCAGCAATCGCCGCAACAATCGCGGCATGCAGGGTGGCTTCCGTGCCGATGACGACGCGCGCGGCAAAGGACGAGGCATTGGAACCGTGTTCGGCATGTAAAATTAGATCGCGATCGATCAATTGCGCGGCGTCGGCGCTCGGTTTATTTCCAGTCAGCATCCACATCAAATTCGCAGCGTGACTGAGTGCTTTATCGGCGGTGATCGGCTCTTGACCGGCGCGAATGCGGGAATGGGCGGCGACAATCATCGGCACCTGTGACGTCATTCGTACGGCTTTGCGCAACGTGGCTTCGCGCGAATTGTCGGCTGCTTCTCCATCGAAAGCGGATAGCGCAGATACCGCAGTGCGCAGCACATCCATTGGGTGCGCCGTTTTGATGGAGCGAATGATGTCAAGCACGGGCGAGGGCAGCTGTCGCGCGGCCTTGAGTTCAGTATCGAAACTCGCGAGCTGCTGCTTGTTCGGCAGATCACCATTCAGCAGAAGCCACGCGGTTTCCTCAAAACTCGACTGTTCGGCAAGATCGTGGATCGAGTAGCCACGGTAGCGTAATTCGCCAGCCCTCCCATCGATGAAGGTGCAAGGCGACCGATCAAAGTAAACGCCTTTGAGACCACGTTGAATCTTGATCGTTTCAGCAGTTTCGGTCATTGATGCCTTCGCTCCGGACTTGCGCGTTTTCTCACGCGGTGGGACGCATGGATTTTCTTGATCGGTTGTTTGATATCGCACGGCAGCGAAGTCGTAAAATCGTTTTGCCGGAGGGCGATGATCCACGTATTGTAGCCGCTGCGATACGCCTCAAAAGGGAGAAAATCGCGCGTCCGATATTGCTTGGGGCGCCCGATGCACTCCTCACGATCGCGGACGATTTGAAGATCTCACTCGATGGCATTGAGATCGTCGACCCCCGCACCGATGGTCGACTGCAAAAGTATGGCGGCGCCCTCGCGAGCAGCCGCGAAACCATGACGCCGGCTATGACGACGCGTCTCGTCTCTAAGTCACTTTATTTCGGCGGCATGATGGTGCGAGAGGGCGATGCCGACGCCATGGTTGCAGGTTGCGCCAATCCAACGCGGCGCGTGATAGAAGCCGGACTGATGACAGTTGGGCTTGCCCCCGGCATTACGTTGCCGTCGAGCTTTTTCCTGATGGTGGTGTCGGATTTTCTCGGCAGCGGCCCAAAGCCATTCATTTTCGCCGATTGCGCAGTCAACGCTGATCCAAGTGCAAACGAACTCGCTGATATTACCATCGCTTCTGCACGTAATGCACAGGCACTGTTGGGCGAAAAGCCGCGCGTGGCCATGTTGTCATTTTCGACGAAGGGCAGCGCGCATCACCCGCGGGTCGATAAAGTGCTTGAAGGACTCCGTATTGTGCGGGAGCGGGATCCCAGCCTTGCCGTCGACGGCGAGTTTCAGGCTGACGCGGCGCTGGTGCCGGATGTCGCCCGAAAGAAGGTGAAGGAGCAAAGCGCGGTCGCGGGTCTGGCGAACGTACTCATTTTCCCCGATCTCGATTCTGGCAATATCGCCTACAAGCTCACCCAGTGGTTGGGCGGCGCGCAAGCAATTGGGCCGTTCCTGCAAGGCTTTGGCCGGCCAATTAGCGATTTGTCGCGCGGCGCTAGTGTGGGGGATATCGTTACGACATGCGCGGTCATGGCCGCGGTTTAGCCCTATGATGGTCGCTAAAGATATTTACAGTAAGAGCATTAGCCGTCTTTACTGACAGTCGCGGCCGCGGTGAAGGCTCTGATTACTTTGATGGGGCGCAGGATGAACAGTCTTATAATTCTTATAGAAGCTATTCTGAGCGCGCTGATGGTTTTTTATGGCTTCTGGCAAAACGACGGCCTCAATATTTGGCTGGTCGTTGGCGCAGTTTTTGCGGTCATCGGTATTTGGCAGGTGCAGGCGCTTCTTCCGGATCGCGATGCGTACTGACCGTCCGCAAAAGAGGATCTTTGTTTTCGCTCGTTGGGGTTTTTCACCGCCAGCGCGGGCGCATTGCGCAAGAGATGAAGTGGGAGCGCAAGATTGATGAGTTGCGCTCGGCTAAGAAGAAATCGGCATGAAGGCCTGACGCGGCGCGCCGGTTGCCGCGCAGACCTCCGCAACAATCCGGCTGGCGTGTGAGTGTCATCGGAAGATGACAGGCAGACGCTTTCAATTACGCAGGCAAGCGGAATTACCCATTGCAGCTCTATTTGCCAATCGCAGACCTTCCCCTAAATATTTTCCTTCTTTTAGCGATGGGGTTGGCAGTCGGCTTCGTGTCGGGAATGTTCGGTGTCGGCGGCGGCTTCCTGATGACGCCGTTCCTGATCTTTCTTGGAATTTCACCAAGCGTCGCGGTCGCCACTGTTGCAAGTCATATAACGGCATCCTCATTTTCCGGCGCACTGAGCTATTGGCGACGACGCGCCGTCGATATCCAAATGGCGTTCATATTGCTCACAGGCGGCCTGCTTGGGACGTTGAGTGGCGTTTGGATCTTCACCAAGCTACGCGCCCTCGGCCAGCTCGACCTGCTGATTGGGTTCTCGTATCTGATCATGCTCACAGCGATCGGCGGCCTCATGTTGATCGAAAGCGTGCGGGCGATCGTGCGGGTGCGCCAGCAGAAGCCCAGTCTGTTGCGACGGTCGGGGGGGCACACTTGGATGCATGGCCTGCCGCTTAAGATGCGGTTCAAGCGCTCGACGATCTACGTCTCAGTCATTCCGGTGTGGGGCATCGGCTATATCATCGGGGTCGTCGGTGCAGTGATGGGAATTGGCGGCGGATTTCTCTTGGTGCCGATGCTGATTTATTTCCTTCGCATGCCAACGGCGACAGTGATCGGTACCGCGGCCGTGCTCACCACCGCGACCATGGCGCTCGCCACAGTCATGCATGCTCTCACCAATCATCTGGTCGATGCGGTTCTCGCGCTCGTGCTGATGGTCGGCGGGGTGACTGGCGCACAATTTGGCGCTCGCAGCGCGCACAATATACCGGCGGAACGGTTACGTTTCCTTCTTGGACTTCTGATCCTCGGGGTTGGCTTCCGCTTTGGATATGGGCTGATTTCGCGACCCGACAATCTTTATTCGATTAGAACGCTGGGGGCTGACATTTGAATCTGCTTGCACGGCTTGCTGCCATATTTGTGATTCTCGCGCTGTGTAAGCCTGCGCGCTCGGAAGGTCTTGTTGTCACCGTTGCGCCGAGCCAGATTGCCGTGTCATCGAGTTACAGTGGCGGTACCGTAGTTGTATTCGGCGCGGTGCAGACCGACAGATTGCCGTCGCGTTCCTACGATGTGGTTGCAATTGTTACCGGGCCGCGCCAGACGGTGGTGGCGCGGCGTAAGGCGCGGATCGGCGGTGTTTGGATCAACCGCGATAGCCGCGTATTCCAAAACGTACCGTCGTTTCTCGGCCTTATCGCTACCCGCCGGCTTAATGCGATCGCGAGCGCCGACGTGTTGCGGCGGCAAGGCATTGGCTTCAAAAACCTGTTGTTTGCCTCCGGGATTCCACTGGACGACGATGATCCGTTTCTCATCAATTTGATAAACATCAGGCTCCAACAAGGCCTCTTTAGCGACCGGTCTAGCGGCGTGACGTTTTTAAGCCGGACAGCATTCCGCGCCGAAATTCCGCTGCCCGACAATGTCCCGGTCGGTGACTACGAGATTGATCTCAAGCTATTCGCAAACGGCGCAATGATCGCGGAAACCCAGCCGTCTTTCAAAGTCGTAAAAGTCGGTGTCGAGGATTTCGTGGTCAAGGCGGCCGCGAATTACAGCCTATTATACGGGTTGGCGATCATGTCGATGGCGCTATCCACGGGATGGCTTGCCTCGATTGCATTCCGGCGTGACTGACCCATGATCGTTCCGGTGAATGAATATATAGAGAAGATGACTAGCCCCTTGGAATTTTTGGTTTTGCAGGCGGGAGCCCTCTTGGCTATCGTGACGCTTGAACCTGGGGCCTAATCGGGGGGACGCCAACTAATGTTCACAATCAATCCTTTTGCCGATCTTTCGGCGCTCGTCCCACCTGCAGTCATGCAGACATACGTCATTGTAATGATACTTCTGGTTGCGGTCGGCACGCTGTTCGACGTCATGCACAAGAAGAGCGCCAAGTATTTCTTTGAAAATTGGCGCCATGTTGAGAGCAAAGGGAAGAGGCAGATTGGCGGCGGAGAAATGGTGTCCCTGGCGATCCAGACGGCTGTGGTGGAGGGGCTGACGTCCGGTGAATTCTGCAGCGCGCGGCGCAGAATTGCCCACCTCCTGACAATGTACGGTTTCCTCGCTTATGTCGTTACAACCGTGATCCTTGTTTTCGCGTACCCGACGCCGGCCACTCCTGCGCCCGCAATTCTTACGGCACTGTGGTACATCGGGGCGATTATGGTTTGCCTCGGCGGCTATTGGTTCTGGTTCTTCATCCGGGTCGATGTCGCCGCAGAGGGCAATTCACCGTTCCGTTTTGTGCGTGCTGACTTGTTTATCGTCTCGCTTGTCGTGAGCGTGACCTTTGGCTTGTCGTGGGCGTACGTGCAGACGATGGGTAACACCTTTTGGGCAAACGTTTTCCTAGCTCTGTATCTTGTCGCGACGACAGTGTTGTTCGGATCAATTCCGTGGTCCAAATTCTCTCATATGTTCTTCAAGCCCGCTGCAGCTCTGCAGAAAAGAGTAGCCGAAGCAAACGGCACGAGGAGTAACATGCCGGCTCCCGCCGACGCGCCCAAAATCTACGGGAGCGTCCTGCGGCATACCCGAAATTACTAGGATTAGGCGGCCCCATCGGTTTTCGACAAAGGAGATAACAGAATATCATGCCGACCTTCGTTTATATGACGAGATGCGACGGCTGCGGACATTGCGTGGATATCTGCCCGTCCGACATCATGCACATCGATACCACCCACCGCCGTGCCTTTAACATCGAGCCTAATATGTGCTGGGAGTGCTACTCCTGTGTGAAGGCTTGTCCGCAGCATGCGATCGACGTCCGGGGCTATGCGGACTTCGCGCCGCTCGGCCACAGCGTCAGGGTTCTGCGGGAAGAGGCGAAGGCCACTATTTCGTGGAAGATCAAGTTCCGGGACGGCCGAGAAAAGAGTTTCGTTTCTCCGATCAGGACCACACCGTGGGGGTCGATCAAGTCTCCGGCTGATTACGAGACGCCGACCGCGGACGCAATGAAATCCCAACAGCTCGCGCACGAACCTGAGGCGCTCAAAATCGCTGCGCTGCCGGCGCTCACTCCGGGGCAACTCAAGCAAGGATTGGTGTAATGCGTCGCCGAAAGAGCGTCTTCGTGGATTCGGACATCC
>Ga0326726_10001044_pt1 | contig 25519 bp, 21 predicted proteins | sample MHFenrmetagenome_2_FD_207603 | JGI IMG/M metagenome (GOLD analysis project Ga0326726, IMG submission 207603) | Lab enriched peat soil microbial communities from Michigan Hollow, Ithaca, NY, United States - MHF15MN | ecosystem: Environmental > Terrestrial > Soil > Wetlands > Peat | place: USA... | reverse complement strand
TTCCTCGAGGACAAGTTCAACGAGCTCGTCGCTTCGAACAACGTGCGGATCGTCGCCGACCTGGGCGGCGTGAACTACATCAGCTCGGCGGGTTGGGGCATCTTCGTGGGAGAGATCAAGGGGATCAGACAGCGCCACGGGGACATCAAGCTCGCGGCGATGCATCCGGACGTGCGTGAAGTGTTCGACCTCCTCGAGTTCAATACCTTGCTCAAGCCGTACGGCACGAAGGAGGAGGCGCTCTCCGCGTTCACCAGTCATCAGAATTCGAAGATCAACGACGCATGAAAGGAACTCAGCATGGAAGGGATCAACGTATCATTCTCGAGGCCTGAAGAAAACCCGGACGTCTCGGTGCTGTCCGTTCAGGGGTACGTGGATACCACTACGTCGGCCGAGCTCGAGGAGAGCCTGAAGAGACTCCTCAAGAAGGGCCGGTACAATATCGTCATGGATCTCGGCGGCGTCAACTACATCAGTTCGGCGGGGTGGGGCATATTCATCAGCGAGATCAAATCGATCCGCGAGAACGGCGGCGATCTCAAGCTCGCCTCGATGATCGGGGACGTGTACGAGGTGTTCGAGCTGCTCGAGTTCCAGACGATTCTCCAGAGCTTCGATACGGTTCAGGAAGCGGTGAAGAGCTTCAAGAGCGCCTCGACCGACGGCGCCAAACCCGCCGATTCAGGGGGCGGGAGCGCATCCTCGAACAACGGCGGCACGAAGGTCGCGAGCACGCACGGGCAGAAGCCCGAATAGGGAACGCCTCCCCCTCATGCCTCGTCCTCGATTCTCCGGCACACCCTCGTTCCGCCACGCGGGACCGACGCGGCGGTTTTTCGATTTTGACACGATTTCCCCCTCTCTGATAGCATCCAGACGCACTTTGTAACGAGCTCATGGAAAGAACGGTCCAATGCACATCGAGCTCTGGAAAATGCTCCTCGCCGCGGCGCTCGTCGTCTTCACGATCGTGGCGTACCGGCGTGCGTTTCCACCGATCTCCCCGGTGCGCCGCGTGCTTCTCATGGCACTGCGCGCCGGCGCGTTCGTCCTCCTCGCTCTTCTCGTCGTCAATCCCTCGTTCGTATCGACGAGAACCGAGGTCCGCAGGCCCGTCGTCGTCGTGCTCCTCGATCACTCCCGCAGCATGGGGATCCGCGATTCATCGGGAAGGACCCGGCTCGAGGAGGCGCTGGGCGGCGCGGCTGCCCTTCGTGGTGTGTTCGCGGGGGGGACGGCGGACGTCGAGACCGTTCCCTTCGCGGGAACGATCTCGAGCGGGCCCATTCGCCCCGATAGCGCCGTCGCGGCCGACGGGGAGGGAACGGATATATGGGGTGCTCTCGAGGGAGTCCAGAGGAGATACCGCTCGCGAAATCTCGCCGCCATCATTCTGCTCACGGACGGCATGGTGACCCGTGGGATGGTCACGTCGGGGGAGGGTATTACGGCGCCCGTCTACGCCGTGGGCTTCGGCGACACGCTCGGTAAGGCGGACGCTACGATCGACGAGGTCATCGCGGAGCGGATCGCATACAAGGGAACGAGGGTGGGCGTGGAGGCCGTTCTTCGTGCATCGGGCTTGAAGGGCAGAACACTCGTCGTACGTCTCCTGGAGGGGGGAAAGGTCAAGGGGGGCGCATCCTTCGTCGCGAGGAAGGACGCGGAGATCATCAGCGCGCCCCTGAGCTACGCGGCCGAGATCGAAGGAGAGCACCGGCTCTCCGTCGAGGTGCTCCCCGTCGCCGGAGAGGAGGATCGGCAGAACAACACCGAGTCGTTCCGGCTGAACGTCCTCAAGGATAAGGTGCGCATTCTCTATATAGATCAATTCCCCGATTGGAACACGACCTTTGTTCGCGATCTCGTCAAGCGTTCGAAACGGCTCGAGGTCGAAGCTGTATCCTGGGCCGCGGGGAAAGGGTTCGTGGCGAGTTCGGACGAGAGGGCGTGGACCTTCCCCGCGAGCGCCGCCGCGCTCGAGCGTTATGATCTCGTCATCGTGTCCGACGATGCGAAGCTCTTCGACGCATCTTCGAACGCGGCCGTTCTCGAGGCATTCGTGCGGTCGGGAGGGAGCGTTCTCTTTCTCGCGGATGAGAATTCCCCTCTCGGGAGGGAGGGATCGTTCAGCGTCCTCTCCCCGCTCTTGCCCGTCCGGCGCGTGCAGAGCCCGCGCCTCGAATACAGCGAAATCTTCGTGAAGCTCTCGGCGGAGGCGTTCGGGGATCCCGTCTCCGCGATGCTCGCCGAGACCAAAGGTCTCGAAGCGATGCCGCCTCTTCCCGCGAGAATCGCGGGTCTCGCCGCGACGTCCTCGGCGCGCGTGCCGCTCGTCCTCGACGACCGGAAGGGGGGTGTGCCCTTCCTCGCGATTGCCCGCTACGGCGAGGGGCTCACGAGCGTCGTTCTCGGCTTTCCGGTCTGGCGGTGGAAGCTCGCGGGGGAAGAGGGTGAGCGGATCTACGAGTCCTTCTTCGGCGGTCTCGTCCAGTATCTGGCGGAGGGCGCCAAGGCAAGCGCTCTCGCCGTCGACGCCGACAGGACCGTTTACCGGGCGGGAGACCCCGTGAAGCTGACCGCGTACATCGGCGAGCGCCGTCCCCCGGAGGGAATCAGGGGAGAGGTGCGGAAGAGGTCGGGGGGACGCGACACGCCGGTGAGCGCGATTCTGTTCGAGCCGGACGTGAAACGCACGGGGTACTACCGCGCGACGCTCGATCCCATGCCGCCGGGGGACTACGCCGTCACGGCTTCGGAGCTCACCCGGTCGGGAAGCGGGATATCGGGCGCCACCACGTTTTCTGTTACTCCCGTCTCGGTGGAGTTCCTCAACACCTCGCGCGACCCCGCGGTGCTCGCCGAGATCGCTCGGACGACGCGAGGCGCCTACCTCGAGGCGTCCGCGGTCGGCGACCTGGCGGCGCGGCTTCATCCCGTGGAACAGCGCGTCGAACGGAAGGACGTTCACGAGTTGCGCGGGAGCGTCGTGATCCTCATCGGCATCGTCGTTCTTCTCGGCGTCGAATGGATTCTCAGAAAGGGGTGGGGGCTCGTATGAGAAGAGGCGTCTTGTCTCTCATCGCGGCGGCCATCAGCGTGGTGATCGTGCTTCTCTCAAGTCCGGCGGCTGCGCCGGAGAAGCAGAACCCGGACGCCGCGATCACGGGAGATGTCTCCGCGCTCGCCATATACCGGGGGATGAACAAGGCGTTCCGCGACGCCCGCACGCTCTCCTACGAGAGCGAATACGTGTGGGAGACGGGTGGCAGGGAGATCGGTCATTCGACCTATCGCGTATGGCTCAAGAAGCCAAACTACGCGAGGCTCGAATCGACGAGCCGCGACGGAGGGAAGACGGGCGTTCTCCTGCTCGACGGCCGCGAGATGTGGATCTATTGGCCGAACGGGAGGCCCTACATCCACGAGACCGATTCAACGGCGAACACGCGCGATGACAGAAATTCGTACATCAGAAAGGACGCGAAGAAGGGCACGCATTCCATCGCGCGCGAGACGAGCGTCTTCGGAACGGGGATGTCGATGACGATCATCGATCCGAGCATCTTCCACGGGAGCCCCGATCTCATGGACGCGCTCCTCGAGAGCGTGAAGAGCGCCGGTTCCGGCAACGTGGACGGGGAGGTGTGCGACGTCATCGAAGCGAGCTATCAGAACGGCGAGCGGACGCGGGTGTTCTGGGTCGCGCGCCGCGATCATCTGCCGCGCATGCTCGAGGAGACGGTTCACCTGAGCCGCGACATCGTCGTTCGCGAGCACTGGCGCGTCGTCGTCGTGAACGGCGCGATCCCGAAGGGGACCTTCTCATGGCAACCTCCGGCGGGCTGGGCGGAGTACCGGCTGCGGGAGCTCGAGGACGGTCTCCTGAAGCCGGGCGGCGAGGCGCCCGATTTCGATCTCGCGCTCGTCGATGGAACTCGATTCCGCCTTTCGGCGAACCGCGGGAAGGTCGTGTGGCTCTCATTCTGGCGGCTGAGTTGCATTCCATGCCGGAAGGAGCTCCGGGAGCTGCAGAAGCTCTACGACAGGCACGTCGGTGAAGGTCTCGTGGTTCTCGGTTTCGATTGCTCCGACGAGAGGGGCCCCGTGAGCCAGTTTCTCCGCGAGCAGGCCATCGCCTTTCCGAGCATCGCCGACACGACGGCGGCGGCGCGGGCGGTCTTCTATGAAAAATACCAGATCTCGAAGGGGCAGGGAGCGGTTCCCCTCAATTACATCATAGACAGAGAGGGGAGAGTGGCCGCGGGATGGTACGGGTACTCTCGGGGGGACAACCGCGGAGTCGAGATCCTGCGGAAGCTGGGGATCCGGAGATAGGGGCGGGCGGCCTTCGCCCGCGTTCTCACCACATTTCCCCCACAATGATCTTGCAAGATTGAAACGCATGTAGTACAGTGGATCACGATCGGCTCGGGAGGTGGTGGTGGATGATGTGGTGGAGCCTTTTTTGTTTGCCTTCATTCCGCGCGATTATTCTCTCCGTTCCCATTCTCTCTATCTGTGTTCTCCCGTGCGCCGCGGGCGTCGTCATCAACGAGGTCTACTACGATCATCCCGCGAGCGACGAGGGCTGGGAGTTCGTCGAGCTCTACAACGCCGGGGAGGCCGCCTGCGATCTCTCGGGATGGAGCCTCGAGTCTCTTGACGGCGCTTCGGGACGTGTGACCGCGATCTGGACTGCGGGCGCCGGCACACGAATCGGACCGGGAGAGCTCATCTGCGTCGCGGGGGTCGCCCGCGGTCCCGCGAGCGGCTCTATTCTCAAGGGAACACTCGGGAACGGCCCCGATGCGGTGCGGCTCGTCTCTCCCTCCGGGGTCGCCGACCTCGTGGGTTACGGCGCCCTCACGTCGAGCGGTCTCTATGAAGGGAACCCTGCCCCGGACGTCGCGGCGGGGGTGAGCCTCGCGCGAAGACCGGACGGAGTGGACACCGACCGCAACAGTCTCGATTTCGTACCGGCGCTCCCTTCCCCCGGGCGCAGGAACTTCTTCACTCGCGATGTCGGGGTCCAGATCATGGGGAAGGAGTTACTTCCATGCAGGGGATCCACCTTCCCCATGAAGATCGCCATCACGAACTGCGGCATCGATCCGTTCGAGGGGAGCGTGTCCGTCGAGGCGGTGCTTCTCGATAACGGGCGGGTCTCTTCGTTGGAGCGCTCGGAAACGGCACTCTCTCTCGCGGCGTCCGCGCACGATTCCGTGGAGATACCGCTCGCGGCTCCCGAATCGGCGCGCTTCGAGATCGCGGCCTATCTGGCCGACGCTCCCGACGAGAACGCCTCGAATGACTCCGTGCGCCTCTCTCTTGCCTCGTCCCCCGGGGGCATCGTGATCAACGAGATCATGTATCGCCCGGCCCAGGGAATGAGCGAGTGGATCGAGCTCAAGAACACGTCCGACGATTCATGCAGCCTGAGGGCCTGGGCCCTGTGCGACGGGACGCGCTCGAGGCGGCTCGTCTCCTCCAATGATTTTCCGATCCCACCGGGGGGATTTGCGATTCTCGCGAAGGACTCGGCCACCTTCAGAAACGAGTTTCCCTCATGCCGCGCCCCCGTGATGAGCCCCGTGGGCGGCTGGCCTTCCCTGAACGACACGGACCGCGGTGGGGTCGCCGACCTTGTCGAGCTGTTCGACTCCAGCGGCGTTCTCGTCGAACGCGTCTCGTACCACGATCTCCTCGGAAGCGAGCGCGGGCGGAGCATCGAGCGCATCTCGGCGCTCGTCTGCAGCGCTCGCTCAGGGGGCATCTGGCACCGGTGCGCCGCCCGCGCCCGGGCGACTCCCGGCGAGGAGAACTCGACGCGCCTCGAGAAGGCGCCCCCGCGCCACGGGATCGCGGTCTCTCCCAATCCCTTCAGCCTGAGGCGTGACGGCGAAACGGCGATAACGGGCGAGCGCGGGGACGACGAGACCGGGATCGTCGTGCGGATCTTCGATCTCGATGGAGTCGAAGTGAGGTGCATCTTCGGCGAATATGGAGGTGCTTCAGTCTTCTCGATTCCGTGGGACGGTCGCTCGAATGACGGCTCGCGGGTGGGAACCGGTATGTACGTGTGTCTCGTTGAGTACGTGGGAGCGGGAGGTGGGGTGTGCAGAAAAGAGAAGAAGTGCATCGCGGTCTCGGGCTACTAGCGCGGTGCTCAATGTGCGGGGCGGTGCTCGCCGCGATCTGTCTTTCGAGTGCATTCGATGCGCTCGCCCTGGGATGTCCCCTATGGCCGTTCGACCGGGACCGGCGGGCCATGCTCGTGGGAGGTCCCGTCTTCGGGGATGATGCTCCCGCGAAGATGCGAGGTGGGTTTCTCGCGACCATCTCCGATCCGTATCTCCTCGACGGGCTCGTCGCGAGTGACCTCGTGGCTGGGTTCGAGACGCCCTCACGGGCGCTCTGGATCGATTGGTACCACCTGGGGCACTCTCTCTATCACGAGGATCGTGTCGTCGTGGGGATCGGTTGCCTGCTTCCCGCGTGGGGAATCTCTTTCAACGCCGTTCCGGCGCTCATGCGCCGCGCCGTAGAGGGATTCGCCGCAGAAGAATCCAGCTCGCTGGACCTCGCGGTATCGTACGCTCGGGGCCGTGGGGGGTCCGCCGGCTTCGTCCGGTCGGTGTACGAGAGTGACGACCGAGCGGGTGCATATGCGGCGATCTTCGTCTCTCTTCGCGCGGGATCTCTTCTCGCACGGCTCGACCGGGTCGTGTCGGGCGTGCGTTCGGGAGACTCGCGGGTGCTGCTTGAGGCCGTGCTCAACGAGAATCTCGCTCTCGTTTCCGGCTATCGCTGGAACTCGGGCGAGATCTCGAGCGGGATCATGTTCGAGCTCTCTCGGGTGACTCTCGACCTTCTGTGGAGCGAGAATCCCGCGCTCGGGAGCACGATCTCGGCGGGAGTCGGGAGGTGGTGGCGGTGAAGAGAGCTCTGTTTCTCTTCTGGGTCGCCGCTCTCTCGATCGCTTCCTGCTCCGCTCCGTGGCGCGTCTCGCGCGGTCCCGACGGGCCGGCCTCGGAGGCGTTGGAGGCAAGCGGCATGCTTGAGGAGACAATCGAGGATCCCGATCTCGCGAGGGAGGATTTCGACGGCCGCGAGCGCCTCGCGGACAATCCGATAGATCCGTCCCGCGCCGGCGTCGAGACGCTTCTCGCCATTCCCGATTTTCCGGAGGAGCTCGCGCGGCGCGTCGTCGCGGCGGCCCGGGGAAGGCGCGGCAAGGGGGCATGGCTCGCGAGACTGACGCCCGAGGAGCGCGAGGAACTCTACCGCTACCGTGAATACCTCATTCTCCCGTCCCGGCATCCGTTCCATCTGAGCTGCAGATTGACGGACAGCCGGCTCTCGACCGGGGACCGGGAGGTGAGGGAGGGATACGTCTCCGCAAGCGCAAGGGGCTGGAAAGCGCTCTGGCGCGGAAGATCATCGGAGACCGGAGGAGGCGCCGCGTACTATCTCTCCGGGAGCCTCCTCGCTGATGCCCTGCGCCTCCACGCCGGAACGTTCGTCCCGGACTACGCCCTTGGGCTCGTGTTCGGAGGCTCGTCCCAAGTCCACGTCCTTTCGACAGCGTATCCGTTCCGCTCCACGCGCGGGATCGTGGGGAGCACGTCGTTCTATTCGCCCGCCGCCCTCGGCCTCGGCGCGGAGCTCCGGTTACGGTGCCTTCATGGGGCCGCCTTTACCGGCCGGCCGAGAGTCTACAAGTCGGATCATTTCGAAGAGGAAGAGGGCACGGTCTTCGGTGGAAGGGTCGAGTGGGAGGCACGGAGCGCCGTACTCGGCGCATCGGCCTCGACCGCCGCATCCGGATCCGAAGGGTCGATCTATGGGATCGACGGGCGTCTTACGGTTGACCGGACGAGGTTCGGATTCGAGCTCGGATCTCGGGCGAGCGGCGAGCCGGCGCTCCTGTCGACCCTCTCATGCGAGCTCGGCCGATCGCATACGGCTCTCTTCCTCTACAGCGTTCCTCCCGGCATGCGCGGAAGATTCGGGAAGGTGAACGGCAGAACGCCGGCGGTCGCGAGCGCGGCGCATGGCGTGACGGCCGCCCTCGAAAGGGATCTCCTCCCGCGTCTTCAAGCGAGGGCTGCCGTCGACAGATACTGCCGGACGGATGGCCTCGATGAACGGGAGAGATACTCGGTGAGGTTCGAATGCGAGAGCAAACTCAAGCGAGTCACGCTGAGGCTCACGTGGGTCTCCTCGGATGACGGTCATCGGGACGTCGTGCCTTACCCCGGAGCGCCCGCGGGGGATCGCTCCGAGTCAAGCTCTCTCGGCCTTGTCTCCGACATCCGTATCGGGCGCTGGGCGAGAATCGCACTTACCCTCCGGGAGGTTCGAGACGAAGACGGTACCGGATACCTCATGCAGCCCGCGGCGAGAATGAGCCTTTTCGAGGGGCGTCTCAGGGGGTCGGTTTCCCTGGCTCATTACAGTGCGACAAGGGGCGGTGCGGTTTGCTATTTCTATGAGCCCTCTCTCAAGGGCAGCTACCCCTGGCGGGCCGCCTCGGGCGACACAGACCGCGCGGTACTTCTTATCGTTTGTATTATCAATAAGTTAGATATGTCATTTCATATGGCGCTTGATGGGGAGCGATCGCCTGAGGTATCCGTCCAGGCGGCGTTGGCTCTCTAGAAAGGCCCGAGCCCGGAATTGGAACCATTCATGCTATCTGCAATTCCATGACGGAAAATACTCGCACACTTGTCTATGACGACAAGACATACGGACGCAAGATCATCGCGCTTCCGCCCGTGATGCCATTCCTCGACCTCCTGGGCGAGCTTCTCGATCACTCACCGAAAGGCGAGATGCGCGACAATCTCCTCAAGCTCGCGACGATCGAGAACATCTTCAAGCAGGCCGATGCCCTCGGGGACTACATCGCCACCTCGAGCGAGCCGCATCGGGAGATCCTGAGGATCGCCGCGATCGCCGCGGAGGGAGAGACCGCGGGCCTCGTTCTGCTCTATGCCCTCCTCGTCGCATTGCCCCCCGCGGAGACGATGGTGGCCGAGCTCGCCGACTTCACGAACGTACGGCGCGTCATGGCGCGGATCGAACGCCAGGCGAAAGCCGGGATCGCGCTCAAGGAGAGCGAGGAATGGTTCAATAAGAAGGTGCTCCTCCTCACGACCTCCCATCCCTTGCCCGGCTCCTCGGCGGAGCCGGTCGACAAACCGTGGCTCGGCTGGAGCGAAGGGGTGCGGCGGGCGCTATCCGATCCCGACAGGCGCTGGGACAAGGCGATCATGGAGCGCGCGAAGGCCGAGCTCGAGGCGCTCGACCTGCGAATCAAGCGCAGGCTCGCCGACATCAATTTCATGAACAAGGAGAAGTCGACGATCTTCCTCATCACGAAGGCGGATGAGACGCGGTGGTACCTTCAGGCGTTGGAAGGCGCCTACCAGCGCTACGGTCAGGCGACGCTCGTCGTACGCCAGAAGCTCGGCGATCGGTGGGATTCGACCGTTGCGGCGCTTCGCGAAAGCAGCGCGGGCTCCGCGATCGCCGACCTTCTCGACATGCAGCTCGCCAAGGTCCATACGTATCCGAACATGAAGCTCGGCACGTCGGTCATCCGCGCGCTTCTCGCGCATCCGCTCCTCATCCGCACGCAGCGCAAACCGGACAATCTCAGCTGCCTCGCGATCTTCGTCGAATCGGCGGGCGGAGGGATCTTCGAGGTCCTTCTCCAGAAGGTCGCCGCGGTGAACGTCCTCAAGACGCTCCTCGATCTCCCCGGGTTCGAGATCCGGGAGAAGATCCTCAGGATCGAGCTGGCGAAGGTGCCCCCCGCGCATTTCATAGATATCGATAACATGCCCCGGGAAGTCGATTGGACGAACATTCACAGCGAGCAGGTAGTGAGCTACCGGAGTCTCGTCATGACCTACCTGGACAATGACAATTTCATAGTCGAGCTCCTCAACAACCCGCGCGTCCTCGCCCAGCCGGGCATCATGTCGCTCATCGCCCTGCGATCGCGCTCGATGCGTGTTCTGACGATCATCGCGAACAGGCGCGACCTCTATACGGGCTTCGCGAACAAGGAGGTCCCCGTCAACATCCTTCAGAATCCGGCGAAGGTGCCCCTTTCGAGCCTGCGCAAGTTCATCCACGTCCGGTTCATCGACAAGGCGACGCTGGCGCGTTTCGCGGGAAAGGGGAGTCAGATGCGCGAAGAGGTTCGGAGGGAGATACAGAAGTATCTCTCCAACCTCAACTGACGGAGCCGCGGTCGCTCGGGCGGCGTAACTCGTTGCACGCAAACTGATATTGCCCCCTCACAAGCCGATATTGTATTGACAAAGCCTCCCTCCATTCATAATATAGATATTGTTCAATTTTTTCGAGATGGGCTATCTCGTCTTATTCGAGGAGGAGAGATGTTTGCCGAGAGAATGAGCAGGCTGGGCACGGAGACCGCTTTCGAGGTCCTGGCCCGGGCGAAGGCCATGGAAGCAGAGGGCAGGGAGATGGTTCACCTCGAGATCGGTGAACCCGATTTCGACACGCCTCCCAATATCATCAAGGCCGCCGTCAAGGCGCTCAAGTCCGGATACACGCACTACGGACCGTCGGCGGGACTTCCGGACGCCCGGAAGGTTTTCGCCGAGCACATAACGAAAGACCGCGGGCTCGAGGTGAAGGCGGAGAACATCGTCATCACCCCCGGTGCCAAGCCGATTCTCTTCTTCTCCATTCTCGCGCTCGTCGACGAGGGGGACGAGGTCATCTATCCGAATCCCGGATTTCCGATCTATGAGTCGGTCATCAACTTCGTCGGCGCCAAGGCGGTCCCGATCCCGTTGCGCGAGGAGAAGGGGTTCTCCTTCGACGTCGACGAGCTGCGGACGCTGGTGAACGAGAAGACGAAGCTCATCATCATCAACTCCCCGCAGAACCCGACGGGCGGCATGCTCACGAAGAAGGATATGAAGGCCGTCGCCGAGCTCGCCGACAAGTACGACGCGTGGATTCTGAGTGACGAGGTCTATAGCAAGATCGTGTACGAGGGCCGGCACGCGAGCATCTACGATTTTCCCGAGGTGAAGGATCGGACGATTCTCCTCGAGGGGCATTCGAAAACGTACGCGATGACGGGGTGGAGGCTCGGGTACGGTATCATGCCGCCCAAGCTCGCCGAGGCCGTCGCACGGCTTCAGACAAACTCGAACTCCTGTACGGCGAGCTTCACGCAAGTGGCGGGAATCGAGGCCCTGACGGGATCCCAGTCGAAGTCGCGCAAGATGGTCAGGGAGTTCAAGGCGCGTCGAGATCTCATCGTCGATGGCCTCAACTCGATCCCGGGCTTCACGTGTCTTAAGCCGAAGGGCTCCTTCTACGTGTTTCCGAACATCACGGGCACCGGGATGAAGTCCAAGGAGCTCGAGGTGTACCTCCTCGAGAAGGCCGGTGTGGCGGCGCTCAGCGGCACGAGCTTCGGAAGATACGGTGAAGGGTACCTGAGGTTCTCATACGCCAACTCTCAGGAGAACATTCGAAAGGCGCTCGATAAGATCCGGGGCGCCCTCAAGTAGGAAACCGAAATAGGCCGTGTGCCCCTGTTGAGAGCGGACGCCTTCAACAGGGGACTCTTTTTTAGGGAGGCGAGTTTTCGTGCGGGGCATAGACGTGATAGCCGTCGGGGGCAACGCGATCATTCCGACGAACGGGAGCGGGACGATCGAGGCGCAGCGGATCCTCACATCGACATCGATGCGGCAGGTCGCGGATCTCATCGTTTCGGGACGCAAGGTGATCATCACGCATGGAAACGGCCCCATCGTCGGTAATATCGTCGAGCGGAACGAGGCAGTGAAGGACCGTATCCCTCCCATGCCCCTCGACGTGTGCGGCGCCGACTCGCAGGGTGGAATCGGGTACATGATTCAACAGTCGCTCGGGAACGAGCTGAACGAACGAGGCGTTCATCGCGACGTCGTCGCGATCGTCTCGCAGGTGCTGGTCTCCGGCGATGACGAGGCGTTCAAACACCCGACGAAGCCCATCGGGCTCTTCTACGGCCCGGAGGAAGCCCGGGAAATCGAGAGGGAAAAAGGCTACCGCATGATCATGGACGCGAACCGGGGGTACCGGCGCGTCGTCCCTTCGCCGCGTCCCCTCGAGATCATCGAGGTGGAAACCATCGCGAAGCTCCTCAGGCTCGGCGCAGTGGTCATTGCCGTGGGCGGCGGCGGTATCCCGGTCGTGCGCAACGGCGCACGGTTGACCGGGGTCGAGGCGGTCATCGACAAGGATCGCGCGGCCGCCGTGCTCGGAAAGATGGTTCACGCCGAGCGGCTCGTGATTCTGACGAGCGTGCCGGAGGTATACGTCCATTTCGGCACGAAGCAGCAGAAAGCGCTGCGAAAGGTCAAGCTCTCCGCGATACGTAAGCTCTTCGGGGAGGGGGAGTTCCCGCCGGGGAGCATGGGCCCCAAGATGGAGGCGGCGATCGATTTTCTCGAATCTGGCGGCAAGCGCGTCATCATCTCCGATGCGACGATGCTTCTCGACGCCTGCAGGGGAAAGGCCGGCACGCATATTCTCCCCGATTAATTCACTCCAGTTCGATGAGACGCGCGCGGGCCGGACCGCGCGGCCGCTCACCTGATGGAGTTCCGGTGCGACTTGCCCTCCGCTATCACGACGGCGTCTTCGATCTCCATCTCCCCGCACGGGATAGCGTGCGGGTCGCGGGGGATTCGTTCCCGGCGCCCCTTGAGGACGCGCAGCGCGCGTTCGCTCGCGCGATCGAGGCGCCGCTCGGCTCCTCACCCCTCAAGAAACAGATTCCCTCCTCGGGGCGCATCTCGGTCTTGATCTCCGATCTCACGCGCGGCGCGAGCACCGGAAAGCTCCTCGGATGGCTCCTCCGGTTCCTCGACGAGCAGGGGGCGGGCCCCGGACGCGTCGAGGTCGTTCTCGCTCTCGGCACGCACCGCGCTCACAGCCCGGCCGAGCTTGACTCTCACCTCGGCGCCGAGACGATCGCACGCTGGCGCGTACGGGAGCATGATGCCACGGACGCCTCGGCGCTCGTCGAGACGGGGACGACCCCCGCGGGGACTCCGTGCCTCTTCGAGAGGGCCGTGGCGGAATCAGAGCTCGTCATAGCGCTCGGAACGGTCTCGTTTCATTATTTCGCGGGCTTTGGCGGCGCTCGCAAGCTCATTCTCCCAGGTATCGCGGGGGAGAAGACGATCCTCGCGAATCACCGTCTCTCGTTGAAGAGGGACCCCGGCGAGGGGCTTTCCACCGGATGCCGCCCCGGCAACCTCGATGGAAATCCGGTGCACGAGGACATGCTTGCCGGCGCCCGCCTCCTTGGTGCTCGGACGTTTGCGATCAACTCGGTTCCCGACGACGTGGGCGGGAGCCTCTTCATCAACGCGGGTGAGCTCGACGCCTCGCACCGCGCGGCGTGCGATTTCGTCTCGTCCGCTTTCCGATTTCCGATCGATCGCCTCTACAGGGCCGTCATCATGTCGGCCGGCGGCTATCCGAAGGACATCAATCTGCTCCAAAGCCATAAGGCGGTGCGGCAAGCCTCCTTCGCCCTCGAGGAGGGAGGGCTCCTGCTCGCCGCCGCGGCGTGCCCCGAGGGTGTCGGGTCCGACTCATACGCCGGTGCATACGACGGTGGCCGGCAGGCCGTTCCGGATGTCGTGCGGCGGCGCTACGCTCTGAATTCCCAGGCCGCGATGTCGACGTTTGAGCTCACGTCGCGGCTATCGATCTACTTGAGATCGATGCTTCCGGACGGCCTCACATCGCGTTTCGGGATCTGTCCGTGGAAGGATGCGTACACGGAGTATCTCCTCGAGGGAATCCCGGACAGGGATATCCTCGTAATCGCCCATGCGGGGCTTTTTCTCCCGATGAACGTATGATTGCAACTTATTGATATTACGTTTGTTGCACGTCTCAGAAACCTCAGTTCCGAGCCTCCCCCCGCCCCCCCGTCCAAGGCTGTTGACATCCATACGAATATAGGGTAAAATACCTGCTCGCGGCTCATGAGTTACTCCGCTTTGTGACAATGCAAAGCCAACAGCTCGCCGTATGTCTAGGGGACAAATCAACATTGCACGAGAGGGGGAAACGCTATGAAGCGTTTGATACTTCCTTTTACGATCATCGCGCTCGTGCTGGGTGTGGCGGTAACGGCGTTCGCGGCCCAGGTTACCCTGGCCGTTCCGCAGATCTGGCAGCACAAGGATACGAACATGCTCTGCACCGTCGACGGGAATCTCAACATACATCCCTGGAATCATGCGCCGAACTGCCCGCACTGCAAGATGTACTGCGGGCCCGCGGCCGCCGCGATGTACGGGGCGTTCACGGGGCGGGTCGCACCGTTCACGAATCAGGACGATATCTACGACGCCGCGAAGACGTCGCAGGGGGAGACCGCCGGAAACGGAACGATCGAAACTCACGGCTGCGGTATGTTCGCCGGGGTGGGAGGCACGCCGCCGGAGGTTCAGGGTGCGTTCACCTATGCGGTTGGAATGCAGCCGTTCCAGCATGGTCCGGTGGCGGGCGGGTTCCCGATGATCACGCCGCCTATCGTTGAGGCGTATATCAACAACAACCAGCCCGTCATGTGGGTTGACTGGCGTAACTGGCCCGCGGACATGGACTCGATCCCGGGTGACATCGTCAATGAATCCGGTCATTGCAGGATAATCGCCGGGTACAACGACGGCGGCACGGTGGGCGACTTCGGCGACGACACGTTCCTGATCGTCGATCCCTGGCCTACCTCCGGATCGCCGTACTGGTTGGCTCAGGGTGTCGTTATCGACCCCACGGATATCTACCTATCGGTGACGGGGCCGGTCGCTACGACCAACCCGACCTGGGGCGGTATCAAGACGCTGTTCGCGAAGTGAGCCGTTATCAGCACGAAGTCGCCGCCGACCCGACGGAGGGCGCGGCGCGCATTCGCTGAGATCGAGGGGGAGGCGCCAAACCTCCCCCTTTTATTTTTTGTCCGCCGACTGTATAATGCGATTCCATATCACTTCTGAATAGGTGGGGAACACACGCCGTTACCGGCGGAGGAATCGGAGGCACATGAAGGTTCTCGTTATCGGCAGCGGCGGTCGCGAGCATGCGCTCGTCTGGAAGATCGCCCAATCGAGCCTCGTGGAAAAGATCTATGCGGCGCCGGGGAACGCGGGGATCGCGGGCCTCGCCGAATGTGTGAACACCGGCGCGGACGATATCGGCGGTCTTCTCGCGTTTGCGCTCGAACAAAAGATCGATTTGACCGTCGTCGGGCCCGAGGGGCCTCTCGTCGCGGGGATCGCGGACGCCTTTCGAGAGAAGGGGCTCGGGATTTTCGGATTCGATTCGAAGACCTCGCGGCTCGAGGGAAGCAAGGTGTGGGCGAAGGAGTTCATGAAGACGCACGGCATCCCGACGGCGGAGTTCCGCGTGTTCGGGAACGCGACCGCGGCGATCAAGTCGGTCGACACGGGGCAGCCCCCGTACGTGATCAAGGCGGATGGGCTCGCGGCCGGGAAGGGGGTCATTGTCGCACGAACGGGTCGGGACGCCCGGGCGGCAATCGAGCTCATCATGAAGAGGCGCGAGTTCGGCTCGGCGGGGGAACGAATCGTGACGGAGGAGTTTCTGACCGGGGAAGAGATCTCGATCCTCGCCGTTTTCGACGGCACGACCTACCGGCTCTTCGTTCCGTCCCAGGACCACAAGAGGGCGCGCGACAAGGACGAGGGGCCGAACACGGGAGGGATGGGCGCGTATTCGCCGGTGGGCTTCTACGACGGGCAGCTCGAGGCGCGCGTGCGGAGCGAGATCGTCGAACCGACTTTCGCGGGTATGAGGGAGGAAGGCGTCACGGGCGCGGGCGTCCTCTATTTCGGCGTCATCGTGACGGAGAAGGGACCGAAGGTGCTCGAGTACAACTGCCGGTTCGGCGATCCCGAGACGCAGGTGATCCTGCCGCTGTTCGGCGGGGACCTCGCGCAGGTGATGTATGAAGCCAGCCGCGGCAATCTCGCGGGCGTTCCATTTGAGAATGGATCGCTCGCGGCGGCGTGCGTCGTCGTCGCATCGGGTGGATATCCGGGCCCGTACCAGAAGGGGTATCCGGTTGAAGGCCTCGACGCGGCGCGCGAGAGCGGATGCATCGTGTTCCATGCGGGGACCGCCCTCAAGGAGGGCGTGATCGTGACCGCCGGGGGGCGAGTGCTCGGCGTGACCGCAACGGCTCCGACGCTGAAAGAGGCGCTCGATACGGTATACCGGGGAGTGGATTCGATACGGTTCACCGGCTGCTTCTCGCGGCGCGACATCGGGAAGAAAGGACTCAGGTAGGCCATGAAACATGAACTGCAGGTCGCCGTGCTCATGGGGAGCGAATCCGATCGCGAGATCATGGAGGTCTGTCTCAAGGAGCTCGAGAAGCTCGGGCTCTCGTGGGAGATGAGAATCTCGTCGGCTCATCGGCAGCCGAAGGCCACCGTCGAATACGTCGAGGGAGCGCTCGCGCGCGGCGCCCAGGTTTTCATCGCGGGGGCGGGTATGTCGGCCGCGCTCCCCGGTTTCGTCGCCTCGCTCACGACGAGGCCCGTCATCGGCGTCCCCATCGCGAGCGGGCTCCCCGGGGGAATCGACGCCCTGCTCTCCATCGTCGGGATGCCTCCCGGCGTGCCGGTGGCGACGGTTGCCGTCGGCACGGCGGGGGCGCGGAATGCGGCGATTCTCGCGGCCGAGATCCTCGCCATCTCGAACGATGCAATCGCGAAGCGTCTCGAGGAGATGCGCCGAGAATGGCATCAGGCGTGATCGTGTCGGCGGGGAGGATTCGGAGGGCGCCGCTCGCTGGGTATCTCGACCGGGGGACGATTCCGGGCGTGGCCGCTCACCTGGCCTCCGGGGGTATCGCCGTTCTCCCCACCGATACGATCTACGGCTTCCATTGCTCCGCTTCGATCCCCGAGGCGATCACCCGCATGCGGGACCTCAAGGGAAGGGGTGCGGGGGTGGGTTTCATCCTCCTCGCGGCGGACACTGTGATGGCGGATTCGGTCGTGGCGCGCTGGCCCGGCTCATCGAGAGCGCTCCTCGCCGGCATCTGGCCGGCTCCGCTCACCGCGATTCTCCCCGGGCGGAGGACGCTCGATCCGAATCTCGCGCCGCGGGGGAGCGTCGCTGTCCGTGTGCCTGCCAACCGCGAGCTGCGATCGCTGATCAGGCGCCTCGGCGAGCCGGTGGTGTCGACGAGCGTCAACGTCTCGGGGCGTTCCCCGGTGACGCGAATCGCCGATGCACGGCGCCTGTTCCCCGGCCTCGAAGCGTATATCTCACGCCGGGGACGACAGAGCGGGTCGGCGTCGACGATCGTCGACTTCAGGTTCGGGACGCCCCGGCTCGTTCGAGCGGGGGCGTACCCCTGGCGCTCGGGTGAATGAACCTCCCGGGGAGCGGGCCTCGTGGCGGCACTATGACGGACAAACCCTCTTCGAAAGCTCCGCTCCTCCTCATCGCCGCCGTGGCGCTCTTCATGGTGATCTTCTCTCTCTCGGCCGGGATGCACCGGGTGCTCGTCCCCATCCCCGATGACGCCGCGTACTACTTCAAGATCGCCGAAAACGCCGCCGGGGGCCGCGGGCTCACGTTCGACGGTATCAACCGAACGAACGGCTTCCAGCCGCTGTGGCTCTATCTCCTCACCGCCGTGTACGCGGTCAGTCATGGAACGCCGGAGATGATGTGCCGGATCATTCTCATTGTCCAGATTGTCCTTCTCGCGGCAGCCGCGGCGTTCCTCCATTCGCTCGTGGCGCGGTTCTTCTCGAGGCGCGCCGCGTTCGTGTGCCTCGCGCTCTTCGGCTTCTTTGTCTTCATTCCAAGCGTGAACGGGATGGAGTCGGCCATACTGGTCCTCTCTCTCTCCGCCACCCTGTTCTTCGGCGCGAGCGCGGGTATCCTCGTCCGCAATGACGCGAAGCGGGAACCGGCGTTCGGGATGCTCCTCGGGCTTCTCGTTCTCGCCCGCCTCGACATGATATTCGCGCCGCTCGTTGTCTTCGTCTATGCACTCGTTCGAGTGGTCGCCGCGCACGGGGGGCGGCGATTGCACATCGCACGGGCGGCGGGCCTCGTCGGCGGCTGGGCGGTCGTTGTCGCTCCGTACCTCATCTACAATCGGGTGAGCTTCGGTGCCGTCATGCCGATCAGCGGCGCCCTCAAGTCGAGCTTCCCCGCCGTAACGCTCTCGGGCCACGCGTTCTCGACGCTCGGCGTTCGTGCGTCTATTGGGCTCCTCATGGCCCTCGGATACCTCGTCTGGTCCCTCGTCCGGCACCGCGCGCCCAACGGAAGGGGGAGGGCCCCCGACCATTTCCGAACCGCGATGTCGCTCATGGCGGGAGCGATCGTCCTTCATTTTCTTCATTCGGTGCTTTTCATGAAGTGGGCCGTCTTCCGCTGGCACTACGTGCCGTACGCGTTCTTCGGCGTCGCGTCCGTTTGCGAGCCGGTCGAACGTGCGTTCCCGAAAGGGGACTCGAGAGGAAGGGATCTCCTGTACTGGTCCCTCGTCGCCGCCATCGTCGTTCTCGGGAGCCTCGTGACGTTCAAGAATCTGAGCTGGCCGCCGGGGAGAGACTGGCGGTCGGCCGCATACGATGCCGGTCTATGGGCGCGCGAGAACACGGCGAAGACGGACGTTTTCGCCATGAAGGACGCCGGCAACTTCGGGTACTTCAGCGAACGGCGCGTCATCAACCTCGACGGCCTCGTCAACAACCGGGAGTACCAGGCGGCTCTCAGGGAGCGCAGTCTCAAGGAGTACCTCGTGATCAAAGGGGTGCGCTTCTTCGTGCAACACGCCTTCTGGGACAGGCCCGATGTCGTGTCGGGATCCTATGATTCGTACACGGTCGGTCTCTGGAGCCATCTGTATGAGTGCGCAAGCGACAGTCTCGTTCTCAGGAGAGAGGATGAGGCGTACCGGTCGAGGCCTTATCTCGACGGTCCCCACGAGGCTGTTTTCGTCATCTGGAAAATGCGCGGCGCCGGGTCGCAGGAGTGAAGGTCAGTCGTCGAAGCCGTCGAAGTGACGGTCCCTGTAGGCGTCGCACCGCGAGCAGAGGACTATTCTCTCTCTCTCCCCCCGGGAGAGAACGTCGGCGAACTCGCGCCGGATGGCGCCGTTCCAGATCTCGAGCACGCTCTCCTTCGTCACGTCCCCGATGACGGCGCGTCCCGCGATGTCCCAGCAGCAGAGAACGGCCCGCCCGTCCGTATAGAAGAACATCTCCTCACGCATCTTGATGCACGGCTTGCGGACCATCCGGACGCCCTCGTCCCACGGCCAGCTGTAGAGCGGCACGATGAGCGCGCGATCGGCTCGCACGCTCCAGTAGTCGATGAAATCCCGCTGCTCCGCACGGTTCGAATCCATGTCGATCATTCTGACTTCCGTCACGACCCTTCCGCCGCGCCGCGCGGCGCGAGCGATGAATCGATTGATGTTGTCGACGACCTTCCGGTAGTCGAGACCGACGCGGCACCGCGCGAAGGTCTCGGCGGAGAATGCGTCGATGCTGAACCGCACGACGTCGATGCCGGCGTCGATGAGCTCGGCGCCGCGCCTCTCGTCGAGGAGGCTCCCGTTCGTATTGATCTCGGCGCGGGCGGTTGCGTCTTCCTTGATGTACGCGACGATCTTCGCGAGCCTCTTGTCGATGAGCGCTTCGTTCTGGAGAAACGGCCGGTACGTGATGCCGAGTCCCCGCGTGTCGTCGACGATCTTCTTCCAGGTCGAATCCGGCATGATGACCGGTTTCCGGTCGATCTTCTTCTGAGGACAGAATGGGCAATCCGCGTCGCAGCCGATGATCGACTCGATCTGGATATAGCGGGGCTGGAGAGGCAATCTCAAATGTACGTCCACACTCGTCACCTTTTCGGTTCGAGATATTTTTCAATCAAATCTACGCAACGGACCGCCGCTCCGCAATGATTTCGTATGAACGACGCGGCGGCGGCTCCCTTCGCCTCGAGAAGCGCGCGATCGGAGAGGAGCGCGCCGATCTCGCGGGCGAAGTCACGCGCCGTCTCCACGACGGCGCCGCTTCCGAGCTCGACGAGACGGCTGGCCTCGTACGAGTTGTCGATCCGCGGCCCGAAGAACACGGGGAGCTTGAGGACCGCGGGCTCCATGACGTTGTGCACGCCGGTCGTGAAGCTCCCGCCAACGTAGGCGACCGCGCCGGAGCGGTAGAGCTCGGCGAGATAACCGACGCCGTCCGCGACGATGACGCGTTCCGTCACTTTCCCGCCGTGCCCGAGGCTCGAGAGGAGCTGGAAGGAGAGCTTCGATCGCTCGAGCGCCTCGCCGATGCCCGCGAGGCGCTCCTTCGTCGGTTCGTGAGGAACGATGATGAGACCCGCATTCGCATGCGCACCGGCAAGGCTCGCGAAGCCGCCGATCACGACCTCTTCGTCGCGGGGCCACGTGCTGCCCGCGACGATCCATGTTCTCCCCGACGCGGCGACGGCGGCGGGCAGAGTCACCGTCGACGAGTCGATTCGATCGCACACCTGGTCGAATCGCGTGTCCCCGGCGACGACGATCTCGACGGAGCCGGAGCCGTGCCGCCGGAAGCGCTCCGCGTCCTCCTCCGATATCGCGGCGATGGCGGTGAGCCTCGAGTAGAGCCCCCCGTAGAATCGCCTCGCGGCCCACGAGAGTCGCTGCGAGCCTCTCGAAAGGGTGCCGGAAACGAGCACCTGGGGGATGAGGCGCCGTGCGGCCTCCATGAGGAGATTCGGCCAGATGTCGAACTTCACGAACACGAGCATGTCCGGCCGGAGCGTGTCGAGGCAGAATCTCATGTTGCCGCTCGTGTCGATCGGCAGGTAGTCGAGGAACTTGATCGCGGGGATCTTCTTCGTGCGGTCGTAGGTGCGGTAGTATCGCATGCCCGATGGAGAATAGAAGGTGAGCGCGATCTCGAGGTCGGGTCCGAGCCTCCGGGCGAGCAGATTCATGACCGGCTTCGCCTGCTCGAATTCGCCGACGGAGGAGACGTGAAACCACATGAGCCTCCCGCGGCGCTCGAGCGCGGAGGCCTGATCCCTCCAGCGCGTCCTGAAATCGGCGCGTCCCGCGAGCCCTTCCGCGATCTTCGGGTTGAACGGGGCGGCGATGCGCGCCGCGAGCGCGGCGGCGGGGAGGAGCGCATTGTACGCGGCGTATTCAAGCCTCATACGGGCGCCTTTGCTCCTTCGAGCACCTCGACGAGCGTCTCGAGCGCAGCGGAAGGCCCGATCGCCGTGAGGCACTCCACCGTGCCGTACGGGCACTGCCTCGCTCCGTTTCTCGAGCACGGACGACACGGGAGGCTGACCTCGAGGACCTTGCTGCGAACGAGCCGGGGATAGTAACCGAACTCCCGCACCGTCGGCCCGAAGAAGGCGACGACCGGGGTGCCGACCGCTTCGGCGAGATGGAGCGGCGCCGAGTCATTCGTGACGAGCGCGCCGCTCCGCTTCAGTACCGCCGCCGATTCCAGGATGGAAAGCCTCCCCGTGAGGTCGAGAGGGGCTCGGTTCGACATCCGCGCTACCCGTGCGTTCGCCGCCGCGTCATCAAGGCCGCCGATGATGACGGCGTGGTATCCGAGCCGCGAAACCTCCGAGATGAGCTCCGCGTAGCATTCCTCCGGCCATCGCTTCGTTCCCCATCGCGCACCCGGGGCGAACGCGATGAGTCGCCCGCTGGAAACGTGGGAGCTCGCGAGCGCGCGTTCGGCGCCCCTCACGGCGGTCTCAGGCACCACGAGCTCCTCGAAGGTCTCGCGAAGGTCCACCCCGAGCCTCCGCGCGAGCTCGCGGTAACGTCCTGACTGTGAGACGGCGGTTCCATAGAAGTTGGTCTTGCCCCGGATCAGGAGCAGTTTCTTCAGGTCGCTCTTCCTGAGCTGAAACTTCTTCGGCGCGCTCAGCGTGTGAAAGAGGAGGTTGCTGCGGATGACATTGTGGGCGTCGATGATCACGTCGTACCGCTCCAGGCTCAGCCAGGACCGGATCCTCATGAGCTCGCCGAGCCCGCCCGTCTTCATGACGATGATGCGGTCGACGCAATCGCTTCCCTCGAAGAGACCCGTGTACTTCTCCTTGCAGAGAAGATGAATCTCCGCCGCGGGGAAGCCGGCTCGCAGCGCCCGCAACATCGGCACCATGAGCACGAGATCACCGAGGGAGCTCAGGCGGATGACGAGAATTTTGCTCGAAGCCTGCCGCATCGCGATATACTCCATCTTTTTCGGTCGAATATACGGGATGTCGGGGATCAAGTCTAGAATTTTGAAAGAGATATCTTTGTCTGGGGTGGGAGGCTCCGGCGGCGCCGCCTCCGATAATTCATTTATTATCAGGCGATTCAGGTAACCAGGAATTAATCGTGCATGGAACAATTTATTCTTGAAAATTGATAGATATTGTCCTAATATATAGACTGATAAGTGTTTTCTGTGTTTTTTATCCGCGAGGTATGAAAGGGCGGCATGCATGAATAACAAGGACGAGATCGGTGCACGCATAAAGCAGTTCCGCCTGTCCAAGGGCCTCACACTCAAGGACATCGAGGTCAAGGCTCGAGTTTCGGCGACGCACGTCTCTGAGATTGAGCGCGGGATGACGTCACCGACGGTCGGCGCTCTCGCCAAGATCGCCGAGGCGATGGGCACCGACGTCGCCTATTTCGTCGAGAAACAGAACGTATCAAAGGTCTCCGTCATCAACAAATCGAAGCGGAAGAAGATGCAGTTCAAGGACTGGGGCGCGACCTACTACTCGCTCGCCAAGGACGTGCCGAATCCCAAGATATCGTTCCTCGAGGTGGAGCTCGAGCCGGGCATCAAGCGCCCGGAGGAGACGAGCACGCACGACGGCGAAGAGTTCGCCATGGTCACCAAGGGCGTCATGGAGATCATCATCGGGGACCAGAAGTACATTCTCAAGGAAGGGGACAGCATCCACTACAAGGCGGCGAGGCCGCACGCGATGCGGAATATCGGCGACGCGAAGTGCCGCGCCATCTGGGTGACGCTGCCGCCCTACAGCTTGTGAGCGCGTTCAGGGCGACAGGGGAGGATTATCGAGCAATGATATCGAAGGATGAAATCGGAAAACGGATAAAGAAGGTCCGCGAGGAACAGCACCTTACCCTCAAGAACGTCGAGGCGAAGGCGGGTATCTCGGCGACGCACATCTCCGAGATAGAGCGGGGGAAGACCTCGCCGACGATCGGCGCGCTCATCAGGATCGCCGAGGCGCTGAGCCGGGACCCGGCCTACTTCATCGAGGATCGAGAGCTCGACGACGTTTCCTTCGTCGCGTTCGAGGATCGCAAGCAGTGCAAGCTCGAGCGCTGCCCGGGGATCTCCGAAATGCTCACCAAATCCATCCCGAGCGGCAAGATCAACGCGCAGCTCATCACGCTGCTGCCGTCGCGCTCGGATGACGCGACCCTTCACACGCACGAGGGGGACGAGGCGGCACTCGTGCTGCAGGGCAAGGTGCGGTTCAAGGTCGCGGCCAAATCCTATGAGGTCGGCGAGGGTGACAGCATCTATTTTCTCGCGAGCCAGGACCACGGGTACCTGAACGCGTCGACGACCGAAGAGGCGAAGATGATCTGGTTCGCGTCCGAGCGAAAGGTCGACTGATCACCGGATTCATCGAGAGCGTTCTCGTTCGAATGCGCAACAAATGGAAGCCGTCCGCTCCTTGGAGCGGGCGGCTTTTTGCACGTTATTTTAATTGACGCGACCGGAGGCTCTTTCTATAGTCGATTTCGACCGACGGGGAGGAACGGAGAATGGATCACAGCGCCGACGAGGGCGAGCGTAATTCATTTCTATTCAGGCATCTCATTGCGATGTTCGAGACGCTCGCGCTGCAGCAGCTCGGGAAACTGGTCAATCCGATAACGGGCAATGTGGAACGGGACTTGCGTCAAGCGCGGATAACGATCGACATGCTCGCGATGATCAGGGAGAAGACCGCCGGCAGTTGTACGCCAGACGAGAAGAGGCTCCTCGATGCCGTCGTCACCGAACTCCAGATGAATTACATCGATGAGACGAAACGCGCAGATGAGGGCGTGCCGGAGCAGGGGAGCGAGCAGGGCGATCCGGAGACAGGCAACTAGGTCCGGTTCGTTCGGGATTCCGATCCAGGAGGAAAGGGCATGAAGGCACTTGCGCACGTATTCATTATCGCTGCGTGCATCGCGTCGGCCGCGGGCACGGCACGCGGTCAGGATGGATGGACGGGTACGGCGGGGCTCATCCATCTGCAGGATGCCGGGACGGTCGGCAAGGGGAAACTCGTCTTCTCGCTGGGCACCTCCTACTACAAGCGAAGCGAGACCCTCACGAAGGGTCCCCTGAGCCTGCTCAATCCCACCGATATGGATCAGGCGAAGGTCGACTACCATTTCTTTCTCTCTCGCGCCGCGTTGACGCTCGGAGTCAGCGATTACGCCGAGTTCTCGGCCGGCCTCGAGGTGAGAAACTGGATCATGCAGGTCGGGAAGGACGACGAGGTGACGAACGTCTTCGAGACGAGGACGCGCGGAGGATTGGGGGACACCGATCTGCTCCTGAAGATCTCCCCACCGGCACCGGCGAAATACGTGAGGCTCGGGCTCCTCGGCTACGCGAGCTTCCCGACGGGCAAGAAGGACGCCGATTTTACGACGGACAAGGCTGAGTTCGGCCTGAAAGGGCTCGCGACCCTCAATCTGACCGATGTGAAGAGCTTCGTCCCGACGAAGCTCCACCTCAACATCGGGTACAAGTTCAACAAGAACGAAGACAACGGGTACGGCGTGCTCTACGCCAATAACCCCGATTCGAGCGGTTTCTATCCGCCCGCGTATCCGAAGGTGCCCGCCGGCAAAACGGCGAGCTTCAATGATCTCTTCACGCTCGGTACCGGTCTCGAGTTCCTCATGCATTCTTCGAGGCTCTTCGTCGAGTTCCAGTGGGAGACGTACATGAACGCCGATTTCTCGGGAACCGATACGGCGAGCTACTACCTCCCCGGAAACAGGAACATCTACACGATCACGCCCGGCATTTCCCTTCTTTCCAAGGAAGGGGTCGGCCTGACGTTTGCAGTCGATTTCAATTTGAACTCCGAGAGCAATCCGGCATTCACCGGTGTTCCGGAACGGATGTACTACCTCATGCTCTCGTTCGGCGGCAACGTGCTCCCGCAGGACGAGGACAAGGACGGGGTCGCCGATGACGCGGACAAGTGCCCGGATACGCCGCTCGGCGCAATTGTCGACAAGGACGGCTGTCCGGTCGATTCCGACAAGGACGGCGTTCCGAACGGGATCGATATGTGCCCCAACACGCCGAAAGGCTGCACCGTGGATGAGAGGGGCTGCCAGGCTGACGCCGACGGGGACGGGGTCTGCGAC
>Ga0326726_10001043_pt1 | contig 25534 bp, 28 predicted proteins | sample MHFenrmetagenome_2_FD_207603 | JGI IMG/M metagenome (GOLD analysis project Ga0326726, IMG submission 207603) | Lab enriched peat soil microbial communities from Michigan Hollow, Ithaca, NY, United States - MHF15MN | ecosystem: Environmental > Terrestrial > Soil > Wetlands > Peat | place: USA... | reverse complement strand
CAAAGATAAAACGGTGGGCTGCCACGATGGCTGCCGGTCCGACGTATTGCTCATTACCCCAGAAGGACGGGCAGCCGGTGGTGCAGCAGGCGCACAGGATGCACTTGGTGGTGTCATCGAAGATGGCACGCTGTTCGATGCTTTGAATGCGTTCCTTTTCCGGATCGGGGTCATCATTAATAAACCACGGTTTTACGGAACGATAGTGCTCAAAGAACGGCTCCATGTCCACGATCAGGTCCTTGATCACGCGCAGGCCGAGCAATGGCTGGACGGTGATCTTCGCCCCGGTATCGCGGACGAGGGTCTTGCATGCCAGGCGGTTGAACCCGTTGATGCGCATCGCATCGGAGCCGCAGATCCCGTGTGCGCAAGAACGGCGGAAGGACAATGTGCCGTCCTGGTACCCCTTCACCTTTTCGAGCAGGTCCAGGACGCGGTCAGTCTCGAGTGCCTCCAATTTATAGGTCTTGTAGGAGGGTTTCTTATCCTTTTCAGGGTTGTAGCGGAAGAGTTTGATGGTTACTTCCATGTGACCTCCTAGTAAGTGCGGACCTTTGGCTCGTATTTGGTGATGACAACCGGCTTGTATTTAAGATCAATCGTGCCGTCCTCACGCACCCAGGCCAGGCTGTGCTTGAGCCAGTTCTTGTCATCCCGGTCGGGATAGTCCTCGCGGGAATGGCCGCCCCGGCTCTCGGTGCGGGCAATGGCAGAGACGGTGATGGCTTCGGCCAGATCGAGCAGGTTGCCGAGTTCCCAGACGTTGATCAATTCCATGTTGAAGATCCTGCCGGTGTCGGTAACGGAAACGTGCTTGTAACGCTCTTTGAGTTCGCGCACCACCGTGAGGGCTTCTTCCATGCCCTTCCCAGACCGGAAGATCCCCATTTTATCGAACATCACTTTTTTCATCGTGGTGGCGATGTCGAAGGCGTTGTCCTTACCGTCGGCGTTGCGAATGCGGTCAAACTGGGAGCTGGCAAATTCCGTCGGGTCGGCAGGCAGGGGTTGGAACGAAGCCGTTTTGGCGAACTCAGCAGCTTTCAGCCCGGCATGCTTTCCAAATACCACCAGGTCGAGCAGGGAGTTCGTGCCAAGCCGGTTGGCGCCATGGACGGAGACGCAGGCGCACTCCCCGGCGGAATACAAGCCGGGCACAATGTTATTCTTTTCATCCAGGATGGCTTCACCGTATTTGTTAGTGGGGATGCCGCCCATGGCATAATGCGCAGTGGGCTGGATGGGCATCATTTGTGTGACCGGATCCACGCCCAGGTAAACACGACAGAAGTCCACGATATCCGGTAATTTCGCCAGGATCTCTTCGCCGGTAACTGTGTACGGCGAGCCGTCCTTGTTTTTACGCCCGTCCAGCGCGGCATATTTAGTGACGCTTTCAGGCCTCACATCCAGGTAGACATAGTTCTGGCCATTGGCACCGTTGCCGTCGCGGATCTCCATATAGATGGCGCGGCTCACCACGTCCCGCGAAGCCAGGTCCTTCACGCGGGGAGCGTATTTTTCCATGAAACGCTCGCCCTTGCCGTTGATCAGGACGCCGCCCTCACCGCGCACGCCCTCGGTGATCAGGATGCCAAGCTTGTAGATACCGGTGGGGTGGAACTGGAAGAATTCCAGGTCTTCGAGCGGGAGGCCACGCCGCATGACCACGGCAGGACCGTCCCCCGTGAAGGCATAGGCGTTGGAGGTGATCTCCCAGATGCGCCCATAACCGCCGGTGGCAATGATGACCGCCTTGGCATGGAAGACGTGCAACTCGCCGGTGGCAAGCTCGATGGCTACCACACCTGCCGCGGCCCCGTTGACCATCAGCAGGTCCACCACCTGGAACTCATCGAAGAAGTTAACGTTGTTTTTCATACACTGCTGGTACAGGGTTTGTAAAATCATGTGCCCGGTCCGGTCGGCGGCATGGCAGGCGCGCTTGACCGGTTTGCCGGTCACATTATTGGTATGCCCGCCAAACGGGCGTTGGGAGATCCTGCCTTCGGGTGTGCGGTCAAAGGGCAGGCCCATGTGTTCGAGTTCGTAAACGGCCTGGACAGCCTCCTCGCACATGAATTCAATGGCATCCTGGTCGCCGAGATAATCCGACCCTTTTACCGTGTCGTAGGTATGCCATTCGGGATGGTCTTCTTCTTCACTTCCGAGCGCCGCCCCGATGCCGCCCTGGGCCGTGCCGGTGTGTGACCGGGTGGGATAAAGTTTTGTGATGATGGCGGTCCTGGCTGACCGGGAAGCATACAAACCCGCCATCAAACCCGCGCCGCCCGCTCCAACCACGATTACGTCAAATTGATGGGTTTTCATGGGTATGCTCCTAGGAGGTAACGATCACAGCGATGCCGATGAGGCTCATTGACAGCCAGATCAGGAGACCCAGGACCCGCAGCGAAATACGCAGCCGCCTGCTTGAAATGTAATCTTCCAGCACGTTGAGCAACCCGTGCAGCCCATGTGCCCCCGCAAAAAAGAGCATCAGGACGCCCATCAGTTGCCAAAAGATGGTCTTCCAGACATCGATATCCGGAATGTTGGTGGTTGCCACATGGGTGGAGTTGGGCATGAAAGCCCAGCGCATCAGGTCGGCCACGTTCATGTTCTGACGAGCACCCATCAGCAGGGCACCCGTGACGCCCACAATGACGATCAGGTACATCGCCAGGGCTGACAGGCGGGTGAAAAGCCACATGATGTAATCAAAATGCCAGCCGCCCAGGGGGGTGATTCTCGGTTTTGCTTTCATCTGCTAACCTCCCAATCCACTGCGGACAATCACAAAAAGTGCAATGCCGTAAATGGGCAGGAAAACAAACCATTCCAGCCAGATGGCTTCACGCTGGTATTCGATCAATTTCGGCCAGAGGTCCAGGATGACAATCCGCAGCCCGTTGATGGCATGGAAAAGAGCAAAGAAGAAGATGAATACCTGGAAGAGCCAGTTCTCATAAATGGAGTTGATGAATATGCCGGTATTCGCCCCCCAGGCATGGTTAGCCAGATAGCCTGCCAGGATGTGTAATCCCACAAAGATGACGATACTCAACCCGCCAATCCTGTGCAGGATATAGGTCAGCATCGGGCCTTTCCCCTGATACCGCACAGCTTCCATGAGGCCAACGTTCCTATTAAGTCCCATCTACGCCTCCTTAAGTCTATCGATCATTGCGTAATTAAATCAGCGGGACCTCCGCAAACGGAGGAGATGCCTGCCCTTTATATATTATATTTCAATGCTGTCGCGTGTCAGCACGATGCAGCGCAGAAATTTTAATACAGTCTATTATCCCATCCTCGTTTCTTTAGTTAAAAGTGACAATACTCATGGATTAATCATTCCAGACATCCTCTTGGGGTTGGACGAATCATCTTTATAATCATATCACGAGCATTTGTAGTTCCATAATTATATAATCCAGACCATACCAGGAGGTTCGCATGACGGGGTCACATAATATCAGCCGTCGCGATTTCGTAAAACTCATTACGGGGGCTGTCGGTGCGGTCATAGGTGCGGCAATTGGTCTGCCCGCCATCGATTACCTGATCGATCCGGCCCTGAAGTCGGTCGGGAAAGATGCCTGGGTACCGTTGGGTAAACTAGACTCCTTTGAGATAGGGAAACCAACTCTGGCTAGCTTCACGCGCAGCACCGTCAATGGCTGGGAAAAATCTGTCAACAGTTATGGTGTGTTTGTGCTGCGCACTTCGGAAACGGACACATTGGTTTTATCGAATAAATGCACCCACCTGGGCTGCCACGTCAACTGGAACGTGGACAGGCAGGAATATATCTGCCCCTGCCACGATGCCCAGTTCAGCTTAAACGGCGAGGTGCTGGGCGGTCCGCCACCCCGTCCGATGGATCGTTACACCGGTGACCAGATCCAGGTCACGGACGGTACGCTGCTCATTTATTTCCGGGGAGGGTAGCGAGCATGTGGAAGAAACTATTCACCTGGCTGGATGAACGTCTCGCTCTAAACGAGCTGTACAAGGCCACCCTCGACCGCCCCGAGCCTAAAGGGAATTGGTGGAACACGCTTGGCTCTGCCAGCCTTTTCCTTTTCCTGCTCCAAGGGGTAACCGGCATATTTTTGAGCGTGTACTATACCCCTTCCCCCGACCACGCCTACGACAGCATCCAGTACATCATGAACGGCGTCGCGTTTGGCTGGCTGATCCGGGGCATTCACCATTGGGGGTCAACATTGATGGTCCTGGTCGTCTTCATTCATATGCTGCGTGTTTTTACAACCGCTTCCTATAAATATCCGCGCGAGTTGACCTGGCTGATCGGGGTGGGCCTGCTGCTGTGCACGCTAGGGATGGGTTTTACCGGCTACCTGCTGCCATGGGATCAGAAAGCCTACTGGGCCACCACGGTTGCAACACAAATCGCCGGGAGTGTTCCTTTTATTGGCTCCATCATTTTGAAAGCCTTGCGCGGGGGTACGGACTTGAGCGCGCTTACCTTGAACCGGTTCTTCGCAGCCCACATCTGGATGCTCCCTGCCGTACTGGCCGGGCTGATCGGTGTCCACCTGTTCCTCATCATCAAGCACGGGGAATCAGAATTTCCGGGCAAGGAAGACTAAAGGAGCGCGGACATGAAAGAAGAACATAAGAAGACCGTTCTCGAAAAATACAAGATCGCCCTGCAAAAAGGGGAGCGCTTCTGGCCGGACAGCATTTTCAAGGATTTATTGGTTTCTCTTGCGATCTTCATCGTTTTGATCATGCTGGCCACCTTCCTCGGCGTGCCGGGTGAGGCCAAGGCGGACCCGAGCGACACAACCTTTGTCCCAAAGCCGGAGTGGTATTTCCTCTTTCTTTTCAAGTTCCTTGCCGTTTACGGGCAGATTCCGCTCCTGGGGAAAATCGAGTGGATTGCCACCACGGTCATCCCCGTGCTTGTCATCCTGCTCCTGGTCGTCCTTCCATTCATGGATAAGAACCCATTCAGGCATTATTCCCGACGTACCATGGCGCTGAGCATCATGGCCGTTTTCGTGGTAAACATGGTTGTTTTAACGGTCATTTCCGGGATCCCGACCATCGCGGGCACGGGCAGCATGTCTGCAATGACAGTGCTTCAGTTCCTGACCGGGATGGTCATCCCCATCCTGGCATATATCATTGTGGTTGGATCCGCGTTCCTGGCACAAAAGTTTAAGAACCTGGTCAGCCGCCTGCAAAAATGGACTGCCGTTGGTGCGTCAGTGTCCATGCTCCTTGTTGCCGGTGGGGTAATGGTGCTGGCTCCCCCAGCCGCGCCCGGCACAGAGGTCACGGTGGCAAATACACTCACCGAACAGATCCTGGCGGGGCAGGACCTGTACTCAATCAACTGCGTCGAATGCCATGGTGCCGAAGGTGAAGGGGGCATTATCACGGGCGTGGAAGGCCTCGAGGGCTACAACATGAAAAACATCCACACCCAGGATGAGATGTATACCCGCTCGGATGAAACACTTGCAGAAATCATCTCTTATGGTCAGCCGAACCTGGGCATGACCCCCTTTGGAAAGTCTTACGGCGGTGCACTCTCAAAATCAGAAATCGATTATATTGTGACATTCTTGCGCTACACCTGGGATGACCGCTCGGTAATTCCACCCGGGGCAGTAAGTACCATCCCGGAATTGAACCCAGGTGAGGTGCCCTCCTGGGATGTCCACATCCAGCCGCTGGTCAAACGCTACTGCGTTTCGTGCCACCGCACCGGAAGACAGAATAACAATTACCTGGAGACCTCCTACCAGGAAATGTTGACCACCGGGGACAATGCGCCTCTGATCACTGCCGGCGACCCCAACAGCCTGTTGCTGCAACTTATCAATGGGCAGGAGGGCAAGGATCCGGTTACAGGTAACGTCATCCGACAGATGCCGCCTACGAAACTGCTCGACCCGAAGTACATTGATATGCTGACCCGCTGGGTAATGGCAGGCATGCCGCAGACGGCAGAAGAAGCCGCCGCACTGGCTCCCACTCCCGCCGCCACCCCGACCGGCGGGCCGGCAGGGGTTTCCACACCCACCCCGACACCACGGTAATAGTCGACTAATAGAATAACAGCCCGCCGAAATTGGCGGGCTGTTCGTTTTTAAATACCCTTAAAAGAGTGCAGCACTAAAATCCAAACATTAATCCATGTGCCTGATGATCTCGTCTCCGAATTCCGAGCACTTGATCTCCCTGGCGCCCTCCATCAGCCTGGCAAAGTCATAGGTGACAGTCTTGGCTGCCACAGCGCCTTCCATGCCCTTCAAGATCAGGTCGGCGACTTCCTTCCATCCCAGGTAACGGAACATCATCTCGCCTGAAAGGATAACCGAGCCGGGGTTGACCTTGTCCAGGTTGGCATATTTAGGGGCTGTGCCATGCGTGGCTTCAAAGATGGCGTGACCCGTCAGATAGTTGATATTCGCTCCGGGCGCGATGCCCATCCCGCCCACCTGCGCCGCCAGCGCATCGGAGATGTAATCGCCGTTCAGGTTGGGCGTTGCCAGCACATCGAATTCGCGGGCGCGGGTTATGGTCTGCTGGAAAACGATATCTGCAATCGTATCCTTGATGAGTAGTTTGCTCTTCCACTTGCCTTCACCGTGAGTCGGCCAGAGCGACAAAGCAGCCTCCACCTCGGCGCAAATCTCTGCTTGCTTGTCAGGTGCCATCATCTCGTAACCCGGGTCCACCAGTTTTGCATTTTCTTCCACGCTTAGATCGGGAGCCTTTTCCTTGTTCCCCAGGATCCAGGTCTCGCGCTCGGTGACTATTTCGTTGCGGAATTCACGCTTGGCGACGGCGTAGCCCCAATCCTTGAAGGCGCCTTCGGTGAATTTCATGATGTTGCCTTTATGCACGAGACTTATGATTTTGCGTTTGTTAGCCAGAGCCCATCGGATGGCTGCGCTCACCAGCCGTTCTGTCCCTTCGGACGAGACTGGTTTAATGCCAACACCTGCCGTTTCAGGGAAACGTATCTTGGCATATTCCTTCGGGAAGGCTTCCTTGAACAATTTCTTGAACTTTTGATTGTCTTCGGTGCCGTACTGGAACTCAATGCCGGTATAAATATCTTCCGTATTTTCGCGGAAAATGACCATATCCACATATTCAGGATGTTTCACCGGCGAAGGCACACCGTTAAAATAGCGTACCGGGCGCTGGCAGACGTACAAATCCAATGCCTTGCGCAGAGCCACATTAAGGGAACGGATCCCGCCGCCGATGGGCGTGGTCAGTGGGCCCTTGATGCCCACCAGAAATTCCTTGAAGGCTTCCACCGTCTCATCCGGCAGCCAGGTCTTAAACTGCCTGAACGCTTTTTCGCCCGCAAAGACTTCCATCCAGTGGACTTTCCGCTTCCCACCGTAAGCCTTCAGGATCGCGGCGTCGAAGACGCGCACGGAGGCGCGCCAGATGTCACGCCCGGTTCCATCCCCCTCGACGTACGGGATGATCGGGTTGTCGGGGACCTGGAGCTTGCCGCTCTTGATCGTGATTTTCTCCCCTCCCGCGGGGACTTTAAATTGTGTGTATCCCATAATTTGTTCTCCTTTGGATATAACGCGGATTATATCAAATTGCTTTGAGAATGAACGGCTGATAACTCGATTTCTCACCAAACCCTTGACAAAAATCCCGGACTGCCTATAATTCCGCCCGAGATGGTCACATATTTTTTGATCCGAGGGTTACTTTTCAGGCCTGCCGGATTGCCCTTTTCCATCGTTTTCTAGAGAGCCGTAATCGGCTCTCTTTTTTTATATTCATGTTTTGCTATCGCCGCCGTCCCTTGCGGAGCATGCCTGCAGGGTGCCCCGGCAAGAGCGCTGCCTGGAGCACGGATGATTAAACTTCCTGGATTGGTCGACCCACACGTCCACCTGCGCGAACCCGGCGCAACGCACAAGGAAGACTGGGATTCCGGCACTTCCGCTGCGCTGGCGGGCGGCGTGACCATGGTCCTTGCCATGCCCAACACCAAGCCGCCCATTTTCGACTCGACCACCCTCGACCTGGCGCTTTCCGCCGCACACGCCAAGGCACGCTGTGACTATGCCCAGTTTCTCGGTGCAGGGCCTGGAAACGCGGGGGTTGCCGCCTGCCTCGCCCTCCGATCTGCCGGATTAAAAATGTACCTCGACAGCACCTTCGGCGAACTGCGCCTGGACGATATGACCCTCTGGCAGGAGCATTTCCAGCACTGGCCAAAGCACCTGCCCATTGTTGCCCATTCCGAGAGCCGCAGCATGGCAGCGGTGATCTTGATGGCGGCCATCTACGACCGGCCGATCCACATTGCCCACGTTTCGCTGAAAGAAGAGATCATGCTCATCAAGGCAGCCCGGGAACGCGGGATCAAGGTGACGTGCGAGGTGTGCCCTCATCACCTGTTTCTCACGCAGGACGACGTTCCAGGCATCAGCCACGGTCACCCCGGGCGCGGCGAGGTCCGCCCGCGCCTGGCGACCAGGGCAGATGTGGATTCTTTGTGGGCCAATCTCGAAGCCATTGATTGTTTCGCCACAGATCACGCCCCACATACCCTCGGGGAGAAGGATGGCGAGAATCCCCCGCCCGGCTTTCCGGGCCTGGAAACCATCCTGCCTCTCCTGCTCACCGCGGTTGATGCCGGACGATTGACGTTGGACGATTTGATTCAAAAGATGGTGATCAACCCACGCAAAATCTTCTCCCTGCCCGAGCAGCCCGATACCTGGATCGAAGTAGATGAGAATGCAAGCTACGAGATACGCGCCGCTGAAATGCATTCCCGCTGCGGCTGGACACCCTTCGAGGGTTGGCAGGTTAAGGGACGGGTACGGCGCGTCGTCTTGCGTGACATCGAAGTTTTCCTAGATGGCAAAGTTCTTGCGAAACCCGGTTTTGGCCGGAATATTCGTGCGTAATCTTATTTTTTCCAAAGGAGACTAAATATGCCCACCCAACCCAATAATTCCCACCTGCCCTTCGGCGACCAGCGCACCGCGCCATGGTACGGGAAGGACATCATCTCGGTCAAGCAGTTCAGCCGCGAGGACCTGGAGTACGTCTTCGCCGTGGCGCACGAGATGCATGACATGGTCGACCACGTCGGAACGTTCGACCTGCTCAAGGGTAAGATCCTGGCCAACCTGTTCTACGAGCCGTCCACCCGCACTTCGTCGTCTTTTACCGCCTCCATGGAACGGCTGGGGGGCTCGGTCATCCCGATCAACGAGGTGAAGTACTCCTCGGTTGCGAAAGGTGAATCCCTGCCCGATACCGTCCGCACGCTGGAATGTTACGCAGATGTGATCGTCATCCGCCACCCCGAGGTCGGATCGGCGGCTGCGGCGGCCAAGGCAGCCCGCAAGCCGGTCATCAATGCCGGCGACGGCATCGGTGAACATCCCACCCAGGCTCTCCTGGATGCCTTTACCATCAAGGAAGAACTCGGGCACGTGGACGGCCTTACCGTGACCCTGCTGGGCGACCTGAAGCACGGGCGCACCGTCCATTCGCTGGCACGCCTGCTCTCGCTTTACAAAGTCAGGCTGAACTACGTCGCGCCTGATATCCTGCGCATGCCTGCCGAGTTGATCGAAGAACTCAAAGCCAAGGGCATCCAGCAGGCCGAATTTACAGCACTCGACCAACCCTTGCGTGAGACCGACGTTCTATACGTAACGCGCGTCCAGAAAGAGCGTTTCACCGACGAGGCTGTTTACGAGTCCGTGAAGGGTGCATACGTGATCGACCCTAAGGTAATGAAAGGTGCCAAGGAACGCATGATCGTGATGCACCCCCTGCCGCGCGTTGGCGAGATCGCGGTCGAGTTCGACGACGACCCGCGGGCCGCCTATTTCCGCCAGATGGAATACGGGTTATACGTTAGAATGGCGTTACTGGCCATGGTGCTGGGGAAGGCGTAACAAGAACCCGGCATCTTTGTGCAGGAGCAGGTGCAATGTTTACTGAAGATTACCTCATGCGTATCATCAACCAGGCCTTTGCTGCCCTGATGATCGCCATTGGTTTAAGGAAGGCCGGCAAGTATTCGGAAGCCCAGCAGGCCATCCAGCAGGCAATCGAGCAGTTAACCACGCTACCGGCAAATATTGTCGACCAGATGGAAGACAGCAGCATTCTGAGCATGCTGGCTGCGCAGGGGCAATTGGATGTCGGTCGTTTGGCGATCCTGGCGGATATTTACCAGGAACAGGGTGAACTCTTTTCGGGGCAGGATCAAGCTGCCCAGAGCCAGACGGCTTTCGCCCGTGCCTTGCGTTTTATCCTCGAAGTGGTCCTGTCCGAGGCTGACAACCTGTCCACCAATAACATCGGAAAGGTAGCATTTTTGGTACAACGGCTGGAAGGGTATCCCCTCCCGGCCGAAACACAATTGGTGCTTTCAGATCATTATTTACGCCTGCTCGATAAGGACGACCAAAGCCTCGTCGCTGCAGGCACCTCCCGCCAGAAGGTAAGCCACGCCCTTGCCGCGCTGCAGGCTCACCTCGGTCCAGGTAAAGCACCAGCAGGCGAATAAAAAACGATGGAAACCTTCTTTTCTTTTCTTGCTAAACGCGTCGATGATTGCTCGTCCCTGTTATGTGTGGGACTTGACCCGCACCCGTCCGACCTCACCGCTCCCACCGCCCAGGCCGCCCGTACCTTTTGTCTCAAACTCATTAAAGCGACCTCATCGTACGCGGCTGCATTCAAACCGAACTCGGCCTTCTTCGAGCTCTACGGGGCCGAGGGTTGGACAGCCTTGAAGGATGTCATCGCCGCGGTAAAAGAGGAATCAAACCGCCTGGGGTCGATGATCCCGGTCATCCTCGACGCCAAGCGCGGCGACATCGCTTCGACAGCCGAAGCTTACGCCAAGTCGGCCTTTGAGACCCTTGGAGCGCATGCCATTACATTATCCCCATACCTCGGCAGGGACTCAATAGATCCATACCTGGCGTTCCAGGAGAAGGGCGTCTTCCTTTTATGCAAGACATCCAATCCCGGTGCTGCAGATTTTCAGGATTTGCCGGTCGTCGTGGAAGGGAATGATCGCCCATCCATTCCGTTGCATGTGCACATTGCCCACCTGGCCCAGAAATGGAACACCGCGGACAACATCGGCCTGGTCGTCGGCGCGACCCAACCCGAGGCACTGGCTCGCATTCGATCTGCAGCTCCCGACCTTTGGTTCCTCGTTCCGGGCGTAGGCACCCAGGGAGGAGACCTTGAAACAGCGCTCCGCTCCGGCCTGCGCGTGGATGGGAAGGGGTTACTGATCAACATTTCACGCGGCATCGCGCGCGCGGCGGATCCCGCCAGGGCTGCCGCGGAAATTCGCGATGCGATCATCAACTTCAAGTATGCTCGAAAACATTGATATCTTTTAAAACCTATGCCCCGCGTCTTGATCCTATCCAAACACGCAGATGAATATCGGCAACTGGTTGAAGCTGCCGGTCTGCCCGGGTTGGAGAAATTGGCCGCGGCCGTCACCTCCGAGGATGCATTGAAGCTCGGGAACGACTTCGACGTGGTCTTTGGGGAACCATCCCTCACCAGGGATGTCATCGCCCGACTGCCAAATTTGCGCTGGGTGCAGGCCACCTACGCCGGGGTGGAGCCGCTGCTCGACCCCGCCTTGCGCCGGGATTATCTCCTGACCAACGCCCGCGGTGTTTTCGGGCCTTTGATGTCGGAATATGTATTCGGGTACCTCCTGCTGCATGAGCGGCGCATGTTCGAACGGTATCGGGCGCAGCAGGAGCAGCGCTGGGACGGCAGCGTTACCGGCACCCTGCGCGGCAAGACGATTGGACTGCTGGGTGTTGGCTCAATCGGAGCCGTCCTTGCACATACGGCCAAGCACTTCGACCTGCGCGTGCGCGGCTACACCCAGGCGAGTGAAACCTGCCCGGATGTGAACACCTACTTCCATGGCACCCAATTGCTTGATTTCGCCGATGGGCTGGATTACCTCGTCGGCATCCTGCCCAATACCCGCGAGACTGTCCGCATCGTGGATGCCTCTCTGCTCGGGCGGCTTCCCGCCCACGCCGTCTTCATCAACGTGGGGCGCGGCTCGACAGTAGATGGACCAGCCCTGATCGATGCACTGCGGGCCGGGAAACTGGCGGCCGCGGTGCTGGATGTTTTCGAGCAGGAGCCACTGCCACCCGGGCATCCCTTTTGGAGCACGCCCAACCTGCTGATGACGTTCCATACTTCGGCTCCCAGTATCCCCGCAGATCTTGCCAGGCTATTTATCGGGAATTATCGCCACTATGCAGAAGGCCAATCCCCGCTGTATGCGATCGATTTTGAAAAAGGATATTGATTTCGTGCGCCAGGAGAGAGGCAAATGAACAATAGCGTAGCCAAGCTTGCAGATGCACTGCTTGAAGCCGGCTGTATCAAATTTGGGAAATTCACCCTGAAGTCCGGACTTAAGTCCCCCATCTACATTGACCTGCGTCAGATCATTTCATACCCCACAATGCTGAAACAAATCGGTGCTGCCTACCTTCCGATTTTGAAAAAACTTGAATTTAAACGCATCGCCGGGCTGCCTTATGCAGCCATTCCCATCGCCACCGCCATCTCCTTGCAGGGTGGATACCCGATGATCTATCCGCGTAAGGAAGTCAAGCAGTATGGGACAAAAGCCGAGATCGAGGGCGAATACACCCCTGGAGAGACGGTTGTCGTGATCGATGACCTGGCTACCACGGGTGGGAGCAAGTTCGAAGCCATCGAAAAGCTGACCGGTGCTGGCTTGGTAGTCAAAGACGTGGTCGTGTTGATCGACCGCCAGTCCGGAGCAAAAGAGGCACTGGAGCAGGCCGGTTTCCGCCTGCATGCAGTGCTGACACTCACCGGGTTGCTTGATTATTGGAAAAAAAACGGGAAAGTGCCAAAGCAAAAGATCAGTGAAACGCGCCGGTTCCTGGAGGAAAAAGTATGAGTAAAAAATACACTTTCGTTGCCACCATTATTGGCGCCGGAGGCGGGGGAGCATTTGTCCGGGTGCCGTTCGACGTGGAGAAGGTTTTTGGAAGAAAGCGCGTCCCAGTGCAGGCTGCGATCAACGGCGAGCCTTACCGCGGCACGCTGGTGCGGATGGGTGAACCCTATCATATGTTGATCGTGCTCAAGGGGATCCGCCAAAAGATCGGCAAAGAAATCGGTGACGAAGTGGAGGTGGTTCTCGAAGAAGACACCCAGCCGCGGGAGGTGGCAGTCCCCGAGGATTTCCAGCAGGCGCTTGAAAATGCTCCGAGTGCGAAAGCAGCTTTTGAGAAAATGTCCTACACTCACCAGAAGGAATATGTAAATGCCATCCTGGAAGCAAAGCACGAATCCACCCGCCGCGACCGGATAACGAAATCAATTGAAATGTTGAAAAAATGGAAAAAGGGGAATTAATAATCGAAGATCAATATAGGAGCGTTTTCTTCCATATTGATTTAATCAACTTTTCCTTGGCTTTCCGCCCCATGCGTTTGATCCGGTATTCGCGCCGCATGGCGCTGCTTCGGTCCGGGTGTTCCTCCACGTATGTCATTCTCACCGGGCGCCGGCAGCGGGTGTAGCGGGCGCCGTTCCCCCGGTTATGTTGACGCAACCGTCGCTCGGGGTCGGTCGTCCAGCCGGTGTAAAAGGTCCCATCAGAACAGGTGAGGATATAGCAATAACAGGCCATACTGGACTGTCAGCCTTCCCCCGGTTTCTTCTTGTCGCGTCGCCCGAATAATTTATCCAGGCCGCCGATCTGCTGCTTCATAATATCGCCAATTTTGGGCATATCCGGTCTGGGAGATTCGACCTTTAACCAGTCACCTTTTGCCCGTTCCGCCTGCCACTGCGCCCGTTGCCGGTGGGTATCGTCCAGGCGGGCCTCCAAATTCTTTTTATTTTCATCCGCAATTTCCTTGCGCAGGGATGAGAGGGTGATCAGGTACTCATCCAATATCCGGAGGGTATTGGCCCGGTTATAAAGGATCGCCTCGGCCAAGGCCGTGGAATCTTCCCATTCGAGCGGTTGGGTGGCCGCCGAAAAATGTTTGCCGGCCATTTTGCGGATATCAGGCCAGCCCGGCTGACTCGTGACAATCTCAACCAGTGCTGCCGCTGATAATCCCGGCAAAAGATGAGCGGAAGCCATCACTCCGTCCACTTCTGCCATATCTGCGAAATAGGGCTGCGATCCAAGCATGGTGACAAAATCTGCCGCCAGTTTGTGGGCTCCTTCTGCCGTCCCTTGCGGTGCCGTGATAGCCACCACCGCGTGCTCGAACAGGTCTGCACGCGCCGCCTCCAGCCCCACTGAGACATCTCCCAGGCTGGCCGGGTTAAGGGCAGGGGTCAGGCCGATGTAATGGCGTTTGGGAGGCAGGAGTTCTTTCGCCCATTCAGCCACTGCCAATTTAACCGGCCCGGTGTCCATCACCACGGCATCCTCGCGCACATCCTGCCCAATAAATTTCAAGGTCGCATAAATCTCATCGAACGGGATCGCTAAAATGATCACATCCGCGCCCTCTGCGGAAGCCGGCAGATTGTACGAAATGCTTTCAACTGCCCCCAATTTTTGAGCCTGGCGGGCTATTTCCGGCGATTTATCGTGCCCAAGGGTGGTGACCTGGTCCTTGTGTTTTGCAAGCGCCAGCCCCATGGAAGCTCCAATTTGACCAAGTCCAATTATGGTGATTTTTACAGTCATGGTTTCCTCATTCAATATTTACCTGTGATTCAATATTCATCATCCGCAGCTTGCAGTGCGGTAAGCAGGGGATCGTTTTGTGAGGAATTATCCTGGTGGCAGCGGATAAGTTCCACGGTCCGCGGAGAAGAGCCTGCCTGCGCTGCCAGGTCTGCGCCCCATTGGAGATGATGGGCAGCCACCACGAATGGGCGGCGGAACCTTTCCGGCGTTCCCTCGCTCCAGCGCCCGGCTTGCCGGGGGAGGAAGGCTTTACCCAGCACAATGATCACGCGGTCGAGCAGGGAGAGCGGAAAAAGGACTTTACCAACGTCATGCAGGAGGGCTGCAGTTAACAGTTCCGGATCGTTCTGGCTGGCAGCCTTCAGCCGGTCCAGGACTTGAATGGCATGGGTCTGTTCGGACCTCTGCATCCGGCGAAAAAGGACAATCTGGGTTGGAGAGAGATGGGGAAGAAGAGCGTCGGTCTCGACCCGCTTGCGGGTACCGGGTAAGGCATTCCAGAACTGGCGGGTGCGATAAGCGAGGCGGGAGGGCATCAAGGGGGAATCCCCGGCGGTATTCTGCCGACAAGGGGGATTATAACATTGTGATAGAATCGTGAGAGCCGGGGACGCCGACCCCGGCCCTCTTGAAAGGAGGAGAAGAGAAATCGCCTTACAACAATATCATACCATCTTGGTCTGAAATGTACTTGACGCTTCCCCTACGCTTCCCCTACGCCAATTTGACAATTTTGTAATCTTTTTTATGCATTTTCGGAGTTTTTCATGCCTCCCTATGCCATCGAAGCTGAAAATTTAGGGCGGATCTATAAGGTTCGCGGTACCAAGAAAGAAAAAGCCATCCGTAAAGAGCTGGTTGCCCTGGCAGATGTTAATTTAAAAATCGAACAGGGCGAGCTGTTTGGCTTGCTGGGACCAAACGGTGCGGGAAAAACCACGTTGATCAAGATTCTTACCACCCTGCTCGCCCCCACAACGGGGCGGGCGCGTGTGGCGGGGCATGACGTGATCGACTCGCCGCAGCTCATCCGCCCCCGGATCAACATGGTATCAGGCGGCGAGTCCTCTGGTTACGGCCTTTTAACGGTTCGTGAGAACCTGTGGATGTTCTCGCAGTTCTATGGCGTCCCTTCCAGGGAAGCCTACCAGCGGATTGACGGGTTGCTTAAACGGGTCGGGATTTTCGACCGGAGGCACACCAAATCGTCAGACCTTTCCACCGGACTGCGGCAGAAAATGAATATCGTGCGCGGTTTCATGACCGACCCGCAGGTGTTGTTCCTCGACGAACCGACTCTCGGCCTGGATGTAGGCGCTTCGCGTGAGGTCCGCCACCTGATCCGCGAGTGGCTGGATGAAGACAAGTCCCGCACATTGCTCCTGACCACGCACTATATGGTCGAAGCGGACGAGCTGTGCGACCGGGTTGCCATCATCAACCAGGGCCGCGTGTTGGATTGTGATACCCCGGCAGTATTGAAGCAACGCCTCCAAAAGGATGCCATCTTTGAGATCGATACCAGCCCGCTGAATGGTCTGTCGGTGACTAAACTTGAAATCCTGCCCGGGGTCCTCAAAGTCACCTGCCAGGAAGCGGACGGCAGCGCCACGTTGAACTTCATCCTGAAGGAAGAGGCCGCCCTGGCAGTCATCATCAACACCCTGACGACTGCGAATGTCAAGATCATGAAACTTTCCAAGCATGAACCCACCCTGGAGGACGTTTTCGTGACCCTGGTGGGACATTCGATGGCAGATATGGAACAGGGAGAAGAAAGTGAGCAGGTTGGAGCCAGATAACAGGGTTAAAAATACCGGCTGGCGGTTGTTCTGGCAGTCGGTGATTGCCCGCTCGTATCCGCGCATCATTGGGCAGCAGCGGGAGAAATCGTGGATGTTTTTCGACGTGATCATGCCGCTCGGATCGGTGATAGCCTACGTGCTGGTCTACCGCGCCCTCAACGCCCCCGAGGAGTACGTGGGTTTTGTTGTCATTGGCGGGGCGATGACCGCCTTCTGGATGAACGTGCTTTGGAGCATGTCCAGCCAGTTGTACTGGGAGAAGGAGCAGGGCAACCTGGCGCTTTACATCATGGCGCCAAACTCGATGATGTCCATCCTGCTCGGCATGGCGCTGGGAGGCCTGGTCGCCACGATCTTGCGCGCCCTGGCAATCATCCTGCTTGGCTCGCTCATGTTTGGTGTGCAATACGTGGTGGTCAACCCAATCGAACTCTTCGCCGTCTTTTCTCTTTCAATGGTTGCCCTATACGGGATGGGGATGATGTTCGCCTCGGCTTTCCTGCTCTTTGGGCGTGAAGCCTGGGCAGTCTCGGATATGATCCAGGAGCCGGTCAACCTGGTTTCCGGGTTTTACTTCCCGATCAAATCCCTTCCGTTCTGGATCGCGGCTGCAGCTTCGGTCATCCCGCTTACCCTGGGCATGGATGCCATGCGGCAACTGGCTTTCCCATCCGGGTTCCAATTCGGATTTCTTTCGACAACGCTGGAGATAGCCATCCTGGCTGTATTGAGTGTGGGCTTCCTGGTGGGGGCGAAACTGCTGCTTGAATACACCGAGAAACTCGCCATCCGTGAAGGGCGGGTGACGGAGGCCCGCAGGTGAGCATGCCCCAATCCTCGTCTGATGCCGCCCGCTCCGAAGCGTGGCGATCCTTTAAGATCGCCGCCTGGTTGGGTTGGCAAATAACGTCCAACTGGACCGACCCGTTCCTGTTTGCGATCTACTCCATCATCCGGCCGATCGCACGCGCCGCCATCCTGGTGGTAATGTACGGCGTCATTACCCAGGGCAATTTTACCAATCCGCTTTTCCCATACATATACCTGGGGAACGCATTTTACACCTATGTTTTCACGGTGATGAACGGGGTTTCGTGGGCAGTGATCGACGACCGCGAGCATTACAAGACCCTCAAGTACATGTACGTTGCCCCCATCCGCATCCCGATCTATCTTTTGGGGCGCGGGGTGGCCGGATTCTTGACCGCCACCCTGTCGGTGTTCATCACCATCCTGGCAGGGGTGTTCTTCCTGCATGTATCCTTCGACCCTTTGCAGGCGAACTGGCTCCTGTTCTTCGGCACGTTGTTGATCGGCGTCATCATGCTGGCCATGATGGGACTGGTCCTGGCGGCGGTAAGCCTGCTCGTCGTGCGTCACTCCGGTTTCCTGGCCGAGGGGGTCAGTGGCGTCCTGTTCATTTTCAGCGGTGCGATCTATCCACTGGAGGTCCTGCCAAAATGGCTCCAGCCGGTTGGGTTTTCCATCCCCATTACTTATTGGCTGGAGCTGATGCGCAGGTCCCTGGTCGGCAATGTGGCCCAGGCTTTTCCAACCCTGGCCCGCTTCAGTAACCTGGAATTACTCGCCATCCTGATCGGGCTCTCCATTTTGTTCGGGATAGCCTCGATTTTTATTTTCCGTGTTTGCGACCGCCGGGCACGCGAGGGTGGCTTGATCGACCGTACAACGAATTATTAGGCATTTCCCCGCGATCCGGTGTACCTGGGTGGGATATTCCCCTATTCAATAAATGGAGAAGCCGGAGTACTATATAAAAGAGAGGTGTCGTGATGGAAAAACTCTATTTTGGTCAGACCGGCAGGACCCCGCTGGGGAAGTTTTGGGTGGCCGCCTCCAATTTCGGCTTGGTGGCTGTGGAATGGGGTCAGACCCGGGCTGAATTCGAGGCTTATCTCTCCAAACGTTTCAAGAGACCAGTCGAGTATTCCCCCAAACACATCCGGGATGCCGCGAACCAGTTGAAGGAGTATCTGTCCGGTCACAGGCAGGCATTCACCCTGGTCATTGATTGGACGGTCCTGCGGCAATTCCAGCAATCTGTGCTGCGTGCCACCTGTGAAATCCCTTACGGTGAGACGCGCACGTATAAAGAAATTGCCTGTCATGTCGGCAAGCCCAGGGCTGCGCGTGCCGTCGGCCGCGCCGAAGCCACCAACCCGGTCCCCCTGGTCATCCCATGCCACCGCGTGATCGGCATGGATGGAAAGTTGCACGGCTATGGCATGGTGGAAGGGATTAAGACGAAGGCCTGGCTGCTGACGTTGGAAGGGGCAATGATCGCCTGACGGTCAGCCGGGTTGGGGCAGGGTTAATCCGCTGCCCTTGATTTTTATCCTTGCAAAACATCCTCCATTCGGTTATCCTTATTGCCGGGAGTGGTTAGGTCCCGGAGGGCTTCCCGGTCTTCAACACCGGCGGCGGGTCGCGTTGCGGGCCGCGGTGGGTTCGACCCCCATCCACTCCCGCCTATTTTTCCGGACAATGGACTGGAGCGTACCCGCATTCCCACTCCATTGCCCGTCTTACAGGTGAGAAAATGACTCTACCCGACACTGAAATCCTGACATCCATTATTGGACGTGTCTTCCGCGTGGACGAGGTCACCCTCGGCGATCCGAAGAAAGGTTATTTTCTGCGCTACCGAGGGGAATTGACGCTTGACTCGGTCGAAGCCTATGACCAACTGGCCGCGGCCCTGCTTCCATACGATATCACCCCACTCTTCCGTATCGAGGACAAGCGCCAGACCGTCCTGTTGGTGCGCGGCACCATCCACCCAAAGCCGGGGCGGGCCTGGATCAACGTCCTCCTTTTCGCCTTCACCGTCTTGAGCGTGTTATTGGCCGGAGCCATATATGCCTATTCCGGTCCTATTCCAAGCGATTTTCTCGGGCAGGTCTGGACCCTGGTCACCCACCTGTGGGTCGGCTGGCCCTTCGCGGTCAGCCTGCTGGCCATCCTGACGGCGCACGAGTTTGGTCATTATTTCGTGGGGCGGGCGCGCGGCGCGGCAGTCTCGCTGCCCTATTTCATCCCCCTGCCGTTCAGCCCCCTGGGAACCATGGGCGCATTCATCCAAATGAAACAACTCCCCAAAAACAAGCGCGCCCTGTTCGACCTGGCTGTCGCCGGTCCCCTGGCCGGGCTGGTGGTTGCCATCCCGGTGTTGCTTTTTGGTCTTTCACACTCCACGTTGTCCACCGTTACTGCAATCCCGGGAAGTTGGTCTGAAGGCAATTCCCTGCTCTATCTGCTGGCAAAATTCGTCGTCTTCGGCAAGCTCCTGCCGGCCACCCTAAACCTTACCGGGATGCCTTTGCTGTTCCACTGGATCAGGTTCTTTTTTATCGGTCAACCCTCCCCGGTCGGTAGCCTGGATGTCATGATCAACCAGGTGGCCTGGGCTGCCTGGGCCGGACTGCTGGTCACTTTCCTGAACCTGATCCCGGCCGGGCAGCTTGACGGCGGGCACGTGATCTTTACCGTTTTTGGCAAGCGCGTCAACCTTATCCTGCCCGTCATCCTGGTTGCCACCATCGTGCTCGGTTTCTTCTGGAGCGGCTGGTGGTTGTGGGCTTTCCTGATCTTCCTGCTGGGTCGTTCCCATGCCGAACCTCTCGACCAAATCACCCAGCTTGATTCCTCCCGAAAAGCCCTGGCAGTGCTCATGCTGGTGATCTTCCTGCTCGTCCTCATGCCCGTCCCCCTGGTGACCTACTAGATGCCCATCCGATCAAATCGTTCCCTGGCATCCATCCTGCTTGCGTTGGGGATGCTGTCCGCTTGCAGCCCGGGCACCTCCATCCCCACCTCGACCCCGGGTCCATCCACTCTTACCGAAACGCCCGGTCCCACTCCCACAGCCCTATCAACTCAGACGCCTGGCATCGGCGTGGACCCGGCGGCTTTACACGGGCTCAATATCCAGGTCTGGCATGCCTTCTCCGGAGCGGCTGAGAGTGTTTTTGCAGACCAGGTTGCCCAGTTTAATGCTGCCAACCAATGGGGGATCGTGGTCAACCAGGCCGGCTATGGCGACTATACAACCTTATTCGAGGCGGTCAATACCGCCATCCAATCCGGCGGGACTCCTGACCTGGTGTCTTCACTCCCGGAGCAGGCACTCGCATGGAACACCTCCGGCTTGGTCGTAGACCTGTCCCCTTTTCTAAATGACCCGACCCTGGGCCTGGGAAGCGGAGGGGGCGCCGATTTTCCCGCGGTCTTTTGGGCTCAGGATAACCTGGGAGGGAAACAGTTGGGCATTCCGGCACAGCGTTCGGCCCGCTTCCTTTTCTATAATAAGACCTGGGCGCACGAACTTGGCTTTACGAACCCGCCTGCAACTGCGGATGAGTTCCGCCAGCAAGCCTGCGCTGCGAATGCCTTCTTCCGCAAGGATGCCGACCCGCAAAACGATGGCTACGGCGGCTGGATCGTGGACACGGATTGGCAAACGATCTACTCCTGGATGCTGGCCTTCGGCGGGGGTGTGCTGGATGGGAATGGTTCTTACGGCTTCCAGACAGACCCAAACCTGGCAGCCCTGCAATTCCTGAAAACCCTGTACGATGACAATTGTGCCTGGCTGGCGGTGGACCCCACCAATCCCAAGGACATCAGCCATGGACCGTATATCGATCAGTTCGCAAAACGCCTGGCCCTGTTCGTCTCCGGCGATCTGGCTGAAGTTCCGATGGCGAATGAATCCATGTCCTTCCAAAAAAACGCGGACGAGTGGACGTTGCTGCCCTTCCCCGGTACGAACGGAACTGGTCTGGTAACCTATGGACCCTCCTACAGCGCGCTTAAATCCTCACCGGAGAAAGAACTGGCAGCCTGGCTGTTTGCGCGCTGGCTGCTCTCGCCGGAAAACCAGTCCAAGTGGGTGAATGCCAGCGGGCTTTTCCCGTTGACTAATTCTGTTTTGAACATTCTCGGTCAATTCCGCAGTGCTTCTCCGCAATGGGAGGCTGCCGTCGGATACCTGGCCCTTGCCCAGGGGGTGCCGCAACTGGCCTCCTGGCGGAAGGTCCGCTATTTGCTGGGGGATGGGGCTGACGCTATCTTTGAGACCAATCTCCCGCTCGATCAAATTCCTTACACTCTTGCAGAGATGGATTCCATGGCAAAAGAGATCAACACCAAATAAACCGTATGGCTGAAAAACCGAAATTTTATGTGGTTTGGAAAGGGCGCAAGACCGGGGTTTTCTCCAGTTGGGAAGCATGCGCCGCCCAGGTCCAGGGTTTTACCGGTGCACAATACAAGTCCTTTGGCAGCCGTGCTGCCGCGGAGCAGGCCTTGCGGGGAAAGTATGCCGCCCATCTGGGCAAACCCACCACCAGCGGAGACTGGCTTTTCGCTCCCCACCCGCCGCTGGCTGAAAGTGTTGCAGTGGATGCCGCCTGCTCAGGCAGCCCCGGGCGGTTGGAATACCGCGGCGTGGACCTTATTTCCGGGAAAGAGATTTTCCGCCAGGGTCCTTTTGCCAATGGTACCAACAACATCGGAGAGTTTTTGGCTATTGTCCACGCACTGATGATGCTCAAGAAAAAAGGAAGCCCCCTGCCGGTCTACTCGGATTCGGATACAGGCATTGCCTGGGTGAAAGCGAAACACTGTAATACGAAGCTTGCCGCGGACGAAATGAATACACCCTTGTTTGAATTGATCGACCGCGCCGAAGAATGGCTGGTCGAGCACAGAAAAACCAACCCGGTTTTAAAATGGGATACCCAGGCCTGGGGGGAAATTCCCGCTGACTTCAACCGGAAGTAAAAAGGGTTAAAATGAGGTATCGACTTTAATCGTACTTTCCCGAAGAGGTAAAAATGCCAATTTACGAGTATGTTTGCCAGGAATGCGAAAAAGTGTTTGAAACCATCCGCCCGATGAGCCAGGCAGACGAACCCATCCCGTGCGCAATCTGTGGTGGGAAACACACCCGGCGCAAGCTCTCGGTCTTTTTTGCTGAGAGCGGCGGCAAAGCAGTCTCAGGCATGGATGAGCCATCCTGCGGTTCGTGCGGCGGGGGGGATTGTTCCCACTGCGGGCACTGATTTTTTATCCCAAAGAACACAAAGACACGGTAAGGGTTATTTGTCAATCTTTTTAGATTGAGTCATTGGTGCCCCTGGTGTTCAGTTCTTTTTGGAGGCGTGCATGGAATATACCCATCTTGGCCGAACTGGATTGAAAGTCTCCCGGTTGTGCCTGGGTACGATGAACTTCGGCCCGCAGACGAACGAGGCCGATTCATTCATCATTATGGACAAGGCTCTCGAACTGGGTATCAACTTCCTGGACACCGCCAATGTTTACGGCTGGAAGCTGGGCGAAGGCGTGACCGAGCAAATCGTGGGGCGCTGGATCGCCCAGGGCGGCGGACGGCGCGAGAAGGTGGTGCTTGCTACCAAGGTTTTCGGGAGGATGGGGGATTGGCCAAACAATTCCCATCTTTCTGCGCTTCATATTCGCCAGGCCTGTGAGCAGTCCCTTAAACGATTACAGACCGACCATATTGACCTGTACCAGATGCACCACGTGGACCGCGAAGCCCCATGGGACGAGGTCTGGCAGGCCATGGAAGTCCTTGTCCAGCAAGGTAAGGTCCTCTATGTTGGTTCCTCCAACTTTGCCGGGTGGCACATCGCCCGGGCGCAGGAATCCGCCAGGGCTCGCCATTTCATGGGGCTGGTCAGCGAGCAAAGCTTTTACAATCTAAAAAACCGCATGGTCGAACTGGAAGTACTCCCGGCCTGCCGGGCATACGGCCTGGGAATTATCCCGTGGAGTCCATTGGGCAGGGGTATCCTGGGCGGTGCGCTCGTGCAAATCAAGGAGGGCCGCCGCGCCCAAGAGGAAGTGCAAAAAGAAATCGGAAAATACCGCCCGAAACTTGAAGCCTGGGAAGCTTTCTGCAAGGAAATGGGCGAGCAGCCCGCAGAAGTAGCCCTGGCTTGGCTGCTGCACAACCCGGCGGTGACCGCTCCCATCGTTGGACCGCGCACCCTGGAGCAGTTGACCGGTTCCATGCGAGCCCTGGAAATTAAATTGGATGAAACGGCTTTGAAAAAACTCGACGAGATCTGGCCCGGCCCCGGGGGCGAAGCGCCGGAAGCCTACGCCTGGTAAGCAGGAACGCTGGAAGTTTGCCCAAATGCGAACGTTCCAGCGTTTTATAAGAGGTGGGTCAGCCAGCGCATGGGTTTGCGGGCAACCTGCGGGTCGTGATAACCACGGATCAGGTCCGAGATTTTTTCCTGCAAAGTTTCTTTTATCTCTGCAAGTTGTGCCTTGCGGATTTGGGATGCCTGCGAAACAAAGAGGGGAGCCCCGATTCGCATCAGCAGGTGTTTTTTGTAATACAGTTCAGCAGTACCGCACAACCCCACCGGGATGATGGGCGTCCCGGTTTTCATTGCAAAATGTATCGCCCCGCTGGCAAACGGTTGCACTTCTCCCTCTGCCGGGAAGGCGTCCCCCTCCGGAAAGATCATCAAGGATTTCCCGCTCTTCAGTCCTTTCAGGACAGATCTGTACGCGTTCCTTCCCGGCCACCCCCAGCGCTGTACCGTCAGGATGACGCCGGGGTATCGAGCATAAAGCCACTTTTTCCAGGCAGTATTTGCATTGTCTTCCCGCGGCCCGATATACATGAGGTCAAGATCAGCAGGCCAGAAGAAAGTGATAAGCAGGGGATCCACCCAGTTGTGATGGTTTGCTACAATAATGACATTCCCACCGGGAAGAGGGTCACTCTGGAAAACATGGACGTTAAAAATGCTTTGGAGCAAATGCCTGCCAGGGACGACCACGATTTGTTGTTTCATAAGCAACCAGGTGATTGAAGTATTTGAATTATACAAGTATGATATTGCCAATACAACGCATTCTTGACTGTCATTCCCTGACTGGTGGACACCGCTGATGTATCCCCGCTATATTCTTCCTCCCTTAGGTTACTTGCGCCTGGCTCCCAGCGTTTTCTTCGGCGGGCACCGCTCTTTTCGTCACGATGGGCAATTATGCGTTGAACGATTAATGCCGCCGCTGCATCTCATTGGGAAGGAAAATATCCCCGAGCATGGACCCTGCCTCATTACATTCAATCATTATTACCGGCTCGGTTTCAATGCCTGGTGGATGGCGCTGGCGCTGGCGGCTAGCGTGCCTGTGGATGTTCACTTTACCATGACTGCCGAGTTGACCTGGCCTGGAAAGTGGTACGCCCCGCTCGGGCAGGCAGGGTCACGCTGGCTGTTGAAACGCTTTTCAAGAATTTATGGTTTTACCTCCATGCCGCCCATGCCGCCCCGCGAAAAAGATGTGGCAGCGCGTGCCCGCTCGGTGCGGGCTACCCTGGCTTACGCCCGGGAGCACCCGCAGGCAATTCTCAGTCTTGCTCCCGAGGGTGGCGACCAGCCCGGGGGCGTGCTCAATTGGCCTTCACCTGGGGCGGGACGCTTTGTCCTGCTGCTGGCAGAACTGGGCTTCCCTGTCCTTCCAGTGGGGGTGTTTGAAGAAAATGGGGAATTCTGTTTGTCTTTTGGCTCCAGGTATAAACTTCAAATGCCTGGGGGTCTTACCCCGGACGAGAAGGATCATGAGGCTGCGCATTCCATCATGTCTGCCATTTCGCCGCTGCTGCCGGTTCGTCTGCGCGGGGATTTTGGGTAACAGCGGCTTGTCAGGATCCGGTTTCCCCAAATTCACCCACCAAAATTTATTACCCGGCGTGTCGAAGCCAAATCGCCTTTTACTTTTATTTAAGCAAGGTTACAATGTTTCATTAATTATGAGCATTATGCTGGTGACTTGGTGTCTAGTATGATAGGAGACGGGCGTGGTAGACCGATTGTGTCTAGGTCCACGAGACCGTCACAAAGCGAAGGTCGCCACGCCCATCCAAAACATAGCCCGAACAGTTGTGTGGTCATAAAGACCG
>Ga0326726_10001042_pt1 | contig 25546 bp, 30 predicted proteins | sample MHFenrmetagenome_2_FD_207603 | JGI IMG/M metagenome (GOLD analysis project Ga0326726, IMG submission 207603) | Lab enriched peat soil microbial communities from Michigan Hollow, Ithaca, NY, United States - MHF15MN | ecosystem: Environmental > Terrestrial > Soil > Wetlands > Peat | place: USA... | reverse complement strand
CTCACCCGACAGGAACTGCTGTTCTTCAAAGCATGTTCCAGATTAGAGTGAATACTGATAATACTATCCCCAGGAAATAATATATGCTACAGAATAAAATCACGGTATCACCTGTCGTATGCTATCTCGTTCCGGAAATCTCTCCTCCCGCACAACAAGAAAGAAAGGGAAAATGACCTGATCGGGAATTATTGTGAAGTGTATCGGAACGCACCGGTCTACCAGTTCGGAAACAGACGATGTTCTCACAAGAACAGTAAGATATAACGATGTATACGTAACCGGAATCAAATTCAGGAACAATAAAAATGGATGAAAAAATATTTTACCGGAATGTATTCTGGTACGAAATGCTGCTCAATGCACTGTTATGGATTATATATGACCCGGCACGGACTTTTTTCGGTGTGGATACCTGGGTCGGAATCGTCCTGTTTCTCCTGACTGGTGTTCCGGCACTCTTGTATATTGTTATAATCCGGGTAAAATGGCTCTAGTTTCCCGGGTGTCGTCGATTGGTGCAATGTTCGATGAAATGCCAGGTGTAGTCACAGTGCCCGCAGACCCAGGTATCCGTTTTCTTCAGGTAGTGAACATACGTATGACCGCATAAAGGACAGGAAATCCCGTGGCCAGGCCTTCCCGGGTGTTCAATTCCTTCCATGGCGCTCCTGAATGAGGTTGTAGTATTTGCTGGTATTCAATATTGCTTTTTCAGACCGTTCATGGATCATGTGAGTCCGGGATATGTCCCGCAAACCCTATCGTGTTGTATACGAAAGGGAACGTACAGGATCCAGAAATACCCGGAATATGACCATGAAGTTGCCCATCAGACGCCGGACATTCATCATCCTCGTTCTCATCCTGCTGGCAGTCATATTCTTTGCCTGGTTCAACTGGCAGTTCGATCAGTCCGCCCGCCAGAACGAGCGCCACAATTATTTCTATACCCTCGATCTTTCCTATACTGCCGCGATCGATAACGTGACGCTGCTCCTTCCCGTCCCGGAACTGAACAGAATCCCTTTTTTCATGGAATCCATCCAGAACAAGTCGGCATATGGTCTCTCCCCCGACTGGAACGTCACGATTCTCCAGGAGAACGGGACCCCAATGCTCGCCATAAGGGCAGACCGGATGGTTCCTGAATACCATGGGTACCCGGTCGCGATCGAGCCCGGGACGAGTGTTCTCCCGACAACACTGGTCCCCGGCCGCGAGTACACCGGTGATACCCCGGTCCTCATGCCCGTCACTGTTGCCGTCATGGAAACGGGTGTGTCGGAAATCGACACCCGCAACCCGTCCGGTCACGAACCGCTCTTTTTCCCGGGCGGGGTGTTCACGCCGGCATCAGATGTCCCCCCTGTCTGCAATTGCCCCACGTTTGACCACCTGGTCCCGGTGTATATCAGTTATACGTCTGTGCGCCCTGTGGTGATATCGCTCCGCGTTTCCGTCCAGGGGTCGAACTCGATCTGGAGAGGGGGCTGGGAGAGTAACACCTATTCAGATACCGTCAGCTTTGAGATTGCCAACGGAAAGCAGGGATGGATCGAGGGGAAAGGCAAGCTCGTAACGGCAGAAGGGGTCTATTATTAGGTCAGGTTCCTGGGCAACCCGGAACACGTTCGCGATTCTCATCCCGTTACCTGTTACACTTCCAATACGGGCTCAAACCGGCACCCGCTTCCCGTAAAAACGCCCTTTTTTTCCATGAACGAGAAACCACAAAATCCCCCAAATTGACAAAATGATCAATTAAATTGCTTGAAACAGATCGGCCAGACGTGAGCTTGTTTTTATCTGCCATCTGCCATATGCTTTACCTATTCAAACGGGATCGTTCCCTGTAAGCGCACCAGATGCCCCCTGACAAAACCGGGACAAAATGCGCGTATTTTAGTGAAATAACCCACAATCAGGGAATTTAAAGGGTGAATGAGAGAGGAGATTTATTCTTTTTTATCGGGATCCTCAATCACAGGGAAATGTTTATCGTCCGTTTTATATAACGGTAATTTTTCCATTACCGCCCCGGTCACAACAACATCAATTTCCTGCCCGTCAGCTTCAGCCTTGATACGGTAAATATCCTTTTTCAGCTGATCGGGAGAAATCACCTTCGCACGCTTCTCCAGGGGGGGATTCATCTTATCGGATCTCTCAAAATCCCTGGTTTTTTCAAGAATTTCGTCCGGCAGACAGGAGCAACTGTTGAGGATATTGATAAATTCGCTGCAGAAATAACTGTCAATCTGGATCCTTCGTTTGGTGGCATGGGCAAATTTTCCAATGACCCGGCAGATATTTTCGCGTTCTTCCGGGCTGAGCTGTTTTGCAAATTCATAGTCTTCGATCTTCTTCAAACCCAGGATAACCGGTTCTAACGCGTCTGTGGTAACAATATGCACAACATAATCGGCCAGATTGTAGTAGAATTGATCGATCGAATCAATAGTATTGGTGGGAATCACGAGAAACAGCGATTTATTTACATCATTTTCTTTTACATATTTTTTCAGTTGTTCGGTTTGTTGTCTGATATATGCAGGGAAATTTGCAAGATCATCTGAAAGCGGACTCTTTGCATCAAAGATGATGTATTCATCCGCAATTTTTAATGTATTATCAGGAGAACCTTTGAAAGGGACATGTTCCTTATCGATATACTCAATCTGGTGCCGTGAACAAATACCCCGTATGAATTCTTCAACGTTATCTTCGTGATTTTTCCAGGTCGCACGCATCTTTTCAAACTGAATACGGACATTTTCCTCCTTCTCTTCCTGGAGACGGATCCTGTCATCATCGAGTTGTTTTTTCAGGGCATTGAGTTCTGTTATCTTGTGCTCGTAGTGTTCCTGTTTCTGCTGGTCAGCTTCCCTGAATGCGGATAAATTTCGTTCCTTCTCAATTTTTTCCTGAATTAAATTCTGGATCTCAAAATTTTTCAGGTTAATCTCTTTATCCAAATCGGTAATCCGCTTCGAATTTTTTATATCCGATTCCTTCAGGGAACCAATATCGACTTCCCTGCTCCTGAGCGCCTGGGAGGTGGTCATGTTTATATTTTTGAGAGCCTCATGATCCGCCCGCAGATCCGATAACAGGGATTTCTGATGATCCAAATCCTGGATTACTGTACGCACCTGGTTCTGGAGCTGCCGGTTCTGATCATAGACAGAATTGAGTTCATTATTGAGCGTGTTAAATTCATTGATGGCAGCGGAATTAATGATACGAATCCGGTTCCAGCCAAATAACCTCCCAAAAAAACCAAGAGATTTGATATTTTCAAAGAGGGCACGTAAACTGTCTGTAGTTGAGATGACCATTCTTCGCTCCTCATGAACCATACGTCTGGTATTAAATAAACATTTCTTGTCTAAAAGACCCGTTTTTATTACCTTTCTTTCAAAATGGTTTTAATCCAGTCACTATGGATGCCGGGACTCCGGAGTATTTCCAAAACAGGTGCGGAATATGATCCGGTTGTAGATGCAGACCTTTATTGACCGTACCCGTCCGATACTTTTAATACTATAAAAGAAAAGGGATGCATCATGGCATCAATTGTCTTTACCCTCTTGTCATTTATTGTCGCGTTGATCATTTCAACGGTGATAATTTATGTTATTGCAAAGCTGCTTGGTGAAACGGAAGGCATAACCACGGCATTTCTCGCAGCCCTTGTTGGTACTGTGGTCTACACTATCGTATACTATCTGCTGCCGAACAATCTGTTGATTGCCGCAATCATCGCAGGAATCGTGTGGCTGCTGGCATTGCAGAAACTGTACACAATCGGCTGGCTCAAATCCCTGTTAATTGCTGTTGTCGTATGGATAGTGACAACCGTTGTCGGGTGGTTCCTGCCTACGCTCACGGGTCCGATGTGAAAAGATTACAAACCTTTTTTCAGGATTTTTACACGGAGGAAAAGAAACGAAAAGCACGTAACCCATTCCCAAGTGACCGGTTCAAAAAATCAATGTTTTTCCAGGTTATTTTCCCAGCACTTTTTTCAGTACTCCGGAGATGCCCCCACTACTTTCCTGGGCTCCCATCAGCTGCTTTGCCATGCCGGCTGCATCAGGTGATGCCTGGAGTGCGATCCTGGACTGGTCCCCGAGGAGGCTGGCGAGACTTCTTGTGTCCATCTTCTGCTGAACAAACATCTTGCCGACATAGCCCATGATCATGGGCGTCGCAATCTCCATCACTTTGCCGACTGCCGCAGGAGGAAGTCCCGTTTTTTGTGAGATGGCATTCTGGATCGTACCCATCTGGCTGCCGAACAGCGTGCTCACCATTCCTGAGCCCCCGGCAGCAGCAGGGTTGCCCAGAAAACCACTCATATTGTCCATGGGGTTGCTGCCACCGGCCTGTGCCAGCATCTTTGTCAGCATATCAGTTCCGCCAGGTTTCGATGCAGTGTCTGCCATGGAACCCATAATCATAGGGAGGCCCATACTCAGCGCAGATTGAACTGCCTTCCCGTCTCCGCCGACAGACTTGCTGATCATGGAGAGGTTATTCCCTGTCGCTACCTGGTTCATGAGATCTGCAACAATATCCATAATGCCTAACAATATGCTATAGTATTCTTAAAAGTATGGTCGGGAACCTCAACACCTGCAATAATAAACGGGAGGGAGGTGGAGGGGATCTGAGAAGGAGCCCCCACCCTAATGCTTAACAGTATCCCTGCCAGAGAGCAAAATTTTCCGTTATTTTTCGAATAAAAACATTTTTTTGTTTGCATGGGTCATTACGTGATAAAGGAAGAGGGTAGCATATGAGATGGAAAGACGGGCGGCGGAGTGATAATGTCGAAGATCAACGGGGTTCCGGAGTAAGAACGGGTGCGATCGGCGGCGGTATCGGGATACTCGTTCTTCTCGTTATCGGCCTGCTGACGGGGGCCGATCCAAGTACACTCATCAGCATGATTGCCGGAAGTGACGGGTCGTCTTCTCTGGACGGAATAAGCCCTTCCGTAACATTGTCAGCGGCCGATAATGCGTCAGCCGATTTTGTATCCGTTGTTCTGGCCGATACGGAAGATACCTGGCAGGCCATTTTTACGGAAAAAGGTATGGTCTACACACAACCTAAACTGGTCCTGTTCACCGGCAGCGTAGAATCCGCGTGTGGGTCTGCCCAGTCGGCAATGGGTCCGTTCTATTGTCCCAATGACGAGAAAGTGTACATTGACCTGAGTTTTTACCAGGAACTGAAAGACCAGTTAGGAGCCCCCGGCGATTTTGCCCAGGCATATGTCATCGCCCATGAGGTGGGTCACCATGTGCAGAACCTCCTCGGGACATCGGAACAGGTCCAGAGACTCCAGAGCCAGAGTAATGAGGTAACCGCCAATAAATATTCTGTGATGCTGGAATTACAGGCCGATTGTTTTGCGGGCGTGTGGGCGAATCAGACCGACAGATCACAACATATTATTGAAGCTGGTGATATTGAGGAAGCCATGAACGCTGCACAGAAGATCGGTGACGATGCCCTGCAGAAACAGTCACAGGGTTACGTTGTGCCGGATTCCTTTACCCATGGCACATCTGCACAACGGATGAAATGGTTTAACGCCGGTCTGACAGGCGGGGACATTACCTCGTGCGATACCTTCAATGCGACGGTATTATAATTATCCTGGCCAAAACCTCCTTTTTTCAATAAATAAATGCTGCTCCGCGCAGTATAGGATGTTCATGGAATCAGGATTTAAAAAATGAAAATTCAATAAAAAGTCATGGTTATGCCATAGTACCAGAATCCTCGAACAGATATTTCCAGACAACCGCAGCAATCAGTGCACCAATGATTGGAGCTGCGATAAATACCCAAAGTTGCGCAAGAGCAGTCCCGCCGGCAACAAGTGCCGGTCCCAGGCTTCGGGCAGGATTCACTGATGTTCCTGTGATGGGTATCCCGACCATATGGATCATTGCCAGGGAAAACCCGATGGCGATCCCTGCAAAACCGGCAGGGGCCTTCCTGCTTGTTGCTCCAAAAATTACGAGCAGGAAGATGAACGTCAGGACAACTTCAGCGGTAAAACCTGAGGCAAATGAAAACCCGGCAGGTGACGCGGAGCCGTACCCGTTCTGCCCCAGACCACCGGTCGCCAGATCATACCCGGGTAGTCCGGTCATTATTGCCAGAAGCACCAGTGACGCAATAATCGCCCCGATACACTGCACAATGATGTATATTACCGCATCTTTTGTCGGAATTTTCCCGTTGACGAGCATCGCGATTGTTATCGCAGGATTGATGTGGCAGCCCGAGATATGACCAATGGCATATACCATAACGAGGACAGAAATACCAAAAGCCAGGGCTATCCCGAGAAATCCGATAGATTTTCCTGCGACGACCGCACTCGCTGTCCCGATAAAGACCAGGACAAACGTTCCCAGCAGTTCAGCCAGATACTTCTTCATATCGCTCATACGAAAACCTGCCTCCCTTCGGTCAATAATACCGATAGGTGGTTTTTCTCTGTCTGGATTAATACAGGTGTCGTCATGATTTTAATTCATGCCAAAACCAGGGAGGATTTCATTAACCTGGTACTACGTCCAGCAATCCCCCGAGTTGTTGTAACTTATCCGTGAGGTTAAACGAGGTCCCGGGAACGGCAGTAACCGGGACCAGGGATTCAAAATCACGTGCCTGGAACTGCCTGCTCTGCTCAAACCGCTTTTCGAACGATGTCACCCTGACATCAATAAATGCTGAACCATTGACAGTAAGAATGAGAGATCCTTTCCGGACCAGAGTGGCTGCTGCTTTGATCGCCTGAATATTTCCGATGGTTACGGGTATGGCAACCGTTGTATTGCCGCTGCTTATCACATCAATGTTGGTCTGTTCACCGTGACCCAGGTAGTTCTGGATGCCATCAATGTAATAGACATCAAAGGCCACTTTATTGAGTTTCGCCCCGACAGGATTGGGATTGAAGATAACCACCGTTGCATTTACTGTCATAGTCTGTAAGGTGACATCAGATAATTCGATATCACTCACCGAGACAGCCGGGTCCTTAATCGGCGGCTCAGTACACCCGGCGGTGATGATAACAATAGCGAAGATTATGAAAATGCCAGGAAGGATGAGTTGTTTCATAATGAGAAGTCATTCTGTGATATCTAAATATGTCGGTGATTCAGCACCTCTCGTATCCTTCTTCTTTCTCACCCGTAATTCCGTCAGAATGGCAAAACGGGTTAGCGAGCCATGATCCCGTGGCCCCGTTGAAAAATATTATACCTTTGCATATACCATAAGCGACTAAATCCGGATCATGCATGAGTGGTGACGGAAGGATAGACATGAACTCAGACAATTTGTCAGGCAAAGTCGCCATAGTAACGGGTGCTTCTTCGGGAATAGGGCTTGCAACAGCAAAACTGCTTGCAGGACAGGGCGTTAATGTAGCGCTCGTTTCCCGCTCAAAAGAGAACCTGGAAAAATTGTCGTTGGAACTTCCCGGTTCACTGGCAGTTCCGGCAGACATGACCAAGATCCTTCAGATAAAAAGGATGATTAAAAAAACAAATGAACATTTCGGCAGGATTGACATCCTGGTAAATAATGCGGGACAGGGTTACGATGCGCCGGTTGAAAAAACTGAGATCGGTACATTCCGTTATATTTATGACCTGAATATTATTGGCCCGCTCGTCGCCATGCAACTGGTGATCCCCATCATGAGGGCACAGGGCAGGGGAACGATTATTAACATCAGTTCCGGTACCGCACTGATGCACCTGCCGGGCATGAGCCCGTATTCATCATCCAAGCGGGCCCTTGCCGATATCAGCCTTGCTGCCCGGCAGGAACTGCAGACCGACAATATTGTTGTCAGTGTCGCCTACCCGTACATTACCCTGACCAATTTTGAGAAAAACACCATAAGGTCGGTTCCGGTTCCTGAAGAAAAGCAGGAACCGACCGGTCCGTTCCCACCGGATTCTGCAGAATACGTTGCACATAAAATTCTTGAGGGTATCACCAATGGCGAAGGGGAGATCTTTGCCCATGACTGGATGAGGAAACAGGGCAATTCCTGAGCCTGAATTGAACCTTCCGGTGTTATGACAGAATATTCGGCAAAAGAGTGAACATCAGAGGCGAAACGAATCCAATAAACAAAAAATACAATTTTTTCAGGTTGCCTGACACCAGCTCTATTTCATTACTACATTGTTTGCCTTTTCGAATTCTTCGAGGGTTATCTCTCCTCGTGCAAAACGTTCTTTCAGGATATCCAGGGGGGTGTTCTTTGTTTCAACGGGCATCCTGACTTCCCTGATGATCGCATACAGGATTGCAAGGAGGAATCCAACCATCGGGAGGATCACCAGAATGAACCAGAGGGGGGCACTCATCTTCTGTTCTTTCGCATCTTTATACACGAAATAGGCAATCACCAGCTGGACTATCCAGGTGATGATCATAAACCCGAGTCCAAAGAATGGATGCGCCGGGTACATGGAATACATAAAACCAGGAGGCATAACCTCCCGTTATTTTTCTAAGACGATATTCTTTCGTTTAGTACCAATCTGAATAAACAGCCCCGTTCACTCCTGTCGAAGATAGAGAGACCAGCCCTGAACAGCGGGGGGGATAGTTAACTATCCGGCATCAGTTCCGATACGATCATTTCCGTTACCTCCTGGCAAAACAACAGCACCACTCCGGGAATCTTCAGCATGCCCGAACCTCCAATGAATACCTTTATTATTGTTATTCTCCGATTCCCCTCCAGCAGGAGAGATCAGATATGAAAGTAATCGGATTGAACGCAAGTCCTAAGGGAAAGGACAGTAATACGCTGAGGCTGGTGAAAGCCGTATTGACAGGTGCGAAGGACGAGGGAGCGGAGACTGAACTTGTGGATATTTACACATTGCACATCGAGTACTGCACTGCCTGTGGAACCTGCTATGCAAAGGGGGAGTGCACCCTGCCCGATGATTTCCCGGATCTCTTTGACCGGATGATGAATGCTGATGGGATTGTGCTTGGTGCTCCCAATTATATTAATTCCGTGCCTGCGCCGATGAAAGCGCTCTTTGACCGCATGGCAGATGCCATTCACTGCCAGATGCTGACAGGAAAGTTCGGTTGTTCCGTCTGCACGGCCGGCGGGAGTGGCGAGCAGGAAGTAGCAGGATACATGAACACAGTGCTCACAACGCTTGGCACCACCGTAGTGGGAGGGGTTGCAGTGGCGATTGGGAGGGACCCTGCAGCACTGGGAAAAGCTGAAAAGGAAGCCCATGAGATGGGAAAGAAGCTGGCCCGGTCAATCAGGGGTGAACACGCATATCCTGAACAGGACGAGATTCACCGCCAGAGAAGGGAGTACTTCTGTCAGCTGGTGAAAAACAATAAGGACAAATTTGCCCACGAATATGACTGGTATGTCCAGATGGGCTGGATGAAATAAACCTGGTGAACTGACATGAAGAGCAGCACCGCAGAAAAACTCCGGCTTGACTATGAACCCGTGGCAATTCTCTGGAGCGATGTAAAACCTCAGGGAGCATTGCAGATAAAACCGCATGCTCAGGCTTGTATCATGCCTTTTTTTGCGCAGGTCGTGACGAAAGGAAAGACTGTTGTGTTTGACCGGGAGACCTATGGGTGCCCCGGTGCCCGTGCAGGACTTGGGTTTGGCAACGGCTACTACGATGCTTTCGGTGGCGCCGGCATCGAATTCATGGCTGCATTCTTTGTGAAAGGTACAAAAAGCAGCAGGAACCCGGATGCGTATTGCGCGACCGTGCAGCATATTCCGGAACGGGAGCGTGCCAAGTTCATACACGGTGAACGCCTTCATAAGGATACTGAGAAGGCAAAGCGGTTCATGACCACGGATCTGCCGATCACGGATATCGCCGAGAAGTACGTGATCTTCACACCGCTTGGCAGGGTCAAGCCCGGTGAGCGCCCGGTCGTGGTGATTTTTGTTGCAAACCCGTTGCAGATCACCGGGCTCGTAACCCTTGTCGGGGCAGTCCGTGAAGGCACCGATCCCGTGCGGGTCCCGCCCATGGCTGCCTGCCAGCAGATCGGAGCGTTCGTGTATGATGAGGCCAAAAAAGAGCACCCGAGGGCAGTACTCGGGTACACTGACCTCGCAGCACGGGCCAATGTGGGAAAGACCCTGCCGGGGAATATGTTTACGTTTGCCGTGCCTTTTTCCCTGTTTTGTGAGATGGAGGATGAAGCAAAAGACGGTGTGTTCGACGGCCCGATCTGGAAAGGACTTGCCGGAGAGTAATGATGGAGGGTACCCATGACTGAAAACCATTTCAGGGAAACCGGGGCGAGGCTGAAGTCAGCATTCAGGCTTTCGGCACGCCCTCTCGCAGTGTACGGATCGGAGATTCTGCCCCGGGGTATTCCCCATCTGGCCGAGGTGAACCGCTGTTTTGCAGTTTCCCTGTTCCGGATAGCAACAGGAAAAGAAGTGTCAGCAATTTATGTCAGCGCTGATACTCAGGAGGGCTGCTGTCCCGGCGGGCTCTACCATGTGGGGTATATTCCGGTGCCTGATGAGATCAGGTATTTTGTATCAACCGGCAGGAAAGACGTTCGTGGCGGGGCAGCGGAATACCTGAAGGCAAGCCCGGAACTTGTAGAACGCTGCACGATGGCGGCGGGACCGATCCGCCCCCCGGGAAAATACCTCGTCGTACAGGCATGCGAGACACTTCCCGATGCCGAACCTGCCATCAGATCCCTCTGCTGCTTTGGCACAGGTGAACAGATCCGGAACATGGCGGCTCTCATTCACTTTGATCGGGACGACCCGTTCTCCCCCGTCATAGTCCCCTGGGGATCTGCATGTTCGACCTATATTACGTTCCCGGCCGGTCTTGCCAAAAACACTCCACGAGATACCGCGTTCATGGGCCCGCAGGACCCGACACAGAACCATGCTCTTTCTCCGGATATGATGGCACTGGGAATTCCTGCAGGAATGGCTGAAAGGATGGTAAAAAACCTGGACTCCTCGTTTATTATCCGGCGACCACAGGTAGCATTTCCCAACCATGAACAACGGATGAACCGATAGACTGGCAGGTACGCTGATTTTAGAGATTACTTTTTTTTCGGCTCTTTAAGGGAAATTAATATACCTGTCATATAAAAAAAATTCAGCGTCAGCCATGGGGAAATCTGCTTTCCCCTGATTTTTACCAGAAAGAAGATCTCCTTTATCTTTCATGTTTTACCCCTTTTCATTACCCGGTTCTGCTTCCCTTAAGAAATTACTAGATCCCCTTCACAAGGTTCCTTTTCTGAATAACCTTCGCGCACCAGATGAACACCAGGATTACGGCCAGGAGCACCAGTGCATCAACCCACGGGGGGTAGACCTCGTCGCCGTTCAGTGCCGCGTGGAACAGGTCGACAAGGTACGTAAGCGGAGAGATGGAGGTGAGGATCCATTCCCAACCGCCCAGCTGGCTGAGCGGGATGAAGATGCCCGAGACAAAGATGAGGGGGAGCCGGATAAGGCTCGAGAGCATCATAATGTTCGACGGGTTGTCAGTTGTAGGTGAGGCAAGCAGGGTGCCAAGCGCTGCAAATGTGATTGACCCAAGTACTAACGAAATGGCGAAGAGCCCGGCGTTCATGAGGGGGAGGTGGAGGAACTCTGCAGAGACCACAAAGACAATCGTTGTTATGGCAACGCCGAAGATCGCGCCGGCCAGCAGGTCGCCGATGATGATACTCTCGAGGATTACCGGGAGGGAGACGAGCCGCTCATAGGTCTTCTCCCGCTTCTCCCACGGGGTGATCAGGGGGCCGACCGAGGACGCGGTGAAAAAGAGCATCATGCCGAGGAAGCCCGGGAAAAAGAGCACGAGGTCGAGGTTCCGCCCGATGAAAAACGTGAGGAACATGATGAGGGGAAAGAGCAGGCCGAAGACGACCACGGGCCCCTTGAAGTAATAGATCCGCATGTTCTTTTCGGTGATGACAAGTATGCTCCGGGCAAAGACGTTCAGGTCCATGTTACTCACCTGCCGTGAGTTGTACGAATGCCTCTTCGAGGGTCGGGTTTGAGGTCGCGATGGACACTATCGTCAGGCGGTCCCGCTCCGCGATGGAAGCGAGGGCTTTCACCGCCAGGTCCGGGTCTTCTGTGTAAACCCGCCATTTGTCCCCCCATGATTCCGCCCGGGTGATCCCGGGGGCTTTGAACAGCTCGTGTTCCACCGGCTGGTCGAACGAGACCTCGACATACCGCGAGGTATCAAAGGTCTTCTTGAGTTTTTCGGGGCTGCCCGTTGCTACGATCCTGCCCCTGTTAATGATGCTAATCGTCGAACAGAGAGCGTTGGCCTCTTCGATATTATGCGTGGTGAGGAGGACGGTGCTGCCTTCCTGGTTCATATGCCGGACTGTATCGATCACAAGCCTGCGGCTGTATACATCCAGCCCGGTAGTCGGCTCGTCAAGGATCAGGACCGGCGGCGAATGGACAATGGCGCACGCGATACTAATCCGCTGGCGCATCCCTTTCGAGAACGTGCGGACGAGGTCTGCTCTCCGGTCAGTAAGTCCGAGCCGGGCAAGGATCTCCCCTGCCCGCGCTTCACGTTTCGCCCGGTCCATCCCATAGAATTTTGCGGTTATGAGAATATTCTGCTCAGCGGTGAGATCGCTATAGACCGTACCGTTCTCGGGAATGACACCCATCTTCAGCTTCGCGGTGAGCGGGTCTTTGTTCACATCCGTTCCGAGGATAAGCACCGATCCGGCATCCGGTATCAGCACGCCGGTCAGCATCCGGATTGCGGTGGTCTTCCCCGCACCGTTCGGGCCGAGGAACCCAAAGATGCCACCTTCCGGGATAGTTATGCTGACATCGTCGACGGCGGTGACAGGCCCGAATGACTTGCGAAGATTCTTCGCTTCGATTGCGTACATGGGAGGTGTTCCGGATTCAAGGTTGCATAGGAGAACCATATGAGGATATCTGTTGCGACACCCTTCAGACACCTGTTATTGAACAAGACACTTGAGCGTAGGTGGCCCGGTGAAGCCGGGACTGATGATGAGAGTGTAAACACAATGTGCAAACCCTTTCAAAATGAGAGAACATTCGCATTTTGTACTATTAAGGGATTCTCCGGTTTTTCCTGGTTCTCGGGATCTTCTGGTGCATTATTTTTCCCGGGATTATCCTTGACATCACTTTTTGTACATAGAATTTCAATAACCAGGACATGTACTTTCATACCTCCATTTAATTTCCCGCTCCTGTTCAGGTCACGGAATAATGTGGTTCATAAATGTGCCGGTAGTCCTAATAGGAATTCGGGAGGAAAAGATCTGTCCTCCCAAACACTGATCATTCATTCCTCAATGCATCTATCGGGTCCATGTTTGAAGCGTGCCATGCCGGATATAAACCCGACAGAATACAGACGATCACGCCGATAATCATACCGTAGGGGACATAGATGATACTTTCCGGCAGGAAGAAATATGTGGTATTACCAATCATGGCGCTTACCACGGAATAACCGATGATGAGGCTGGAAATCCCTCCGACACCTGCACCAATTATGCCGAGGATGAACGCTTCGTACAGGAACATCCGGCGCACTTCACCTTTTTCCGTCCCGATGGACAACAGAATGCCAATCTCCTGAATCCGTTCGTTGACGGACATCATCATCACGTTGAAAATACTCACTGCAGCGACAACAAGCGATATGCTGCCGATGGCAAGGATAAATGTCGTAATGGTGCCAAGGGTCGAAGAGATGCTTGACAGCCGCGTGCTGGCATCACTGATACGAACAATGTCTGTTCTTCGGTTGACTTTGTCATCGATAGCAGCTTCTGTCTGGTTAATAGTGTCGATATTCTGCAGGATCACATTGACCTGGTCATAAACGTCTTTATTACCGAAATGATCGGTATACCAGGTATCGGGTACGATAATTGCATTATCGGTGTTGACACCATCAGAAGCAAATCCTCTTGAAGCTAGAATGCCGGCGACCCGGACCGTTGGGCGGGTTATTGAAACATTGTTCTGCCCGATCTTGATCCTGCTCCCGATATTCATATTAAAATTGTTGGCAATATTCGGACCGACAAGCGCATCACTTCCCCCCTTGATATTTTCTCCCTGGGCGATGGTAAGGAACGTGGTGATATCGTTTGGATCCAGTCCGTATATTGACCCTCTCCCATCGGTTGATCCAATCGTAAACTGGGTGCGTGTATTATGTATCGGAATGACATCGTTCTGTCCTGCTGCATTCGTGATATCATTGAGGGTACTCTTGTCTATCCCCTGTGACGTTATCGGGGTTCCTGCAGTCGAAGTGGTCCTCACAACATCTGAAGAGATCATAATTGTATTGACATCTGACGAGAGTTGTTGTTTTACCGAGAGCTGCATGTTGGCTCCGAGCATTCCCATCGAAGAGATGGCAACAACGCCGATCACGATCCCAATGGATGCGAGGATAGAACGAAGGAAATTGAGCTTCACGCTGCGGACTGACAGATCAAAGAAGATGTCCTTCATGATTCAACGACCCTCCCGTCTTCAAGTTCAATAGTCCTGTGCGCATACTCGGCAATCTTCGGGTCGTGGGTCACAAGGATAACAGTCCTTCCCTCTTTGTGCAGACCGGCAAGAATATCCATAATCTGGAAGCCTGTTTTCCGGTCGAGGTTCCCGGTCGGTTCATCGCAGAGAAGAATTTTCGGATCATTGACCAGCGCCCTGGCAATTGCAACCCTTTGCTGCTGTCCCCCGGAGAGCTGGTTCGGGCGATGAGCACTCATCTGCTCGTCAAATCCCACGGATTTAAGCACGGCTGCGGCCTTGCCGGTCATATCCCGTCTTTTATATTTCAGGATAAGCGGATATTCCACATTTTCATATGCAGAAAGGAGGGGGATTAAATAAAATTTCTGGAAGATATACCCGATGACATCGCGGCGCATGTGCGTACGTTCGAGGGGAGTCATTGTAGCCACATCCTTGCCGTCAATGAACAGCTTTCCCGACGTGGGAACATCAAGTATGCCCAACTGGTTCATCATGGTTGATTTGCCGGAACCCGATGGTCCCATGATAGCCACAAATTCGTTTTCCGCGATATCAAGCGTGACATGATTAAGCGCGGTGAAGTCACCGGACTCGAGATGGTACACTTTCGATACATCCGCGAGCCGGATAAGAGGGGTACCGGTCATATCCGATCCTCTCATCGTTTCTTCAGCTTTGCAGCAATCCATTTCCGCTTTTTATACACCACAATACCTGCGACAAGGATGATAAATCCGGCTATGATGGGATAGAACGAACTGAGACCTCCGGCTCTGCTGCCGCCACCGAACCCGAAAATACCCCCGCCGCCCGGCGCACCACCGCCAAAGGTCCGGCCTGCAGAACTTCCAGCCGCTGTGCCGGTAGTTCCCGAACTCCCCGAACTGCCCGTACGTGTACTCGATGTCGAGCCAGAGATGGTACGGAGATCAAGGTTCGTTGTGGAACTGAACGAGTTGCCATCAGCATCTTTCCATTGGACGACGAGAGGAACTGAGGAGAGATCATTGCTGGTAAAGGTGAGCTCAAAACTCGAGAAATCATCGGATGCCAGGGACCCGACCGAGTACTGGGCGTAGGGTTCAACCGCTTTTGCAGGGGGAGCCACGGTGAGTATCATGGACTTGGCATCTGTAACCCCGGCGTTATTCACATCACCGGTGATCTGGTAGGAAGACCCGACGGTTGTTACGGCAATGTTGTTGACTACCGGGACCGCTGCGGTTTTGTCCACACCGATATTCAGGGGCAGGACAATATCCTGAGTGTGTTTATTATCCCCATTGCTGTAACTGACATGGAATGTGAGGCTCGACTGTTGCTGGTTGGGGGTGACCCGGAACGGTACCTGGACTGAACTCTTGGCGTTCAGGGTGCCGACCCACGCCTCGGAAGGTGTGATATCAACGCCATTCCCATCAGGAACAATCAGGACCGTGGTTACATCCCCGCCCCGCGGATTGGTGACGCTTACATTAACTGTATCTGTCCGGGAAATGGCGAAATTGTCAGGCTTTATCGCGATGCTCGTCCGGATATCCGTGGAATCTACCTTAATCTGGAGCTGTGCATGAATCGAAGATCCTTGTGCATTTGGTGAAACGGTGAATAACGGGAAGTACGTTCCATCAGGAGGATCCACCGTCACGATAAACGGAAAGTCAACGGTTGCCCCCGGCCCGACCGTGGTCATAGTGGAGAAAGCCCCCTGGTTTACTACATGAACGTGTGGATCGATAAGGTCCGGCTGGGAGAGGCCAACGGATGCATCGGAAGGATTCGTCACGTGGATGGTAACTGTGCCGGTTTCATACGGGAAAAAAACCTGGGGATTGAGATCGTATGACGAGATATACATAGATGCCGCAGCGTCCTGTGCACCGGTTACAGAGGTAGTATTTCCTGAACCTGCGGCACTCGCGGCTCCTGCAAGCAGCAAGAGTAAGATGATACTGAATAAACCTGATATTTTCTTCATAATTTCTCCTGTTGATAACCCCTACACTATGAAATGACTCCAGGACTCGAAACTGTAGTATAAGGTACAATTCCGTGTCATATTTCTAAAAGACTGCGATTTTTCTGTGAGTGTCTGAACATACTCAATAAAATTATTGGAGGGTTGAAACGATCTGAGGTTCGATCGGGTTACTGAAAAGTCTGTGCCCTCCTATGCCAGCCCGGGTGACCTGTGCCGGCTCCTGCAGCATGTGACGGGAATGCATCCGGGTGAGCAGTCCTGAATTCCTGCATCAGAGTCCGGGCGGTCTTATAGTCTCCACTTGTCACTGCCGTACGGATAGCCGATACGTCATACCCCTGCGCTGTAAGGTTGTCCAGCATCTGGACCGTTCTTTCTTCCTTAGCCTGCGCCGTCATCTGACCTCTGCAGGCTCCTGCACCATGTACTGGAAATGCATCCGGGTGAGCAGTCCGGAATTCCTGCATCAGGGTAAAAGCGGTTTTATAATCCCCGCTTGACACTGCTGCACTGATAGCCGACACGTCATATCCCTTCGCGGTGAGATCGTCCAGCATCTTTGTCAGGCCGAATTGCCCAGCCTTATCCTTGGAATTATTAGCGGTTCCCTGCTGCGTCATAGCTGCGGCACCGGCTGTACCAATCACCAGCACAGCTGCGCAGAAGACTGCAATGGCTCCGTAATAGATTCGTGGTGTTTTCATAGTGGTTTGTTCTCCTGGTTCATTTGAATAGTGTTGGTGTAGTGTTGGGCACACACCATGTAGTTTGTATACGACATTTTGGCATTTAAAAGTATCTAATTATCTAATATAAGTAACAGTTAAATGCAAGGAAAACATACACCATAATTATTCCAGAACCGAACGAAAATGTTACTTGATCATATTATAAACATGTCCTTTGAATTCCAACAGATGTGACAGCATGAAAAAAAATACATTCTATTTCCTGGTTGGATGCGTTGCACTTGTCCTGCTCCTCATTTTCTGGTACTCCATAGAGCTTCACACTTCCCTTTTCATTGAATTAGCTTTCATTATTGGGGTCATATTGATTATTTTGGCCAGGAGTAAAGTTACAGACAGAGTTGATGATGAACGGGATATAAAAATTACCGAACAGGCAACGATCAGGACGATGCAGATCTTCTGGATTGTATTCTGTTTATTTTCGATTGGTGCTGTCATGGAACTGCTTCACATTCCGGAGTTTCCCCGCCTTTCTCCTTCAATGCATCCCCCGGTTATTTTACCACCACGGCTGATGGGATATATCCAGCTTGGGCTCCTGTCCATGATGATTTTCCTGTATGTCGGTTTCAGAATTTATTATGCGAAAAAATACGGAGAATTTGAGACCGATGAAGAATAAGATCAAAATATTCCGGGCTATGCATAACCTGACTCAGGACCATCTAGCTCAGGCCATCGGTGTCAACCGTCAGACAATACTTGCCATTGAAAAAGAGAAGTATGTGCCATCTCTGGATCTCGCCTTTAAAATTTCACGGTATTTCGGGGTAAACATCGAAGAAATGTTTATTTTTACTGAAAAGACTCCGACTATCACGGAAACCTGAGATAATCGATTACCAAAACATCTCCTGCACCCACTCAAAAATCCCGGGGGAGAACAAGCGCCTGTAACGATCCTATTATTAGCGTGAATGGTTTAAACAATCGAAGTTATTTATGGATAACAATAGATAACTTGTGGATAACAATATGTAGTCTATCAATAGCAATATGTAGTTTATGAGTTACTTTTATTAGCAAACAACCATATAGTGATAAAAGATACTGGAATCAAGGAGGAAGAGTCATGAAAAAGACATATCTCATCGTTCTGATAACTTCACTGGTTCTTGTAATGGGAATCATTACTGCAGGCTGCGTTCAGAGTGCTGACAATACTCAAGATCAACAGTCCAAGATTACCGCGCCGTCAGTTCAGGGAACAGGACAGCCAGGAACACCTGCCGGCCAGGCAGGATCCTATTCCGGGCAGTATCATAACCGCGCTATGGGCAATGGCACACGTCCCCAGATGGATCTTGCTTCCGCAGCAAAGAAACTAGGGGTGACCGAGCAGCAGCTCTCAGATGCACTGGGCTTCGGGAACACAACAGCGGGTCAACACGGGAATATCACGGATGCGGCACAGAATCTGGGAGTTACAGAACAACAGATCCGCGATGCGCTGGGAATTCCTGCCGGTGGTCGTGCAAGAAGTGATGGTTACAATGCAACCCGGACGCCGGCACAATAAGAAGGGGATGGTCTCCCTCATGATACCTGGCAGAAAATGGTATTGAGTGAACCACCTGCCCTTTTTATCCTGTCTGTAGTAGGGTCTGTCCACTCTCAAAAGATAATTCAACAAATCTGATATAATTTTTACATCCCGCTCGTTATCAAATGCTATCCGTTACTTTGTTCTTTGCAAATCCAGCATGATTTCCTGTGCCTGGTGATTTCCTGTATGTCGGTTTCAGGATATATTATGAAAAAAATAGGGAGATTTTGTTATGAGAGTAGAATATCCCGACAGCCTATGGGAATTTACAGGATATGGATCCCATAACGGAGAATACCAAGAACGATAAAAATGATCCCTATCAGGACTCCTATTCCCATCATAACCAGGACAAGATCAATTTTCCCACCATCTTCAGGTGATACTCTATACTCTTCTTCTCCTGATACTACCGTCTCTTCTTTACTTGATACTATGGTCTCTTTCTTTACTGGTACTTTCGATTGCACTTTAACTGACGGCTTAGATTTTTTTACCATGATATTTCTCACCGCATATACGCTCTATGATGCCTATTCTACAAAGCATTAACGCTGGAAGGCATTTACTGTTATTGATATTAATCTGCCAACCAAACGCGAATATAAGACCACCATTAGGTTGCTTTAAATTTACCTTACCGCCGCTAAAGCCAACAAGCCGGGAATAGACTCTTATAAATGTTGTATGAGGAATTGACCAACATCAAAATGAATGTCAGAATTATTAAGCCTACAATGAGATTGACCCGCGACGCAAGCAAGGATGAGTAAAATAAAATATACAGAAGCATTGCAGAAGAAATCACAAAAACATACAAGTACCCCCCTACTACCAGAAACGACGGACAATCATCAGACATGATAAGGTATATTTTTTTTACGCTTTTATCTTCTTCTCCTTCAATTCATCAACAGAAAACATAAGATGGAATATTGATGAGGTTTTACCCATCCCATTATCTGTCAACAGAACGCGAATAAGGGTAATAAGAAAACGAGTCCTAAGAAAAGAACCAGTCTTCTAACTTTTTTTAAAAATACAGAAAAAAAGGTTGGCCCTGGCAACTTTTTGACAAGACAACGGTCCGGGAACTCGGTCCAAACGCAAAATTCAGGATTTTATATTCCGTCCCCATCGGGTTCCCGCAGGATAATTACCCTGTCCGGGATATGTTCTAAGAGAATATGTGCCGTGTTTTGCCGGAAAAGGATTACAAAAAAGTATGGTATTCCCTACCATTGCAGTCACGTGCCACTCTGCGAAGGTTTCAGGGCTTCAGTGATGATATCATCGATTGTGTTTACATAAGTGACTTCTATGCCGATGTTATTCTCAATATAGTCCTTTGCAGATACTTGCTGTCGCACCGGCTGAGCAGGTTCAACGATCCTTGCAGTAGCAGTTCCTGATGCAGGGGGTGTAATAAACTGGTTTTCCGCAGGGATCAGGAACAGTGTTTTTCCCTGCTCTTTTGCAGCAGTTGCCTTTTCTATAACTCCTCCGATGGCACCAACATGACCATCGATGTTTACGGTACCAGTCAGGGTCAGCGATTCGTTGATCGGGTGTTTTTCAATCGCGGATATGGCAAGAAGTGTCATCAGCGCCCCGGCACTCGGGCCGTCTACTTCAGAGATCTGGTTGCCGGAATCAATGGAAAATATCACGTCGCTTTTCGAAAGATCGAATCCGGTCTTGTTTCTGGCAACAGCGACTGCAGTATTTGCCGCTCCCTGGAACACAACACCCATCAAAGGCTTTGTCTGGACCAGCACCCTCCCTTTACCAGGTCCAATCTCAACAGAAATGTTCATGATGGAACCCTTCTGGACCACGGTCCGGGTTACATACCTCCCGCGGATCAGATTCTGGATTGACTGACTGACAGCCGGGGCCTGGAGAGACGCATAGCCTATAATTACGTCCTGAACTGATCCTCCTGCAGTAACCTGATTTACTTCTGAATGGAGCTGGGTATTTTCATTATTGAGTTCATTTAACCGTATATTCATTTGAGACAGCCTGCTTTGGTCAGAAGGGACATAGAATGTCAGAAAAAAGACATTCACACAGACTGATATAATGAGAAGTGTGGTAATGAGGGGGGTAATTTTCGTAGGGTCATCACCTCTTTTGAGATATTTCCGGAGTATGTTCCTTTTACACTTAATTCGTTTTTGAACGAGGCAAACCGGGACAAAGAATTCGTAATAATTCGCAAAAATTTACTAACCGGATTTATGAACCGATTTTTGCTTTACCCTGTGAGACCGAGTTTCTTTCAACCACGTGAGCACAAAGTAAACTGGTACAACACCATAGATAAAAATCCCCCAGGGTAGAGACATTAACGCGAGCAGAATTGCAAGGGTGGATAATACCGGGAAAATATACGCCTCGTCACGGTTCAGGATAAGTATCCTAATGTCAACATTTGGATCGACGCGAATAGTATTCTTTAAAACCCGGTTCCATTGCAATACGGAAAGGAGCCCGATGATAAAAAGATTAAATTCGAATATGATGACTGCATGGGCATTCAGGGGGAAATCTCCGGCAAGATTTGTTGAAAACGGGATTAAACCAACAAACAGCAGGGTCGTAATAGTAAAAAAAGCCATTTTACGATCTATTGACTGATAATAATGTGATCTCAGATGGCTGGCCCACCAGAAACTGGCAAGCAATACGAACGCGACAATATAATGAATAAAATCCGGAAAGAGATTGAGTAGAATGGAATCAACAGTTCCCGATGTGATGATACCATTCAGTTTCGGAATATCCAGACCCGTTACCAGCAAGGTCATTGCAATGGCAAAAACACCATCAGTAAGTGTCTCAATGCGGTTTTTATTAAAGACCGGTTCTGTTTCTTTGTTTTGAGAGATATCCATAGTTTCCCACTTGTCTACAAGGTCATACTGATGAAACCTGTCAACAGCTTTTCTGTCAATATCACTTTTAAGTGATATTATGTATAGTACAACGTACATTTGTCAATAAATAGCTTTTGGCGTTGAGAAACTTCCTCTCTGAAATAAGGTGCGTAATAGATATTCACCATCTGACTAACGGGAGCCAATTGTTTCCTGTTTCCTTTCAACGGGTTGTGACAGGTTCCCCCGGCAATCCCACCAGGTTTACTGGCGTGGCGGAGAGTCCCGGTCATTCCATAAGACGGAGGGTTATTCACCCGGATAGCATGAACCTTCAGGTATGGTTGGCCTGTTCAGTAGCGACATTTTAGTAGTTCATGAATTCAAAGAAAATATATTGAGGTCGTTGTCATAGCCGGGAAACCGAAAACATTTGCTTAACCGGCGAATTTTTTTTCCAATGTTACAAACATACCCATGAACTTCCATCCACCTGCAGGGAGGTATATATTGTTCATCGGCAAATGTTCAAACCGGGGATATATGGATAAGATCAGAATCGAACCCGGGGCAGAATATTCAGGAGAGGGAATCAGCCAGGGTCTGGCACGGGGTCTGCTGGTGTATTATGGCGACCAGAATATTACCGGCGAGGGGATGGGCATCGGCAGTATCGCTCTCAGGGACAGGGAATTCACCTATTTTTCCCGCTCATGGAAAGACTCGAAGGAAGACGGGGTTCTCAACCGTACCTTTACCCTTGATACCCGTATGAGGTGGAGCCTGCGGGGGAAACCGTCCTCCATTCTCACCCGCTGGATCGAATGCGGTATCAGCGCCTATATGCTTCTTCCCCGCCTTCAGGGCATTATTATGCTGCCGGTGCTCCCTCTCCGCACGTTGCTCGGTATACACCCACTCTTCGAAACCATACCCCCCCGGGGAAAGGTCACCTTCACCTACCGGATTACCGGACATCACGTGGAGGTGCACGTAGAGATCCAGGTGCCGATCAGACCGCGGGACACTATTTGCCTGTTGAACGAGCTCAGTGCTGACTCGTTCACTGCCGGGTGGGAGGGAAAACACCAGGCAGCTCCCCCTCCCGGATGGGAAAAGATCGACCTGGCACAGCTGCCGGTTTCCCTTTTTGATCCGGCACATGGGATCCGGTTCTTTATGGACAAGCCATCGGTCAGCCCGCTTGTGCCTCTCGCCATTTTCCGAGGGAGAGAACATACCGGAGACCTCTGCTGGGCGGGCTTTTGTATCGAACTGGGTCCTCTGGAGGGTTCACAGGGATTATCCAAAGTAAAGTACTGTATCGGTTTTGCCACAGGAGCATGTTCGTGAACGCGGCAGCAAAACCTGCTGTTACACTTATCTATCCCTATTTCCGGAGTAAAGATCCGGTTGAAAAACTATTTCCTCCGCTGGGGATCGCGTACCTTTCCAGCCAGCTGAAGGAACTGGGGATCCCGGTAACCGTTGCAGACTGTACATTTATGACATTTGATGATGTAATCAATCAGATTGCAGGATACTGTCCTGCCATTATTGGAATTACCATCATGGTCACGATGAGCAGGAATGCATTTGACCTGCTCAGGGAACTGCGTAAACAGCTGCCGGAAACACTCTTTGTTGCCGGGGGGCCACTTCCAACCGTGAATCCTTCGATGTTTGGCGAACAATTTGATATGGTATTTCGTGGAGAAGGCGATGTGACCTTCCCGCGTTTCTGTCAGGATTACCTTTTATCATGCCGTTCCCCTCGTGATCTGAAAAATCTGGATCCCGCTTCCTACCCGGGACTGTATATATACCGTGAGGGTCAGGTACTGTCTTCGCCTCCCGTTCACCACTCTTCTGAAATCCTGAACCGGCTCCCCCTTCCGGACCGCTCGGGATTTGATCATCACCAGTACCAGACAGTGATGGAAAAAAACATTGGTCTTAAGCAGACCAGCATGATCGTTACCCGCGGCTGCCCTTTTTCCTGCGATTTTTGCTCAAAACCGGTATGGGGTGACTTGTTCAGAAAACCTCCCCTTGAAAAAGTATTTCGGGAGATTGAAGAGATCCTGTCACTTGGTTACACCAGTCTCTGGATAGCAGATGACTGCTTTACACTCGATAGTGAGTATCTCTCAGCTTTCTGCCATGAAATGATCCGGCGGAACGTGCCAATTGGCTGGACCTGCCTGTCCCGGGTCGATCGCCTCACCCCAGAACTTGTTGATCTCATGAAGCATGCCGGGTGTATCCGGGTCTATCTTGGTCTTGAATCGGGAAGCAACGAAACCCTCATGCTCATGAACAAGCGGGTTACTGTCGAACAGGGGATCCGGGCCGTACACCTCTTTTCCCAGGCAGGAATCGGCACTGCCGGATTTTTCATGGTCGGGTACCCGAAAGAGACTATCGAGTCGATTGAAAAGACCTTTGCGCTGGTCCTGTCGCTCCCGCTCGATGAAGCCTGGTTCACGATACCGCTCCCCCTTCCCGGAACGCCCCTTTTCTCTCGGGTTGCCAGTCTTTCATCATGGGATGACTGGGAGGTCTCAAACCAGGTGAAATTCGTCTACCCTTCGGAATTTGATGAGCGCTGGCTTGGGCGCCGTATCAACGAGACCAGGGAAGCCTTCATGAAGAAGAAGGCAACATCTGTTCCTGAAAATTCCCGATAGATAATTATTGACGTAAAGATAGACCCAAAACATTTCTGAATTTTTTTGTGGTTTCCGGGTGCTGTCCGGTCTCTCACAACCAACATTTAAGAGGGTTCACTGAATAGTGTTGTTCATAACAACCATGAGGGATGATGACTGCTGAAATCGTTATCATGAACAAAGAGGCAGTTGCACTTGCCGCTGACAGTGCTGTGAGCCTCGTGACCGGACCAGCTGAAAACCCGCAAAAGGTCTTCACGTCGGCAAATAAAATTTTCAGGCTTTCCAGCTACCATACCGTAGCATTCATGATCTTCAACAATGCCGCGTTTCTGGGAATTCCCTGGGAGCCTCTGATAACCAGGTTTGGAGAATCCCTGGGTCCTGCCCCCCTCCCCGCCCTCACCGATTATGCCGACCGGTTCCTCGGTTTTCTGAAAAGCGAGCAGGAATTAATAACTGCAGATATTGAAAAACAGTATTTTTCTTCCCTGATCTACGCTTATTACTTCTCTTTCAGGCAGATCTTCCAGGCGAACTCCATGGAAATTATACGGGTTCAGGGAGTGATCTCTGAAGACCAGATCGGGGATATCGTTGCTGAAAAGATCAATGAAATATATACCCAAATCGTAAGTGCCGAGTCTGTTCCGGGTTTTGATCAATCCCGTATCAGGGATCTCAGCAAAGCCTACGATGACATAACAACGAGGGTGATTTCCGAGGTGTTCGAGCAACTCCCGATCCCGGACCCGGCACGTGCACAATTAAAGGAGATCCCCTTTATGTTTTTCGGAAAATATTCAGGATCTCTTGATCCAATGGTTCAGAATTTTTCCGGTATTGTGATTGCAGGATTCGGGGAAAAAGAGATCTTCCCCTCGCTTGTTACTTATGCAATAGAGGGAAGACTCGCCGGCTCCCTGAAATATAAAGAAACTGAAAACAAACAAATCACGCTCGGGACCGGCGCATACGTTATCCCCTTTGCGCAGCGCGAGATGGTCGATATCTTCATGTCCGGCATCGACCCACGGCTTACCGATGCTCTGGTGGAAAGTCTTTCAGAAATATTCCA
>Ga0326726_10001041_pt1 | contig 25549 bp, 11 predicted proteins | sample MHFenrmetagenome_2_FD_207603 | JGI IMG/M metagenome (GOLD analysis project Ga0326726, IMG submission 207603) | Lab enriched peat soil microbial communities from Michigan Hollow, Ithaca, NY, United States - MHF15MN | ecosystem: Environmental > Terrestrial > Soil > Wetlands > Peat | place: USA... | reverse complement strand
AGTTTCCACATCCGCCGGGAGGAAAAGATTGCGCTCGTTGGTCCGAACGGCGCCGGCAAATCCACACTCCTCCAGATGTTTAATGGCATAATCCGCCCGGATTCGGGGATAATGCTTTTCGACAACGGGGCGATCCGGTACGATACATTGTCTCTCCGCCAGCTCCGGAAGCGTGTAGGATTTGTCCTCCAGAACCCGGATCGCCAGATTATTGCGCCGACTGTGTATCAGGATGTTGCTTTCGGGCCTACGAATCTCGGCTACAGCGAATACGAAGTCAGAGAAGCAGTGACACGGGCACTCCGCCATGTCGGGCTCGAGGGTTTCGAGCGCCGTCCCCCCCACCAGCTCTCGGGAGGAGAGAAGAAAAGGGTGGCAATTGCGGGTGTGCTTGCAATGGATCCGGATGTGCTCGTTTTTGACGAACCAACCAGTGGTCTTGACCCGTCTGGATCCGAAGATATCATGGAACTTCTTGATGAACTGAACCACGAAGGAAAGACTATTATCATTTCTACGCACGATGTCGAACTTGCATATCCATGGGCAAATCGTGCTATTCTGATGCTCGGCGGGAAAATTCTCCAGGAAGATGTTCCCGAAGTAGCATTCGGCAATCCTGAATCAGTCCGCAGGGCTCACCTGTCCCTTCCCACCCTTCTTGAATTGCACTTAGAATTGCAGAAACGGGGCTTTTTATTAGAGGGCAAAAAACCACGAACTGTCCTTGATATGATGCAGTGCATTGAAACATTGTTTAAAAAATCCTATAATCAAAGAAGGTATGGAAGGATCACTTTCTTCAATGTCGATCTGGACTGCGAGGAATCGTTGCTGGAATGGATATCCATGCAACCGGGCATATCAGTCGGGGCGATAGGCACACGAGCAAAACAGCGTGCAGAAAATTTACGGATTCGTCTGGATTTTACTTATGGAGTTATTGATAAATGCATCCTTAAAGCGCTGCTTGGAGAGAATTCCCTGATCCTGACAACAGACAGTATGGTTAAACGCATATACCTGCGGGTGGAAGCCTACGGTAAAGAAAGCGGAAGTTGCATCACTGTGCAACCGCTTGATCCCGTACCTGGAAACCTTCGCGAAAAAAAAGGAGTTGCCCCATGATCACTGTTCCCCGTATCGTTATCGCCGGGACTCATAGTGGGTGCGGTAAGACAATGGTGGCAGGTGGTATCATGGCAGCACTCACAGCACGGGGTCTGAAAGTCCAGCCGTTTAAAGTCGGGCCGGATTTTATCGATCCGTCCCATCATACGAAAATATGCAGACGCATTTCACGGAATCTTGATCCCTTCATGATGGGAGAGGAAGGATGTTCTGACACCTTCATCCGGGCAACTCTGGGTGCAGATATCGCGGTAATCGAAGGTGTCATGGGTCTGTTTGACGGTTTGGATGGATCTGATCTCGCTAGTACCGCCCATGTCGCACGGATCCTGCAGGCACCGGTCATACTTGTCGTGGATGCCAAGGGGATGTCCCGCAGTGTCCATGCACTAATTGACGGTTATCGCCGGTATGATCCTACGGTTGTATTCTCCGGGGTGATATTCAACCGGATGGGAAGCCCCCGGCATCGCTCGATGATCGAATCGTCCCTGGCCATTCCTGCTTTCGGATACGTCCCGCGAACGGATGACCTTACTGTGGAAAGCCGTCATCTGGGTCTCAAGATGGCATACGAAGCAGGGAATATAGGGAAGTTTGGAAGAGTTATTGAAGAGTCCTGCGATCTGGATGTACTTGTGGCAGCGGCAAATCAAGCACCCCCTATGAAAAAAACGATCCCAGCAGGGAAACATAACAAACAGAAGGGCAGTAAGATTGGTATAGCACTCGATGAAGCGTTCTGTTTTTATTATCGGGACAATCTCGACCAGCTTTCCCGTGCCGGTGCAAAACTGGTTTTTTTCAGTCCGCTCCACGACCGTTTACCGGATGTCGATGCGGTATACCTGGGGGGTGGATACCCTGAACTTCATCTTGCCGATCTTGAATCCTCACCGTGTACGCGAGACCTGAACTGTGCAGCTGAACGGGGTATGCCGCTTTATGCAGAATGCGGGGGACTGATGTACCTCACAAAAGAGATCCAGGCTGATAAGACCTATCGTATGTGTGGGGTGCTTCCCTCAACTGCAGAGATGACCCGCCAGGTACAGGCTCTCGGTTATGTGAAAGGTACTGGCACAGGCAATATATCGTTTATACCATTATCGCTGGGTGTTACCGGTCACGAATTCCACTATTCCCGTCTGGATCCCGATACCGATGCGCGGTATGCGATTAACCTGTCCCGCGGAAAAGGGATCATTGATGGAAAAGACGGGTTGGTCTCACAAAAAACACTTGGTTGTTACACCCATGCATATTTCACTACGGCATTTGCCAAGAAATTTGTAGAGTCAGCAACGCTATTCTCAAAGAGCTGAAAAGCCTGGTCGTTTGTATGGCTTTTTTATACGAAAAATAAAATCATTGGACTGTGAATAGAGATCTGATGCAGTCCAGGAAAGTTCTCATGCGAAGTGATGAAGTAAAAAAGGGATACAAGCGTGCACCGAACCGGTCGCTCCTGCGTTCACTCGGAGTTACCGACCGTGAGATGGAGTTGCCATTCATCGGCATAGCAAACGCATTCAATACTATTGTACCGGGACACATTCACCTGCGACAACTTGCCGAAAAAGTCCGTGAAGGTATTACCGCTGCCGGTGGTGTGCCGTTTGAATTCGGTGTTATTGGTATCTGCGATGGCATAGCAATGGGTCACGAGGGGATGCGCTATTCCCTCCCCTCACGCGAGAATATCGCAGATTCTATCGAGCTGATGGCACAGGCGCACCGGTTCGACGGGCTTGTCTGTATCGGTACCTGTGACAAAATCGTGCCCGGTATGCTGATGGCGGCCGCCCGCACTGATATCCCGTCCATCATCCTCACCGGGGGCCCGATGCTTTCCGGGTTCCAGGACGGGAAAGACCTTTCGCTTATTGAAATTTTCGAAGGGGTTGGAAAAGTGGCAGCCGGGACGATGAGTGAATCCGCATTATGTGACCTTGAACGGTGTGCCATGCCCGGATGCGGCAGCTGTCAGGGCCTGTACACAGCAAATACGATGGCATGCATGACCGAAGCAATGGGAATGTCCCTCCCGGGTTGTGCTGCGATTCCTGCAGTGGACGCTGCAAAGCTCCGGATCGCACGGGAAACCGGGGAAGCTATCCTCCCCCTTGTCAGAAAAAGGATCACCCCCCGGCACATTATTACGAGGAAAAGCCTCTGCAATGCGATACGGGTGGATATGGCTCTCGGAGGGTCGACAAATACGGTCCTGCACCTGATGGCCCTTGCCATGGAAGCGGATATACCCCTCTCGCTTGACGATTTCAGTGCACTCGGTAGTGAGATCCCGCACATCTGTTACATGCAGCCATCCGGCCCACATTCGATGCAGACCCTGCATCGTGCCGGGGGCATCCCGGCAGTCCTGAAACGGCTTGAAAAGTACCTGGATAACAGCCAGACCGTATCCGGCAAAAATATCCTTCAGATAGCAAAAGCAGCACAGATCCGGAATGAGGAAGTGATCAGGCCCCTTAAAAACCCGATAAGCCGTGAAGGCGGATTGAGAATCCTGTCCGGGACTCTTGCACCGGATGGTGCTGTTGTGAAAAGTGCGGCAGTGCCTAAAGATATGTGGAAACACAAGGGGCCGGCCCGGGTTTTCGACGGCGAGGATAAGGCAATGAAGGCCATCCTTGCAAAAAAAATCCGGGAAGGGGATGTCGTTATCATCCGCTACGAAGGCCCCCGCGGGGGACCGGGCATGGCAGAGATGCTCTCTCCCACCTCAGCACTCATGGGGCTGGGATACAAGAAAGTGGTCCTTATAACCGACGGGAGGTTTTCCGGAGGGACACGGGGGCCCTGTATCGGCCATGTTGCGCCGGAAGCAGCGATTGGCGGACCGATAGCATTTGTCAGGGAGGGGGATCTGATCGAAGTGGATCTCTATAAGAGAAAAATCGATCTTCTTATCCCGGGAAAAGAGATCGATGCACGGAAAAAATCCTGGAAGCCGTCCCGCAGGTCCCTCACCGGGGTTCTTGCCCGATATGCCCGGACTGTCGAACAGGCAAACCTTGGCGCAATACAACGATAGTCCGGTCTTCCTTTTTGTAGGGGATCCCCTCTGTTTAAAAAAAAAATGAAAAAAAGTTACAGGTTGACCCCAGATATGCCGGCCTGGTCTTACATTTGCTGCGGTTTTTCCTCTCCCGTATCATAAACAAGGGCCGAAAACCTTGCGGAAAACAGGAGAAATGGCACATAAAGTATCCCCATAACGAGAATTTCTATGAAAATGCCGACAAACGGGATGAAGGAGAAGAAATTCATAATCATGCTGAAGATATACCCGATAATCGTGATCGCGATCAGGGCTATGATATAATTGATCCAGCCGATTCGTCTGATTTGGGCAAGTATCGCAGAAAAATTAAATGCCTCACTGATACTGCGGGTCCGGGCGAACCGGACTACCCCGAGGAACGAAAAAATAGTTATAACAATTGCAAGGATTATAGCAACCATAAGAAGGAGTACCATAAAAATACCCGCAAACAGGATCTCCGATATAAGTTCCGGGTGGCTGTCCATCCATCGTCTGGATTGAGCATCTGACATCGTACTGAAGTCCTGTGAAAATGCACCCGATGTGACAAGAGTCGAGATCAGGGGAATAAATGCAAGGATAATCAGTAGGATAACCGGAGCCAGATAGATGATCTGGACAACAAGGAGTTTCAGGCCTTCAACAAAGAGCGTCCACCAGTCGCTCGGCTCCGGTGCCGGTTTCTCACCCCGGTATATCCGGACCATGTATCCAAGGATTAACGGGAATATAATCATGCTCAGGATGAGGAGCAGCCAGCGTGTCCATCTCTTCCATACACCTTCCTGTGCATATGCGAATGAATCGTCAAGCATTGAACCGAAATCCATGGGGAATCACTCTCTGTGTAAATTCTTCGGATTTTCAGGATAAAAAGACCATACACCGACAGAAGGAACAAGAGTTGCAAAAAGCTAGAAAAAAATTGATTATTTATGCACCAGCGCTGTCGTACATCTGGCAGATATAACGTGATACGAAGAGAGCAATGGGGGAGATAAGACAGAGATACAGAAGGAATCCGAGAATTGGGATCATCATCAGAATGGCGACGACGATAGCGATGATTATATAGCAGACAATCAGGACAACAAGGGCAATAATGTAAGGTACCCATCCGATCTTCGCGATTGTGGCAAGAATTGCGGAGAAATTGAACGCTTCGCCGATGCTGCCCGTGCGTGCAAACCGGACTACGCCAATTACTTCAAACACTGCGATGATAATGGCAAGAATAAGGATGACAACCAGACCGATCATCATGGCCCCAATTGCAGCCATTGCTGCTGTTGCGTCACCACTCATGGCACCGGCAATCCCGGCACCCATAACGATGACTTCAACAATGATAATCGGGATTGCATAAATTATGCCGACAATCAAAAACTTGATACCGTCAATGAAGAGCGTGCCCCAATCTTCAACTTCAGGAGCAGGCTTCTCTCCGCGGAGAACCTTCATGACATAGCCCATAAGGGGAAGGCCAAGAAGGATTGTTGCAATAATGAGCATTACCCATTTGTTCCACTTTCCAACAACTGCTTCCTTTGCATATTCAAAGGATTCACCAACCATGCTTCCGTAATCCATCTTTTTTCACCACAATAATACAATCATGATTTCGGAACCATCCGTGGCCACAGGCCACAAACGATTTAAATAAGCTATGACAACTTCGCAGAATATAAATTTATCTGATTATTTTGCCTCAATGGTAAAAATAATGGAAAAAATCAGTGCCTGAAGTACCGTACGCCCGTAAAAACCATTGCCATGTGAAGACGGTTCGCTGCTTCAATAACTTCTTTATCCCGTATGGATCCGCCGGGCTGCACCAGAGCCGTTGCCCCGGCCTGGGCGGCAACTTCTAGCGTATCCGGGAAAGGAAGGAACGCATCGGAGGCAACCGCGGATCCTTTCAGGGATCCGCAGGCTTTCTGAATTGCAATCTTTGCCGCATCAACGCGGCTCATCTGTCCGGCGCCGATTCCCAGCGTGCGTCTCTGGTCGGCAAAGATTATCGTGTTGCTCTTGGTGTGTTTGCAGACCTTCCACGCAAGCTGAAGTGCTTTCATCTCATCCGGAGTCGGATCGCGATCAGTGATCACTTTCCAGTGCTCACGGTAAGCCGGAGTCCGCTGGACAAGCACTCCGCCGTCAATCGTGCGGATCTCATCAGACTCAGTTTTTTCCGGGAGGACAAGGACCCGCATGGTATCCTTCTTTTTCATGACAGCAAGCGCTTTGGCGGAATAGGCCGGTGCAACAATGACTTCCACAAAGGTGTTACAGATCTCTCCGGCGAGTTTATCATCAATCTGACGGTTCACCGATACAACCGACCCGTATGCAGATACAGGATCCACCTCCCGGGCTGCAATATAGGCATCAGAAATTCCGGTGCCGGTTGCCACGCCGCAGGGGTTATTGTGTTTCATGATAACCGCTGCAGGTTCCTCAAATTCCCTGATAAGCCCGGCACCGGCATTTACATCGAGATAATTATTGTAGGACATCTGTTTTCCCTGGACGGGCTCAATACCCGCGATCCCCCGGGTACCGTACACTGCGGCTTTCTGATGGGGATTTTCACCATAGCGTAATGCCCTCCCATGGGTGTATTGTATCGTGAATGTTGAAGGGAAATCGGCATCGAGCCGGTAGAAATAATTGCTGATGGCAGCATCGTAGGCGGCAGTGCGGGCGAAGGCTTTCATTGCAAGATTCAGCCGGTCTTCAGGCATAATACCCGAGCCGGATATTGATTGGGTGATCATCGGGTAGTCTGAGGGGTCCACGACAACGGCAACCTCTTTAAAATTTTTTGCCGCTGCCCGGATCATAGCAGGACCGCCGACATCGATATATTCAATAAGTTTTTCCAGATCCATACTCTGCGCAGACATCTGCTCAAAAGGATACAGGTTGACGACAAGAAGATCGATATGGTTGATGCCGTACTTGGTCATTATGGCGTCGTCAATCTGTCGTCGTCCCAATAATCCCCCGTGCACTTTAGGATGAAGTGTCTTGACCCTCCCGTCCATCATTTCGGGAAAGCCTGTGTAACTCGATACCTCTGTAAATTTTATACCAGCTTCTGAAAGTGCTTTTCCCGTTCCACCGGAACTCATAATATTGTATTTTTGCCTGGTTAACGCCTTTGCAAGGTCTATGATCCCTTTCTTATCCCACACGGAGAGGAGTGCCCACTTCATAGGTAATACTATGCAGAACAGGAGGAAAAAGGTATCCAGTTTTTTCAGCACCGTGCTCCTGATCCTATCAAGGGCGATGAAAATCTGAACCGGTTTCGATTTTATTGGCTCTTCGATCTTGCGTAATCAGGGTAATTTATCGGATTCAAGGATAATTTTCCATTTTATTCGGAAATCTGCCGCAATGCTGGCGATTAATTGCGGTACATTACGTCAATATTTATATAGAACCACAATGCTATAGATAATGGAACATCGAAAAGGATGTACTATGAACGATGCAGAACGTGATCCGGATCAGGACGGAAACGGGGCTCTGGAAACATCAGAAAATCCCTTGTCCCAACCTGTTTCAAGTGCTACTGAACCGGATGAACAGAAAAAAGCATTTGCCGAACTGAACGATCAGTTCCTGAGACTTGCAGCGGATTTTGAAAATTTTAAAAGGCGTACATCCAAGGAACGCGAATCCGTTATAGCTCTTTCGAATGAACGTTTTGCAATTGACCTCCTTGAAGTTGTGGATAATTTCGACCGGGCATTAAAATCTGACGATTCCCACCTGCGGGAAGGTCTGGAGCAGATCCGGCAATTGCTTGGCACCCAGCTCCAGCGTCATGGCATCATGCCCATAGAATCACTGAACAAACCTTTCAATCCTGTAGAACATGAGGCCATAGCGTATATTCCTTTCGGAGAACCGGAGGGGACGGTCATCGATGAGATAGCCCGCGGGTACAGGATAAACGAAAAAGTCATCAGACACGCGAAAGTTGCGGTATCAAAAGGAAATAACATTATTTGAGGTTAAATTATGGCAAAAGAGAAGGTTCTGGGTATCGATCTGGGAACAACCTTTTCCTGCATGTCGATCATGGAAGCGGGAAAACCGATTGTTATCCCCAATGCTGAAGGCGGGAGGACAACCGCTTCAATTGTTGCATTCACCAAAGAGGGCGAACGTCTTGTCGGAAGCCTTGCAAAACGCCAGGCTGTTACCAACCCCCAGCGCACGATCCAGTCCATCAAGCGCATGATGGGGACCAGCGAGAAAATCCGTATCGACAACAAAGACTACACACCCCAGGAAATCTCTGCAATGATCCTGCAGAAACTCAAGATCGATGCGGAGGCATATCTTGGTGAAAAGATCACCAAGGCGGTTGTTACGGTACCGGCATACTTCAATGACGCACAGCGCCAGGCGACTAAGGACGCCGGCAAGATTGCCGGTCTTGAAGTCCTGCGTATCATCAACGAACCCACCGCCAGTGCGCTTGCCTATGGCATCGACAAGGAGCAGGACGCAACGGTTCTCGTCTATGACCTAGGCGGAGGGACCTTCGATGTCTCTATCCTCACGCTGGGTGATGGCGTCTTTGAAGTCAAGTCCACGGCAGGGAACAATCATCTTGGCGGCGACGACTTTGATAAACTGGTGCAGGACTACCTGATCGAGGAGTTCAAAAAGAAGGAAGGGATCGACCTGCGGAACGATCCCTATGCCATGCAGCGCCTCCGCGATGCAGCGGAGAATGCCAAGATCGAGCTATCCCAGCGGCAGAGCACTAATATCAATCTGCCTTATATCACCACTGATTCTAGCGGCCCGAAATTCTTAAACATCGATCTCACCCGCTCCAAACTTGAACAGCTCATCGGTGACCTTGTCGAATCAACAATTGGGCCGGTAAAACAGGCACTCAGCGACGCAAAACTCGAGCCCAAGGACATCGATCACGTCCTTCTTGTCGGCGGCTCAATCCGTGTACCGCTTGTTCAGGAAACCGTAAAAAAACTGCTAGGCAAAGAACCCGACAAGGGCATCAACCCCGACGAGTGTGTGGCGCTCGGCGCCGGTATACAGGGAGCCGTTCTCACCGGTGAGACCAAGGATATCGTCCTGCTGGATGTCACACCGCTCACCCTTGGTATCGAGACGCTTGGTGGGATAGCAACTAAGCTGATCGAGCGTAACACCACGATCCCGACAAGGAAGAGCCAGATCTTCTCAACTGCAGCTGACGGTCAGACCAGCGTGGAGATCCATGTTGTTCAGGGCGAACGTGCTCTTGCGAAAGATAATTTCACGCTCGGCAAGTTCCAGCTGACCGGTATTCCGCCGGCACCCCGGGGCATCCCCCAGATCGAAGTGACCTTTGATATCGATTCGAACGGTATAATCCATGTCTCGGCAAAAGACCTCGGGACTGGTAACCAGCAGGCCATCTCCATTAAGGGAGACAAGAAACTCTCGGAAGAAGATATCAAGAAAATGATGAATGCCGCCAAGCAGTTTGAGGCGGATGACAAGAAGAAGCGCGAGGAGATAGAACTCCGCAACCAGGCTGACACCGCTATCTTTACCGCTGAAAAGATGCTCAAGGAGAGCGGGGACAAACTCGAAGCTGCCGACAAGACAAAGGTGGAAGAGGGCGTTGCTGCAGTCAGAAAAGCTGTCGGAGAGGATAATCTCGATGAGATCAAAAAGTCCACGGAGTCCCTGACCGAAGCGGTCTATGCCGCGACGACCAAGATCTACCAGAAAATGCAGGCAGAACAGGCTTCGGCACAGGCCCAGCAGCAGGGAGCCGGGGAAGATCCTGGCCAACAGAAAGAATCCAAAACCGATGACAACGTAGTCAATGCCGACTATAAAGTAAAAGACGAGTGACCGGATCATGGCCGGAGAGGACTACTACGAAACGCTCGGCATACCCCGGAATGCCGATGATGCGGAGATCAAGAAAGCATACCGCAACCTTGCCCGCAAGTTCCATCCGGATATCTGCAAGGAGGCCGGGGCTGAAGAGAAGTTCAAGAAGATCAATGAAGCTTACAGCGTCCTCTCGGATGAGCAGAAGAAGCGGCAGTATGACAACATGGGTCATGAGACCTATACCAATGCTTCCAAAGGCTCGTATACCGGGGGCGGGGGGTTTGGCAGTGGCGGCTTCTCTGCCGACTTCTCCGGTTTTGGGGACATCTTTGATTTCTTCGGGGGTGGCCAGCGCAGGTCCGGCCCCCAGCCCGGCGCAGATCTCCTGATGCGGATCCAGGTCCGGCTTGAAGACGCGGCAGCCGGTATAGACCGTGATATCGAGGTTATGCACACTGAGCCATGTCCTGCCTGCAGCGGGTCCGGGAGCGAGACAAAAAAACTCACTACCTGCCCCCGTTGTGGGGGTTCAGGCCAGATGCGGCAGGCTTCCAGCTCCCCGTTCGGGCAGTTCATCCGGATGACACCCTGTAATCAGTGCGAAGGACGGGGAAAAATCCCTGAGAAAGTCTGTAAGGATTGCCGGGGTTCCGGCCACTCCCGGGTGAAACGAAAGATATCCGTCCATATCCCTGCAGGCATCGATAACGGCATGCGCCTCCGCATGGAGGGGTATGGGGAAGCTGGCGATTACGGGGCCCGCAACGGGGACTTGTTTATCGAGGTCTATGTCCTGCAGCATGACCGGTTTACCCGTTCCGGTGATAACCTTGAGACAGCTATCGAAATAACACCGGCACAGGCAGTACTGGGGACATCAATTGACATCGAGACTATCGACAAACGCCATATCGATCTGAAAGTTCCGGCCGGCGTGCAGTATAATACCGCACTGAAAATAGGTGGTGAAGGGGTCAGGCGTCGCGGTAAACCCGGGGACCTCCTTGTCCGGGTGAAGATCGTTACACCCCGTTCTGTCAGTACTGAACAGAAGGAACTCTATGCCAAGATCGCGGAACTGGAGGGGAAAAATCACGGCAGCAGCGGGTTTTTCTCGAACATAATGGGCGGGAAAAAGAAAGGTAAAAAATAACCGCCCTGCAGTGTTGAACAGTACCCCTCACTTTTTTAGTTCCTGCCACAAATGAGATCTGGATGAAGCTGATCTTCGAACTCTCCGGTGAAAATCCCACGCTCCCGTTCGCAGAACTCGGGTGTATCGGAACCGTTCTCGACCAGCGGCTGCAGGTCGCAGTGGCAGAATGTCCGGACCCTGAGGCAGCACGACGTCTCGCCATGGCTCATGGTGTCCTTGAGTATCTTGGGGAATGCGAACCGGATCTCGGGGCATTTGGGCGTCTCCTGAGCGAGCTCTCCATTGAGACCCCACGGACTTTTGCCGGCCGTGTCAGGAAAGTCCACGGGGGCTGCAATGAACACAATCCCTGTTCCCAGAAAGAGTTCGAACGGATAATCGGTACGATGATTGCCGGGCCGGTTTCTCTGAAAAAGCCCGAAATCGAATTCCGGGCCATCCTGTCCGAGGACAGGTGCTATCTCGGGAGAGTCCTGTTCACCTTTGACCGGGGCTCGTTTGATAAGAGGAACCCGGGGAAACGGGATTTTTTTCATCCCGGCGTGATGATGCCCCGTATGGCGAGGACACTTGTCAATATTGCCGGTGTTCAGCAGGGCGATATCATGCTCGATCCGTTCTGCGGTACCGGGGGAATCCTTATTGAAGCGCACCTGCTGGGAGCCCGTCCTGTCGGCAGCGATTTTGATTCCCTGATGGTTCTCGGGAGCCGGCAGAATATCGCCGGATCTGACCTGATGCTTGCGGATGCGACATCCCTGCCTTTCGTTAATCGCACGATTGACGCGGTTGTGACCGACTTCCCGTACGGCCAGTCGGTCTGCATCAGGAAGTCCGATACCATGGATACACTGTTCGAAGACGCGCTGGAAGAGATCGGGCGTGTCCTGAAAAAAGGAAAGAGAGCCGTGGTCGTCACCCACCGCGACATTTCGCCGATAGCAGCAGAATACTTCACGGTCCTCCAGCGGCATGACCAGCGCGTTCATAAAAGCCTGACCCGTCGTATCCTCGTCCTTGGCAACCAGCGGGAACGGTGCGTATAAAGAATTAAGAACCTCTCAGAAAAAACCTACTCTGGTTGTTGTTATCATGAAATTCAGGATATATGCGGTTGTTCCCCTGTTTCTTGCAATTATTTTCCTATGCACCGCGGCTGCCGCATCTTCGGGTGATGCTGTACGTCTTGTTGCGCAGGGGGATGCCCTCCTCACGACCAAAAATTATACTGAAGCCATTGCGGCCTATGACCAGGCGATTTCCCTGGACAGAAATAATTTCAATGCCTGGAACGGAAAGGCAGATGCGCTCAACCGTGCCGGGAAATTTACGGAAGCGCTGGCAGCGTCGGACACGGGCCTTGCGCTTGAACCCTCCAATACAAAAGGGTGGATTAACCGGGGTTATATCCTCTATAATCTCGGGAAGTATGATGAAGAACTCAAAGCATACGAGACTGCTATCTCGCTGGAACCGGATAATGCTCAGGCATGGTTCAACAAGGGCTATTCACTCGCCGGGCTGAAACGATATGACGAGGCGATTGCGGCGTTCGATAAGGTTCAGGCCCTCCAGCCGGATTTCCCGAACCTTGCAGCCAACCGCCGGATTGCCGTACAGTTGCGGGATGCTGATGTCCCTGTGTATGGCAGGTACGCCCCAGTAGTTGCCGGAATCCTGTTACTTCTCGTGATTACCGTGGGTTACCTTATTTACCGGTATAAAATCCGGTCGTTACCGGGCGATACGGAGAAAAATAACCGCCAGACCCGGCGCAGAAAGGAAAAAAAGTCCTGAAAGCAGGCTTTCCGATAAACACAGTTCACTCTGAAATGGGGAAGGTTGGAAAACGAAAATGTTCTCCCATGAAAAAAACGGAGGGGCCAAAGCCCTCACCGCGCCTTCTCGTAACAGATCCTTGCTTCCTCGATTTTGCCGATCTTTTCCAGGATCTCCCCGATATCATTCCAGACTTCCTTGCGGCCGGGTTCAATTTCCAGCGCCTGCTTGAATGAGGTCAGGGCTTCCTGGTACCGGCTGAGCTCCTGCAGGGCGCGGCCCTTAAGGATCCATGCATCCACAAATTCCGGCTGGATATTGATCATGGCATCGAATGACTCAATTGCATCCTCAAACCGCCCGAGAGCGTCAAGGGAACTCCCTTTGGTAAAGTATGCGATGGAGAACGTGGGATCTATGAGAAGCGCCCGGTCATACGATATAATCGCTGCTTCGGACTGCTGCTGGGCGGACAGGGCCATACCATGCCGGGTCCAGCCAACCGCATTTTCCGGGTCGAGCGCAAGACACTTCTCATAGGCGGCCTGGGCGTTATTGTACTTCCCGAGGTCATAATAGGCATTCCCTTTGCCCATCCAAGCCTCGGCGAGGTTCTCGTTTAAGTCAATTGCCCGGTCGAACGCTTCAATTGCATCGCGGGACATGCCGAGCTCTGCAAGAGCGATCCCTTTATGGGCGAAAACTTCCGCCTTATGTTCTAACTCGAGTGACTGGTCGTACGACTGGATAGCGTCCCGGAACTGTTCCAGAGCAGCAAACGCCAGTCCCCGGTGATCATAGAGTACTGCTGTTTTCGGTGAGAGTTCTATTGCATGATTAAAGGTGGTGATCGTTTCGTCGAACCTGCCCTGATCGGCCAGGGCTTTTCCTTTCCAGAAAAGTGCCTGATAACAGGACGGGGTCATGTCAACGGCAGTATCAAACGACGTCACTGCAGCATCAGGGTTTCCTGATGCATAGTATGCCCGCCCCTTCCCGTAAATTGCTTTGGCATTCCCGGGGTTTGACGCTAGGACCATGTCAAAGGAACTTATGGCCTCCTTATATTTCCCCAGGTGCATCTGGGACCTGCCGCGTTCATAGAATGCCTCTTCATAATCCGGCTGGATTTTCAGCGCGGTATTGAACTCCACAACCGATTCTTCATAGTCCCCGAGGTAAGAAAGGGCAATACCTTTCTGGACATGGGCTCCGGCATATTTTTTATTGAATGTAAGGGCCTGGTCGAAGGACGCAATCGCATCGCGATAGTTTTCCTGTTCAAGGAGAGCAAGTCCAAGATGATAATATACTTCGGGATAATCCAGCTGGATCGCGAGGGCATCCCTGAAAGACTGTATAGCTTCAGAATAACGGTTCAGATGATTGAGGCTGATACCTTTGTACATAAAAGCAACGGCATAGCCCCGGTCAAGAGTGAGTGCATGGTCATAATCCGCGAGAGCCCGATCGTGATGATCGAGGCTTGCATGGGAAATCCCGCGATACAGCCAGGCATCAGCAAACGTCGCCTTGAGTGTGATAGCGCTGTCATAGGCAGTAATTGCTTCATTGTGCATGGTGAGCAGCGCCATCGCACGGGCCTTATAATAGAGTGCCTCTGCACATTTGGGGACCTGGACAAGGGCTGCATCAAAATTTTTCATAGCCTCTTGGTAGTTCCCGAGGCGGAACAGGGACAGACCGAGATAATAACAAGCATAGGCATCCCGGGGATCGATCCCGATGGCTTTCCTGAAAAAGGTGACCGCTTCCGCATTTTTTCCCCGGTTATGGAGTGCAATACCCTTACCGGTCCAGATATGCCCGTTATTCGGGCGGATCCTTAATGCCTGGTCAAAGGTGTATTCAGCATCCTCATACCGGCCCAGCTGTATCTGTGCAAGTCCTTTGTAATGCATCGCGTCCACGAATTTGGGTTGGAACGAGAGGGCGTTGTCAAATGCCAGGACAGCCTCAATAAACATACCCAGCTTGGATAAGGCCCTTCCTTTCTCATAATATGCTGATACATAATCCGGGCGCATCTCGAGCGCCCGGTTGAATGATTCGATTGCATCCTCGTATCCCGCAAGCGCAAAAAAGGCACTTCCCTTGAGATACCATGCTTCAGCATTCGAGGGATCGATCTCAAGCGTTTTCACAAAGGATTCAATGGCTTCATCATATCGTCCGAGCTGGATCAGCACCATACCCCGGTGGAGCAGCGCTTCTGTTGAGCTCGGTAAAATCTCAAGCGTATGGTTAAATGCTGCTATTGAATCCTCTTTTCTTTCCAGGGCGGCCAGGGACAGACCTTTCTGGTAGTAAGCCTGCCCGTTGCCTGCATCGAGGTCAAGCGTTCTGCCGAGGGCAATTATCGCGTCCTCATGTCTCCCAAGACTGGCAAGAGCGACCCCCTTGTAATAATACGCTTCAGAGTGATTCTTCTCAACCTGCAGTACCTTGTCAAATGTTTTCACAGCTTCACGGTACATGCCTAGGGAAGTAAGTGCATGTCCTTTCTCGAACAATGAATCCACATAAGCGGGATCGATCTCAAGTGCACGGTCGAAAATCTTGACCGCATCCTCGAACCGGCCCATACGGGACAGTACCATGCCCTTGTAGTGGAGCGACGGGACATGCAGCGGCTGGAATGAGAGGGCCTGGTTATAGGCCGTTATCGCATCGTTCAGACGATCGAGACGGTCAAGAACATGAGCACGGAGATAGAGGGTATCGAAATGATCCGGTTTTATCCGGAGAGCATGGTCGCAGGCATCGAGCGATTCGTCCAGACGGTTTAGTTGCGTAAGCGCCTCTCCCATTTCATACCAGGCCGCATAATGCGAAGGATCCTTTTCAAGCAGGCTGCGGTAGGAATTGACTGCTTCGGGATATTGTTCAAGCGCCAGGTGGGATGCACCATCATAGTACAGGACATCGTTGTTATCAGGATCCAGCGTGCGTGCTTTCTCAAGAGCAGCCAGGGACTCCGGGTATTGTTTCAGCTGATACAGTGACAACCCTTTTTCATACCATGCTGTGGCATCATCCGGATACCGTTCAATTATTTCATTGAAGGACCGGACCGCGTCCTGGTTCCTGTCCAGTGCAACGAACGTCCGGGCAAGTCCCAGGTGGGAGCGGGAATCCTCATGACGGATCGCGATTGCTTTTTCGAAGGCAGATGCTGCAGACTGGTGCTGGCCCATCCTCGCAAGTCCCATACCCTTCTGGTACCACAACTCCGGGTTCTCCGGCGCAAGGCTGATTGCGGCAGTGAAAGCAGCAACGGCATCAGAATACCGCTCAAGACTCATGAGGGATAATCCGCGGTGGTACGAAGGCTCGAACTTTTTGGGGAGGTACTTTATTGCCCTCTCCAGAACAGCCTCGGACTCTTCATGACGACCGAGTTCCGCAAGTGACTGCCCTTTCTCATAAAAAAGGTCTCCGCGGTCCGGACTGACTCCCAGGGCAAGATCAAAAATACGGACGGCATCCTCAAACTTACCGAGACGGGCAAATGTTTTCCCCTCCGAAAACAGCAGGTCGCCATTCTTGGGATCATAGTGCCTTGCCTTCTCGTACGACTCAATTGCCTTCTCGTCGTCCTGCAGGAATTCGTAGGCAGTCCCCCGCTGGTACCATGCAGCAGCATGTTCCGGAAGCCGGGCCAGGATGTTGTCAAATGCAGTAATTGCATCGGGCAGCCTTCCCAGCTGCATGAGGACAACCCCTTGGTTGAAGTATGCATTGGAATATTCAGGGTCCAGTTCAACAGCTCTGTTAAACGAGGACAATGCTTCATCGTAACGCCCGAGTGCCTCCAGCGCAAGACCCCTGGCGTAGTGGGCATCTGGTTTATTATCATCCACTTCAAGGGCATGGGTCAGTTCCACGACCGCTTCGCCGTAGTTGCCCATATCAGAGAGAACAAGCCCCTTCTCAAAATAGGCATCATAATACTTGGGGTTCAGCTGGATTGCCCGGGAAAAAGCCGTGATGGAGGCAGTATTGTTCTCCAGATGTACGTTACATAACCCGTTGTAGTACCATGCATCGGAAAATGTCTCATCCAGGGCGAGAGCTGATTCGAATGAACCCAGCGATAACTTATACCGCTTTAACCGGAAAAGAACCAGTCCTTTGTTGAAAAATCCAAGGATAAAGGACGGATCGATGGATATCGCCGATTCAAACGCGACCAGAGCTTCCTTATGCTGGAACAAGCGTTCCAGTGCGAGTCCCTTTTCGTAAAACGCACCCGCAAAACGGGGATCGATCCCGATGGTATTTTCAAAGGCCTGTATTGCCTCCTTGTCCCTGCCAAGATGCGTAAGAGCAATTCCCTTATCGTACCACGCATTGGTGTACTTGCTGTTGATCGCAATGGCGCGGTCATAGGAATCCACGGCCTCCTCGAACCGTTTCAGTTCCGCAAGTGCGATTGCACGGTCATACCAGCCGTTCGCGTTCTGGGGTTTCAGGTCCAGGGAGCGGCTCAATGCATCTATGGCAGGTTCAAACTTCCCGATGGAGAGCAGGGCACTGCCTTTTTTCAGCCATGCCCCGGTACAGCGTTCATCCCGGGAGATCACCTGATCAAAACAGGTAATTGCATCGGGATATTTTGCCATTGAGAGGAAAGTCTTGCCTTTGTGATACCATGCGGTTATATTGTCCGGACTCAGCACAAGGGACCGTTCGAACGCATCAATGGCTTCATGATACCGTTCAAGTTCATGGAAAGCCGTCCCCTTGCGAATCCAGATATCCGCAGTGGTGGTGTTATTTTGCAGTGAAGGGGCAAGTTCGAGGGCCCGATCGAACGCAGGTAACGATTCATCATATCTCTTCAGGGTGCTCAGTTCGCGGGCCTGAGAGAACCATGCAGGGGCGCAGGACTCATCACGTTTAAGGACATTTTCAAATGCCTCAAGAGCATCGCGGTGAAGAACCAGCTGCGAAAGACACATCCCCCGGTAATACCATGCGGACACATTTTCACTATCGAATGAGAGAAGCTGTTCGAAGCATGCCGAAGCATCTACCCACTGGAGGAGGTGAATATACGATTTACCCCGGTATAACAGGGTGGAGGAACTCTGCGGTCTTCTTTTCAGGGATTTCCCGAGTGCCTCAACAGATTCCTTGTACCGCTTCAGCCGGTACAGTGCGTATCCCTTGCAGCTCAGGAGTTCAGGATTTGCGCTATCCTCTTCGAGGGCGCGGTCGAGGCTTATCACGGCATCTTCAAAGCGATCCAGTTTCACCAGGGCCAGGCCGCGGCCGCGATGCGCCCGGCTGTTTTGCGGATCAAGCGCGATCGCTGATTCAAATGCAGCAAACGCCTCAGGGAATCTCCTGAGATGCAGCAGGCATTCTCCCCGCACCAGATGGACATGTGGATCGTCGGTATTGTGCACAACGGACCTGTCCAGCGATATCAGGGCGTCCTCATAGCGGGATAACCGGAAAAGAGCGTATGCCAGTTCAGCGTGGACCTCTGCGGTATCCAGCCCGAGGGCAATGCACTGGTTGAAGGTGTCAAGTGCTTCCTGTGTTTTTTCCAGTTTGGCAAGCGCGAGACCTTTTTCAAAAACAATTGCTGCATTATCCGGCTTTATTGCCAGGTAACCGTCAAATGCTTCAACGGCCTGTTCAAATTTTTCAAGCACGACAAGTGCCTTCCCTTTTTCCTGCCATGCCTCAATATTTACCGGATTTATCTCAAGAGTCCGGGTGAACGCATCAACAGATTCGTCATACTGGTGCAACAGGATATGGGCAAAACCCTTGTAAAAGAATGCCCGTTCACATCCGGGTTCAACACGGTTTACCTGGGAATACGAAGCGACAGCCTCTTTATAGGATCCCATATGATCAAAAGCCCTGGCCTGCCCGTACAGTGCAATCAGGTCCTGAGGGAGCGTGGAAAGGACACGGTCAAACGCCTCCTTGGCTTCCTGATACCTCCCCACACGACCGAGAGTGCGGCCAAATTCACGGAATGCGTCAATGAAATCAGGCATCAGACGGGTTGCTTCACCGAACACTTCCGCTGCCTCGGGGAATTTACCAAGGCGGAACAGCGCAACACCTTTGTAATAATGGGCTTCGCCAAAGTCTGGCACCAGCGAGATAGCGGAAACAAACGATTGTATGGCCTCATCGTTGTTCCCGAGACTGAGCTGCGATCTTCCTTTATAGAACCAGGTATGGGAGTTGGTTTTGTCAAGCTCGATGGCATTGTTGTAGGAAAGAACCGCGTCATGGAAACGCTCGATGGCAAACAGGCAGAACCCCCTGATGAGCCATGCATTTGCTATTTTCGGGTTTGCCTCAACGGTCCGCGAAAGTGCTTCAATTGCTTCATCGAATTTTCCCAGTTCGGCAAGGGCCAGCCCTTTATGGTATAGGGCATCCTTGTTGCCGGGGTCAATGGCGAGGGCAGCAGTAAATGCTGCTTCCGCTCCTTCCTGATCCCCCAGTGCAGCAAGTGACAGCCCCTTCTGGAACAGAGGGTCCGCATTCAGTGGCTTGAGTTTAAAGGCTGCATCAAATGCAGCTATCGCATCGTCAAAGTTCTCCAGTCGGACAAGCGACAGGCCTTTCTGGTATAAGACAGTCGCATCATCCGGGGTTATCTCAAGAGCGATATTGAAAGAAAGTACAGCTTCCTCGTGCATACTCAGTTCGGCAAGGGAAATACCCTTATGGAAGAACGCAAGCGAGAAACTCGGGATAATCTCAAGAACCCGATCGAAAGCGCTGATTGCCTCAAGGTACCGGGCAAGCTTGATCAGGGCAAGCCCTTTGTCATAGTAGGTCTGGGCCGTAGCAGGATCCAGTTCAACAGACTTATCGAACGCGTTTACAGCCTCGGGGACCCGGTCAAGATCGACCAGAGCAACACCTTTCCTGTACCAGGACTCCGCGGATTCCGGGTTGATCTCGATAGCCTTCTCGCTCGCAAGGAGGGATTCCTCGTTATTTCCAAGGTCGTGGAGGGCAGCGGATTTATAGAACGCAGCTTTTGCACAACGGGGATCTGATTCAAGTGCCCGGTCAAAAGCATACACTGAGTCTTGGGTCAACCCGAGCGAATACAGTGCCCTGCCCCTCAGGTAATGCACCGGTGCAAACTGGGGAGTGATAGCGATGCAGTTATCAAACGAATCTACCGCTTCTTTCTGGCGCCCGAGTTTGAAAAGGACAAAACCCCGGTAATAATAGGCAAGGGCATGGGCATTATTGAGGAGGATTGCCCGATCCAGCGCGAAGATTGACTCTTCATACCGGGAAAGGGCGAGAAGCGCCTTACCCCGGTAAAAATGGGTATCCGCGCTGCCGTTATCGATTTCAAGTGCATGATCATATGCATCAACGGCATCTGAGAATTCACCCAGATCCTCGTGGGATCTCCCCTTGTAAAAAAATGCCTGCACGTTATGGGGGTTCTCGGCAATCGTGCGGTTAAAATCACTAATTGCATCGCGGAAACGGCCAAGACTATGCAAGGCTAGACCCTTGCGCACCCTCGCATCGGTATATTTCGGTTTCAGCTGTAGGGTTTTGTCAAACGCAAAAACCGCATCACTGTACCTTTTCAGGTCGGCAAAGGACTTTCCCTTATGATAAAATGCAAGGGCATTTTCCGGGTCATGGATAAGCGATTTATCGAGCGCGTCGAGGGCTTCCTGGTACTTCCCCATTTTTTCAAACGCGATACCCCGGTTGAAATGTCCCAGCGCATTGCTCGTATCCTTTGCCAGGTTTTTATCAAAAGCTTCGATCGCTTCAGCATAGTTACCGGTTTTCAGGAGCGCGAACCCCAGATAATAATACACTTCGGTATACGAGGGTTCGAGTTCAAGTGCCCGTCGGAATGCTTCTATTGCCTCCGGGTATTTCCCATTGACAATAAGCGATTTTCCTTTGTGGTACGATGCCGGTGCAAATGCAGGGAGGATTGAGATCGTCTGGTCAAAAGACGTGATGGCATCCCGGTGGTCACCGAGTTTTGCAAGCGCCAGCCCCTTGTGGTAATGAGCGTCCGCGTTCTTTGGATCGATCTCGAGTAGCACTTCAAAGACATGAATTGCCCCTTCCGCCCGGTTGATCTTCTCCAGGGAAAGCCCCTTGTAGTAAAATGCCTCAATGCTTCGCTGGTTCAGCCCGATCGCGTTGTCAAATGCATCAATCGCATCCTGGTACCGTCCGAGATCATAGTATGCTTTCCCGCACTTAATCCAGCCGCTTTCCTGTTCCGGGTTGATACGGAGAGATTTTTTATAGGAAAGGACGGCTTCTTCACTCTTTCCCAGCTGGTTCAAGGCATCACCCTTGTGCATCCAGATCTCGTACAGTGCCGGGTTGATGTCCAGCGCACGGGTGTACGCAAGGATCGCGTCCTGCATCTTCCCGAGGTCGCAGAGGGCATCGGCTTTTTTCAGCCAGCCGTCGGCAAGGTTTGCATTGATCTCCAGTGCCTTGCTGTAGGCGAGGATGGCTTCCTGCTTTTTACCCAAGCTGGACAGGGAATTGCCTTTCTGCATCCAGATGTCAATGAGCGCCGGGTTCAGGGAGAGGATGCGGTCATCGGTCTCGATGGTCTCCAAGAAACGCCCGAGCGCATAGAGCGATCCCGAGCGGCATATGAGGGCATCGATCAGGGAGGGATTGGCTGTAAGGCTCAGGTCAAGTGCTGCGATGGCATCTTCATGGCGGTTTATTGCGGCAAGGGCGATACCCTTATACATGTTTGCATCCGTGATAGCCGGATCCAGCGAGATCGTTTTATCGAGAGAACTGATTGCTTCCCCGTATTGTTTCAGCTGGAGCTGGGCCAGTCCCAGATAATAGTAAGAAGATACATTGGATGCGTCAGATTCAAGCGCTTTATGAAATGCAATGACTGCTTCATCCAGCTGTTCGGTCTGCATTAACGCAATCCCGCGGTAGTGATGCGCCAGTGCATTTGAAGGATTGAGCTCGAGCGAGCGGTCGAACGCTCGGATGGATTCAGGGTATCGGTCCCTGCCGGCCAAGGCGATACCCAGATAATACAGACCTTCTGCATTATCCGGATCGAGCGCAAGAGCTTTCTCAAATGCCGCGATTGCATCATCATATTTCTCCCGCTGGGCAAGAGCAATGCCTTTGTGGAACAGGATCCCGGCATTGTCCGGTGAGAGTTCGAGGGCCTGGTCATAGGATACCACGGCCTCAAGGGGTTTTCCAAGGCGTGCAAGAGCCTTGCCCTTCTCGAAAAACGCCTGGTAGCACCTGCGGTTTATTTCAAGAACCCTGTCAAAAGCGCCTATGGCATCTTCCAGATGGTCCGAAACTGCATATGCCATCCCCAGGTAACACCATGACCACATATTCCGGGGATCAATTTCCACGGCTTCTGCAAGGACGGTTATTGCTTCGGCATGCCGGCCCAGGCGGATGAGGGAGACACCCTTGCGGGTTGCTGCTTCCGGGTTTTTCGGGTTTATTGCCAGCTCCCGTTCAAACGCAGATATTGCCTCTTCGTCTTTTCCCATTTTTGCAAGGGCAATCCCGTCGTTCAGTGAGATATGGGCAAGGGCCGGGTCATATTCTGTCGCAGCCCTGAATGCCTGGTGTGCGTCCCGGTAATTGTCCAGGTGTATCAGTGCGCGTCCTTTCTGGAATAGGGCATTCGCATTCTGGGGGGAGATTAAAAGCAGCTGGTTCAGGACTGCAATTGCATCATCATACCTGCCGAGCTGGTTCAGGGCTGTCCCGGTAGAGAAAAGTGCGGGAATATTTTCCGGGTCATTTTCCGTGACCGCATAAAATGCGTTTACCGCTTCATCATACTTCCCCAGATTTATAAAGACAAGGCCGCGCTGGAACTGGGCATCGGTATATCCGGGGTCTATCTGCAGTATCTCGTCAAAGGATGCCAGGGCTTGGTCATATTTTTTCAGGTTGAATTGTGCAACGCCCTTTTTATAGATGATATCACCGTTACCCGGTTCCGTTTCAAGGGCACGGTCAAAGGAATTCAGAGCTTCCAGCGGCTTTTTAATGGCCAGAAATACCTCGGCTTTTGCTGACCAGGCACGGGTACAGCCGGAATCGATCTCGAGCGTCTTGTCAAAGGACCGCACCGCCTCCAGGTGACGGTCGAGATGGGTGAGGGCGATACCCTTGTAGTACCAGACCCGTGCATTGAGGGGATCTTCCTCAAGAATGCGGTTGAATACAACCACGGCATCGTCAAATTTTTCAAGGTTGATGAACGCAATACCCTTCCGAATTGCAGCCTCGGTCCGTGTCGGGTTTAAGAGGAGCGTTTTATCGAAGGCGGCTATTGCCTCCTCGCTTGCATCAAGGTTGACCAGCGCAATACCCTTGTAAAGCCATGCATCGGCAAGGGACGGGTTTAAGTCAAGCGCCTCGTCAAAAGCCTGGCATGCCTCCTGGAAGCGGGATAAATAGAGGAGAGCAACCCCTTTTTCATAGATCGCTGCGGTATACTGGGGAGAGATTGCGAGCAGGGTATCAAAGGCTGATATCGCTTCTGCATAATCCTGGATATACATAAGTGCTGCGCCACGATGGTAGAGGGCAAGGGTATGGATTGGGTCGATCTCAAGCGCACGATCGAAAGCCTCGATGGCCTCCTCATAACGCTGGAGTTCAGTAAAAGTGATTCCCTGATAATAATACGCGTTCACATAATTGGGGTTGATATTCAGGGCGTACCCGAATGCATCAATTGCTTCCCCGAACCGTTCAAGCTTGAGGAGGGCAATTCCCTTGTCATAGAATGACTGTGCATACGAAGGCTTGAGCCTGATACTTTCGTCGAACGCTGCAAGTGCGTCCTCGTACCTGCCGGTCTTGACGAGCAGGGTGCCTTTCTGGTGGTAGGCCTGTGCATTATCCCGGTTTTCGGTTAGGGTTTTGTCAAATTCCGCAATTGCATCCTCGTTTTTTCCGAGCTTTGCAAGCGCGAACCCTTTATGGTACAGGGCATCTGCATAATCGGGGCTTATCCGCAATGCCTGGTCGTAGGCAGCCACCGCCTCACTGAACCGCCCAAGGTTGGCATAGGACAGCCCCATCTGGAATGCGGCCGAAGCGCACCCCGGATCCAGGGTGAGAGCCTGTTCGAAGGCATCGATAGATTCCTTGAGACGGCCCAGTTTCGCGTGGGCGAGGCCCTTATAATAATACGAACCGGGATGATCCTTCTGCAGGTTAAGACTCTTCCCAAATGCATCCAGTGCGTTCTCGTACTTGCTCAGGTAGATGCATGCAACTCCCAGTTTATACCATGCATCAGGATTTGCTGACGACAGTGAGAGCGATTTCTCAAAATCAGGAACGGCATCCCGGTATTTTTTTTGCCGCAGGAACGCAATTCCTCGGTGATAATACGCGAGAGCGCTGGAAGGGTTAATCTCAATATTTTTCGTCAATGCATCGGCTGCATTCTGGTAATCGGCAAGGTTGTTGTACGCTAGGCCCAGGTAATACCATGCATCGGGAATTTCAGGGTTTAATGCCAGGGCCTGTCTCAGGGGAGAGACAGCATCATCATATCGTCCGCATTTATACTGGGAGATTCCCTTGAGCGTCAAGATGTCTGCATGGTCCGGTTCAGCCGTAAGGAAAATGACTGCTGACTTGATCGCATCCTCGTTTTTTTCCTGTTTTGCAAGGATAAAACTGCGGTAATACCAGACCCATGCGTCGGAGGGATCGATCTCATAGGCCCTCTCAAAAGCCAAAAGTGCTTCATCCAGCCGTCCCAGGTCATACAAGGAGATCCCCTTGTTATAATACGCCTTTGCATAGTTGGGCACGACTTCGATTGCTTTGTCATATGCGAGGATCGCTTCTGTATGCCGCCCGAGATCGGCAAGCGCTATTCCTTTGTTATAATAGACCTTGGCATGCCGCGGATCCACCATGAGGGCATGATCGTAGGCGCTGATGGCTTCCTTGAACCGGCCCAGTTCGTACAGGGCGATCCCCTTGAGGATCCAGCCTTCGGCGTTGTCAATTTTCAGCGAGAGGAGACGATCACATGCAACAAGGGCTTCTTCGTTCCTTCCTATCTGGGCGAGGGTTGCCGCCTTATTGTATAAGGTATTAGGATCAGCGGGTTCAAGTATTGCTGCCTGGTCGTATGCAGCTATCGCTTCGTCGAACTTTCCCAGGTCATAAAGAGCAATACCTTTGAAATAATGGGCTTTGGCAAGCCGGGGGTACAGGGCAAGACCCCGGTCAAACATGACGATGGCTTCCTGGAACCTGCCAAGGTCGTAGAGTTCGATCCCCTGTCGCAATAATGCTTCCGCATCATTCCTATTATTCATGGAATTGGTAACCTCTTGCTGTTGTTTCGGGTATCGATGGCATCTGCCATCCTGATCATACTGGTATAAAGGTTGCAGCCCGGCGCCATATACCCTTTCCGGTAATAATACTGTGCATCACTGATTTGTTAATACTATTTTTATACTCGCTGTTTTTTCCTGCGT
>Ga0326726_10001040_pt1 | contig 25551 bp, 23 predicted proteins | sample MHFenrmetagenome_2_FD_207603 | JGI IMG/M metagenome (GOLD analysis project Ga0326726, IMG submission 207603) | Lab enriched peat soil microbial communities from Michigan Hollow, Ithaca, NY, United States - MHF15MN | ecosystem: Environmental > Terrestrial > Soil > Wetlands > Peat | place: USA... | reverse complement strand
TAAAAAACTTAGCCACAGTTAACTGCGAAATTATGGTTCTGCTGCTTTGCAGCTATTTTCTTGCTTTACACAAAATAGAAATTCCAAACCAAAAATTCACTTTGGACTCAGCTAGTAGCCATTTTTCAAGAAGCTTTGAAAGCATTTTTATGTTTGATATTTTTTCATGTGGATAATCTTTTTTTGAAAGTTTAGTGTAGATTGTGATTGGCAGTGCTAACAAATTCCAATGCCTAATCGATTCAATAGTAAAACCTGCTTCTTTTAGCTTATCTTTCAGCTCCTTATTGGAATATCTCCGCTTGTGCCCCAAAGCGTTGTCGTGTTTTCCAAATAAAACTTGGTAAGCTGGGACATTTATAATGGTGTATCCATGTGGTTTTAACATCTCGTAAACTTTTTTTATGGCTGATTTGTCATCATCGATGTGTTCTAGAACGTCGCCCAAAATTATGCAATCAAATTTTAGATCGGTTTGCCATCCGTTTATGTCAGTTACAAATGCATCGATTCCTTTCTTTTTTGCAATTTCAACGGCTTTGTAGTCGTTATCAATTGCTGTTACGTTGAAGCCTTTAGCTAGCAGAGTCTTGGATAATAATCCTGATCCACAGCCAACATCTAAGATGGTTTTGCCTTCAACAAGTTTCAAAATCAGCTTTACTTTGACTTTGCTCCAAAAATCGGATTCTTCGATGCGTTCTAAGTCTTCTGCGTGACTATGTAAGTCTTCACCCATAATTTGAGAACACCCCTTCCCATCTTCAACGTGTCTCTAAAAAGGTTAAGCTTTGAATCCGTCTTATAACTCCAAGTTACAGGTATCTCCTTTATTTTGTACCCAGCTTTCTTGCATTTGAACAAAAGTTCAGCATCAAACTCAAAGCCGTTACTCTCTACTCCATAAAGAACGTTTTGCAAGACTTCTTTCTTGAAGGCTTTACATCCACATTGAGTATCCTTCACATTAAGGTCGAATAAGGTATTGAATATTCTTGAAAAAGCTTTGCCAGCGAAAACTCTCGCAAGAGGAGGATAAACCAAAATTTTAGTTCCTTCTACCTCTCTTGAAGCAACAGCTACGTCAACTTGACCCACCCAAGAAACTATTTTTTCAATGTCTGAAATTGGCACGGGAAGGTCTGAATCTAGCAACATCACGATCGCACCTTGAGCACTCTTCACGCCTTTTTTGAAAGCTCCGCCTTTTCCAAGCCTTATTCTTGAAGTTATTAGCTTAACTACTGCTGAATTCTCAGAAAATTCTGTTACGATTTCATTTGTCTTATCGCTGCTTTCTGAAACGATAATGATCTCGCATGAACCGTCAAATTCTTCAACCAAGGTTTCCAAAGTGCTTTTGATTCGTTTTTCCTCATTGTAAGCGGGTATTACAATTGACAATTTCATCTTAAGTTAGAGGCCATCCTTTGCAAGAGCTATTTTTTGGTCTGCTTGGTTTCGTAACATTTTCAACTGCTGCCATAAGTCTCTTTGGGTAACTTGATTAATTCGTTGGAGCGAATTTAACAAACGCTTTTTATATGGTTTAATTAATGCTTTGTCTAAGAGGAGGGCTGCTGACAATTAAACAACCAAGTGCATCAACTAGCGTTTCCCTAAGTTCTCGGCTAAAGTTTGAAATCAAAATGCACAGGTGGCGGCTAGCTTTCCTCATTTTCGCCGTGATTTATGCTTCTTTTCTAGTTTTAAACTTGGGTTACATGTCAACCCAATGGGACGAAATGCCTCATTTGTATGGTGGATTGCTTTTAACTCGTGGTCAAACGCAGCTATATTTGACGACTTACGGTTATTACCCGCCACTTTTTGACTTATTAACAACAGGTTATATGCAAATTTTCAGCGTAACCTCTGTTGCTGGAAGATTGGTTTCTGTCACTTTTGCTTTGCTTGCCCTTTGGATTGTTTACGAATTTGCCAACAAAATTTATGGGTCAAAAATCGCCTTAATCGCAAGTGTTATACTTGGCACAATGCCAGGCTTCTTTTGGGTTTCAAGAGTAACCATGCTTGAAACAATTCTACTTTTCTTTTTCACGTTGACAATGTTCTTTTTTTACTCTTGGCTTACCAAGAACAGTTACAAAACCCTTCTTTTCACAGGGTTAGCCTTAGGAATTGGAATTCTGGCGAAATATGAGATCATGGTTGCAGCCATAGCGATGATCACAAGTGTCATATTACTTTTAAGAAAAAGATTGAAAATAAACTTGACAAAGCTCGTAATCATTCTAGTTATAGCGGCTTTGGTGGCAGCGCCTTGGTTTGTAATGATTTTTCAACTTAACGGCGCAACAAAATTTCAAACAGTGCAGTATGTTATTCAAAGCGGTGCTGATAGTAGGCCATCTTACAGCAACCGTTTCTTCGTTCCTGTTTTTTATATAATTGAAGTAACTTGGCCCTACAATTATGCCCCAGTTCATCCCATCTCTTTACCTATTTTCATTTTGGGTTTGGGCGGTTTAGGATTATTTGCGTATAGGCGAAAAAAACAAGATGTTTTTTTGCTCACATGGTTTCTGGTAATTTATGGTTTCTTTACAATTATTCCAAATAGGGAATGGCGATATATCGACCCCATTTTCCCAATTTTGGCAATCTCAGCAGCAAGTTTTATCATTTTTCTGTATGGTAGAATCCGTGCTTGGAAACCTACCCAGTTAGGAATTAATGGCGATCGCCAAAAGAAATTTGCTGCAATGTTTTTCATAGTTCTCGCTGGTTCTGCAATTATTTATAGTAGCTATGAGGCGTTTCAAATGACAGCTAGAGATCAAATTCATATTCCTATAGATCAGGCGACATATTATATGGCTGGTCATTTAGAACAGAATCAGTCAGCGGTACTTGTTTGCGCTTCTAATCTTTTAAACCAAGATATGTTTAGATTTTATTTACCTGCAAACATGTCAACAGACCAGATTTGGCAATACCCTGAACAAGCTGTTGACGCATTCACAGTTAATTTCAACATTACTGAATTTGTTGGTTTATGCCAAACACGTAACGTCAAATATATCATACTTTTTGACTACGGGCCTCAAACAAAATTCTATAATAGCACCCTAGATTATCAGCAGGTGCAAACAATGATTTACAATACCCATAGGTTCGGCGATCCACTGGATCAACCTTTCTTTGGCGAATTCTCTAACAACAAAGGATACCGGCTCTTCTTAGTCCGATTCCTTGGTTGAATCCTTATCCTGTTTCTAAGAGTTCAAAACCACTTTCTTTATTCTTTACTCTTTTTGCTGAAGATCCAATCAGCTCCAAAATTACAACTTCGCCTATTTGCCATACGGCAACACCCATTCGAACGCAACCTGTAATTGTGGTGTCTTTTCTTCCAAAACTTGTATGCATATGCAATTTCGGTTTTCCATCTTCATTAGTGAAGATTGTTCCTACACCACAAGCTTCATGCACACCTTTTAAAAGTGTAATCATTGGTTCAACAGGCCGAACTTTCCCGTTTTTTGGACCCACGACAACTTTGCTCTTGTCTTCAGCACCACCTAAAAAGAAACACAAAGCACTTGAGACTTTTTTGTCTTCAACAAATTTTTCAACAACTTCATGCAAACACTCGTCTTGGCTTAGTCGAAGAATAAAGACTCTTCCAAGTTTAGCTTCAGTATAGTTCAAGTTTTGTCGCCTTTTTTTTATTATGAGGAATGTGAAATCAAAAATAAAAAAGTTTAATTTCTTAGAAGGATTCGGATATTTAAAAAATATTTTTATGGTTTATATCCGGTTTATGTACAGAATATCTTTTGTATCTTCTTTTCGTTTCTGCACTGGCACTTTCACTGTACTGCTTTCTGTCGCTATAGGTGTTCTTTCAGCGACTATCTGGCAGTTTGAATTGTGCCCTGCTTTGTTTTTATGAGACATTTTTTTCGACCTCTTGAAGAGCCACTGAAGTATTAGAGTAAGCTTATAAACTTTATTACGATTAAAAAACGGCTTTTTGAATCAAATAATTTATTGTTAGAATAACTAAGTTATATGAATTGATTGAACTGCATCTTCAATTATTTAACGGTTGAACCGGTCGTTTCTCCAAACGTCAGCGCTATCACTGTATCCTCGTCGTTCCCAAAAACCTAACTCTTTGTTGCGAGTAAACCGCAAGTGGACTACCCACAATGCGCTTTTGTATGCATATTTATTTGGAACTATCAGGCGTACTGGAAAACCATACCCTTCCTCAAGCGATTCTCCATTAAGTCTATAGGCTAAAAGTATATCATCACCGTAGAGTTCTTCCCGGAAAAGTGTAGTTGTGTAAGAATCGGCGCACTCAAAAGTTACAGCCTGTGCGACTTCCTTAGGCTTGACTAATTTTTCGATCTCGCGGATATGTACGCCTTCCCATTTGCAATTGACAACACTCCAACCCTCAACGCAATGAAAATCGCTTGTTGAGACAGTTTGAGGCAATTTCACGAAGTCATTCCAGCTTAATTTAACTGGATTTTCTACTTCGCCATCAATCGTTAGAGTGTAAGTCTCGAGTTTGAGATCAGGGTTATCTGAAGTTACTCCGGGATGATCAATTCCCCAACGTAAAATGCGATCAGTCGCCTGTTGGTCGGGTGGCAACTTCATTTTCTTATTTTCTTCAAACGACAACTTTGTTCATCCAAAAAATGGTTATGGAAGAAGAAAAAGTTTTCCTTAACTGCTATTTGGTTGGAAAAAGCTTGTTAGTTGCTTTTGCCGAGGTTCTTCTTTAATAAAGCCCGAGACTTTTACGCCAACTCTTCGAATCTCAAGTGAACTCTCACTTAAGAATTTTTCAAATAATATTTTCACGTTCTTCTTAATTGTTTGATAGTCTTTTGCTGGTTGTTCTAGAGTTATTGATCTGCTTTTGCTGCTTAAATCTGTCATTACGGCATAGATTGCAACTTGTTTGAAGCTTAAGTTTTTTTCTTCTACTTCATTAAAGATATCAATTGTCAATTCATCTGTTTTTTGCAAAATGTACACTAAGTCATGGGTATCCTGTTTTAGTGTTCCAATTCTGCTTATGGATTCTGCTTCGCCAGCTTCTTGTACAGGTTCATTGTCTACGCCATTTGCTGCATTATGAAAGTATAATCCGAGGGTTTTTCCGAAAATTTCAACTAATTTCTGAACATCAACCCTTGATAAGTCGTCAATAGTTTTAATGCCCAAAGAATCCATTCGGGCGCCTATCTTTTTCCCTACACCTAACAACCGATTAACAGGTAGAGGAGACAAGAAACACCCAACCTCATCAGGAGTAATTACCGTTAGACCGTTGGGTTTTTGGCTGTCACAAGCAATTTTAGCGATAAGTTTGTTAGGCCCAATGCCTATCGTGAAAGAAATGCCGACCTGACTTTTCACTTGATTCTTAATTGTTAAAGCGTAGTTTGCTGCCCTCTCAAAACTATTTTGAACTTTGTCAGTAACATCCAAAAAAGCCTCATCAACACTGACCTGCTCAAAACTACTTGCATAAGAGCGGAAAATCTGCATTATGCGATCGCTTATTTGATCGTAATATTCATGGTCAACTGGAAGAAAAACAGCTTCTGTGCCTTCAAGTTTCCTCTTAGCCAAGAAAAGTGGCATTCCTGATTTAACGCTATATTTTCTGGCAATATAGTTGCTGGTGCTAACTGCTCCACTCTCTTCAGTACGACCTGAATAAACACCCACGACGACTGGTTTATCTTTTAAAGTTGGATTTCGTAACTCTTCACATTGAGCAAAAAAGTAATCAAAATCTGCTAGCATAACCACCCGGTTCTGCATCAACTTTGAACTCCAGCTATCTTAGGAATAAGCCATGATCCGTCGCATGAAGCTGTGTTTAGTTTAGCTAAACCTTCTCTGCAAACACCAAACTTCATCCCTTTGGTCTCAGCTAAATCTCGTATATCTTTCAAAATTTTATATCTTAGTTCTTTTGGCAGTAAAGTACTTCCGCCAACTTTTTCGCCTTGCTGAAAATAAAGTGGTTTTAGCTTTTCCGAGACTCCTGGCATGGTTTGAGCTAGTCGCATCCAGTTATCCGCTTTAGCCTTATAGGTTGAGCAAGTTAAGTGCTTGACGCCAATATCTGATAGGGTTGCGATGAGTTTTTGTGGCTGGTCATTAACTAAGGGAATGATTGGATCTATTCGCACCGAGACAGGTACGCCAATGTTGATTAGATCTTGTGCTGCTCTAATTCTTTGAGATGGTGAGGGCGCGAATGGTTCTATAAGTTTTGCTAGATTATCATCGTCTGTAGTTATAGTTAATGCGACAGTTGACGGAATCTTAAGTAGCAGATCATCGTCTCTAGTCACAATGTTGCTTTTAGTTATGATTTGAATTTTGCAATTGTGTTCTGAGAGAATTTCAAGGCATCGTCTGGTCAAACCTATAGATGATTCAACACGCGGATATGGATCTGAGGAGTTGGCTAACGAAATTATTTCGCCGCGTAGTTTTGCCGTTTCCCGTTTTAAAATTGCAAGTATCTCTTTTTTTGGTCTGCAATCGGTAAAGCTGGGAATGTAACTGGAAGCGTAACAATAAATGCATTGGTGGTCGCATCCTGAGTAAGGATTGAAAGTAAGTTTTGACGGGCAAGTGCAGAGGCCAGAACGCCACGGATCAAAACTGGTGATTAACGGCACATATTCCACTTAATGCAAACTATGGTAGTTAGATAACTAAAACTCTTCGCAAAAAATTGATTTCTTAGAGCAATCAGCGGTGATACCTCTTAGTCCTTTGAGAGGGTAAGGGAATCATGACTTTGAGGTATCACCACTGCTGCGAACCTTTAGGAGAAAAGATCCAAATGCAGCTTGCTGGCGTTTGTCGGCATCTTTGCTTTTGATTTCGGCGGCAGTTTGCGCATTAAATCCTTGAGCGTTTGTCGTGTAAAAGCGTTTTCGTCAAGAAATATTGACGAGCGTCAGTCAAATTTTCTTGACTAACTCTAAACGCATGCTAAACAGCCGTAAATAATTGCAATTGCTTTTGAAAATAACCAGCCCTTTATCCGCTCCACAGAATTTAACTGGGCTCAGTAAAACATATTTACTTACTATGAACTCTCAAACAATACATGGGCAGCTGCCATGATTTCGTAATCTAAAATGAGTAGTTAGAAAGCATTAAATTCCAAGCGCTTTTACTAATATCGCATGAAAAGTTTTCTCAGCTATCTCAAAGAAGGAAACATGAGTCTATTTACCGATTTCTATGAGTTAACGATGTGTGCAAGCTATTTTGATAATAAGAATTTTGAGCCTGCCACTTTTGACTTATTTATTAGGCGATTGCCTGAAAATCGCTCTTACTTTCTTTTTGCGGGACTAGAAGAAGCCCTGCAGTATTTAGAAAGCATGAAATTCACTGAGGAACAACTAACTTATCTTAAGAAACAAGGGTTCAAACGTGATTTTCTTGATTATTTACGCTATTTTAGATTTAAGGGTGAAGTTTGGGCTGTACCAGAGGGGACAGTAGCTTTTCCGAACGAGCCCCTGATCCGCGTTACAGCACCAATAATTGAAGCTCAACTCGTAGAAACTTTTCTGCTAAACACTATTAACTTGCAAACTATGATTGCCACCAAAGCCTCACGGGTAGTTCAATCGGCTAAAGGAAAACCGGTTATTGAGTTCGGATTACGAAGAGAACACGGTATAGACGCCGGAATGAAAGTGGCGAGGAGTAGCTACATAGCTGGATGTCAAGGTACCAGTAATGTTCTCGCTGGACAAACCTATGGAATCCAAGTTTTCGGAACCATGGCGCACTCTTTCATAATGTCCTACCCAAAAGAAATCGATGCATTTCGAGCGTTCACTAAAACTTTCCCAAACAAATCTACCCTTCTCATAGACACTTACAACGAAATTTCAGGCGCAGAAAAAGCAGCAGTCGTAGCTAAAGAGCTTGAAACTGAGGGCTTTAGGCTAGGGGGAGTTCGCTTAGACAGCGGCGATTTGAACAAATATAGCAAGAAAGTCAGGAAAATCCTTGATGACAAAGGCTTGAATTATGTGAAGATTTTTGCTAGCGGTGACTTGGACGAATTCAAAATACGCGAACTTCTTAGTGATGAGGCGAAAATTGATTCTTTCGGTGTAGGAACAAAAATGGGCACTTCATCAGATAGACCGTATTTGGACATGATTTACAAACTCTGTGAAACTATGACCGGGGATGGTAAATTTTCGCCAATAATGAAGCTAAGCGAAGATAAGATCACTTTGCCAGGCAGGAAACAAGTTTACCGAGTAAAAAATAGAATTGGCTTTTTTGAAAAAGACGTTATAGCTTTGGCAGATGAAAAAGTTCAGGGTGAACCATTACTAGTAAAGGTCATGGAAGGAGGCAAAATACTCCAAAATCTTCCATCGCTTAACGAAATTCGAGCGTTCGCTGCTGAAAATCTATCTAAACTTCCAGTTGGATATAAAGCATTAACGAATGCACCAGTTTATTCGGTTGAGTTAAGCAGAAACTTGCAGAAACTAATCAAAACCTTAAGACAAAAGCTTACAATAAACGAGATTAACTATGAAGTTTCTGATTCATCTGCTTGATCTTTTTTGCCTTTTTCTGATGTGAAATATGGCAAACCCTTAATAGTCTTTCCAGAAAAGGATAAATGCTATCAAAAAGGGAAGAACTCAACTTGCAAAATCGTCCAGCCATAGTTGCCGTTGGAAGAACCAAGTTTGGAGAACATTACGGCAAAGAACCAGAAAAACTTATTGAGGAAGCATGGCTTGCCGCTTCAAATGAATGCAAATTGGAGCGCAGAAACTTAGAAGCTTGTTATATGTCGGATTGTTTTCTCCCAATAACAAATAAATTAGGTTTAGAAGAAGGCTTTCTCTCAGAACTAACTGAACTTCATGTACCTATGGAAGTTACTCGATCTTTTAGTGCAGCATTATTAACTGCTTGCCATGCCATTCAGGCTGGAGTCTACAGCACGGTCCTAGTGGGAGGTATAGAGAAAATGACTGATCGCTGGGACAAAATACGGGATGATCTTATGCTTTTGGACGATCCATGGAGTTATTATGCAGGGGGCACTCCAGAATCAAACCATGAACTTATGCTCAGAGCTTACATAAAGAAGTACAATATATCTGGCGAAAATATAGAAAAACTAAACATCGCGCTTGCTCAGATTGCAGTTAAAAATCATGCGAATGCAACTCAAAATATGTATGCGCAATATCAAAGAAAAATTACTGTTAATCAAGTTATAAATTCAAGGAAAACTGCGCATAAATCCTTAGGAATGTATGATTTTGCGCCTATTTCCGATGGTGCTTCAGCATTAATTCTCACAAATGAATCAGTTGCCAAAAAACTAAATGATCGCCCAATCTACGTTTTAGGTTGCACTTCAGCTGCCGATTACTTGAATTACCCGGCAAGGGAAGACCTGTCTCATTTTGTTGCCGCCCAAATTGCGATGAAGAACGCTTGTAAAACGGCCAAGACGGAATTATCCGATATGCAGGTTGTTGAAGTTTACGATCAATCAACGATGATGGAACTAGTTTCTCTTGAAGACTTAGGGTTCTGCAAACCAGGTACTGCATGGAACAACGTTTATAAAAGTTGCCAAAAGAATCAGAACTATTATGAAGTTGACGGTAGACAACTTTTCGTTAACACAAATGGTGGGCTGAAGGCTGATGGAAATCCGTTAGGAGCAACAGGTGGCGCCCAAATTTTTGAGATTTACCGTCAGCTCAGGGGTGAAGCTGGCGAGCGCCAGATTAGAATTGATCACGATTCAAAGAAGTGTGGTTGCGTTTTAGAGTTTGAAGGATTTGGAACTAAGGCCTATGTCAGTGTTCTAGGGGAGGATAAAATTGAGTAGTGAACCCATAGAACGAAGAGTCTCATACTTTGGTGATCGGTTAAAAGCAAGCCGCTGTAAAACTTGTGGCAAAGAATACTTTGAAGTGAGAGATTATTGTACTAACTGTGGCAGAAAAAGTTTCGGAAAAATGGAAAGCATCGACTTATTTTATGACAAAGGCAAACTTGAATTATGCACTTTAATTAATGAACCGACAAACAAATTCATGAAGCTATCACCTTTTGTTTACGGAATTGTTTCCTTTCACGAAGGCAAAATCCGTGTTCCAGCAAGATTAACCGACCAACTGATAGATTGCGATAAAGATATTGATTTTACAAGCTATGAGGGCAGAGAAGTAGTCCCTCGTTTTAGAAGGCGCTATTCTGTTGGAAAAAGCGATGTAATTCCCACAATCTCTCTCGCCTTCACTTTAGCAGACGAATATTATCCACAACAAAACTACAATATAGTTGCACCTACCAAAGAATATGAGATTCCAGGAGTGGTAGGTTATGGTGTCTACACATCGAAGTTTCGAATAAAAGAAACTGGATTAGAACGTGCTGTTCCATTCGTGGATGAAGATGCAGTAACAGCGTCAGTTGAGGCCGGAAAATTGGCTCTGATTCATTCAGGAGTTGATAGCAGGTTGGTCGGGAAAGTTTATGTTGGCTCTGAATCCAACCCTTATGCTGTTAAACCAATCTCATCAAAAGTAGCTCAAGTTCTAAAGCTTGGGGAAGAGGATGGTGACATTCAAAGTGTTGATGCAGTTGACACGGAGTTTGCTTGCAAAGCGGGTTCAAGCATGTTTAAGGATGCTGTCGCGCTGGTAAACTATCCTCGATCTGGGATAAAGTACGCCATGGTAATAGGTGCTGATAATTCTCAAGCTGCCCCCAGAGGTTGCCCTGGCGGTGAATTAGATACCTTTGTAGGCTATGGCGGGGCAGCGTTTATTTTTGGAAAAAATGATGTTATTGCACAAGTTGAAGGCTGGTATTCGTGCACCTCTGACACGCCTGATTTTTGGCGTAGAGATGGTGAACCTTTCCCTATGCATGGAGGACGATTCACTGGTGATCCAGCATATTTCAAACATGTTCGCAAGTCAGCTACTAAACTTATGGAAAGCTTAAGCCTGAAGCCATGTGACTTAAGCTATTTTGTGGCTCATCAACCTAACCCACAGTTTCCAGTTAGAATCGCAAAGGAACTTGGTTTTAAAGATGAGCAATATCTGCCTTCTCTTCAAATTAACAAAATCGGAAACACTTATTCTGGTTGCTCGCTTACTGGGTTAGCCGCAATATTAGATGTTGCAAAGCCTGAAGAGCTCATTCTAGTTGCAAGTTACGGTTCAGGAGCGGGAAGTGACGCGTACTTACTCAGAACAACTAATCAACTTGTGGATAAGCGAAAGAGGCAAAAAGTTACTGTTAAATTTCAAACCGAAAACCCATTTGTTGAGTACGTGGATTATACTACTTACCGTCGACTTAAGCTGGGCATGTAACAAATACTTTAATAAATAACCGTTAATCTCACATAGCCACGGAGAGAGAGATTTGATTCTAGAAGACATTGCGCAAGTAATTTATGCACCTCAGACAGCATTCAAAAAAATAATTGAGAATCCCAAATATGTGGGCGCACTAATAGTTTTGGTTCTTTTTATAGGCTTACAAGTAGGATATGAATATGTCCAGTTTTCTAATACATACACGGAGAATACTTCGCCCACAATTGACAAGCTATCATTATACACGAATGCAACGTTATGGCGTGCTGGCACCAGCGTCGACCTAAGTAACAATTACGTAGATTTCTACAATTATAGCGTATACATTGCCGCGCTTGGAACAACTTCCACAGATCAAAATGGATATTATAATTTGTTTACAAATTACACTAATGATGCTGGACCGAGTAGCTTACAAATCCAAGATTCAAACACAAATAGTATCTCTGTAGCTTTAGGCGGCACTTTCAACGTAAGTTGTGCAGCTGGCAATTTTGGAAACCTTTCAATGACCATAAAAATGGTTCAACCTCAAGTAGCTCTTCAAAGTGCCGCTTTAACTTTGTACTCAGCTAACGACTCAAATTATTATACATATGACTTAACTTCTTATTTATCAAACACGGCAACGCTTGGTCTATGGAATAACTTAACAATCCCTGTTGGGCCTTCAGCTCAAGGTTGGACTGTTGGAGGAGGAGCACCTTCTTGGAGTAATATTGCGGCAATGAAATTAGACTTTAATTATCCGTCTGCTTCAAACGTAATTATTCGAATTGGTTCCTTATTCTTCCGCGGTGAATACCAAACTCCAATTCAATACAATAACACAGGACTTCTGCTACAGTTTCTGCAGGTATTCTCCCTTCAATTCATCTTCACTTGGTTTATCTTAACAGGTGTAATCTACCTATTCTTTAAAGGGCTAAAGACTAGTATCACCTGGAAACCTCTGTTTATCGCCTTAGCTTTCGCTTTGATAGTTATGGTCATTCGAGCAGCAGTAAATCTAGTAGCTGCGTTTGCAATGCCAGTTGCTTATTATCCATTCGATTTGTCCCTTGGAGTACGTTTCGATGCATATGGAACTGTGTATTTCCCTTCAGATGCAGTTGGTGTTCTGTCAGCTCAGTCTCAAGCAGCATTCAACAGTATTGACGCCATGACCTCAACTCTAAGGTTCATAACCTCAGCAATATTTGTCGTAAGCTACGTTTGGTTAGGAGCACTCTGCACAATAATAGTAGGAACGTTAAAACCAGAGTTTGCCATGATCAAGAGAATAGCGATTTCCGCTGTCAGCATTGCCATCACAGTTCTGCTCTTAATTTTGCTAGTCGGTGTAGTCTAACCAACACCTATTTCACCCTTTTTTCCAAAAAATTTCAAATTTCTAGACCAGTTCAGCAAGTTAGCAAGATTTATATGACTGAAAGTGGCTTTTGCAAGTGAATCCTTAACGGATATTCAATTGGGTGATTGAAAGTGACATCAATTAAAGATTTGCAAGATGGAATGAAGCGGGTCAGTGTTGAAGCGAAAGTTGTTGAAAAAGGCGACCCTCGAGAAGTTAAATCACGGTTTAAAGATGAAACTTACAAGATAGTCGATGCAGTAGTTGCCGACGAGACAGGCAGCATAAAACTGACATTATGGAACGAACAAATTGATCTAGTCAACGTGGGCGACAACATTAAAATTGACAACGGTTACATAACAAGTTTTAAGAGTGAACTTCAGCTTAACGTTGGAAAATTTGGTAAATTAGTTGTAAGCTAAAATTCCTTGCTCAAAGAAGATGCGCAAACGAATCTTGCTACCATTTACTCTAAAATTTCAAGTTAAAGCAGAAATTGATTTATTTTAGACTTGAACTGTTTAAGGTTCATGGTTTTAAAAAGAGAAATACCTTTTTTCGGGGTAATCATTGCCTTCGGATTAGCAGTCTCTCTTTTTGCATTCAGCTTGGGAAGTGGCGACCTTTTAACCTTAACATTGCGTTTGTTAGCACTTAACGGTTACATTTCGTTAAGTGTAGCAGCGATGATGACCCCCTTTCTAAAAGAAATAACCGTCTTTTTCAAAAAGTCATTTACCAAAGTACACCACTACTTTGCAGCAGCTGGATTACTACTAATATCATTTCACCCATTTGCCGCGTTTATCCAAGCGTTAAGTCCATCGGTTTTCTTGCCAAATTTTACATCACTTTATCTTTTCTTTTTTTACGGCGGCATTATAGCTCTAATTCTAGTTTATGCGGCTTTAGGAGCAGCAATCATGAAAAAAAGAATAATGACTTTTTGGCGCCCTTTTCACATGCTCATTTACTTAGCATTGTTCATAGGAGTAATTCATGCCAATTACCGTGGTACCGATTTTCAAAATATCTATATTCAAATAGTATATGATACGCTCTTTGCTGGTTCATTAGTTGCTTTAGTTTTGAAGCGTTGGCAATTTTTCCGCTTAAAAATGCGAGTTAAAAAGAACAATTTGCACTCTCAAAACAACAGTAAAGCTTAAAACAACTATTTTTGGAACAACTTTTTAATTCTACTACTTAGAAGTCATTTCTTGTTAGTTTGCGGAGAAGAAAAATGCAGTTTGAACTTGTCGCTCCATTTAAGATCTCGCCTGGACAAGAAGAGGCTACTGAAAAGTTGGTGAAAAACTTTCCTTTAAAAGAGAAGCAAACGCTCTTGGGGATTACTGGTTCTGGAAAAACATTTGTAATGGCTAATGTAATTAATAGGCTTCAAAAGCCTACCCTCATCCTTGCCCATAACAAGATTTTGGCTGCACAACTTTATGGTGAACTTAAAGAGCTTTTTCCTCGCAACCGAGTTGAATACTTTATTTCTTTTTACGATTATTATCAGCCTGAATCCTATTTGCCAGCTCAAGACATGTACATTGAAAAAGATTCATCTGTAAATGAGCAAATAGAAAAAATGCGTATGCATGCCGTATCCAGCATAGTTAGCCGGAACGATACCATAATAGTTGCCAGCATAAGCTGCATTTACAGCCTTGGAAATCCTGAAGACTTCCGAACGATGGCTATGGAGTTGTCAGTTGGGAAACAGATGAGTAGGCAGCAGTTGATTCATGCTTTAGTTGATATGCAGTACGAACGCAGCGACATGGTGCTTGAGCCTGGAAGGTTTCGTGTACGCGGTGACGTTATAGATGTTATACCTTCATATGAGAACGACATTATTCGCATTGAGTTGTCTGGAAACTCGATTGTTAAAATAAAAGAGGTGCACGCTTTGTCATCCGATGTCAAAGGAACTGTTGACAAGCTAGCACTATATCCTGCACGACAATATGTGGTGCCTGAAGAGAAACATGCACTTGCTCTGGAGCATATCAAACAAGAATTGGAAACACGATTGCCAGATCTTCCTCCGCTTGAAGCTCAAAGGCTCAAACAACGTACAAACTATGATTTAGAAATGATCCGGGAAGTCGGCTTTTGCGCAGGAATGGAGAATTACAGCAGACACTTTGACGGGCGCAAACCGGGTGAACCTCCTTTCACTTTAATCGATTATTTTCCCAAAGATTATCTTCTCATAATTGATGAGAGCCACCAGACTATTCCCCAATCAAGAGCCATGTATAATGGTGACTACTCAAGAAAAAAGAACTTAGTTGACTTTGGCTTCAGGCTTCCCAGCGCACTTGATAATAGACCGCTAAAGTTTGAAGAGTTTGAGCGGAAAATGGGCAAAGTTCTTTTTGTTTCTGCCACTCCAGCAGAATATGAGCTTGAAAAAAGTGGTCCGCCAGTTGAGTTAATTACGAGGCCTACTGGTCTTTTGGATCCTGAAGTTGATGTTCATCCGATATCTGGGCAAATGCATCATCTGATGGCCGAGGCAAAGAGAACCATCGAGCGGGGTGATCGCGTTTTAATTACAACATTAACAAAGCGGATGGCTGAGGATCTTGCAGACTACCTTGTCAAGGAAGGCTTTCGCGTTAGGTACTTGCATTCAGAAATTGAAAGTTTAGATCGTATTGAACTTGTGCGACAGCTGCGGGTTGGGGATTTTGACATTTTGGTTGGAATTAATTTATTGCGTGAGGGCTTAGACATTCCCGAGGTTGCTACCATATTTATTTTGGATGCTGATAAGGAAGGTTTTCTGCGAGATGAACGAAGCCTCATTCAAACCATTGGTCGAGCGGCAAGAAACGTCAATGGTAGGGTAGTCTTATATGCCGACGTGGAAACGTCTTCAATTAAGCGGGCTATGGAAATCACTCGGCATAGGCGCAATTTCCAGAAACGCTTCAACCAAATTCACAACATAACGCCAACGACAATTGTTAAAGGCGTATCACTGAAAGAGGGAACAATTAAGGGCATTAAACATCTTGCCAAATCAGATGTAAAGCGCCAGCTAATAGAGTTGGATGCGCAGATGAGGGAAGCTGCAGAGCGATTGGACTTTGAGCGAGCGATTGAACTCAGAGATACCATCACACAATTGACTAGAGCATTGGCAAACAAAGAAGAAAGTGAACTTTACAACAGAAATTGAGGATTTTGAAGCAAAAAGGTTGAAATCCTTCATCTAAAAAGGTAATAATTTACGGGAACGGAGAAAGAAACGGTCTAAGTTATGAGAGATAACATTTCAATCCGAGGTGCACGAGAACACAATCTCAAAAACATAGATGTAGAGTTGCCCAGAAATAAGTTTATAGTAATTACTGGGCTTTCAGGTTCAGGAAAATCAACCCTTGCTTTTGACACCATTTATGCTGAAGGGCAAAGACGTTATGTTGAAAGTCTTTCCGCTTATGCCCGACAATTCCTTGGATTGATGGATAAACCCGATGTTGACTCTATTGATGGGCTGTCCCCTGCAATCTCAATCGAACAAAAAAGCACCAGCAAAAATCCTCGCTCTACTGTTGGAACAGTCACCGAAATATACGATTATCTCAGGCTGCTTTTCGCTCGAATCGGTACTCATCATTGCCCAAAATGTGGCAGTTCAATCCACCCACAGAGTCCCGAAAACATTACAAGCCTAATAATGTCTGAAAAGAAAAAAACTCTCACTTTTCTTGCTCCAATAATTCGGGGCATTAAAGGAACGCATGAACAAGTTTTTGAAGATCTCAAAAAGCAAGGTTACACAAAAATTCGTGCGGACCAAAGAGTTTACGATTCAGACTCAATCAAGGAAGAACTAAAACTTGTGCGTTATGAAAAGCACTGGATTGAAGCAGTTATTGATACAGTTGAAATTATCGACGAAGAACGCTCACGTATTTCTGAGGCTGTGGAGCAGGCGCTTCAAGTAGGTAAAGGCACTATGATAGTAATTGATGCAAAGAAAGCTGTGGAAGAAAAAAAGGAGCTTGAACGCTTTGCTGACGAAACCATGTACAGCACTTTTGGAGCATGCCCCAACCATCCGGAAATAGTCTTCGAGAGTCTTGAACCTCGCATGTTCTCATTTAACTCTCCTTTTGGCGCTTGTCAGACATGCCATGGCTTGGGTGAAATCACTGAAATATCGCCTGAAAAGATAATTCCGGACAAAAATCTTTCAATTATGGATGGAGCGTTAACCGTTTATGGCAGTATGGATCTCAGCTGGCGTGCGCAGCAACTTGCAATGGTTGGGAAGAAACATGGGTTCGACATTTTCACTCCTATTAAAGATTTTACTGAACAGCAATTGAATGTGCTTCTCTATGGTGACCGGGAACCTGTGAATGGTCAATGGTCAAATGGAGCGGTCATGTGGATGCGTAATGGTTGGGAAGGCGTAATTCCTCAAACCATGAGGCTATATCGTCAAACCGAAAGTCAATGGCGGAAAGAAGATATTGAGAAATACATGACATCAAAACCCTGCAATTCATGCAAAGGGAAGAAATTGCAGCCAGTAGTGCTTGCAGTTGAAATACAGGGAAAAAGCATCATAGATGCCACTGACCTATCAATTGAAGAAGCAGTTACTTTCTTCCATTGTTTGCCGGATCAACTTAATGAGAAAGAATTAGCCATCGCTAAACAAGTGCTAAAGGAAGTAAATGAGCGATTGGGTTTTCTCAAGAATGTTGGATTAGGTTACCTTTCACTTTCTAGAGCAGCAAAAACACTTTCTGGCGGCGAAGCGCAGAGAATTCGTTTAGCTACACAAATAGGTAGCAACTTGATGGGTGTTTTGTATATTCTTGATGAACCAAGCATTGGTTTGCACCAAAGAGACAACACTAAACTCATCAATACGCTTCACCGTTTACGAGATTTAGGTAATACGCTTATTGTTGTAGAACATGACGAGGAAACCATTCGTAACGCAGATTACATTGTTGACATGGGGCCAGGTGCAGGCGTTCACGGTGGTCACGTTGTCGCGGAAGGTTCACCGATTGAAATAATGAAAAACAAGCGAAGCCTCACAGGCAAATATCTTTCCGGTGAATTAAAAATTGAGATCCCTGAAACTAGACGCCAACCAATTGGTTACATCCATGTTAAAGGAGCACAAGAAAACAACCTGAAAAACCTCAATCTGCAGATACCGCTAGGCGTATTGTGCGGAGTAACAGGAGTTTCTGGCTCAGGAAAAAGCACGCTTATGAACCTCACTTTGATTCCAGCTCTGCGACAAATGTTTGGTGAACAAACTGATAAAATCGGGATACACGATGCGATTGAGGTTCCTGAACTTGTTAGAAACGTTATAGTTATAGACCAAGATCCAATTGGACGTACTCCAAGAAGCAATCCGGCAACTTATACGAAACTTTTCGATGAGATTAGGCGTATTTTTGCTTCTACTAAAGAGGCAAAAGCAAGAGGATACAAAGAAGGTAGATTTAGTTTCAATGTTAGGGGAGGCAGGTGCGAGACATGCCAAGGCGACGGTGTGTTGCGTATTGAAATGAACTTCTTGCCTGATGTATACGTACAATGTAGTGACTGCAAAGGCAAACGATACAACAAAGAAACTCTGAGTATTTTGTTCAAGGGCAAAAATATTGCTGAAGTTTTGGACATGACAGTAGAGGAAGCAGCGAAATTTTTTGAGAACACTCCAAGAATTTCACGCAAACTTACAACGCTATTAGACGTCGGATTAGGATACATTAAGTTGGGTCAAAGCTCAACTACCCTGTCAGGTGGAGAGAGCCAACGAATAAAGATCACCCGTGAGCTTAGCAAACACAAATCTGGACATGTCGTTTATATGCTTGATGAACCAACAACAGGATTACATTTTGACGATACTAAACGATTAATCAGAGTACTAAACCGGTTGGTTGATAACGGGAATACAGTATACATCATTGAGCATAATTTGGATGTCATAAAAAGCTGCGATTATTTAGTTGATTTGGGTCCTGAAGGAGGAGCAGCTGGTGGCGAACTGCTAGCTAAAGGGACGCCTGAAGAATTGGCTCAAAACAGTGTATCTTATACAGGTGTATTCTTGAAGAAAATACTTAACCGTCCGCGAGAAGAAATTAGTTTGGCAGTGAACCAGACTGCATGATTAAAATATCTTCTCCTCAAGATTTTAAAAGCCATGATATTCCGACAAACCCTGGAGTTTATTTGTTTAAAGATGAGGAGGGAGGAATCCTCTACATTGGTAAAGCTAAAAGTTTGCGGTCTCGCGTTAAAAGTTATTTTTCGAGTACTGATCAACCTGCCAAAACTCGGCAATTAGTTTCCAGAATAAAAAAAATTGATTGGATACTAGTTAACAACGAAGTTGAAGCGTTGCTTTTAGAAAATAAGTTAGTCAAACAACATTCACCTAAGTACAATATTGACTTGAAGGATGCCAAAACCTTCGCCTATATCTCATTTTCACGTGAACCTTATCCAAGGGTACTAACTAGCCGTAAAGTTTCACGGAAACTCGAATCCTTTGGACCATATACGGAAGGTTTCATTCGACAAGATCTTCAACGATTGGTGGTTCGAGTTTTTAAACTTCGTACATGCAAGACGATGCATAATCGTGCATGTCTAAACTCTCATATTCACATTTGCACCGCACCATGCGTAGGAAATGTAACCGCTGAACAGTATCTAGAGCAAGTTAAGCGTGCCCGATCTTTTTTAAACGGAAACTATCAACAGACAATCAAAGAGCTTAACTCCCAAATGCACAATGCCTCTAAACAACAGCAATTTGAAACTGCACTTGACCTTCGAAACCAAATAGCTTCTATCAAACTCTTGACCCAACACCAGATTGTCGACAATGAACGCCGATTCGATCAAGATATCATGACTTTTAAACAAGTTGGCGAAAAAATGATGGCAGTACAGATGGGCGTAAGAAAAGGAGTTTTACGTGGCAAAAATCAGTTCACAGTGGACGTCCAACCACAGATTGAACAAGAATTTTTAAAAGCTTTCTACGTAACCAACCAGATTCCACGCGAAATCTTACTAAATAAATCGGTTTGGGTAGGAAATGAAGAGAAAAAAGCTTTAGAAGAATTTCTTTCTACAAAGAGAAATGCGCCTGTTTCACTCACAATTCCCAGACGAGCTGATAAGCTAGCACTTGTGCAGTTAGCTGAGAAAAATTTGGAGTCCACTTTGGAAGTTGATAGCGCAATTGTAGATTTGCAAACTGCACTTCGCCTTCAGGTTTTGCCTCGCGTCATTGAGTGTTTTGATATTTCGAACTTGGGGCAAGAGCACGTGGTTTCAGGCATGGTTAGCTTTAAGGATGCGAAACCCGACAAGAAAAACTACCGCAAATTCAAAATCAAAACTTTCATAGGACAAGATGATTTCGCAGCTGTGAACGAAGTGGTTGCTAGACGTTACAAACGTCTGTTGGAAGAGAAAAGCCCGCTACCTAATTTAGTAATGATTGATGGTGGACCCGGTCAGGTGAGCGCTGCAAAAGCAGCGTTGCAAACTCTTGGATTGCAAATTCCAATAATTGGATTGGCCAAGGAGCATGAGGAGATTTACTTGTCAGACGATACCTCACCAAAAATCTTTGATAAAAATAGTAGGATGATGCTTCTGCTCAGGAAAATTCGTGATGCAGCTCACGAGTTCTCATTAAGTTATAACCTCAAGAGAAGACAAATGAAGATTAGAGAAGAATTCAAAAAGACATCAAAATGATTTCCGCCGAGAATTGAGGGTTGAGAGTTTAATTAGTTGTTAATTGTCTAATCAATGTCGGATAAAGAATGCTTGACATGGTTACGCTGCTTCTAATTTCAATTGCTGTCGGCTTAATTGGCTCCCTGATTGGTTTGGGCGGGGCTAGCATGTTAACCCCTATTTTGGTTTTGTTCGGAATTCCTGTTAAGGAGGCTGTAGCATGTGGAATGGTAGCCATAATTGCTACATCTAGTGGTTCAGCCTCATCTTTTGTCAAAGACAGAATTACAAACATAAAAATCGCGATGTTTCTTGAAATGTTCACGATAATAGGCGCCATAGTGGGCGCAACAATTACTGTTATAATCGCACCCATTTTTCTTTATTTTCTGTTCGCTGGATTTCTGTTAATATCTTTCTTCAACTTCCGAAGCTCATTCAAAGAAACTTATATTTCTCCAGAAAAGCAAGATAAGATTTCGAAATCGTTGGGTCTTGAAGGTAGCTACTTTGACAAAACAAAAAATCAATTGATAAAATACAAAGCTACAAACTCTTTGTGGGGTGGGTTAGGCATGTTTGTGGCTGGATTAGCTGCTGGAATGCTTGGAATAGGAGCTGGAGCTTTCAAAGTTATTGTACATGAGAAAGTACTAAAAATTCCCTCAAAAGTATCCAGTGCATCTAGCAGTTTTATTATAGGCATGACCGCGTTGGCTGGCGTGAGTGTTTATCTTTTCTCAGGGTTGTTGAATTTGACTTTGATGGCTCCGATGGCGGTTGGTACTACAATTGGTGGATTAGTCGGGGGAAGGCTTCTTAATAGAATTCGTGACAGAAACCTTCGAGTAATGTTCCTAGTTGTTGTGGTTTTGCTTATCATTCAGATGCTATACAAGGGAGTGCTTTCGCTATGACTTCTCAAGATTTAGGTAGTGGCGAAACAAAACTGGAAACTATTGTAAGTTACCTACTGATGATTGGGGTCAACTGCAGTGTGATGTTGGAAGTATTAGGAATAACGCTTTACTATAGTACGTACGGCAACGTGCAGATTTCTCAAAATCAAACGGTATTTATCAGTGGTCAAAACTTTTTCGCTTTTATTATTGACCAGATGCAACACTTGTTCGGTTCAGAGAATGCTATTCTGTTTATGACTCTCGGAATTGTTATCTTGATTTTGGTTCCTTACATTAGAGTAATTACTTCTGTAATTTATTTCGGTTGGGAAAAGAACCGAAAGTACGTTTTGATAACGCTTTTTGTGCTGATTGTGTTAACTGTAAGTTTGGCATTGCATTAGTTGTTCGAATTATCCCGTGCAAAATTTCTTTTGGGTTTGTTAGTGTTTGGCGACAGTCACAAATGCTTAAACTGCAGCGTTCATTGATTTTTACTGCATTCTTGAAAGGAGCTTGTTTAGTTTGATTTCTCAAAAGAAGAGTAGCATTTTGATAATTGATGATGATCTTTCTATTCTGCGGACATTGAATAGGGTTTTGAGCAAGGCAGGTTATGTTGTTGAAACAGCGAGGACGGGTAATGAAGCCTCAGGAAAATTTGTGGAGAAGCGTTTCGATGTTGCATTGATTGATATTGGGCTCGGTGAAATGGAGGGCACAGATCTTTTTCCTCAGATGAATAAGACGGCTCCAAACATGCTAAAGATTATTTTCACGGGAACACCTATGAATGATGAGGTGCTTGAGAAGGCAAGAAGCGGCGCGGATGTTTTTCTTTTGAAACCTGTGAAGCCTGAAATGCTACTTGAAATACTTGAAGAGAAACTTGGGAAGAAAAGCTAGGAATTTCAATGGAGTTAATCCCCAAAGAATTGTAGTCTCGTCAATTATCTGTTTCCGTTCTTGCAAACCCCGTCAATCTATAACAATTTTATCAGGAGTAAATTTTGATATTTAAAAACAGTTCTGATACTTTTTCATTTGAACTTGCTTTTTTGCTTTTTGACATTGAAACTGTGAAGGTAGTCGCATTCAATGCTCCTAAAAAATTATCTTATTACTTCTAAAATTATATGATAATTAAGAATTATCATTGAAATCTACAAGATAATTATGACTGTCTCTGTTTCACCCAAGATATCTAGGCTGTTCTTTTAGTGGAACAGTCTGTTCTTTTGAAAGAGTTATGAGTAATATAATACAAGATTACTCTGGTTGAAATGAAGAAATTCGTTATCTTTGCAATTCTGCTAGGTAGTACAATAATTGGGGCTATAGCTTTAGGTATGTCCACAAACTATTTACAAATATCAACGTTTCAACCAACACCTATAGTAACTCCTACTATTGAACCCACAGGCAATCTTTCTGCCACTACACAACCAACTCTGAAGCCAACACCTGTTGCACCAACTGCGACAGTTGTTCCTAAACCCTCAGTACTTATGGTTATTTCACCAATAGAAAATGCAACCTATAGAACAAATGTAATAGAGTTGTCTTATAGCATAGACTCAAAGGTTCTGTGGTCTTACTATACTTTGGATTCTAGCGGGTATGTAACGGGTGTAGAGAATTTGTTCAAGCTCAATGGCTTAGTGCCTTTCAAGGGTAACATAACTCTAAACATTCCTGAAGGTCAACATAGAATAATGGTAGCTATTCAAACAGAAGAAAGCAGATTTAGTAGCGTTCCAATTGCCTATCAAACAATTGACTTTATCATAGGCACACCTAGTAGCGATAGCACTTAGTCAAGAAACCTTGACTGAAAAAACTTAACAAAACAAAAAATCTTTAAACTAAAGATACAACTTCAGCTACTGGGAGTTCTTTGATGACATCCGAAAAAGTTGAGTTTAAACGAGTCGGTTCACCTAAAGTCTTAGCCAAAATCTCGCCTGATTCTTTCACTGTTGAAATAACACTTAACGGTAATCCTAACTCCACATGGCAAGAATGCTTTATTCAACCCACAAATTATAAGCCTAATGAAGCACACCCAAGCAGAGCTAACGTATTTATGAACAAGATAACTTTTTGTTCATTGAAATCTAATATCAAGACAAATGTTGAGTGGATGGACAAATACATTCAACAAGCAAATGATTGTTACAATCAAAAAAATGTGGAGCAATTAGCATTTCAAAATAAGGGATTTGAACAGGAAAGAAAACAGCAAGAAGAGCTTAATAGAATAAACGAAAGCCTCAAAGACCTCTAACTTCTCTATTCGTTCAGTAATGTATCTTAAAGTATCGAGTGTAACACTGCTAACATTATTAGTTTACTTCAAGAAACACAAACGAGTCAGGATGCTCTAATGCATCATAGTTTGAGTTTAACATTAAATTAGTTGTGGATTGAAGTCGAATTGTTCAATAGTGATGAGGCTGCTTCGCTGTAGAAAATCTATTTACCTTCGTTCAAGTTATTTGGGATGGCCCAGTACGCTTAGGTAGATTGCGCTTTCTTCTACTCCGTCTAAACCTATAATTGCGTTGATTTCGTCGTCGAAGAATGCTCCGACTTGGCAGGATCCGCAGTTGATGCTTGTGGCTGCTAACGCCAGATTTTGTGCAATGTGCCCTGCATCTAAGTACACGTATCTGTAAGCTCTTTGTGAATATTTCCACTTTGACCTGTTGAACATTGCTGCCCAAATGATGACTACTGGTGCGATTGCGCATATTCTCTGGTCCAACGCTGCGTGTGCTATTTCGTCTCCCAAATTTCCTGTTCTAATCTCTTCCAACAAATGATCCTTTATGTTATAATGGTAGAGACCTTGAACCACGTCTTCAACATTGTTTACACAAACGTATGTTTCAATAGGGTACAAAGCGCCTGCTGACGGGGCAGTGCGAAATTCGAAACCATGTTCCGCCCTTTGAATACCCGTTGTTGTCCAAAGCAGAAAAGCTAAATCTGCCTTACTCAGAGACTGGTTTGAAAAAGCGCGAGTACTCTTGCGTTTAAGTATAACTTCCGTAAAGGTTGCAGTTGTCTTTGTCAACAGGGTTGGCAGTTTCACTTTTTTGTAATTTGGGTATTCTTTGTACATTTCTGGCTTGTTAACCCAATCCAAGTTGCCGCCAAGTACTTTATTACGATTGTACTTGGTTTCTTTTTGAAAGCTGTCTCCAACTGAATTCGGCATTATTTATTCCCTAATAGAAGTAGTATTTTTCAGATATTTATAGCACATTTATTCGCATATTTTTGAACCACTATTCTCTTCTGAAGCAGTAATCAACAGAGGAAACATAATCTCTCCTTTTAGGAGCAGACTATTCCCAACAAGCGTTGCCTAAGAAGACAAGAGTTTGAGTAAGACTTTTGAATTACTTTGAAGTACGTTTATCAAGATCAATGAATATGCAAATCATCTTGAAGGGAAATGACTTTAAGGTGAAGATATATGAGTAGAGTGCAAAAAAATAAATCAGATAAAAATGAAAAAAGTAATATCCCAGATCTTATAAAAAGTAAAGAGAAAGCCTTCGTTCTTTTTTATGCGTCATGGTGCCCATTCTCACAACGTTTCCTTCCTATATTTGAAGAATACGAAGAGGTCAACCCTGAAGAATGCATAAAGGTTGTTATTGATGACAAACCAGATGTCTGCGAACAATATTCCATTGAATATTATCCAACGGTGATATTATTCAAGAATGGAAAAGTGCACAAAAGACTTGACGCTGAACCAGGAGTTGGCTTAAGCAAAAAACAATTGAAAGGTCTAACCGAAAAACAATGAAACCCTATTGTTCCATATTCGTATCTTTAGGATTCGACGCTGCTACCAAATTTGTATCAAACTATAGAACTCAATGTGGGATGCTGTCGCCGACAAAAATCAAGTTTACTTCACACTTGTTAATATCAGTCTGAGAAGTTAACACTGAGATGTTCAATGGCTCAGTTTGTCCACTAGCTAGGACTAGCCCCGTTCCAGGAGTTGCGGGTAAAGTGAAGTCTGAGAATGAAACATTTGTCGCATTGACAGCACCATCTTTGTTGTAAAGCTTGGAAG
>Ga0326726_10001039_pt1 | contig 25556 bp, 17 predicted proteins | sample MHFenrmetagenome_2_FD_207603 | JGI IMG/M metagenome (GOLD analysis project Ga0326726, IMG submission 207603) | Lab enriched peat soil microbial communities from Michigan Hollow, Ithaca, NY, United States - MHF15MN | ecosystem: Environmental > Terrestrial > Soil > Wetlands > Peat | place: USA... | reverse complement strand
CCGGGTGACAAAAAAGACGCCCGCGGCGGTCAACTCGGCGAACCAGCGGAAATCGGTGTAGGCCTTGTCAAAGACCAGGATGGTGCCCGCCGGAAACGCCTGCTGGCGGGCCATCGGGGCTTCGTGGTGCTTGCAAGCTGCTGAGCCTGGACGCGACGGTGATCGAGTTGTATGCCGAGACCTTCCCCTGGGCCCACTTCCGGCGCACCAAGGGCGCCGTGAAACTGCATTTCACGCTCGATCACGACGGCTATCTGCCCACCTTTCTGGTCATCACCGACGGCTCGATCGCTGCCGCGCGGTGGCCGGCCCGCGGCCGTTCCGCTTCAAAAACAACTCCGCCATCAGCATACCCGGTGTGCTCAACCCCTTTTGCATTCGGCTAATTTGGACAAGAGTGATCGCTGATCGAAACGACGCGATCGTTCAGCCCGCAGGTTGTTCTGGTCCGCTGGCTGGAAAGGCGAGTTGGAATCGGTGACGGTCTCAAGCCGTCGCGACCGGACCCGAGCGAACCGCTCTGTTTCACTGCCGCTTTCCGCTCCCCGACGTCCAGTTTGGAGCGCGCTTCACGCTCTGAGTGACCGATCGGTTCAACGTCTCGGTTCAGCGACTCTTGCCCGCCCCGGCAGCCGCTGGGGCCGCCACTCCAAGAATCGGCGGATCGGTCAGGCTGCAGGGACGCAGGTGGCCGATCTCGCCCGCCGCTCCAACCGTGACATACCGGAAATTGGGCGGGACCTCCGTGGCGACGGCGCCTTGCGGCCCGCAAGCGGCGGTCTGCAACAGCAGCGGTCCCCATCTATTGCCGGTGTCGTGACAATGCCCCTCGATGTTGCGGCTGAACCAGCCGTACCGCAACTCGGGCGACCATTCCGCTCCGCCATTGCTCGGCTTGCCCAACTCAAATTCCATGTTCCAGTGGGCGTGACCGGAGAAAACAGCGTCGATGCGAGGCCCAACATATGTCAGATCGCGTTCCCGGTAGCCGAGACAGATGTAGAAGAACTGGCTCAGGTAGTGGTTAACCGTGCCGTATCGGATGTCGTAGCGGTCCTTAATGCCCTGGTGCATGAGCACGCTTGGAGCGTTGCGCATAGCTAGTATTTGCTCAGCTTGCTTGCGCTTACTTGGAGCTAAGTTCGCCGCCGGTGAGTGTAGCCCTACAAAAATGCGCTCTGATTTATGATGGTCCCGGATGCAGTCCACAGCGCATTCAAGCCACGAGACCTGACTGTAGGGATAGAACTCGTTCGCAGGATAGAAGCCCATGGTATCGGGCGCGCCGCCGATGATATTGTCATCGATGCTGATGCGGCGCACCTTCTTGCCTCCATCATCCCAAAAGCTCTGCGCCGTCAGGCAGTCGGAGCCGGTGTCAAGCACAATGAAAGCGCAGTTCTCGAGTTGGAACGCGTAATTGAAGTACGGGTTGACCCGCAGGAAATAATCCGCAATCGCCCCCACATCGGATTCGATCGCGATCAGGCCTTCCAGAGTGTTCCTCAGCCACGCGTAAAAACGCGCAGGCAGCACTAGGCTGGCAACCAGGATCGCCAGAAGTCCGCCGGCAGAAAGCCACGGATGGTTTAGTACGCTTCCAATCACCGGCAGGCTCTTAGGCGCAGTGTGGATGGCCGTAAACAACCCGGTCGCGCCGATCAGTGCCCACACCATTTGAAGTCCATAGCTAACGACAACCGCCTGTGCACGCTGAACAAGGCGCTGCGCCCCGACCCAGATCCCGCGCGCTCCCATGTTTGCGATCGCACCCCACCAGCTTCGTGCCAGCAGTGGGGACCCCTCCCGCATGAGGGCGTTGTTAACTTGTTCGAGTTTCTTCCCAACTTCGACTGAAGTGTTGCGATACCAGAGATCCAGTTCGTCCGCAAACTTCTTCGTGATGCCGAACAGGTCGAGGCGGAACGCGGGCGAGTACGGATACGTTCGCCAATCATGGTTGCCGGTCGTCGTGAAAACCGGTACGCGCAGCCCACGATTCCCGCGCTCGTGTTCAGCCGAAGTTCCGGTCACCATATCAATGAATGTCGACCAGTTGCTGTCGTCGGCAGTCTCATCAAACAATCCTGTTCGTGAGAAATCGACCAGATCACCGAGCGCCAGCACAAGGTCGAGTTCGCCTCTGTCGGCTCGCTCATTCGCCCATTTGATGAACTTGCGGAATCGTTCATTGAAGTTCTTGAATGATTGCTGTCGTGGAGCTGCTGGAGAGCTGTCGATGACGGCGCGAACTTCCGCCGCCCAGAGGTCGTTACGAGCGGCCAGGTGCAGGTCCGTAACGTGCACGAACTTGACTCCCCGGCCGATGCGCAGGCAAAGTGAGTGGTGTACGTGGCCGACATGGACGCCGTTTACCGCGAGCGTGAGTTCGTACAGTGTCGACCGGGCGGCACCCTCTGTGTTGCGCAGATGCTGATCTCCCAACGCAACCTTCGGCTTCGCGGTTACTCGCCAGAAGCAGTAGTCCGGGAGCAGAGTCTTGCGGAGCGTCGTACTGATCAGCAAACGCGTTTCGCCGAGGTCTTCGAAATGCGCTGGCAGCGCTTCGTTCGCCAGCTTCTCGGCGGCCGAGATCTCGAGCCCGAAAGCCTCGCCCGCACCATCGAACGACGGCATCGCCGTCATGCTATGCGCGCGCGTATCGAATTCTTCCGAAGCCGCCGTCGCGATTACCATCTGGAACCCTCTGTCATTCAGGACCTCGATGGCGGTGATCTCCGGACAACCGAGATTAGGGCTGATGATGAGTGACGATTTCGGCTTCATCATCGTTCTGCTCCCGCCGCACTTCGGCGCCGAGCGACTGCGGCACCCTGCGCCGCCGCTGCGATCTCTTCCGGTGTTACAGGGATAGCGAACTGCGTCCCCAGTGCGTCATACAAGGCATGCGCGACCGCTGCCGGCGCCGCTACTGCGCCCGCCTCGCCGATTCCCTTCGCGCCGTGTGGACCGAACCCACCGCCGGATTCGAGAATGATGATCTCCGGATCGACGGGTGCATCGAGCATCGTAGGGATCAGGTAATCGTGTATCGTTTGGTTCTTCACTGCGCCATTTTCTACGAAGATCTTCTCCATCAGTGCCTGCCCGAATCCCATCGCAATACTGCCGAGGATCTGTCCACGGATGATTTCAGGATTCAAAGCCTTGCCGACATCCTGACAGGCTACGTAACGCAGAACCTTCACCTCGCCCGTTTCGGGTTTGACCGCGATATCGACTCCGTGGCTCGTGAACATGTGGTCGATCGCGCCAACCTGGTTCCCGACGCCGGGAACCAGCAGACGGCCCGCGGGGATGGTCGCGGAGCCGAGTGCACAGAGCACACCACCAGCTTTCTTTGCGAGTTCGGCCCACGAAATGTTGTTGCCCCTCAGGTCTGTTAAACCCGCGGCTCCGCAGGTCAATTCTTCCGCCGTCGATCCGAGGATCGGCGCGGCAAGTCTGCAGGCGGAATCCCGGAGCTTCCTTACAGCATCGAGCGCGGCGGAACCGACCATCAGCATTCCGCGGCTGCCGCTGGTGCGCGGCACGAAGGAGTCGATGCAATGCGGGAATGACCACGACTTTAACCGATTTATCGCGGAGTTCACGACATTGATCGGGCCGCCGAACGTCCTCAACACCCACGCCGCGTGCCTCTCCGACAGCCTCGCCACGAACGCCGTCGCCTTCGCGGCCTGGTATTCCTGTAACTTTTCATAGAACTGGAACAGCGAACGCCGCCATGCCGAATGGGACTTCCCTTCAAGCGCTTCCCCGCTTGGGTCGTTGACGACCGCATCGCTCAGGCGAGTCTCGGGTACCGAATCCAGTTCTAACTCGCGCGACACGATACGCGCCGCGGCCGCTAGAATTCCCGTGCCTGAGTCCGGAACGTCCGACTCGACAAAAAACCTGCCTTTCTCCCCCACGCCGACGCGGACAACGAATCGGTCCACCAACCCGTACGGATATCCGTACTTGCATTTGATGGAAGCAATGCCGCGGCCGACGAGCCAGCCCTCAGGTACCACAGGACGATCTCCGAACCGCTCCACGACCGTATCGATCGTGCGGAGCAGCGCGATCTTTGCGTCAGGGACAGCTTCTCCGGACGGCATGACGCGCTCGAAGGCATAGTTCTTCTTCCGAAGGATAACTGGGTCGATTCCCAGTTGCTCGGCCGCCTTCGCAACCACGCACTCAATGCCGAATTTGATCTGCTGCGATCCAAAACCTCGCATCGGCGCTGAGAGCAGGTTGTTCGTCAGCACGCCCCGTGCGCGCGCCCGCAAGTGCGGGATGTGATACGCCCCTGCCGCCTCGTCCGCATACACGGCCACGACGGTCGGCGTGAGCGACACGTACGGCCCGGAGTCGGCGATTACGTCGGCCTCGAGCGCCACGAACGTCCCGTCCCTCTTCGTGCCGAGCTTGTACTTGCCCCAGATCGGGTGCCGCTTGGGTCTGCGGGACAAAATCTCCTCCCGGTCGAGGATCAGCTGCACCGGCCTGTTCGTTCGGTAGACCAACAGACCCAGCAACGCCTCGATGCCCGGAGCCAGGTACTTGCCGAACGACCCGCCCATCCGCGGCGTGTTTATCCGCACCTTGTCTTCCGCTACCCCGAGACAGCGCGCGACCGAGTTGCGGGCACGGTGCGGTGTCAGCGAAGGGATGGTGATCTCAAGCGTGCCGCCGTCCCATCGCCCGACGCCGCCTTCTCGCTCCATGCACACGTGGTCGTTGATGCCGCATTCGTACGTCCCCTCGACGACTACTTCCGACTCGCGGAAGCCACGTTCGACGTCACCACGCGTTTCGATGAATTGCGCGACCGTGTTGTTCCGCGCACCAAGGTTCGGTGCCTCGGGCGCCAGCGCGGCCAGCGGATGGAAAATCGCGGGTTGGACCTGATACAAGACCTTGATCCGGCGTAGTGCCAGCCGCGCAGCCTCTTCTGTTTCCGCCGCTATCAGCGCTACTGCGTCCCCCATACACGAGACGCGATCGACCGCCAGCAACGGTTGGTCGTTACGGAACAGCGATTCGCCGCCGATGTTCCTTCCCGGAACATCGTGATGCGTGAGCACGCAAACCACGCCCGGCACAGCCATCGCTTCGCTCACATCAATGCCGGTGATAAGGGCCGAGGCGTGCTCGCTCCACAGCACCCGACCGACAAGCTGCCCTTCGAATCTATGATCCGTCGGATACCGGACCACGCCATCAACCTTGTCGCGCTCATCCTCGCGCAGCTCGGGCGCCGGCGGAGCCGGCTCGTCCGCCGCTGCTGCTTTAACGGCTTCGATAATCTGTTGGTATCCCGTGCAGCGACAGATGTGCCCCGATAGGGCATGGCGAATGGCATCTTCATCGGCTGTCGGCCCACCCGCCGGGTGGTTGGCTAGGAAGTACGTCCCTTCCACCAGAAATCCCGGCGCGCAATATCCGCATTGGAAGCATTCGCGCGCAATCATCTGATCTCGGAGAGCGTGGTACGCCGAAGCAGTCCGGCCGCCTAGCCTGCACAGGCCGGCACCCGTGGTGACCTCGCGACCCTCCGCTTGCAACGCGAGCTTGATGCAACTGGCAAGAGGCTTGCCATCGATGAGCACTGCACAAGCGCCACACACTCCCTCGGCGCAGGCAAGCTTTACTTCGTTGCAGCCCAACTCGTCGTGAAGCAGGTCGCGCAAGGTTGTGCGCGAACCTGCGATGCACTCGACCGGTCGGCCGTTCAAGGTGAACCGCACGGTGCTTCCCAATTCGACAGGCCTGGTCATATGCGTTAGCCTTCGAGCTGTTGCGACAACATGAGGCGGATTCCATCTGCAACGAGACGGCGTCGAAACGTCTCTCCGGGTGGCGTGCCCTCTTCTTCAAACGGCGGCTCAGCTGCCGCGATACTCGCAATATTGTTGACAAGCCCCGCATTGACGATGCGTCCGGCGAGTGCGGCTTCGGCACGCGTTAGCCGCCGTGCACGGCAAAGCCCGCCCACAGCAATGCGAGGCTCGATCACATTCCCGCCGTCGTCGAAGCGCAGCGAGATCGACAAGGTCACAAGCGCCATCGCCGTCGCACGACGCCACGCGTACTTCACATACGCGGAGCGTTGCCCCGCCGGCGCCGGGAGCTGCACAGCAACAAGCAGCGTCCGCGGTGGCAAGCCGGTCCGAAGCAGATCGCTGACCGGTACGACGGAACGACCGGCGGCATTGAGCAGAATCGCTTCCGCATTCAGAACGAGCAGCGCAGGCGGCAGGCAGGCGCGCGGAAGCGCCCACGCCAGATTGCCGCCGATGGTTCCCGCGCGCCGCACGTGTGGATTTCCTATCGATCGCGCTGCCAGGCAAAGTGCGGCGTAGTTGGTCGCAAGCCTCCTATCTCCTGCAATGTCTTCGTTTGTGACGAGCGCCCCGATCCTTGCACCTTCGTCGCTAACTTTCAGATCGCGAAGCGACGCGATGCCGCTGATGTCGACAAACAGCCCGTCACGCAGCTCGCGCGTGATCTCGGGCGTCAGCACGGTGCCGCCAGCGATCACGATAGCGTCCCCCGTGAGCTGGGCTACGGCATCCTGTTCCGTGCTAACACGCATGAATCGGCAGCCGACATTCATATCCATTCGCGAAGCTGTGAAGCTGCTTCAGATGAGCGCCGCGACAATCCCGACGGGAAATGTAATGAGCGCTCCCACGGTCATAAATCCGAGATCGGCGCCTTCGGTATCCGGTCGCGCGAGTAACACAAGCTGCCCCGCCACGTACCAGATCGCATAGAACAGGAGCGCATACCCCAGGTTGATCCAGCCGCGCGTCGGATAACGGTGGTCCGCCCACACCAGCACCGCCGCCAGTACGATCGCCTGCAACGCGAACGTCAAAAGGCAACGCAGCACGTGTGCCAGCACTGAGCGCGTGAACACTGTCCCCAACGCCAGCCGCGTCAGCTCGCATAACACTAGGAATGCGCTCAGGAACAGCATCCACTGCCAGATGCGGTCCGGCGGCAGGCTCATGAGTTGGAGCAGGTCTTTGAACGGTCCCCACGTGCCATTTTCGATCAGCGATGTAAGACTCATCTCCCCTCCTTTACGCCCGAGTGCTTTGCGCGAACGCAATATCCACCGGCATCGTATTGCGTTCAGCCAGCGCCTGGCCGAACGCAACGAGCTCCTGCTCGGCTTCTGCCGTGATGTGTTGTTGTGTCAGAATCCCGTTCAGGAAGGCCGGCCTCCCCGGCGCTCCGGTACCGAGGAAGAAGAACAGCGAGAAACACCGGACCGGCTCGTGCCCGGGGTTCTCGTAGGCTCTCGCCCCGACCACGTGCCCTCCGACTCTCTCCAGCCACCGGATCAGCTGTGCCTGCGGCCGCTGCCACAGCCCGCGGCAGACGTTCACCGCCGCCACATCCCGCCCGGCGAATATGCTCCGATTGTTCTGGTCCTGGAACGCCGCCTCCACCGGAGCGCTCATCCCGACGAACCACGTCTGTGACTCGACCACGATCAGGTCATACGCATGGTTCGCCGGAATCCCGAGTGGCTTGATCGTTGTCGGCACCCGGAAGATCGCCCGGATCATGATGCGCAGGAACACGCCCAGGGAGAATGGGAAGTGGAACAATGCTTCTGTCGACTCGCACATCCTTTCGTCGACTGTGTATCCTTTCGACTCCAGCCCCTCACGAACTCGCTTCATCGCCCGGCTGCCGTTCCCGGTCATCGAGAAATAGATGAGAAGCGCCTTCTTGGTCCGCGGACGGACAACACCGGGGAGGATGTTACCGTGATTGAGCACGGTGAGGTCCGGCGAGACGACTCGCATGAGGAACATGAAGAAGATCACGGTGTAGACCGCGTCCCACCATCCGAACACCATGTAAAAATCGGGCAGCCCGCTGTGGAATCGAAAGTAGAAGGTGAAGAAGGCATAGATCGCTTTCCCTGTGATCCCAACGACCAGCAATGGCGCAGACTTCTCCGGCGCCAGAAACACGATGAACGCGAGCACACCTACCGTGAATGAGAAGCCGCAAACGAACGCGAAGCTGAACATGTCTTGGGGCAGCGGCACTCCGAACAACTGGAAGATCGGTTTGTAGAAGAGCACCAGGCCGATGTTGCCGCCGGCATTCGCCAGCGCGGTGAGAAGACACAGATACCGGAATCCCTTGGTCGAGATTGCCTTATGGAAATGCATAGCTGCTCCTTCTTTTGCGCCCATTTTCCGCTCGCGCCAGCAGTGATCAGCTCAGCGTGTCATCAGGCGCGATGCCGGTGATGCCTTCAGCCACGCGCTCCGACAGCGCGCAGATCGTTGCCACGGGATTGGACCCGACCGCCGTCGGCACGATCGCTCCGTCGGCCACATACAAGTTCTTGTACCCAAAGACCTCGCCGAAGCTTACCGCCGCGGCATTGGTGACACCGTGCGCAGCGTCTTCGGCAAGGACGCAGCCGCCCAATGGATGGACGGTGACGTTGTTCCGAAACGGCCAATCCCAAGTCGGCAACGAGGTGAAGGTTTTCGCACCAACAATCTTCCTGAACTCCTTGCCTGCATCTTGGATTGCGTCGTACAGCGTGCTGTTCTCGCGCCACGGCCAATCGATAGCCAGCTGTCCGTTGTCGTCGAGCGTCATCACGCCGTTCGACTTGTCGATCCCCATGCACAGCAGCACCGCGCTCTGTGCGGAAGTGCTGTCCCCAAGCAGGTCCGCGAACGCGAACCCCAGCCTTCCCGGCGATTTGCCCGACTTGAAGTTCGCAAGCAGGTGTTGGACAAGGTGTTTAATCGGCTTGAACCACATCCAGCGCGGCCGGGCGCCGTCGACGAACCACGCCAGAAAAGCTGGGTAACTTGCATCTTCCAGGATGAACGCGTGGTCGGCTGCGTGGTCCTTGAACAGGTTGAAATCGGTGCGCTGGGTGATCGTCGGCCCGTAATTCGGTTCGCCTTCGAATCCCTCAATCACGAACGACAGGAAATCGCCATTCCCGGAGAACTGCTGTCCCAATCTGTCGCTGATCTGGCGCAGCATGCCGTAGCGCTGCTTGCAACGCAGAAGCAGTTCCGTCGACCCAAGGCATCCGGAGGAAACCACGACTCGGCTAGCAAAGATTGATTCCGTCTCGTCTCGTGCCAAGTCGCGACACTTGACGCGGTACCCATGGGAGCCGTCCCCGTCGTGCGCGTCCTGCCCGGAGGCGTCGAGCGCGACAATCTCCTCCGCGAGGCACTCGGTACGGATCTTGGCCCCGTGCCTGTGCTCCGCCGCGTACAGATAGTTCAGGTCGACGGTGTTTTTGGAGTGGTAGTTGCAACCGCAGATGCACTCGCCACAATAAGTACACGAGGTCTGGAGCGCGCCGTACCGATTACGCCGCTGCTCCCCGATCTCGGCCGGAGGTGCTTTCGGATCGCTTCCGAAGAACACGTTGATATCGACGAGCTGCGCGTCTCTCTTCGCCTGCTCCGCGACCCTCAGGAAAAGCTCCGTCTTCGCCACGCGACGACGCGGGTCCTGCGTAGCGTCCGGGATCGGCCTTGAGCCCAGCACTGACTTGGCGATCGAGTAATAGCGCATAAGGTTCGCCTTCTGACATGAACTCGGCCACCGTTTATCTGCAAAGACCTCATCCGGCGGGATCATGAAAACATTCGCGTAGATCAGCGATCCGCCGCCGACACCGGCGCAGATAACGACGTCCATGTTGCGGTATTTGCGGATGTCGTACATGCCATGCAGGTCACCGCTTTCGCGAGCCGCTTTGCGGACATGCCGCGGATGCGGCGTGCCGTTACGAAGCACCCAGAAATTCCTATTGAAGTCGCCCGGTGCGCGCGGGAACTGCCCCAGGCCGTAGCGCTTGCCGCGCTCCAACACCACTACCTTGCCGGGCCATTTCTTCGACAACCGGCATGCATTGATCGCGCCGCCAAAACCGGTGCCGATCACTACAGCTTCGCATCTGTCTTGCATTGCCATTTCTGGTGTAGGCGATTCGGGACGGCCCACGCCCCCGCGCGGCGCCCAAGGAAAAACCGAAACGGCTGAGGACTCTCAGCCTGCTCCACGCCTTCCCCTCACACTTGAGGGTGCGCACGATACACCAATTCCGCCTGCGGTCAACGCAAAAGTTCTCCTTGTCCGGATTTTGGAACAGGTTCGGACGCCCGTGTTCGCGGCGTCGCTGGGCCACCGCGGTCGACACCATCCACTTCTCCCAAACAGCGTGAAAGAATCTCCCGACTCCCCTCAGACCGTGAACTCGCGAGTTCACGTAATTGATCTCGACGGTAGGACGGACCATTGGTGACGCGCTATTCTCGTTCCTGCGGCTCGACCATTCCTACGAATGCACTGATTGTTACCGAAAACTTACTCGCCGAGCGTGCACAGGTGGCGTGCAAAGCGCGGCCACTGCTCGCGCGATTAACGCCACAGCACATGTGTTGTTGGCATTCATGCGGGGGCGTTTCGGGGGCGGACAACGTAATCAAGTCCCAAGTTGTCGTGGGTGGCAAGAAAATCTCTGTCAAGAGCATCATCTTTGAGCACTTGGGAGCAGCCGCGGTATGCGGCGCTAGGGACCAATTCGACAGAGATCATGGTCCGGAGTTCATCGTTCGTACGTCGAGAAGCACCTCACCGGACCAAGCAAGACCTAAATGACAGACCTGCTCGAATCGCGCACAACTGATATCTTTTCTCGAAGCGACTCGCCCAGCCATGCCTCGGCTAGGGGAACTCGCCGCGAATGGGGACTCGGAACTGAGGAGGAAAACAGTCCCTGCAAGAGTCCCTACATCGAGAAAATCAGTTTCTAAGTTGTTGAATTTTCATCACTTTGGAAGCGCGCCGGATGTTTAAGAGTCAGTTGCTCTGCCAATTGAGCTACGCGCCCACACTCTTTCATTTAATAATTTACCACGATCTAACGGCGACACAACTGGACTTTTGGGTAGTGGTGCAGCGAGACTGCACCACTTCCGACTTTTGTTTAGTGACGGTGTATCTGCTATCGTAAACACGTTGTTGATCCTTGATGTGCACTCGCCATCGGCGACCTGCCTTTCCCTCCAAGTGACGCCGTTGGAGTAGGGACGCTCCTTTGCTTGCGAGTGTGAGCAAACGGCGTCGAGGTTTGTGAGCTGCAACAGCGCCACCACCCGCGGAGTGACGTTCATCAGTTTCGACTGCCTGCCCGTCGCCACAGCTCGCAACTGGCGTACCGTCACGACGCTGCTCGAAAGGGCGAAGCTCAGGTGAAGCGCAGGGCCACTCCCGCGAAGAATTCGACCGCCTCCAGGCGCGCTTCAACTCACGCCCCATTTCGCGCATCTAATTTCGCGAATCCTGCTGCGTGTCGCGAGGAGCGATCATGAGTCGCTGGATAGTTTTCGATCACGCCACGGCTGACGCCGTGCACTCCCGCTGGAGCGTTCACCCCGAAGTGCATGCCGAGGAGCGCGGCGAAATCATGCAGATGGTCTTGCAGTCTCGCGCTGCGGTCGCTGTGGGGCCCGCCGCCCAGCCCGGCAAAGTGCTGCTGATCCGCATGACCCGCCAGCAATGCCCGCCGGCAACGCCGCCAAAACCTGCGTCCCGCCTCGCGCCCGCCGGATTCCTCGGTCTGTCCGATTCCATTGACTTGGATACCGAACCCCAGCAGCCGAAGAAGTGGTGGCGGAAGATTCTGGATTAGGCGCTCGGCTATCAGCCGTCAGCTCTCAACGTCATACCCTCCGCGAGTGGCATCTCGTAGGGTCTTATGCAAAAAACAAGGGCAGCATCCACGCTACCCTCTTAGAGTTCCTGTTTGCCGAAAGCCAAATCGCCCGAAACGTATACAGCCAACAGCTCATAGCTAAAAGCTAAGAGCTTTCTTTAAAACACGAACGCCAGTCCGCCTCTCACTGCGCGTGCCGACTGCACCAGGTAGAGCGTGTGCCCGTCGCGTCCAATCACCGGCACGTAGCCTTGAGCGAGCAGGTTGCGCAGGTCCACCAGCGCTTCCATCTTGCCCGGCAGGAAGCCCGTGCCCGGAATGGGCTGGCGGATAAAAACGTTCCAATAGGGATCCATCTGTCCCGGCGAGCAGTCGAACATGTCAACCGGCGTCAGCGACTTCTGATTCGCCACGCGATACGACGTCGCCCACTGCGTGCCCGTTCCCGGCGCCCTTCCCGACAGCTTCACGCCCACCGAGTGCCGCCATTCCTGATGGATGGACGAGCGCACGTTGGACCACGATACGTCGTTTCCCGTCACGTCCAGCACTCCGCCCCAGGAATAATTCAGCGTGGCGGTCAGTTCGGGCGAAAACTTCTGCTGCAGGACCACCCGAACTCCATCGGTGTTGAGTTGTCCCGCGTTGTAGGTGAACGTTTCCGAATAGAGGTCCGGCAGAAACTCCGACATCGGCCCATTCATATCGCCCGCGCCGGTAAGTGCGGTGTTGCGGATCTTGTCGCGGTAGGCCGCCAGTTGCACGCTGGTATTGCGTCTGCGATGCGACAACGACACTTCCTGGTGCCGCGCTTTTTCCAGAACCGCGCCGCGTTCCATCATCGAGACCCGCGGTCCGCTTTCGATCATCTCCCCCATGGACGACGCGAACCCCTTCCCACCCGCCATATTCGGCTCTGCGCTGGCGTAGCGGTAGCCGACCACGGTGTCCGGCGACAGGTGCACGTCCACCGATCCGAACGGCTTTACCGCGCTTGCCCGGCGCAGGAACTGCACCGTCTGGTATTCGGTTCCAAAACGCAGATCCATAAAGTCGCCAACGGTCGCCGAATCGGACAGACGCAGCGACATGGCCTGCAGCGCAGGCATGCGCGGGTTCAAATCGGGGTTGGCATAATGGCGCACGGTCAGCGCCAGCTCCGGCCGCGAGCCATCCGGCATCTTGTGGGTGTAGGCGGCGCGCACCACGCCGTTCTGCGGGCCGCCGCCGTAACCGACGTTGCCTCTCACCGACAGCATCCCGGAAGCGAACAGCGCCTTCTCGAAGGTGAAGTTCGTGGTCATTTCCCCGGTGCTGCCGAAGCCCTCGGCGTCGCTGCCGGCGACGAAGGCAACTCGCGCTTTCAGCGTCCGCGCCTCGTTCCCGCTCTCCGAGACCACCATCGGGCCGTTGTCCACCACCCGCAGGATGGGCCGGTTTGCCGCCGAGCGCAGCGTCCACTTCCAGCCTTCGTCATCCTGGTTGTTCTTCTGTTGCGGCAGCAGTTGCACCGCTTCGAACAGGGTGCTCAGCGTCACGTTCACCAGCACGCTGGCGCCCGCCTTCAGCGCTACGTTCTCCCGCAGCGACGGCAGGAATGATGGCGCGGTCACCTTCACGTGATACATCCCGGGCAGCAGCCCCCCAGCGGTGTACAACCCGCGCGCATCGGTAAACACGGTCATGGCCTGGGTTGCGCTGGTGAACACCTCCACCACTGCCCCCATCTGCGGCACGCCCGCGGAGTTCCGGACCACTCCCGTGATCACGCCCGGCCTGCCCGCCGCGGATGCAGGAAGCGCCAGCGCCAGCAGGATCAGTACGCATCCGAGCTTTCGGCCCATGAGCACCTCCATCTGATAATGGAGCCCGTATTAGGACACCAATCTTACGCCTATTCGACGGCGAATTTCGCCGTGGACTTCAAATCCTGTTTCGATACCTGGTCATTCACCTTGATCGTGATCTGGTAGGTGCCCGCCGGCACGTCTTTCAGCGGCAGCGATTTCTGCAGCGTTACCTGTTCGCCCACGTTGCCCAACTGTGCCGTTGATTCGGTCGTTTGCACCACCGCCTTGTTGGTAGCCAGGTTCACCACATCGTAGGAAATATTGGCCGACGATTTGTGGGTCTGCTGGTCAATGCCCAGGTTGTACACCTGCATCCAGAAGTTCACCTTCTGGTCGCGCTTGAAGATGGCGGGCTGGCCGTTGGACGGCTCCACTCGCGGACGCACCTTGGTATCGCCGATTACGAAGCTGCCTGCGCCCACGTCTTTGGTCGCCACCTTCTGCATCTGGTCAGCGACAATCAAGCTCGAAGACGACAGCTTGTCCTCGCTGAATTCCGGCACCACGATCCCGCGGCTCCACGTTCCCACTTTGTCGCCGTTCACGTCTTTCAGCACCAGGTCCAGCCGGTAACGCCCCGGGCGCAGCGGCAACGCCTTCCAGTAAACGTGAACGTTTTCCAGCGCTTTGGGCAGCAGTGCCTCCGGCTGATCGTCGGTGACCGTATCTTCGAAGGTCTGCGCCACCCGGCCCGTCAGCGTGGACACTCGCCCGAAGATGTTCACCACCATGCGCTGCACGCCTTCCTTGCCGCTCCAGGTCACGTCCTTGTTCTTGATCTGGATGGTCACCGGCACCAGCACCGTGTCGGAGGTCACTTTCACGAAATCGGCGCGCACGTCAAACGGCAGCAGGTTGACGCTGATCTTGTGGCTGACCACCTCTTCCAGGTCCTTGAACTTCACCGCCGGCGGGCGATTCAGCTTGGCGAACAGCTCCAGCCGGTCGAACTGCTTGCTCTGCTCATTATTGCCGAACGGCCCGTTCCCGATCCCCTGCCCGCTCAACCGGTCTGCCTTGGTCCCGATGCCCATCTGCTCGTTCATCGTCAGGCCGGCGCCCGGCACGTGCAGGAGCGCGTCTTTCTCCGAACGGTCCATAGTCATGTGGTACTCGCCGCACATGCACGGGTCCACGAATTCGATCTCGATTTCCTGCCCGATTCCTTCCAGGTATCGGTAGCGCCACGTTTCGAACGGGTAAGTGGACGTGCTGCCGCCGCCTTCTTCTGGAGTGCGGTTGTAGTAGCCCCCGCTGGGATGCGACTCGATGGAATCCGCCTTGCCATACATCACATAGATCCGGCCGCGGTCCGTCCTCCACCCCTGAACGCCGGCGGCGAAGTGTTCGTTGGCATAGGCGATGCGCCGGTAGTGTTCTTCCTTGAATTCGTTCTCGGCGGTGTCCGGGGTGGGGTCACGCCGCAGCCAGAACTGTTCGATAAACTGGTCGCGCTCTTCATCGTTGGAGAGCTGCTTGAACGCCGACCGCTCTTCGTCGCTGATGATCCAGCGCACGTCCTCGTCCATCCACTTCTTGTACACCCGGCCGGTTTCGGTCTTCAGCGCCTTCTGCTGCGCTTTCTGCTGTTTTTCGCTCAGCGGGCGCTTCAGCGGATCCACCTCTTGCCCGGATTGTCCTGGGGATGCAGCGGCGTCCTTGGTATCTGCTTTCTTGTTCTTTTCGCTTTGCGCGGTGGATATCGTTGCCGTCGCGCACCAGAGGCAGCCGACCACGCTCACCACCAACACACGACTCCAGACTGCTTTAAACCACATCGAGGATGGGCTCCTGAAAGACAATTCGGGCGTATAGATTCTATGTTGTCGCTCCTGTTAAAGCAAGGATGAGCCGCGCTCTCTTTGTTCTGATTGTCTCCTGTATCTGCTGTGTTGCCAGTAATTTCCAGAGACTCTCCGTTGTCGTTCGCGGTTCGTCCCTACTATCGGGGTAGTGGCGGTGCCCCCACATGTGCCCTGATGGTGCCCCACATCTGCCCGGTTTTGGCGATGTGGGTCCCGATGCTTACCTCTCAAGTCTGCTGAAAGACTATCCATGCGTATCAGGGCACGACTTCACAGACGGCTGAAAAACTCGAAGTCGAAGGGCCTTCCGCCCCCCGAAGCGGATCAGCATTTGCGTGTGCGCTGTTGTATCAGGGCACGGCTTCACCCGTGCCGCATGGCGCACAAGAAAACCCGGGGCTTTAGTCCCGGCCCATCTGCTTTCCGCGTTAATCTGGGGCTGAGTTAGTTTTATCCGTGTTCATCGGTGTAAATCCGTGGTTGAGTAATTCTCCTGGGTCTTTAGCGCTTGCCTGGTTTCGGAATTCCCGCCGGGGCAAATATAATAGTCGGGGAACCCTGATAACCAATATGGCCGGCTGCTGAGTTCGTCCATCTGCAAGCGCGGGAACTTCCGCAAGCCCTCTTGCGTATCTCATTGCGGCAGCCATGTGTTTCATGCCGTCCGGGGTCCTTGCGAGCGAGGCGTCAGTGAAGACTGGGAAGAAAATAGCAATCGGTGTCGGAGTGTTGGTCCTGCTGGGGGCCGTTGTCGGCTTCACGGTTCATCAGAGCGGCAAGGGCGTAGTCATCGTGCAGACCGGCAGGGTGGCGAAACAGGACTTGACTTCGGTGGTCAGCGCATCCGGCGAAATCAAGCCCAAGACTTACGTCAACATCGGCGCCAACGGCTACGGCAAGATCACCAAGCTGTTCGTGCACGAAGGCGAACAGGTCAAGAAGGGCCAACTGCTGGCCAAGCTCGACTACGTGCAGTCTGCCGCAGACGTCGCCTCCATGCAGGCGCAACTGGCGGCCGCCAAAACCGACTTTGCCGCCTCCGAGGCGGCGCAGAAGAGCGCTCAGTCCGATCTCGACAAGGCCCGCGCCGATTTTGACCGCGCCAAGCTCGACTACCAGCGCGGCGAGGCCCTCTACGGCCAGCAACTCATTCCCAAGCAAGACTTCGATGGCCGCAAGGCCGCCTTTGAAGCCGCCGACGCCGCCGTCTCTTCCGCGCGCGCCCGCATCGCCCAGGTCAAGGCCCAGACCGCCTCCACCCAGGAGCGCATTCGCCAGATGCAGGCCCAGCTCACCCACGCCAGCGACGTGCTCAGCAAAACGGAATACGTCTCGCCCTACGACGGAATCGTCAGCAACCTGCCGGTGCGCGAAGGCGAGACCGTCATCATGGGCATTCAAAGCTCACCCGGCAGCCTGCTCATGACCGTCTCCGACATGTCAGTGGTTACCGCCGAGGTCATGGTGGACGAAACCGATATCGTCAACGTGAAGCTCGGCCAGCCGGCGGAAGTCACCATTGACGCCATTCCGAAAAAGGTTTTCCACGGCGATGTCACCGAAATCGGCAACAACGCCGTCGTCCGCTCCACCGGCCTGGCCACCACCCAGTCCACCACCGGCAGCCAGGAAGCCAAGGACTTTAAAGTAGTGGTCACGGTCAAAGACCCGCCGGCCAATCTGCGCCCCGGCCTATCCACCACTGCCAAGATCACTACCGCCACCCGTGGCGGAGCGGTCACTATTCCCATCCAGGCGCTCACCGTCCGGCAGAAGGCGGACCTGGAATCCAAGCCCCAGAAGGGCACGGTGCAGGCGGCTGCGCCCACACCCACCGCCAAGGACAAGGAAGAAATTCAGGGGGTATTCGTCATCCGCAACAAGAAGGCCGAGTTCGTCAAAGTGGATACCGGAATCACCGGCACCACCGACATCGAAGTCACCAGCGGATTGCAACCCGGCGACGAGATCGTCACCGGCAGCTACAAGGTCTTGCGCTCGCTGCGCAACGGCGCCTCGGTAAAGATCGACAACACCGCGCCCAAGAAAGAGGAAGAAAAGTCCTAACTTTCGCGCCCGCAGCGCGTCAAAACCACGATGGGGTATCTCGGTTTTCAGTTGCTCAGTACCCCATGGCTGAACTGAAGATAAACTTACGTACTGAGGTACTTAGGTACTGAGGTACTGAGGTACTGAGGTACTGGAAAATGTCCACCGAGCTCGTCAGCGTATCTGAAACCGTAAACGCTCCTCCGGACGGCTGCATCATCTGCACCGAAGACCTGTGGAAGACCTACGACATGGGCTCCGAACAGCAGGTGCATGCTCTGCGCGGCGTCAACGTGCGCATTGATCGCAACGAGTACGTCGCCATCATGGGCCCATCCGGCTCCGGCAAGTCCACGCTGATGAACTTGATCGGCTGCCTCGACACTCCCAGCAAGGGCCGCTACTGGCTCAACAACCAGCTCGTCAGCGAACTCGATGACGACGAACTGGCGCGCATTCGCAACAAGGAAATCGGCTTCGTCTTCCAGACTTTTAACCTGCTGGCGCGCGCCACCTCGCTGCACAACGTCGAGCTGCCGCTGATTTACGCCGGCATTCCCGCCGAGGAACGCATCGAGCGCGCCAAGGAATCGCTCAAGTCCGTGGGCATGGAATCGCGCATGATGCACAAGCCCAACGAACTCTCCGGCGGCCAGCGCCAGCGCGTTGCCATTGCCCGCGCCCTGGTGAACCGCCCTTCTATCCTGCTCGCCGACGAGCCCACCGGCAACCTCGACTCGCAAACCGGCAACGAGATCATGGCGCTGTTCGACCGCCTCCACGAGCAGGGCAATACCATCGTGCTCGTCACCCACGAGCACGACATCGCCGAGTACGCCCACCGCGTCATCCACCTCAAGGACGGCCTCATCTCCGGTGACATCCGAAAACCGCGGAATTGATTCCTGAGGCGCGGGAGCCTTCGCCGATGTCCTCACCGCCGAGCTGTCTTTGTTGTACGCTGCTCCATATGCGGTTCCGCGCCGTTGCTCTCACCGTCCTCCTCGCTGCTTTCGCCTGCGCGCAGTCCATGCCGCTCCCCACTCGCTCCTCACGCCAGCCATCGCGCAGCGTCGTCAGCAGCTACTGCCGCATGGATTACCAGGGTCTCCGCCTCGATACCGAATCCTGGCCGCGCATGAAGCCGCTGACCACCTGGAAGGAGAATCCCGACTGGCAGGGCTTCACCGTCGTATCGCAGTACGATCTATTGTCCGCCAATGACGGCCTTCGCTCCGCCACCGTCGAGGTGCAGTACTCCGTCCTCGGTCATTTCGAGCCGGGAATCGGCTTCGTCGCCGACCCGCGCCGCGACCAGGTTACCTTCCGCCTCAAGGACGTGGAGAGCGAATGGAAGATCGACCAACTCGATCCCCCGATCAATCCGCACGTTTCCAAGCCGCGCGCCATCGCCTGGCTGAAATCCGCGCTGACAGCGGAGAAAGATCGCGCCAACCGGCTCGCTATCGAAAAAGCGCTCAAGGATCTCGGGGCAGGAAATCGGTAGTTGGTAGTTGGTAGTTAGAGCGGATTACCTAAGATCGAATCGGTACTAGCCAAGCCGTCCCGGTCGCCCTCGCTCATTTGGAATGCCAAGGCGCGCATGTCTTCATTCAGGTGATCGAGTTTTGACGTTCCCACGACCGCGTGAAAATTGGGCGCGGTTTGCAATATGTAATTGAGCGCGATAACCGGCAGCGGAACGCCATACTTTTCCCCGAGAGATATGAGCCGACTTATCTTTCGCTCGTCCTCCGGCTTGCCTTCAGCCAGGCGGCGGTTAATACATCTCTTTAGGTCGCCGCGCCCCAGCGGTGAGTAGGCGAGGAAAGGAAGATCGTTTTCCCGAAGATAGTCCACATATGTCCTATCGCGGGAAATGTTCTGCGCACCCTTCCACCGCTCCCCATCTTTGGCCGGCAGAGCGTTAAATTCATTGCTCACCCACGGCACAACGTTTGCCTCCCGCAAGTAGGCCCGAAACTCCTTGAGCCTGGCAAGAGAGACGTTGGAATATCCGACATTATGAACCTTCTCGGATCTCAGGAGTTCAACGCTCCATTCGGCAATCGCCTGCGCAGGAACTTTCGGATCATCATAGTGCAATAGATAGACGTCGATGTAATCCGTGCCAAGGGCTCGTAACGAATCGTCCAGTTGGCGCAATAGCTTTTTCCGCGTCAGCGGCGTTCTCCAGAAAAGGCTCGGGTGTCCGCCCTTCGAGATGATCCGAAAAGCGCCGCGACCCACCGGATGTTTCCTGACGAAGCGCCCGACAACCCCTTCGCTCCAGTACATCCTGGCCGTATCGAACGAATTGATGCCCATCTCAACGGCGCCGTTCAGGATGGCATCCGCGCGCTTTGTCGGAGCGATATTCCAAGACGCAAGATTCGGCACGGCAATCATCCAATCGGTGCCGAGAACTATTCTTGACAATGCGGATTTCATGTCGCTGCGTTACATGTAGATCTTGATCAAGCGCTCCGCCAAGCGATGGGCGAGCGCCATGATCGTAAGCGTGGGGTGCTTCTCGCTGAGAACCGGTATAACGCTGCCGTCACAGATATAAAGGTTCTCGCTCTTGAAATATTTCAGGTCCCTGTCGACCACGCCGCCTTTCGGGTCAGCGGCCATTCGGCAGGTGCCCACGTAATGAATGCCTGATCCCGGAGGAGACCCGACGTCATCCGCGATGTAACCGCTGGCTTTCCTTAGCATTCGGCGGGCCAGCGCGGCGAGCCGCCGGCCATGGTCGGCCTCGATCTCTGACATTTCGTAGTCAATACGCACCTGACGTTGTCCGAAATGATCTACCCCATCGGCCAAAACGACCTTGTTCTTTCGCTGCGGAACGGCCGGGCTGAACATCACCAACGTCGCCGTGCTCTTAAAGACTTGCCGGGAAATGGTTTCCAATAAGAATCGGGGCAACCGGGGGATTTCGGCCAGATAATAGGGAACCTTCGTGAAATCCGACCAGAATTGGCCCACGAATGGAAAGCGTTTCCCTTGGGAATCCTTGATCTGACCGCCCAGCAATATGTGATCGCCATAACCGCGGTCTTCGTTCGCCGGCCTGAACCACAATCGAAAGAGACTGGTGCCGACGACCGCACGCGGGCTATCCTGCAAATACTCGCCGACCTGCTCGGCTTTGCTCCGGTCGTCGGCGAACGAGTTCAGCAGCAGCCGCGGCGATTCCATTGCGCCTGCACAGACGATGACCACGTCCGCTTCAATCTCGACGATCCGCGCGGCGCGTTCGTCGATCGCCACGACATGGGAGATCGAGAACTCCCCCGCATTGTCACAGTCGACGGCGGTGAGTTTGATGGCTCTGGTATGTTCTAGCAGCCGAAAGTTCCGCAGCGCTCTTATCTCCGGCAGGAGATGCGTGGAGAATTTATAGATGCTGCCGGAACGGCACCCGCGCCCGCAATTGCCGCAGGCCACGCACTTTTGCGCGGAATCCGGCCGCAAGTCGACGGCTTTCCTGTTCTCCAAAAAGAAAAGATCCGGGCCGAGCGAGCCGGCGTTGCTGTCGATGAAAACGCGGTCAATTTGTCTGGCGCTGCGGGGCGCGTGAAAGGATCCGTCCGGAAATTGACGCAAACCGTTGCGCTCACCCCCCACCAATGCGAGCCGCTCAACCTCGGAATAGTGATCGGCAAGATCGCCCAGAGAAATCGGCCACCGGCAGTCCTCACTATAGGGATTGCGGTTGGCAAAATCGTCCTCTGAATACCTCAGGCAGATCCCATTCCAGAGGTTCTGCAAGCCGTTGACGTGGTGAATTTGGTAGTGATGGAATCCGCCTTCCCGTGGACATTCCACGGAGCTCCGGCTCCGGGCGTCCGCGAGAAGCGGATGAACGATAGAGATTTCCGGCCTGACCGGGAAAGTGGTATGAGGGCCTATTTCAAAATGGCCCTTTTGTTCAGGGCTCAGCTCGTTTTGAAATTCGGATTGCGCTGGAATACCGCCTGAGTTGATGACCAGCACATCGGCGCCCGCCTTTGCCAGACGGTAGGCGAGGATGCCCCCCCCGGCGCCGGTGCCGATCACGCAGCACTTCGCGCGAAGCATCATCGGCGTGTCCGGGCCAAGCGCGCAAAGGCATCGCTGGCAAAATACAGGTACTCCACAAAATCGCAAAGCACCTTGATTTGGCCCCGAGCGAAATATTGCCGCGGCGTCAGATCAGGCGTCGCATTTTGTCGCCACGCCGTCCATAAAGGGCGGAGTTGGTCGTTCCGCTCCATGATCTCCGGAACCAGGCCGATGAGCGGCTCAATGCGGCCGGCGTATGGCGAGACCTGGCAGAGTCGCTTGGCCAGCGAGTCATGGCCGCTCATTATCGGACAATCATCCCTAAACCAAGACTTCCATTTTGGCACCCTGCACGAGCATAGCATACACCCCAGCGCTTTCCGTTGATCCCCCGAAGTTGGTTTTCCCTCTCGGCGAGCCGTGTTCTGCAGCCCCAGCCCCTGAGGGAAGCGCTCGTCTCCGAAAGCTTTTGGCTGATAGCTGAGAGCTGATAGCTCTATTGCCAATCGCCCATGAAAAAGCCTCCGTCTCCGGAGGCTTTAGCTGATAGCTGATAGCTAATAGCTCTATTGCGATACTCCCACGTTCTGCCCCGTGCGCTCCGGGGTCGCAGTCTTCACGAAGAAGCTGTGATCGTACAAGTTGCGATACATCCGCCCGGCAATCTCAGCCGCTTTCGGTCCGAACGTCGGCCGCCCGCCTTCCAGGAAAACCACCACCGCGACCTTGCCCTGCGAGGTGTTGGCGAAGGAGGCAAACCACCCGAAGCGTATGCCGTTATTCGAGCACGTGCCGGTTTTGCCCAGCACCTGCTCTTCGGTAAACGTCCAGCGGACGCTCTGCGCCGTGCCGTACTGCACCGCCGCCGTCATGCCCGGCGAAATTTCCGGGATCACCGGCCCGATATCCAGATAGCGCTTCACTCGCGGCTCGAAGTTCGTGACTTCCTCCGCCGTCCGGGGATGTTGCAGGTAATAGAGCGTGCCGCCGTTGGCGATGGCCGAAACCAGCGCGCCCAATTGCAGCGGCGTCATGGAAATGCTTTCGCCGAACGAGCACATTTTCCCCACGCCGCCGAGCCGCGGATTCAGTTCCTCGTTCGGATAGACGCCCAGGTGCTCGCCCTCGATGTTCCATCCCGCCAGCTCGCCCAGCCCGAACTGGTGCGCGTAATAGCTGACCTTCTCGAAGCCCATGCGGCGGCCCAGCGCCTCGAAGTACGGATTATTGGAGTGTGCCAGCGCTTGTGTCAGGTCCATTTTCGTGCGCCGGCCAAGCTCGATCTTGGTGTCCTTGGTGATAACGTTTTCGCTCAACGCCGCCAGCGCCACCGCCACCTTGATGGTCGAGCACGGCTCCGCGCCTTCTGCCAGCGCCATCTTCTGGTTCACCATCGCCAGGATGCGTCCGCTGTTCGGATCAATCGCCACCACCGTGCCGTTGTGATTGCCCAGCGCCTCGATGGCGGCCGCGCGCGCCACCGGATCTTCGCCCACGGTGATGTCGCTCAACGTCTGGTCTTCGTTCACGAACGACGACGATACGTAGCGTTCCGCGTAACGGTTGCGCCGTAGCCGGTGCCCGTTCACCCACACGTACCGGCTCGCCCGGCGATGCCGGCGCTTGCCGCTGATCTTCTTTTGCGTGTTGGCATTTTCCGTGACCGACTTTGACTTCGCAGATTTCTTGGTGGAAACAGTGGCCGCCCCGGCGCTCAAGCTCTGCAGCGCTACCGCCAGCACGAGAACCACCAGCACAACAAAAGAGTCTTTTCGAGTGAACATATCCGAATTCCGCTACTGCCAGAGTGTCCCCGCGCGGATACACCCGTGCGCCAACTGCTCGCCGGATAAAAAACTCCGCCTGGAACTGCCCGGATAGTACGAGAGTTCCGGGTCAGGAATCAATTCAAAACTGCACCTCCCGCGCTACATTCCCGTTTTGTACCTATTGACGCACCGTGTTGAGATGCTGTGACTTACACCGGAGTTGCGGCGGGTCAACATCTTACGTAATCCGCGCCAATCGCGGCTATCTCCATGCCCGAACCATCTCCGATAACCAAGGTAACCGCCGGCCGGTGACCGTGACCGGCGCCTCGCCGATTTGTTTACAGGCAACGTTGAGTCGGAGTCACCTAAGTAATTGCCTGCTTCCCTGCCGCTGGCTTTATTCTGTTCGGCGGGCTCACGCCTCGAGGCAGAAGCCGAATGGGCAGGCGAGCATATAAGCGGTTCCAGGTCGCGCTCCCGGTAAACATCTCCGGGCTGGACACGAACGGAAACCCGTTCAAGCAGACGGCCACCACGGTCGACATCGGCCCCAAGGGCATGCGTCTCCGCGGCGTTTACTGTCTGCGCGGCCGTGGCGATCGCGTCAAGGTGGAATTGAAGGGCCAACGTGCCGACTTCCGTGTGGCTTGGATCAATGAGGCCGAAGGCCTGGTCGGACTCGAAGGCTTGGAAGACGCGCATTCGCTTCTTGCCAGGCATCTGCCGCCGGAATTCAAGATGGCGCCGGGGCCGCGGACGGACACCTTTGTCGTGCCCAGCGAAATTGCTCCCATCGGCGTGGCGCCCGTGGTCAAGCCGATTCCCATGGAAACCCGCCCGGCCGACCGCCACCAGCCGGAGCGGCGCCAGAGTCCGCGATACCACTGCGCCGGCACGGTACGCATTTTCGAAAGCGGCATCCTGCAGCCCACCACCCAGCGCATGAACGAAATCAGCATGGTCGGCTGCTACGTCGAGACCATGTCGCCGCTTCCCGCCGCCAGCCCCGTCAGCCTCGAAATGGAGGTCAACGGGCGCACCATTCGCGTGGACGGCGAGGTGAAATCCTCGCAACTGGCCGACGGCATGGGCTTGCAGTTCACGTCAATCGCGCCGCCGGACAAAGAAAAGCTGGCCGAGGTGATCGCGGAAGTGAGCGGCCAGACGCCGCCACGGTTCATGAACGGCGCCGCCGCGTCCGCCGCCGCCTCACCCGCCGCCGGCGCACCGCCGGTCCACCAGGTTTCCGCCACGCAGGTGGGCGAAGCCGTCCAACGCTGGTTCGGCACTCACGACACCCTCTCGCGCGCCGACTTCCTCAAGCTGGTGGAAGAGGTGAAGTCGCTGGAGAGAGAAAGACCGGGACAGTCCTCGATGTCACTCTGAGCTGATCGCGCGCCGGTGCCCTCGCCCGCGAAGATGCAAGCTGGCGCAGCGAGCTCCGGAACCCAGCGCGGCACGTGAGAGACTGTGTGAGAACCCTGCTGGCAGCGTCGATAGTGGAACGAAATAGCGAAGTCACAGCCCCATCGGGGCGAGTGACAATAGCCCGCCACTTCAGTGGCGGGTCAGAGTGAAAAAAACGGCAGAGTGCCGTAGGCACGACTGATGTTCTCACACAGACTCGTGAGTGCCGGCAACAGCCGCATTAGTCTCCGCCGAGTCCCGCGAGGGACGCCAGAACAACGCAAACGCCATGCTGCCCCACATCTGCCGGGCCCCTGGCAGATGTGGGGCTTTACGCTCGATGTCATCTAAACTCTGGCGCGGGCGCCCTCGGCCACGAAGACGCAATGGCTTACCCGGCATCAGATCAGTAACTGCCCTGGTCGCCCTCCCGCTGATCTAATTGTCGATCTACCTATGGACGCGGACGCGCCGGTAATCCGGGTGGATGTCAATGCGGTCAGATTGCGGAATGCCGTGCTCTGTCCCAATTGCGACACCATCTCTGATAGTCCTCACGATGCCTGCTTGGTCTGCGGCAGCCGGTCGCTTCTGCCGCTCTCCCGAGTGCTCGGCGATTTGCGGCCTCCCACCATGCCTAGGATCGCGGAACGCGCACTACAGCGGCCCAGCGGCGCTTCCGATAACGTTCTTACCCTGACCTCGCCGTCGCACAGACCTCGCCATCGTCGTCGTGGATCTCAGGGTTGAGCCCGAAACTGTCGCCCTTTCGGTGTAACTTGTGTGAAGCCGATTTATCAATAGTGACGTTCCGTTTCGGGCATATCGCTCGCGCTAAAAAAGGCACCTTCTGACGGGGAAGGTGCCCTTGTGATGG
>Ga0326726_10001038_pt1 | contig 25559 bp, 19 predicted proteins | sample MHFenrmetagenome_2_FD_207603 | JGI IMG/M metagenome (GOLD analysis project Ga0326726, IMG submission 207603) | Lab enriched peat soil microbial communities from Michigan Hollow, Ithaca, NY, United States - MHF15MN | ecosystem: Environmental > Terrestrial > Soil > Wetlands > Peat | place: USA... | reverse complement strand
CGACTCGATGAGCGTGGTCGGCGCCATCTTCTGCAGGTCGACATTGCTGACCGACGTCACCGGCGTCGGAGTGTTCACTCCGGAAGTGACGAGCCGCGTGCCGGTGACCGTAACCTCTTCGACTGCCTGCTGGCTCTGCCCAGAAGGCTCTTGCGCCACAACCTGCGGCGCCACTAGTCCGAGCCCGACCACGCATACCGCCGGTGCGAGCACGTCAAAGCTCGCGGTCCAATTCTTCTTCATGACCTCCCCCCTTTTAGTTGGTCATTGTTGGAGAAATCCGCTACGCCCCGGTGGCTACCGCCACCGCAGCGAGTAGGCAGCATAGACTATAAGCCACACTGCTAGCACCAGGAAAATCACCAGTTGGCGTCTCGGTGTGACAATCTCGCCACAGACCGCTGGAGGCCGAGCAGGAGGCCGGCTGCGCTGGCTTCTGGGAGTCGGCAGCGCCGGGTCGAGCCTGGCAGACGTTGCTCGGCGGCAAGCCGATGATCGAGAAATCCGCGCAGACGACGGCTGGCGGCGGAGCTACTCCGAGCGCAAGACCTGCGCGGGATTCACGCGTGCGGCGCGCATCGCCTGCCCGGTTACGACAAGCCCGGCGACCACGATGGTCGCCGCCAGGCTCGCGAGGAACGGAACGGGAGTGACCGTGATCCGCGTCGAGAACACGCTCAAGTACCGCACGGCCGCGATGTAGGCGAGCGGCGCCGCGATCAGGTTCGCGATCAGCACGGGCCACGAAAACTGCATGAGCAGCATCGTAACGATCTGTCCGCCCCGCGCGCCGACGGACTTGCGCACGCCGATCTCGTGCATCCTGCGGCTCGCCACCTGCACCGCCATGCTGAAGAGGCCGACGATCGAGATCGCGACCGCGACGAGCGCGAGCGAAGCCGACACCTGATTCACGCGCGCGAAGTTGCGGTAGTTCTCGTCGTAGAGGTCGTCCATGAACCGGCGCGGCAGCGAGGTCCTCGGCGACAGCCGCTTCCAGAGCGCATCGATCGCGGCGAGCGCGCCGGACACGTCGCTCTTCGACAATCGCGCGACCGCATACGACAGGTCGGGCCGCATGAAGAACAGGTTCGACTTCGCACCCGCGCCGCTGAAACGCAGCGGTTTGTTGCCGACGACGCCGATCACGTGGAGCGGCTGCGCGACTTGGCCGCCGAAGGCGCGCTGAGTATCCACGGGAAAGTAGAGATCCTGCCCTACGGCCGACTCCGGCGGCGAGATGCCGAGCTCGTCCGCAAGCGAGGCGTCGATCACGACGTTGATCGGGGTCGACGACGGCGGCCCCTGCGGCCGCACGTCCTCGCCGTGTTCCACGTCGAAGTCGCGTCCGCCGAGAATCTGGTAGCCGAGCGTCTTGAAGTAGTCGAAGCCGACCGTGTTCATGATCGCGGTCGCGCTCTTCACACTCGAGTCGGGAGTTCGGCTCACCGAATTGATGCCGACGCCCGAGGACCACGGCGACTGCGACGTCGCGCTCACGGCCGTGATCTGCGGGATGCGCTTGAGCTCGTCCTGCAGCAGCTTGCTGTCGACGCTGCTGTACTGGGAGACGTTGGTGATCACGAGCAGCGGGTCAGAGTCGACACCGAGCCCAGTGCGCTGCAGCTCGCGATTCTGCGCGTACATCACGTACACGACGATGAGCAGGAAACTCGCGGCTGCGAACTGCGCGCCGACGAGCACGGTCGTCGCGAAACGCGGTCCGACCTTTGTGCGGCCGATGCGTAGTGCCTCGATGGGCGGCACGCGCGCGAGCACGAACGAGGGGTACGCGCCGCCGAGCAGCGTCACGACGACGAGCACGCCCGCAAGGAACAACCAGAAGCCCGCGCTGTATAGGCCCAGCCCTAGGTTGATGCCGACAGCGTTGTGTATCACGGGCGTGAGCAGTCGCACGGCGAGCAGCGCGACCGCGGCCGCGACGATCGTGAGCACCCCGGCCTCGGCCAGATACTGCGTCATGACTTTGGCGCGGTTCGCGCCGATGGCTTTGCGCAGACCCACTTCGCGTGCGCGCCGCGCGGCCTGCGCCGTTGCGAGGCTCGCGTAGTTCACGCAGGCCACAACGAGCACGAGCGCGGCGAGCGCCAGCAACACGGTCGTGATCGACACGCCGCTTCCGCCGAGCAGCTGCCCGTTGAGCTGCGAGACCATGAGACCGCCGAGAGGCACGGCCCCGACCGTAAGATCGGCGAACTCGCTTTGTGCGACGGGGAGGTGACGTTTGCCGAACTCACGCAGCTGCCCATCGAGCGTCTCGGGCGTCAGCGGGCTCGACGGCTTCATCAGCACGAACGTCATGCAGCAGTAACCGCCGAGCCAGTTCTCGGGCGCGCCGGGCTGCCGTGGCGGAGGCGGCTGCGGCGCCGGCTCGCCTTTCGCGGCGGCCTGGCGCGTGCGAGCCGCTAAGCCGACACCGTCCAGCGTGTCCCACGACGTGAGGACGTCGAAGCGCACCGTCGCGGCCGCGGAATGACCGAAGTACGACGGCTCGGGGATCTCCGCGATCACGCCCTTGACCGCCACGTCGAGGACACTACCCAGCGTGATCGTGCGCCCGAGCACGTTGTCGGTGCCGAAGAGCCGTTTCGCCGCGTCTTGCGTGAGGACGGCGCTGTTCGGATCGCGAAGCGCGTTCTTCGCGTCGCCGGCGATGAACGGCAGGTCGAAGATCTCGAGGAACGCGGCGTCCGCTCCGACGACGTACATGCGCTCGTTCACGTCGCCCGCCGCGACGCCCGCCTCGTTGCTCATCGTCTGCGTGCGCGCGACGGCTTCGAAGTCCTGGAACTCGGCCTTCAGATAATCCGAGTAGAGCCGGTTCGTGACCGGCTGCACGCCCGTCTTGATGGCGCCGGTCTTGGCTTCGAGATCGGATGTGACGACGTAGGTACGGTCGACGTTCGTGAAATTGCGCTCGCTCTTGTCCCAGAACGAGACGACGCCGTAGGCGATCACGAACGCCGCAAGTCCTAGTGCGAGCGCGAGGATGTTGACGGCGGTGGTGAGCGGCGCGCGCCTGAAGCTGCGCAGCGCGATCGTGAAGTAGTGGCCGAGCATTAGTCCCCCAAGCCCTGTCGTCACCTCGTCCTAGATGCACGAGCCGGCCGAACGGACGCACGCGGCTCGAGTTGCCCGCGCTACGGCGCCTTCGGCTCGGTGCCCGTGTCGAGAAGGTCTAGCTCACTGCAACAGCTCCGGTTGCTTCTGGCGCGCGAGCCGCGCGTCGAACACACCCCAAGCGCCCTCCGGTCCGTGCCAATCGCCGCCGGTCGCGGCTTTCGCGTACTCGGTTGCGCGCGTCTCGAAGAAGTTCGCGTGCTCGACGCCGTTCAAGATCTCCGTGAGCCACGGCAGCGGATGCTCGCGGATCTCGAAGAGCGGCGGCAACCCGAGTTGCTGCAGCCGCCAGTCCGCGACGTAGCGGATGTAGGCCTTGACCTGCTCCGCGTCGAGCCCCTGGATCGGACCGAGCTCGAACGCGAGGTCGATGAACCGGTCCTCGAGCCCAACGACGGTTCGCGCACACTCGACGATGTCCTCGCGCACGCGTTTCGTGAGCGCGCCGGTCTCTGCCGCGAACGCATGGAAGAGGCGCATGACGCCTTCGCAGTGCAGGCTCTCGTCGCGCACGGACCACGACACGATCTGCCCCATGCCGCGCATCTTGTTGTGACGAGGGAAGTTCAGAAGGATCGCGAAGCTCGCGAAGAGCTGGAGCCCCTCGGTGAAGCCGCCGAACATCGCGAGCGTGCGCAGGATGTCGCCTTCGTTGTCGACGCCGAAGCGCTGCATGTAGTCGTGCTTGTCGCGCATCGCGGAGTAGTCCATGAACGCGGCGAACTCGGTCTCGGGCATGCCGATCGTCTCGAGCAGCAACGCGTACGCGACGATGTGCACGGTCTCCATGTTCGCGAACGCGGCGAGCATCATCTTGATCTCGGTCGGCCGGAACACCTGTGCGTAGCGCTCGAGATAGTTGTTCTGCACCTCGATGTCGGACTGCGTGAAGAAGCGGAACACCTGCGTGAGCAGGTTCCGTTCGCCGTCCTGGAGGCGCAGCCAATCCTTGCAGTCTTCGCCGAGCGGCACCTCCTCTGGCAGCCAATGGATCTGCTGCTGACGGCGCCAGAATTCGATCGCCCACGGATACCGGAACGGCTTGTAGCTCGTGCTCGGCTTCATGAGCCCCGGCAACTGGAGGAGCTCGATCTGAGGGCTCGGCTCGAGGGGGTGAACCGCCCTCGCGCTTCTTGGATTTCTTGCCGGCATCGTCGTCACCTTCCTCACTGACATGCGAGGCACTCGTCGTACTTCGAGCCGTCCGCGCGCAAGGGCCGCTCGGGCCAGCGCCGCGTGTTGTCGCCTTCCACGCCCGCGAAGCCCGCGCGCTGCACGGACTTCGAGCGGCAGTAATAGAGACTCTTGATGCCCCGCTCCCACGCGGTCCAGTGCAGCATCAGCAGATCCCACTTGTGGATGTCGCTCTCGAGATAGAGGTTCAGCGATTGGCCTTGGCAGATGCTCGGCGTGCGATCGGCAGCGAGATCGATCACCCAGCGCTGGTCGATCTCGAACGCGGTCTTGAACACCGCCTTCTCGTTCTCATCGAGCACGTCGAGATGTTGCACGGAGCCGTCGTGCTCGAGGATCGAGCGCCAGGTTTCCGCATTGTCGGAGCCTTTCGCGCGGAGCCGCGCGGCGAGCGCGACGTTCTTCACCGTGAAGGAGCCCGACAGCGTCTTGTGCGTGTAGATATTCGCCGGAATCGGCTCGATGCACGCGCTCGTGCCGCCGCAGATGATGCTGATGCTCGCGGTCGGCGCGATCGCGAGCTTGTGGCTGAAGCGCTCCTCCACGCCGCGCTCGGCCGCGTCGGGGCACGCGCCGCGCTCGCGCGCGAGCACCCGCGACGCGTCGTCGGCCGCGGCGCGCAGATGCTTGAACATCTTCATGTTCCAGCTCTTCGCGAGCGCGCTCTCGAACGGAATGCCATGCGCTTGCAGAAACGAGTGGAAGCCCATCGCGCCCAAGCCCACCGAGCGCTCGCGCTCGGCGGAGTACTTCGCGTGCGCCATGCTCGCGGGCGCTGTCTCGATGTACTCCTCGAGCACGTTGTCGAGGAAGCGCAGCAGGTCCTCGACGAAGCGCGGCTCGCCGCTCCACTCGTCCCACGTCTCGAAATTCACGGACGAGAGGCAGCAGACCGCCGTGCGCGGCTCGCCGCGATGGTCGCGGCCGGTCGGCAGCAGGATCTCGCTGCAGAGATTCGATTGACGCACCGTGAGCCCGAGCTCGCGCTGATGCTTCGGCAGCGCGCGGTTCGCGGTGTCGATGAACAGCAGATACGGCTCGCCCGTCTGCAAGCGCGTCTCGAGGATCTTCTGCCAGAGCAGGCGCGCCGACACGGTCTTCAGCGGCGCGTGCGTGAGCGGGCTGCGCAGAGCGAACGGCCGGTCGTCGCGCACGGCCTCCATGAACTCGTCGGTGATCGAGATTCCATGGTGGAGGTTCAGGCTCTTGCGGTTGAAGTCGCCCGAGGGTTTGCGAATCTCGACGAACTCCTCGATCTCCGGGTGATGCACGTCGAGGTAGACGGCCGCGGACCCGCGGCGCAGCGAGCCCTGCGAGATCGCGAGCGTGAGCGAGTCCATCACGCGGACGAACGGGATGATGCCCGAGGTCTGCCCGTTGCCCTTGACGGGCTCGCCGATCGAGCGCACGCCGCCCCAGTACGTGCCGATGCCGCCGCCGTTCGACGCTAGCCAGACGTTTTCGGTCCAGGTGCCGACGATGCCGTCGAGGCTGTCCTCGACCGAGTTCAGGAAACACGAGATCGGCAGCCCGCGCCGCGTGCCGCCGTTGCTCAAGATCGGCGTCGCGGGCATGAACCAGAGGCGTGACATGTAGTCGTAGAGCCGCTGCGCGTGCGCGGTGTCGTCCGCGTACGCGCGTGCGACGCGCGCAAAGAGATCCTGGAACGACTCGCCCGCGAGCAGATAGCGATCCTGAAGGGTCGCCTTGCCGAAATCGGTGAGCAGGGCGTCGCGCGCGGAGTCCGTGCGCACCGGGCCGACTGCACGGCGCCAGCCCGCGTGCGCCGGAGTCACGACGACTTTTGAAGCTTCGGGCATCTGACACCTCGCTTAGGTTGCAGCGTCGGGGACGGTAGAGCGAGGAGCGGCCGGCGGGCCGGCAACGGACCGGCATTCGCGCGAACCGCTCGGCACACCCCGTCCGAGAACTCGTACGCCGTCCGCCGGCAGGTCTCCTGGCTCGTAGCTCTCGTCGCGGGCCGTTCGCCTTCCCGGAATCGCTCCAGTGGCGTGAAGGACGGACCGCTCGCTACCGACAGTTGCGGGGGCAGCTCCGGCTTTCGGACGCTCCGCGCGCCCGGCACCGGAATTCCCTTTTCATCGCTCGTAAGCGAACCGACGGACGCAAGATATTGGGCTGAAGCGTCGGCGCGCGTCAACTAATTGTGTTCGGCTCCGCAGCAACCATTCTGCCGGAGACTCGCGACCGCGCTCAGTCGCCGACGTCGCCCTCCACGCCGGCCGCATCGAAGACCAGGATGTCGCCCGGCTGGCAGTCGAGCGCGCGGCACAGCGCGTCGAGCGTCGAGAACCGAATTGCGCGCGCTTTGCCGGTTTTCAAGATCGAGAGGTTGGCGATCGTGAGGCCGACTTTCTCGCTCAATGACGTCAGCGACATCTCGCGCCCGCCGAGCACCTTGTCCAATGTGATTCGAATGGTCATCGGGCGCACCCTACACCGTGAGCTCGCTGTCCTCGCGCAAGCGCGTCCCTTGGCGGAACACTTCGGCGAGGATCAGCACGACGAAGATCATGAACCAGCGCGAGAGATCGATCGGCGATGCGATCTCTTGCGGCAGCGGTGAGGCGTCGCCCGGGGCATAGAGCGTCGTCAACACGCGCGCCGCGATGAACGCGCCGATGCGAATGATCTCGATCACAACGAGCGTGACCCAGATCCTACGCAGGTGCTCGGCGTTGCCGACAGCGAACGGTTGGTTCTCCGCGAACGAATCGAATAGAGCTTTGAGCCTGCGCACGATCTCGACGGCGCCGATCGCGAGCGCGAGCCGGTACAGCACGTCCGGGACGCCGACTGTCCAGGTCGTCATAAGAAACTTGAGCGGCGCCGGCGGGTCGTGCGACTGCGCGGTGAAGAGAACAAAGACCACGAGGCCCAGCACGGCGCCTGCGACGGTCACGGCAACCCACACCGCCACCAGCACGTAGGCGATCTTGAGCGCGAGCGCGAGACCCGAAGACACGGAATTCGGCCCGAACGTTTTCATGCTTAGCCTCCCGAGCAGATTTATCGAATATCGATACGTATATCGAATATCAATAAATCCATGACCGGAAGTCAAGCGCTTTTTATCGTTTTTCGATAAATCTAGGCTCGACGCGGACTTATGGCGCTGCCGCCGCCGGGGGTCAGCCGGGCAGCGCGAGAATCTGCGGGTCGTACTCCGCCGGGTCGATCACGACGTCGATCAGCATGGGTCCGCGCGACGTCGCGGTTTGCGCGAACGCGGGTTCGAGATCCGCCGATCGTTCAACGCGCCAAGCGTCCCAGCCGATCGACGACGATCGGCGCGCACCGCTCAGAACGCGACGCGAGCGCCGCCCTTGAGCTCGAGCATCTTGCGCGCGTCGGCGGGCGTCGCGATCTCGCGGCCCAAACCCTCGATGATCCGCCGCACGCGCCGCACTTGGTGCGCGTTCGACTCCGCGAGACGGCCCGGCCCGTCCCAGAGCGAATCCTCGAGCCCGACTCGCACGTTGCCGCCCATCGAAGCGGAGAGCGAGCAGACTTCCATCTGGCTGCGCCCACCGCCGAGCACGCTCCAGTGCAGATCGTTGCCGAGCAGCCGATCGGCGGTTCGCTTCATGTGCGCGACGTCCTCGGGATGCGCGCCGATGCCGCCGAGAATGCCGAACACACCCTGCACGAAAAACGGCGGCTTGATGAGGCCGCGATTGATGAAATGCGCGAGCGTGTAGAGGTGGCCGACGTCGTAGCACTCGATCTCGAAGCGCGTGCCGTTCTCGGCGCAAGTCGTCAAGATATGCTCGATGTCCTTGAACGTGTTCTTGAACACGCGGTCGCGCGAGCCTTCGAGCAGCGTGTGCTCCCAATCGTATTTGAGCGTCTTGTATCGCTTCAGCATCTCGAAGAGGCCGAAGTTCATCGAGCCCATGTTCAGCGACGCGACTTCCGGCTTGAATACGGCGCAGGGCTTAAGCCGCTCCGCGAGGCTCATCGAGGGCGCGCCGCCGGTCGTTATATTGATCACGCAATCGGAGCGGCGCTTGATGCTCTCGAGGATCGGGCGAAACGCCTCCGGACTTTGATCCGGCCGCCCGTCCTTCGGGTTGCGCGCATGCAGATGAATAATCGCCGCGCCGGCCTCGGCCGCGCCGACGGCCGCGTCGGCGATCTCCGCGGCCGTGATCGGCAAGTGCGGGGACATCGACGGCGTGTGGATCGATCCCGTCACCGCGCAGGTGATGATGGCCTTTCGTGCTGACATCGAACGTCCCCCGGAGCGTCGCGAGCAGTGTAGCGGCAGAGAGCGAGGAAAGCGCATCGCGCGAAGAGCGTTGTCACAAGCGAGTCTTCGGCCCTGCCCTAGAATGAGCGCGGATCGCGCAATCGCCCGTTTCGCTTTACTATTCGCCATCCAATAACCGTTCGCCCAATCGGGAGAAAAAGAAAATGCCGGAAAAAATCGTGCTCGAGTTGAGCGACGACGACCTCAGCTATTTCCGCCGCGTGATGGACGACGTCTGGAAAAAGAATGCGAAGCGGGCGGAAAAGGACCTCGTCGCCGGAGCTCGCCGGCTGCTCCGTCAGGCCACGAAGATCAAAGCTCCCGAGTACGTGCAGAGCCGACTGGCCGGTCTCGGCGTCTTGATCGACATGCTCGATGACCGCGAGTGGCCGCTTCCCGACGAAAACCGCAACCGAATCGTCGCGGCGGTCGCCTACTTTGCGGTGGCAAAGGACATGATCCCTGACAAGATCCCCGGCATCGGCCTCCTCGACGACGCGCTGATGGCGGAGCTCGTGACACGCGAGCTCAAGACGGAGGTCACCGGCTATCGCGAGTTCTGCGAGTATCGCGACAACGAAGCCACGTTGCGCGGCAACAAAGCGACCCGGGCCGATTGGCTCGAGGCCAAACGGCGGCAGATCTTCCTCCGCATCAAGCGTCGCCAACAAGAAAGGCGCCGGCACGGGTCGAGCATCTTCGGCAGCTACTAGCAGACGCGCACGAGCGCCTCGAGAGTATCAGCGCGGCGCGGATTTCGTGAGCGCCGGGGCGTAGGTGAGCCCGAAGCCGAACGGGAACAGCGGCTCGTAGCCCGCGTCCCCGTCGTGCTTCGGGACCTCGGCCATCGAGCGCGGCCACGCGAAGCCGAGCTTGCCGCGCGGCGCGTAGTCGCCGAACAGCACGTCCGTGATGCCGCGCCCTTCCGTTCCGGGCAGCCATGCTGCGACGACGGCGGCGGCGCGATCGAGCACGCCGCCGAGAATCAACGGCCGGCCCGAGTACACGACGAGAACGATCGGCACGTGCACCGCCGCGATTGCGTCGACGACCGCAACGTCGTCGGCCGCGAGCGCGAGGTCGGCGCGATCCCCAACGCCCTCGGCGTACGGCGCCTCGCCGACGACGACCACCGCAACGTCGGCGCCCTCGGCGCCGCGACCGTCCGCGCTGTACGTGACCTGCGTGCTCGACGACACGGTCGCGGCAATCGCCGCGCGCAGCGTCGTGCCGGCCGTCACGGCACCGGGCTTGCCCTGCCAGGTAACGGTCCATCCGCCGCACTGCATGCCGATGTCGTCCGCGGCCTTGCCCGCGACGTGGATGCGCGCCGCGGTCTTCGCGAGCGGCAGCAAGCGATCGTCGTCTTTCAGCAAGACGAGCGATTCGCGGACCGCGCGGCGCGCGACCTCGCGATGCTTCGCCGATCCGAACTCGCGCGCGAGCGCGGGATCGGACACTTGCGAGCGACGCCTGTCGAGCAGACCCATCGCCACCTTCGCGCGCAGAACCCGCGTGACGGCGTCATCGATCCGCGCGAGCGGCACGCGGCCTCCCTCGACGAGCGCGCGCAGCGTCGCGATGAAGCGCGCGTAGCCCCCGGGCTCCATGGCCATGTCCATGCCCGCGTTGATCGAGGTCATCACGGCGGTGTTGTAGTCCTTGTCGATTTGGCCGATCGCGTAGTAGTCGGAGATCAAGAAGCCCTCGAAGCCGAGCTCCTCCTTGAGGATCTCGGTCAGCAAGCGGCGGATGCCCGAGACCTTCAGGCCGTTCCAGCTGTTGTACGAGACCATGATCGAGCCGACGCCCGCGCGGACCGCCGCGGCGTATCCCGGCAGATGGATCTTACGCAGCGTCGCCTCGTCGACACGCGTGTCGCCCTGATCGAGCGGCGCCGCGCGGCTGCCTGGCGGCCGCTCCTGGTAAGTCGTGCCGCCGTCGCCGACGAAGTGCTTCGCGCACGCGAGCACCGCGCGCGGCGAGCCCAAGTGCTGCGTTTGGAAGCCCCGCACGGCGGCCGCGCCGAGCTCGGCGACGACGGCGGAATCCTCGGAAAACCCCTCGTACGTCCGCCCCCAGCGCTCGTCGCGCGGCACCGCGATGCACGGCGCGAAAGTCCACTGCGCGCCGGTCGCGCGCATCTCGAGCGCGGTGACGCGCGCCGCGGCCTCGACGAGCTCGGCGTCGCGCGTGCACCCCATGCCTACGTTGTGCGGGAACAGCGTCGCGCCCTCGACGTTGCTGTGCCCGTGCACCGCGTCGACGCCATAGAGAATCGGGATCTTGAGGCGCGTCCGCGCACTCCGCTCGATCAACGCGTCGATCGTCTGCCGCCAGTCGCGCATGCCATTGCCGGTCGGCGGATCCGCGTCGCCGCCGCTCAAGATCGAGCCCAAGAAGTAGCGCTCGACGTCGTCCTCGTGCTCGAGCTTACCGAGCTCGGCCTGCGTCATCTGGCCGAGCTTCTCATCGAGCGTCATCTGCGCGAGCAGCGGACGGACGCGATCGTCGAACGAAGACAGGCGCCGTGGGGTAGCCGCATACGCGCCCGCGAGCCTGAGCATCAACGGCGCCGCCGAGCCGATCGCCGCGGCCGTCAAGAGCTCTCTGCGTCGCATGCGTCCCCTCACTGCGGCTCGGGGCGCATAGCCGCCGGCTCCCGTCGAGACCGCGCTACCTTAGCAAGAGCCATGGCACAATCCGAGCCATGCGCAAGTGCCGCATCGTGCATCCACTCGCGCGGTGAAAACACCCTCGGTCGCGATTATCGGCGCGGGCATCGGCGGGCTCGTCTTGGCTCACGCGCTGCGCGCGCGCGGCTTCTCGCCCGAGCTCTACGAGCAGTCGGCGGAGCTCACGGAAATCGGAGCGGCCGTCGCGCTGTCGGCCAACGCCACGCGCGAGCTCGAGCGCCTCGACCTTCTCGACGACGTCCGCAGGGCCTCGACCGAGCCGACCGAGCTCATCCATCGCGACGGCCGCACCGGTGCGCGGATTGCAAGCCATCCGGTGAGGCTCGGCGGAAGCTACCACGCTCGCTTCGACGCGCCTTATTTCGGCATCCATCGCGCCGATCTGCAAAAAGCACTGAGCGCTCGTTTGGGCGGCGCAATCGCGTTGGGTCATCGTCTCGTGCGCCTCGCGGAGTCGGAGTCGAGCGTCCGGATGACCTTCGCGAACGGCGTAGAGCGCGAGGTCGACGTCCTCATCGGCGCGGACGGAGTCCGCTCGTCGGTGCGGCGGTTCATCGCCGGAACGGCCGGCGTCAGGTACTCGAAGACGAGCGCGTTCCGCGGCATCGTCCCTGCCGCGAGCCTCCGCGCGCTTCCCGACAAGGAGGCGCTGCAGTTCTGGGTCGGACCGCACGCGCATCTGCTGCATTACGCGATCGGCAAGACAGCCGAGGACATCAACTTCTTCGCAGTCGTCGAGGGGCCGGAGATCTGGCCACACGCCGACAAGTGGATCGTCGCCGCGCAGCCGGCCGAGGCGACTCGAGGCTTCGCGAATTGGCATCCGGCCGTGACCGAAATGATCAACGCCGGTTGGGTCGACAAGCGCTGGGGCCTGTTCGTCGTTCAACAGCCGCGTCGCTGGCACACGGCGCGGACGGTGCTGATCGGCGACGCGGCCCACGGCATGCTGCCGCATCAAGGCCAGGGCGCGAACACGACGATCGAGGACGCCGTGACACTCGCGGAGCTGCTCGCACGTCGACGGCAACCATTGCGGGACGCGTTCGCTTCCTATGAACGGCTCCGCAAAGCGCGCACACGCGCGATCCAGCGAAGCTCGTGGGCCACGAACACAGCGTTGCACCTTGCCGACGACGCCGCGCTCGAGCGGCGGAATTCCGTGCTCGCGAGATTTCCCGAGCGGTTCGGCTGGATCCACCGCTTCGACGCCCTGGAATCCGCAAGGGCAGCCGCGGAGGGTGTTGATCTCGCGCGGCTCGATACGTAAGTTGCCGAGTTCTGACCGGGGGGGAGGTCCGAACAATGAACAGACGCGAGTTCGTCGGCTCGGCGGCCGCGGGTGCCGCGCTGCTTGCACGCGGCGCGAGCGTGTTGGCGGCGGGTCCGAAGTACGACTTGCTGATCAAGGGCGGCCGCGTCGTCGACCCGTCCGTGCGGCTCGATGCGCAGCGCGACGTGGGCGTAGCGGGCGGTCGCATCGTCGCGATCGAGCCGAGCCTCGCGGCCGACGCGGCCGAGACGCTCGACGCGCGCGGCAAGCTCGTCGTGCCGGGGCTCATCGACATTCATACGCATGCGGCCCGCGACAAAGCCGGCCCGCCGATGTGCCTCGCGGACGGCGTCACGGGCTGGATCGACGCGGGCTCGGCCGGCGCGGACAACCTCGAGCCGGCGATCGCCGTCGCGATGGGCTCGGTGCAACCGGGCCGCGTCCTCGTGAACATCGGCCGCACCGGGATCATCCCGGACGGTGACACCAAAGACCTCGCGCTCGCGGACGTCGGCGCCGCGCGCGCCGCGATCGAGCGGCATCGCGACTACGTCGTCGGCGTCAAGGCGCGGCTGTCGGCGAACGTCGCGGGCATGAACGACTACGAGGTGCTGCGCCGGACCGCCGAAGCCGCGGGACCCTCGGGCGTCGCCGTGATGATCCACATGGGCCAGACCGCGTCACCGCTCTCGAAGCTGCTGCCGTTGCTCAAGCGCGGCGACATCGTGACGCACATGTTCGCGCCGCCGCCGAACGGAATACTCGACGACGCGGGTCGGATCCTGCCCGAAGTGCTCGCCGCGCGCCGGCGCGGCGTCTGGTTCGACGTCGGCAACGGCGTCTCGGGCCACTTGCGCTGGGACATCGTCGAGCAGGTTTTGCGCGCGGGCTTCTGGCCCGACACGATCTCCACGGACTGGAACGTCACGAGCAAGACGACCGGCGTCGTCGACCTCCCGAACTGCATGTCGAAGTACTTGGGCTATGGGATGTCGGTGGGCGACGTCGTCGCATGCGCGACCGTGAACGCGGCGCGCACGTTCGACGTGTTCCGCGACCGCGGCACGCTGAACGTCGGAGCGCCAGCCGATGTCGCGGTGCTCGAGCTGCGCGACGGCGAGTTCGAATTCGTCGACAACTACGAGAACACGATCAAGGGTCGGCAGCGTCTGTTCCCATTCGCGACCGTGCTCGCAGGGAAGCGTGTCGCGCGCGCGTAGCGTGCCGCCACAGGGCGAGGCAACCTAATGAATCGTCGACCCGCGCGGGTTCGGGGGCTCGGCGCTCTCGCGCTCGCCGCCTGGCTCGGCTTGCCGTTCGCGACGAGCGCGCAATTGCGCGTCGCGGGCAACACGTCCACGCTCGAGCTCGCGCCGGTGTTGCTCGCGGCCGAGCAGCTCGGCGCGCAGCGCCTCGCGGTCAAGAACGGCGGGATCCCGGCGCTGTTCGAGGCCGATGCCGCCGACCTCGCGACCAACGCCGAGACGCAGGCGCTGCGCCAGTCGGTCGATCATCCGGACCTCCGGATCATCTTGACCGTCGCCGAGGGCTTCTACCGCGTCGTCGCTCGCCGCTCTGCGGGCGTCCGCACGCTCGCGGACCTGCGCGGCAAGCGCATCGCGACCGCGCCAAGCACGTCGTCGGCGTTCTACCTATACAAGACGCTCGCGACGGTCGGACTCAAGCCCGCGGACGTGACGGTTGTACCGCTCTCTCCGCTTTCAAAGATGCCCGCCGCGCTCGAGGCACGCGAAATCGATGCGCTCACGATCTGGGAGCCCGAGATCCAGCGCGCCGCCGATCTCGTCGGCGCCGACGCGATCGAGTTCCAGGACCGGCGCGTCTATCGCGAGCTATTCAATCTCCATGCGACGGCCGCGAGCCTCGCGGATCCGAAAAAGCGCGCCGAGATCGTCGCGTTCGTGCGCACGCTCATCGAAGCAAGCGCGCGGATCAAGTCCGAGCCGCGCTCGGTCTGGCCGCTCGTCGCCGCGACCACGGGCTACGACGCGGCGCTGATCGAGAAGGTCTGGCACCACGAGGGCTATCCCGCGACGCTCGCGGCCGACCTGCTCGACGTGATGGTCGAGGAAGACGCCTACGTCGCGCCCGAGCGCAACCGCGCGCCGCGCCCGCGCGCCGAGCTCGCGAGGCTCGTCGACGATAGCGTGCTGCGTGAGGCGGTTGGCTCTCGCGATGCGTCGCGGTAGCATCCGCCCGCCGCCATCGCGGCGCCGTCAAGAACAACGACTCTGAGCTCATGGGGACCCGAATGAATCACCGCTCGTCGGCCGCTCTCGTCTGTCTAGCGATCGCGCTGCTCTCGACCGGCGCGCACGCGCAACCGCCCGCGGGCCCGCCCGCGCTACTGCCGACGCGCGACGCGCCGCTCATGCTCAACGCCGGCGCACAGAAGGTCCGCGTCGTGCTCGTCGCGGACGGCCTCGTCGGGCCGTGGGACCTCGTGCTGCTGCCCGACGGCAATCTGCTCGTCACCGAGAGCAACGGCGCGCTGCGGATCGTCGAGAAAGGTCAGCTCAAGCCCGAGCCCGTTTGGAAGGCCGAGGCCCAGGGCAACGACGTGCTGCACGGCCTCGTGATCCATCCGGACTTCGCACGCAACCATTTCGTTTACGTGTCGTACTTGAAGGATGGCGGCGACAAAGGTCAGACGCTCGGCATTTCGCGCGGGCGGCTCGACGGCGGCAAGCTCAAGGACGTCAAGGAGATCTTCGTCGCCGACGCATGGGAAAACGCGCGGATGGGCATGGCCGGACGAATGATTTTCGGCCCCGACAAGACGCTCTACGTCGAAGTCGGCGACCGCGACCGGCTTTGCTGCCAAGCGAAGGACGACAACAGCATCCGGATGCGCGCGCAGAGTCTCAAGGACCACGTCGGCAAAGTATTGCGTCTCACCGATGAAGGCGGCATCCCAAAAGACAACCCGTTCGTCGGACGCGCGGACGCGCGCGGCGAGATCTATACCTACGGCCATCGAAACGGCTACGGGTTCGCGTTCCACCCCGAGACGGGCGAGCTCTGGGAGCTCGAGATCGGCCCGATGGGCGGCGACGAGATCAACATTCTGAAGCCCGGAGCCAACTACGGCTGGCCGCTCGTCTCGATGGGCCGCAACTACTCCGGCACGCTCGTGTCGGATCATCCGTTCGAGCGGCCCGGCATGGAGGGCCCGCGAGTGTTCTGGGTGCCGTCGATCAGCCCGTCGGGCTTGGCGTTCTATACGGGCGACAAGTTCCCCGCGTGGAAGGGAAGCCTGTTCGTCGGCGCGTTGAGCGGTCAGCAGGTCCAGCGGCTCACGTTCAATCAGCCGGGCCAAGCGGAGCGTCGCGAGCCGCTGTTGACCGAGATGCACGTGCGCTTCCGCGACATCGAGCAGAGCGCCGACGGCTACCTCTACTTCACGACCGAGGTCCGCTACGGCAGCGGCAAGGCCGACGGCACCATCATTCGACTGGAGCCTCCGCAGTAGCGCCGCGCTTCGGCGCGCCGCGATCGCGGTACGGAACGCCGAGCACGTCGTGGATGAAGTAGCGCGCGAGCGGCACGCCGAGCAGGAGGCCCCAGAAGCCGAACGCGTGGTAGCCGACGTAGAGAATGATCAACGTAAGCACGGGGTTGAGCTTCAAGTGCTTGCCGTAGATCAACGGGTTCAGGAGATACGCCTCGACGGCGTGCACGATCACGACGAGCACGATCGCGGCTAGCGAAAGCCCAAACCCGCCCGCATTCAACGCGACGAGCACGATCGGCGTCGTCGAGATCAGCACTCCGAGCACGGGCACGAAGCTGCAGACGAACACGACGACCGACAGCATCGCGGTCAGCGGTATCCGCAGCAGCAACAAGCCGATCAGCGTGAGCAACGTGTTGAGCACCGCGATCGCGGCCTGCGCCTCGATGGCTCTACCGAGCAGCACGCCGAAGCGCACGATCGGCGGCGCGGCCTCCTCGTAGAAGTCGCCGACGCGCGAGTTCTTCAGGCGCATCACGCCGTGCTTGATGCGCGCCTGGTCGATCAGGATCAGATAGCTGAACAGCAGCGCGAGCGCCATCGTGGCTATCGCGCGATACAGCGCGTTGACGATCGCCGGCGCATAGTGCCGCAGCGCTTGGAACTGCTCCGTCAGCAACGCGTTCAGGTACAACCGGTCCTGCCGATTGAAGTACTCGGCCAGCGCGCCGGTCGGCGGCGTCAACCCCTCCGCCGCGTCTGCGATCTCGGCTTCGGAAAGATCGAGGCGCGCCCGCTCGCTGGCGAGCTGCTCATTGATTACGGCGGCCCGATCGTCGCTCAGCGCGCTGCGAAGAAAGCCCTCGATCGGGTCACGCAGCGTCGGATAGCGCTCGACGACGCCGTTCTTGATCTCGATGAGCCGTTGCTCCGTGGTCGGCAAGTTGCTGACCATCCGGTTGAGCTCCGCGCCGACGGTCGGCACGACGAAGCGCACGAACGACCAGAGCACGAGCAGGAACAAGAGATAGACGGTCGTGAGCGCGAGCACGTGCGGCACGCGTAGGCGTCGCGTGGCGAAGTCCGCGAGCAGCGCCGCGAGGTTCGCGATCACGAAGGTCAAGAAGACGAGCGCGAAGAAATCCCGCAGCAGCCACAGCAGGGCGAACAGGATCGCCCAGATGACGACGCGCCGATTCCGCTGATAGAACTCGCTGAGGCTGAACGTGGACACGCGCGCCGTAGTATACGGTCGGGCGGCGTTGGTTGAGCTTCAGTGCGCCGCTGCGCGCGCCACGTCCTGCGCTCGGTCCGACATCCCGTCCTCCCAGCTGCTCCAGCCCGATAGCATCCCGTACGGCACGCGATCGAGCACGGCCTCGATTCGGTGGATCTTGCCGTCCTCGATCTTGAACATCTCGGCGAGGTACCAGGTCCACGGCTGCGCGGGACCGGCCGTCACTTGGCGCCCGTTCGGCGCGACGAAATTGCGCGTGTCACCGGCCGAGTGGTCGAAGAATCCGAACGCGAGAACGAGCCCGCGTTCTTGATCCACCGCGACGAAACGCCGGTCACGGATTCGCGTCACGAAGTGCAGCAATCCCGACTTGAATTGCTCGAGGCAGCTCCACTGCGCCGAATAGTTCGTGGCCGTGGCGGGATCGGGTCGCTTCTCGCCGGGCGGCGTCGGACGGTTCGTCGTCTGGCTGCCGTTCTCGAGCCGGTCGCAGTCGTCGGCGAACGGGTACACGCCCTTGCCGTCGTTCTTCTGCATGCCGCTGAAGTACATGTTCGCGGTGCGGATCAGCTCCGCGCGCGACATCCGTTGGCTCTCCGGGATCGTCTGCAAGAACAATGCGTTCGGCGCGCCGACCGCTTCGACGCGTTTCGCCGCATCGACGTTGCGAATCACGGCCTGCTCGATCTCGGCGATCTGATTGCCCGCGACGCGCAGCCGCAGCGCGATCAGCGCGGGCGTGACCTGAGCGGGGTCGGAGTTCTCCTCGTTCACCGTGCCGATGAACGCGACCTGGCCCGCGTCGACGTCGCTGACGAACAGCCGGTAAGCCCCTTTGGACTTCATGCTGCGCCAGAGCGCGTCGCCGATCGCGAGCCGCTGGCCGTTCTCGGTGAAGCGTACGTTCGCCGCGAGCGGCACAGCGCCCGGATCGTGTTTGACGAGCGCATCGAGATAGCGGTCGACGAAGGCCTCGAGGCACGCGCGATCGCATGCGCCGGATTGCGCCCAAGCAGAACCGCCCGAAAGGCAGGCCGCGAAGACGGCGGCCGCGAACGTGGAGACGATCGATCTCATTGTTATTCCCCCGCAGTGTCGGCCCACCAGGCCGTCCGCGCATGGTAGTCGCCGGAACCGGCGCGCCGGAAGAGCCAAAGCGTCGGCGCTAGATGCCGAACGCGATCATCAGCAGGCGGACGTCGACGTCGCCCGCGCGGATCAGCCAATCGAACGTCGGCTTGTCCATCGCGAGAGACCCGAGATTCGGCGCCTTGTCGAAGTAGCGCTCGTCGGCGCACGCGGCCTCGCTGTTCTCCGCGAGGTAGTTCGCGACGGCGACCACGTCCGTGAGCCGCGGCGGCTCCGGCGCTTCGAGAGCGCAAGTCTGATGCTCGCCGACCGCGACGGCGAGGTCCGCCGGCAGTCCCCACGACTCGATCACCGCGCGTCCGAGCCGCGGATGCCACTCGTCGACGATCGCCTGGAACGCGGCCTCGCTCGCGAGTTGCTCGATCTGGTCCTTGACGCGCGTCAGGATGTAGAGCTTCCCGACCTCGTGCAGCAGCCCGGCGAGGAACGCATCGTCTGGATTGAGCCTCGTGCGCACGCGCGCGAGCATGTGCGCGAGCGCTGCGGTGTGCACGCTGTGCTGCCAAATCGACGCGAGGAACGCGCGCACGGACTCGCTGCCGTAGCCGATGAACACCTGTTGGGCGGCATAAGACAACGCCACGTTGCGCACCATCCGGTGGCCGAGCTGCGACACCGCGCCCGATACGCTCGTGATCGGCTTGCTGCCGCGGTAGAACAAAGCGCTGTTCGCGATCTTCACGATGCGCGCCGCGAGCGCCGGGTCGGAGCCTATCAGGCGGGAGATCTCGGCAACCGACACGTCGTCGTTCGCGAGGGCGTTGCGGATCTTGAGCGCAACCTCGGGCAGCGACGGGAGCTTGAGGTCGTTGTCGGCGAGCGAGCGATCGAGGTCCGCGACGAGTGCGGCGCTGATCGCTCGGGCCTCGTTGTACTCGACGCTCTGGACGATCGTGGTATCCGAGGGACTCGCCACTGGCTTCATTCGCTTACCCGGTCCTGCAGTAGGCCGGCGCACGCCGGCCGAGCCGCGGTGCGGCCCCGAGGCGATTTATCGGCAGGGCTTAGGCATTCCTTTAGCGCACGAAGGCCGCGAACGTGCGGCGGATCAAGTCGGCCGCGGCCGCGGCGTCGTACGGCTTGCCGCTATCGAGGCCGTCCGCGTATTCGAACAGCGGCTCGAACATCTGCCGTCCATCAACCTTGTCCAGAATCTCGAACCGATCGCGCGCGGCGTAGATGCCGTCCCACGCGATGCGTACCGCGCGCCAGAAATCGGCCGAGCGTTGCCAATAGCGGTCGCCGGCGGAGAAATCGAAGCCCACGATGTGCTCGTAGCGGTTCACGCCAACCTCGCGCGAGAGATACGGCACATCGGCCGACGGCTTGCCGTCCGCGTCGAGAACGAGCTTCAGGTTGTCTTCTTCCTGCACCCAGCCCGTCGGCGTGATCGTGTGCCGGTTCGTGCCCGCGAGCACTTGATAGTCGCTGCGCACGGTCTCCTCGCGGCGCGGCAGCGGCCGCCAGGTCGTCTCGCTCGTCCACGCCGAGTAGCTGCCTTCGTGAACCCATTCGCCGAGCGCCTCGTAGCGCGGCGAGTCGTCGACCTGGAAAACGGCCTGCGTCCAGCGGCCGCGCACGCTAGCCGGGTCGCGCCGATCGCGGCGCCATTGGTTACGACCCGCGTAAACGTGCAAGTCGCCGTCTTCGTAGCGCCAGTCTTGGCGCCAATGCTTCTGCACGAACGGCCCTTGCACCTTCCCCGCGTCGTCGGCGACGAACATCACGATCAGGTGCTGGAGACGAATCAGCTTGCCGGAGTCCTCGATCACGTAGATGAACTCCGTGCCCCAGGACTGGTACGGACGCGACGGCTGGAAGCCGGGCTTGAAGCCCACGGTCTCGATGAAGTCGAAGGTCGTCCGATAGGCGCCGGCCATCGCGAGGATCGCGCGCCGGTCGCGCTCGAACTTATCGATTCCGGGAGCCTGGATCGCGCGCCACGCTTCGCTCGGCTCCGTCGCGAGCTTGATCGGCGCGCCTTTGGTCATGCCGCCGCGCGGCCGCATTTCGTCGCCCGGCTTGAACGGCCAGCTGAACGTGTACTGGCGCGCAGAGCTCGGCGGCGCCACGTCGCGCGGCGCGTCCTTCTGCTGGGCGAACGAAGGGTGCCCCGCCCCGCCGAGCGCAACGGCGAGCAGCACCTCAAGAACCGGCACACGCCGCACGGGACACCTCGCGAGCCAAAGGGACCTATGCTCGCGATCTTAGTGAGCGGCCCGCGCCTCGGCTAGTTGGCCTTGTCCTTCTTGAGCTTGTACACCGAGCTGCCGTAGTAATCGATCATCGCCTTCTCGAGCGCCCTAACCTGCGGCGCCGAGCGCTTGAACGCGTCGAAATCGAGCTCGATGTGCTTGCGCCTGCGGTCCTTCGTGTCCGGGATGAGCCGCAGGACGCCGCCCGGTTGAGCCTCCGACGTCAGCGAGTAGACGATCCGGGACACCGACGTGTACGGAATGCCGAGCTTGCTCGATAACGACTTCATCGAATGCGGACGACCGTCGAGATTCGAATCGATCACTTCGAGCGCTATCAGCACTTCTGCGATGGTGCCATGCCTACCCGTCTTGTAGATCGCCGTGAGCAGCGCGATTGCGGCCTTGCGTGCGCCGTTCGAATCGAACCGCTCGCGCGGCGCGCTGCCCGGGCGTGACGTTTGACTCATCGTTGAACTTTCCCTTGTCACGAGTGACTCCAATGGCTGAGGAAATCGCAAAGACGGGCGCGATGGTACGAGACCGTCCGGTGCCGCTCCAACACCGCACGGTTCGGTACGGGCGAAGTTTTCTAGAGAGAGAGGAGGATCTCGGCGAACAGGCGTAAGTCTTTCCGGCCTTCGACGTCGGGACGGGTGAGAGGTTGCGCGAGCTCCAGCGTGCCGGTGAGCCGGCGGCCTTGTTTCGCGAGGCCGAAGCCGGCCGTCGCCGCAGACTCGCGGCCCGTCGTGTTGTGCTGCCAGGTTGCTCCGATGTCGTAGAAGCCATAGACGGCAACGCGTTCGAGCACCGCCGGTGCGCCGAGCAACTCTCTACGCACCTCCACCTTCGCGCCGATGCCTTGGTCGCCCGCGATCTCGGCAACCTCGTAGCCGCGGCCTAGCCGATCGCCGCCGATCTTGAAGCGCTCGTCGTACGGCAGCACGTCCGCGCTCTGCTGAGCGAGCGCGTCGAGCCGCACGGACCAACGCTCGCCGAAGCGCGTGAGCCGCGTGAGGCTCAGGTGCGTCAGGAAGAAGTCCGCGCGCCGCGGATCATCGACGAGGTCGAGCGCCGTGAGACCGGCGCCGAGCCCGTCGAGGCCTTTCACGACTTCAACCGAGCTCGCCCACTGCGTCTTCGCGCCGCCTTGCCATAGAAACAGAGTGCCCGCCTTGAGCATCCGCAGCCGTTCGTCGCGCAGCATCGCGTCCGTTCTCACGATTTCGAGGTCGGCTAGATCGAGCCCGCCAGTCAGGGAGATCGACGAACCCTCGCTCCGCTCGATCGGCCGGACGAAACCGATGGTCGCGTCGTTGCGAAGATAGACGTCGTCGAGATCGACCCCGAGCTCGTGCGGATTCGAGCGCGACTGAAACGCGGTGAAAGACAGCTGCCCGCGGCCAACGCCGACGCCCGCGAGAGCCCCGATCCCGTGGTACTCGACGTAATCGGTGGCGGATCCGAACATCGCGCCGAGGCTAGTGCGGCCGCCAAGCAACCCATTGGCCGTCACTTGGCCGAGCAAGAAAACCGGGCCGGCCTCGTCCGTGCCGCGATTGCTGAGCTTCAGCACGCCGCTCACCGGTTTGAATTCCGTGTCGAGGTCGAGCCGGTAGAGATTCGGCCCGGAGTCGTCGCGCTCGGTGCGCGCCGAAAGCGTCAGCCCCGACAGGTCGCGCATCCGCGCAACGGCCGACTGCAAGTCGCCTTGCGCGAGCGGCTGCTCGTCTCGGAGCTCCGCGCCTATCGACTCGAGGCGCTCGAGGTGTGGCCCTGGATCGCCGCTGATCCTGACTTCGGTGATCCGCGGCTCGAACACGTCGATCCTGAGCACGCCGGCGACGAGCAGCGCGTCATCGAGCTGGACCGACGGCTGCGCGTAGCCGTCGTGCTGATACTTCGCGACGAGCGCCGTCGCGATCGCGCGCGCACCGTTCGCGGTGATCGGCTTGCCGAGCTGCTCGCGATAGACCTCGAACAAGGCCGGTGCGTCGTAGACGCTCGACCCGCGGATCACGACCGAGACGAGGTTCGGGACGGCCGCTGGCTCCGCGGCCGAGATTAGTTCAATTAGCGCGGTGATTATGCCAAGAAGGAGCGCCGCCATTCGGCGCCGCGTAACCGGGCCGCGGAAGTGCAAGCTGCGTTGCACGTCCCGTGTCATCAGGGCTGGCGCGTCTCTCGAGAGAGGGGCGCGCATTATGCGAAATCGCGATCGTCTCTGCCGTGATACTGCTCACACCAGCGTGCCGACTCGTTCATTAGGATGTCGCGCACTGACGACACTGATAGGAGTCAGCCTATGCCCGCGTGCAGAACAAGAGGCACCATCGCACATCCGCACGGCATTGGTTTCGTCGCGCTGATCCTCGCGATCACCGCGGGCGCGGCCGTCGCCGGCTCTTCGCGAAGCGCGCGAGAGCCCGAGCGAATCTCCGTGACGGCGGTGAGCGGCACCGTCTCCGTGACGATGGCCGGCTCCGCGACACCTGTGCAGCCCGACGCGACGGTCAGTCTGCCCGCACGCATCGTCACCGGCGACGACGGCATGCTGAGCCTCACGCAGGCCGGCACGAATATCACGATCGCGGCCGACAGCGACGTCGAGATCCCGGCGGAAGCTTCCGACGGTCAGCTCATCGCGAGGCTCGTGCAGCGCCGCGGCAACGTGTTCTACGACGTCGCGCATCGCGAGGTCGGCACGCTGCGTGTCGAGACTCCGTTCCTCGTCGCGGTGATCAAGGGGACGCAATTCAACGTCGCCGTGCAGGAGAGCAGTAGCACCATCTCGTTGTTCCAGGGCCGGCTCGACATCAGAACGCCGGATGGTAGCAACAGCGTCATCTTGAACGCCGGCCAGATCGCGTCTCGCACCAACGCGGGCGAGGCGATCCGTGTGATCGGCATGAACGATGTGCGCCTCGAGGCGCCGCGCACCGGCGACGCCGTCGCGCGCAGCGCCCCGGCGAGCGATGACGCGATACAACCCCGAGTCTTCGCGATCCCCGCCGGCACGCGAGATACGCCGGCCGGCGCGGCGCAAGCTCGGCTCGAGTCTGTGAGCTCGGCCACCGACGGCGGCCGACCCGGGCCGGGAGTCGGTGCCGAAGTCGATCTCGGCGCGGCCGGTTCGGTCGGCAGGAGTCTGCACGTGGGCAGTGGAAGCCCGCCCGTCTCGGTCGGCGCGGGCGCGGGGCTCGCCGCCGGCGGCGCGCCCGCTTCGCTTGGCGCGAACCTCAATGTCGGCGCCGGCAGCTCGGGCGTCTCGCTCGGCGCGGGCCCAGGCGTCGGCGCGGGCGGCGTGCCCGCCTCGGTCGGCGCGAACCTCAATGTCGGCGCCGGAAGTCCGGGCGTCTCGCTTGGCGCGGGCGCGGGCGTCGGCGTGAGTCTCGGCTCCCCGAGGCTCGGCGGCACGGTCACTGTCGACCTCGGACTCGGCGACAATGGCCTCCACCTCGGTCACGGCGGCGGCACCGACGACAACCCCGGACTCCACCTGGGTAACGGCGGCAGCATCGGCGACAACCTCGGGCCGCACCTCGGCAACTCCGGCAAACCGGCCCCGCCCGGCAAGTCGAACGGTCATCCCTAGTCGGTGACCACGCGGCGGCTCACCTGGCCGGCCATCGCACTCGCGATCGTCGGCGGCACGCTGCTGCTTCAGCGCGGCGGTCACCTCGCGCGGCTCGAGCATGCCGTCGCCGAGACGCGCGCGACCGTCCTGCGTCACAAGATCGACACCGACATCGTAATCGTCGGCATCGATGCACAGAGCCTCAAGGCGCTCGACGAGTGGCCGTGGCCGCGGCGCCATCACGCGAGGCTGCTCCAGATGCTGCGCGCCGCCGAGCCGAAGAGCGTCTTCATCGACATCGACTTCGGCTCGCGGTCGGACGAGGAAGACGACGGGCTGCTCGAGAGCGCGCTCGCCGAGCTCGAGCCGACCCCGGTGTTCCTCGCGACTCACTTTCAGCCGATGAGCGGCTCCGATAGCTCGCTAACCGTCAGCGATCCATTGCCGCGCTTCTCCGAGCACGCGCTCACCGCGTCCGTAGTGCTCGAACCCGACGCCGATGGCCTCGTGCGGACGATGCGCAGCACGTGGCGAATCGGTGAGCGCGTGCTGCCGTCCGTATTTTCGTATGCGACCACGCTCCCGGCCGACACGAGCGTGCCGATCGACTATTCGATCGATCCCGCGTCGTTCGCCTACATCTCATATATCGACGTGCTCGGCGGCCGCATCGATCCGGCGGCGTTGCATGGCAAGTCGGTCTACGTCGGCCCAACCGCGAACGAGCTGCGGGACGTGCTGCCCGTCCCGGTCTATCGAGCGTTGCCCGGAGTCGTCGTACAAGCGTTCGCGACGGCTTCGGCACGCGCGGGCATACTCCACACGCCGCCCTCGTGGCTGACCGCGACGCTGCTCCTAGTCTCCGCGGGCGTTGGCGCAGCGATGTTCGGTCGTCGCGGCTGGCGCTTCGACCTCGCATGCGTTGCCGGCGCGTTCACTGTCCTGGCGGCCGCCACGCTGCTGCTCTACGCGTTCGTCCACACGGTGCTCGAGATCATGCCGTTCGTCGTCGTGCTCGCCGCGCTATTCGTCGCCGCGACGGCGCGCTCGCTCGATCGGGAGACATGGCGTGCGTTGGCGTATGCGTTCCGCCTGAAGCGCCGCGACGCGTTGTTCACGAGCGTGGTCGAGTCCTCCTCCGACTGCATTCTTTGTATCGAGGGAAATGGGACCATCCGTAGCGCGAACTCCGCGACGTCGCGCCTGCTCGGCTTACCGAATCGCGCGCTGCGCGGTGCGCGCATTTCCGAGTTCATCCCCGGCTTCGCCGACGACGGCGTCGGTGTCGCGCCGCTCGCGGGATCGATCGTCGAGCGCACGGCGCGGGCGGTGCACGGCGGCACTCTGCC